>Ga0070730_10004512_pt1 | contig 12172 bp, 11 predicted proteins | sample Coa_R1_3_FD_66447 | JGI IMG/M metagenome (GOLD analysis project Ga0070730, IMG submission 66447) | Surface soil microbial communities from Centralia Pennsylvania, which are recovering from an underground coalmine fire - Coalmine... | ecosystem: Environmental > Terrestrial > Soil > Unclassified ... | reverse complement strand
GACGCGCTGGCGCTGACCACCGGAGAGTTCCGCCGGTCGATGGCGGGCGCGATCAGCCAGTCCGACCAGGTCGAGCATTTCCTGGGCGCGTTTGCGAGCCTTGCGTGCCGACACTTTCGAGACGAGCATGGGGAGTTCGACATTCTCTACGGCCGTCAGCACAGGAAGCAGATTAAAGTCCTGGAAGATAAAGCCCATGTTGCGTGCCCGGTACGCTGTGCGTTCGTTGTCGCTCAGGTCGCGCAGATTATCGCCGCGAATAAAGATGTCGCCTTCGTCTATAGTATCTAAGCCGGAGAGACAGTTGAGCAGCGTTGTTTTCCCGCAGCCACTCTGCCCCATAATGGCCACCATCTCGCCCTGTTCTATTGCCAGATCAATGCCGCTTAACGCTTCTACGCGCAACTGCCCGCTGCGATAGATTTTGGTGACGTTGTTTGCCTGGATAATCATTATTCTGCCTTTCGGACATGATCTATCTGCGCTTGATCTCTATCCACAAAGAGCGACGCTGTGCCCTACGCTCGCCCTCCCTTGCTGCTCGATGCCGCCAAACCTTCCAGCAAAGCTGGGGCTTTGATGACGATATGCTTGCGACCCAACTCGATCGCCCCCGTCTCCTTCAATTCTCGCAGAGCCGCACTGACCGTCTCACGATAGACACCCAGGCGATCCGCCAACTCTTCATGACTCAGCCCATTGACGACCAGCCTCTCTATGTGCCCCTTTTCCTGTGGGCGTGCCAGTTGTAGGAGTAGAGTAGCGAGTCGAGCGGAAGTCCCTTTGAAGGTGGTGTCGATCAGTTTTGTCTCCAACTGACTGAGGCGTTGACCCATGACGCGCAGCAACGCGAGGGCCACGGTAGGCTTGCGGGCCAACAGGTTCTCCGCATCGTGTTTATTCATCACGGAGAGGCGTGATTCCTCTACCGCCTCGGCAAAGCTCGTGTAGGTGTCCTGCCCAACGAGGGGCATCTCACCAAAGCATGTCCCCGCTTCCAGGGTGGTGGTGATCAACTTGCGTCCATCGGTTGAGAGATGGTAGAGTTGGACACAGCCTGTTTGCAGCAAAAAGAACGCCGTGCCAATCTCGCCTGGACGGTAAAATACGCGTCCAGGCGGACAGGTGATCACGGTCGTGATACGATCCAGTTCGTTGACCTCTTCTGGACTCAGATCCTGGAAGAGGTCATTGTGGGTTAGCAACGACGGCTTCTCCTCCATATTGGTAGGTGAAGGCGCCGTTTTATGATTGTGAGGTTGTTTCTCTCGCACGTTTATATCCTGATACGGCGCAAATGCGTCGTAATGGTAACCTTATTGTACCATAGAAAATCTGCGCGATGGATGCTTCTCCGCTTCATACGAGGCGGGAGGCGTGTAGCATCTCCTTTCCTCTGAAAAGATAGCCGTAGCGAACGGGGCTTTATCCTTCTAAACTGGTAAGATAAATGGCCTCTGTGCGGTTACGGGCGTGCAATTTCTCGAAGATATTTTGCACATGTTTGTGGACGGTCGATTCCGCAATACAAAGTTCACCAGCGATCTCGCGATTCTTCCTGCCTTTGCGCATCAGATCGAGTATTTCCCGTTCGCGTCCAGTGAGTGGACGCGCAGTCGTGGTAGTCGATGCACCGGGTTGCTCTGTGGCCTGTTCCAACGCAGCTCGCTGCATCAAGCGCCTGGGTGTGCGATAAGAAATAGCTCCTGATGCCGCCATAGACCTGCTTGCGAACGCTTCTTGTGATTGCCATGCATTTCGCAGATGTGCTAACACCTGTGCGGCCAGCGATCCTGGTATACACAGATCATTGCGAGCGGCACAGCGTATCGCGTGGACCAGTGCGTCAGGTTCGATATCTTTAGTGATGTAGCCCATTGCGCCTCGCTGGATGGCCTGGAAGACGTGCTGCTCCTGGTGTGAAGCCGTGAAGATGATGACACGAGAGTTCGGGGAACAGGCCAGAACCCGTTCGGTCGCCTCAAAGCCATTACAATCGGGCATATCTAGATCCATCAAGATTACATCGGGCTGCATTTGGGCCGCTTGCATTTCTGCCTCGTAGCCATTACAGGCCTCCGCTGTCACCGTCAGATCTGGTTCTCGTTCCACCACCTCACGTACTGCTCGCCGCATCAACGAATGGTCATCAACAATCAAAATGTTTACCATGTAGCTTAATCCCTTTCTACGTCTGCTACCCCTGAAATAGTTGAGGCTCATTAGCCATAAATACGTATATTTTATAGTATACTTCTTAATCCAAGAAGCGAACGGCGTATATCCGTTTTTAGCCCTATGCGCACAAGATGAATCCTGTGTGGGCGGTATTTGTGTCTACGAGGAAATAGTACTAGAGGGGTAGGGCTGGGGCTGGGGAGCCTGGATGGTAGCCGCCAGAATGGGACGACGATTGCGTCATAAGCAATCAAGCGGACGCGGTAATAACGCGTTCTGCCCCGCATGTTGTTCCCCTCGCTTCCCCCACACTGCATAGCCCTGCTACGCTTCCTCTCAACACGTCCACAAGTATACTCGATTTCTCTGATTTTGGGGAGGGGGATAGGACGAATATAATTTCTTGCGTCCTGGATCGGTCTGTGCTATACTTTTGTGGCAGCGGGAGGAATCTTCCGCTTTGTGTGATGTCAATAATCGCACTATTAAGTACACACGCTCCCCAATCGGTGCATCCCTGGGGTCCATGAATTGAATGGGACCAACCCCTGGTGCATCACTACACCTTGGGAACCCTGACGCTACTTGAAGGGGGAGCGGAGGATCAAAGGGAGGATCCATTTTTTGGCAAACATTATCTCAATGAAGCAATTGTTAGAAGCTGGAGTTCATTTTGGGCATCAGACCCGGCGGTGGAACCCCAAGATGCAGCAGTTCATTTTCATGGATCGCAATGGTATCCATATTATTGATCTCCAGCAGACCGTGACTCGCCTGAATGAGGCCTATAAGTTTGTGGAACAACTGGCGGCTGACGGTGGCACCATCCTCTTCGTCGGTACCAAGAAACAGGCTCAGGAAGCTGTAGCCGAGGAAGCCAAACGTTGTGGCATGTACTATGTCAATCAGCGCTGGCTTGGTGGTATGCTGACCAACTTCAAAACCATCCAGTCTCGTATCAGTTATCTACGTGACCTTGAAGCTCGACGGGACCGTGGTGACTTCGAGCGCCTGCCCAAAAAAGAAGTACAGCATTTGCAGGATGATATTCAGCGCCTGGAGCGCATCCTGGGCGGTATCAAGGATATGCGTCGCCTGCCCAACGCCATCTTTATCATCGATACACGTAAAGAGCGTACTGCTGTTCTAGAGGCGCGTCGCCTGGAAATCCCTATTATTGCATTGGCTGATACCAACTGCGATCCAGATGAGATGGATTATCCTATTCCTGCCAACGACGATGCGATCCGCGCGGTTCGTCTGCTCTGCTCTAAGATTGCCGATGCCGCCGTTGAAGGTCGTCGCGAGCTGGAAGCATTGCAGAAGGATAGCGAGCCACAGGATGGGGAGGAGACGGTTTCCCTTGATGAGATTCCGGCTTCTGCTGAGCCCGAGGCAACCGCCGCTGCCCCTGCTTCTGAGGAGGCCCCTGCCGTTGCTCCAGCGCCCGAGGCAGAGAAGGCGGAGCCAGTTGAGGAGCCAGTTGCCCAGCCAGAACTGGTTGCGAAAGAAGCTCTCTAAAGCGAACACAATTTTTCTGGCGGGGTGTAAGGGGCTCTATATGCGTCCCCTTCTCCCCGCCTCTTCCTGTCAATTTAGAAAAGCGCGTCGTCGCGTTTGATCTCCCCCACGGCGAGCGGCGCGGCTTGATCTGTCTGCTTTGCCCAACGACGTGGGGAAAACTAAATAGCACATTTGTCAAGCACTCAGAGTCCAAAAAAGAAGGACCGTGATCGTTGTGCTACCGTCACGCTCTGAGTATGATACATAGCAAGATTGAGGAGAAACGTTAGAATGAACTATGCGGCCGCGGATGTCAAGAAGTTGCGTGAGGAGACCGGCGCAACATTTGCTGATTGTAAAAATGCCCTGACAGAGGCAAAATCCTGGGATGAGGCGGTCAAAATCCTGGATGCCAGGAGTGATCGTAAGGCAGAGAAAATGATCTCTGCGGGTCGTGAGACCAAAGAAGGTGGCGTCTTCCACTACGTCCACCATAATCATCGTGTGGGCGTATTGATTGAACTGAATTGTAGTACCGACTTTGTGGCACGAAGTGAGAGTTTCAAGAAACTTGCCAACGAATTGGCCGTTCAGATTGTTGGTCTGGCTCCTAAATATATCAATTATGAAGATGTGCCAGCCGAGGTAATCGAAGAGGCTCGCAAGACGATCCTGGAAGATCCTTCGATGGCGCGAGTTCCCGAAGCCAGACGCGAAGAGGTGATCGGCGGCAAGCTGAAGAAGACGTTTGGCGAGCAGGTGCTGATGCTGCAACCCTGGGTAAAAGACGACTCGGTAACAGTAGGTGAGCTGGTTCGTAAGGTGATTGCCGAGACCGGCGAGAACATTGTGGTACGGCGTTTCGCGCGTTTTGCCCTGGGTGAATAATGTTGGTGTGCGTGGGGGTGTTCTGGATGTCTCCCTCCTGGTCGCACACAGGATAAGGGGTTTTATATGGCTCTGAAGTATCAGCGTATCCTGCTCAAGTTAAGTGGCGAGGCCCTTGGTCCTCAAGGCTATGGTATCGATGCAGAGACAGTGCGCCGCATTGCGAACGAAGTCAAGCGTGTCCATAGTCTGGGGATAGAAGTGGCCATGGTGATTGGTGGTGGCAATATGTGGAGAGGAGCCGATCATGCCGCGACGGGTATTGACCGTGCCACTGCTGATTATGTAGGTATGCTTGCGACAGTGATGAACTCGCTGGTTATGCAAGATGCGATGGAAAAACTGGGCATGGCCACGCGGGTGCAAACTGCTATAGAAATGCCGCCTGTGGCTGAGCCGTTTATCCGCCGGAGGGCGGTGCGTCATCTGGAGAAAGGGCGCGTAGTAATTCTGGCGGCGGGGAGTGGAAATCCGTTTTTCACCACCGATACCGCAGCCGCGCTACGTGCTGTTGAACTGAATGCGCAAGTCTTGCTCAAAGCGACCAAAGTGGATGGCATCTACGACGACGATCCCATGCGGAACCCTGAGGCCCGCAAATTTGAGAATCTCGATTACATGCGGGCCCTAAATATGGGGCTTAAAGTCATGGATAGTACTGCACTCTCGCTCTGTAAGGACAATCATATGCCGATTATAGTGTTTAACCTGCATCAGGCAGGGGCATTCGAGTCCATCATTCGCGGAGAAAAGTGTGGTACACTCGTCTCAGATGAAGTCAAAGAGCGTGTGTAAGCAGGGAACTATCCACACTGGAGGTTTTGATGACAGCAGATTTATTTGAGGATGCAGAGCGACGTATGCAGAAGGCAGTCGATGCCCTGAGACAGGACCTGGCCGCCATTCGGACAGGACGTGCCAGCTCTGCTCTGCTTGAGCGCATTCAAGTTGATTATTATGGAACGCCGACGCCGATCAATCAGGTCGCGACCATCTCTGTCCCAGAGGCTCGCCAACTGGTGATTCAGCCCTGGGACCGCAAGATGCTGACCGATATTGAGAAAGCGATTCAGAAGTCCGATCTGGGTATTAACCCCAATAATGATGGGCAAGTTATTCGCCTGAACATTCCGCCCATGAGTGAGGAGAGACGTCGTGACCTGGTGAAGTCGCTGCACAAAAAGCTCGATGAGCACAAGGTTGCAGTGCGCAATGTCCGCCGCGATGTTCAGGACAAACTACGTGATCGTGAGAAAAAGAAGGAAGTTTCTGAGGATGAGCTGAAACGTAGTACTGAGAAATTACAGAAGCTCACCGATCGCTACATCGATGAGATGGATAAAGTCGGTAAAACCAAGGAACTGGAGATTTTGGAGGTCTAAGGTTGACCAAGATGCAAAACCTCTTTTCATCGTCAAAGAAGAAAGAGCAGATTGCTGTTCAACAGGCTGTCGCGGAAACATCAGCGAGCCCAGTGCGTCACATTGCCATTATTATGGATGGCAATGGACGCTGGGCAAAGAAGCGGCACCTTCCCCGTGTAGCCGGACATAATGCTGGGGTTTCGGCTCTCCGTCGAGTTGTTGAACTGGCGGTAGATGAGCATATCGAGATGCTCAGCGTCTATGCCTTTTCCACTGAGAATTGGGGACGTCCGCGCGCGGAAGTTGATGCTCTGCTGCGGCTCTTCTGGGAGACGATCCGCTCGGATCTGGAGAAGCTCCACCATGAAGGAGTGCGTTTGCGTCATCTTGGTCGTTTACAAGATCTCTCGCCCGATATTCAGCAGGCTGTACGGGATATGGTCGAACTAACTCGCGATAATACCCGTTTCAGCCTCAATGTCTGTTTCAACTATGGCGGCCGCGCTGAACTGGTGGATGCTGTGCGCCAGATTATCGCCGATGGTCGCAATCCTGACACCATTACAGAAGAACTCATCGCATCCTATCTGTATACGCGCGATTTGCCCGACCCCGATCTGGTAATTCGCACGGCCGGTGAGATGCGGGTCAGTAACTTCTTGCTCTGGCAATCCGCGTACAGCGAGTATTATGCCACGCCAACGCTCTGGCCCGATTTTGGACGAGAAGATTTACTTGCGGCTCTGGAGAGCTATCACCAACGTCAACGACGTTTTGGTCGTGTAACCGTCTCTCCGGGCCAATAGTCAGGTAGAAATAACTTTGCAAGGCGCAAGCAAACAGAATATATCCAGGGGGATGCCGGGACCGGACCCCTCAAAATCCAATAAGCAGGGTCAATCGCTCGGTCAGCGCTGGCTAACCGCTCTTATTGCTATTCCCATTGTCCTGACCTTTGTCTGGTTTGGTGGCTGGGTTGCCTTCGCAGCAACCTTATTGCTTGTGGTGCTGGTTACTTTCGAATTTCATAGCATGCTGCTGCATGCAGGCTATCGTCCATTGATCTGGATTAGCCTGGGATTGAGTGTACTTTTCCTGGTTGCTGCTATGTTGCCCGACCTGCGTCTCACGATCCTTGAGGTTGGTCTGGGTGGGGTTCTGCTGATCTCTTTCCCCTGGCTTTTCTTCCGCCAGAAACTCGACGGGGCCCTGATTGACTGGGCGCTCACGCTGGCCATGTCTCTCTACCTGGGATGGTCCATCAGTTACTTTTTGTTGTTGCGTGGCTACGAGCCAGGAGCGCTGCATCTGACAAACGGTTTCGGAGTCTTTCTGCCTCGTGGCATCTGGTGGCTGCTGGCGGTCTTCCTCGGCGTCTGGGGCTTTGACTCGGCCGCTTTCTTCGCGGGCCGTTATTTTGGTCGTCATAAGTTAGCGCCACAGATCAGCCCTGCTAAAACGTGGGAAGGGGTGCTGGGTGGCCTGGTCCTCTCAATCGCGGCGGCGCTGCTCGTGACGGTTGTCCCGCTAGGGGTTCCCTGGTATCTGGCGATTCTGCTGGGTGTGTTGATTGGGATTGCGGCGGTGTTGGGTGATCTCGCGGAGTCACTGATTAAACGGCAGACGCATGTCAAAGATAGCGGCCAGATGATGCCGGGGCACGGTGGGATGCTCGATCGAGTTGACAGCCTGCTTTTCGCAGTCATCGTGGTGTATATGTTTGCCCAACTCATAGGAAAATAGAAACTCCTATTTTTTTGTTGTATCTATTATGAAAGAGACGATAGAGGGATTTTCTGGGCCGTTTGGTGTATCCATGCTATAATCTGATGTGGGAAGAATCCCAGGGTTGTCTTTAGTAGAAAGGCGGGCGGCATCCCAGGGCCCGCAGGTTGAAGCACATGACTACTTTTCCTAGACGGATTGCTTTACTTGGAAGTACAGGTTCCGTTGGCCGACAGACGCTGGACGTTGTACGGCGTTTCCCGGACCATTTTCGTATAGTTGCATTGGCCGCGCGTAGTAATGTTACCCTCCTGGCCCAACAGGCGCAGGAGTTTCAGCCCGCGCTTGTGACGTGCTTTGCCGATACGGCTGAAGTAGAGGCAAAGGCGCGGGCGATGCTGCCGGGTGTGGTTATCGGCGAGCAGGGGCTACTGGCCGCTGCCACCCATGGTGACGCCGATATCGTTGTGGCGGCAACCTCCGGATTGCGTGGACTCAAGCCCACCCTGGCTGCTATTGGCGCGGGGAAAACCATTGCACTGGCGAATAAAGAGACGTTAATTATGGCCGGTCACCTGGTGATGCGTGCTGCCCAACGAGCTGGCGTGCCGATCCTGCCTGTAGATAGTGAGCATAGCGCCATCTGGCAATGTTTGCGTGGAGAAGAAACCAAAGAGATCCGGCGTTTACTTGTAACGGCCTCGGGTGGCCCATTCCGTTCTGCCCCGTTTGAGCAAATGCGTAGCGTCACTGTTGAGCAGGCGCTGGCCCATCCAACCTGGCGCATGGGGCCCAAAATTACCATTGATAGCGCGACCCTGATGAATAAAGGCCTGGAGGTGATTGAGGCTCACTGGCTCTTTGATGTGCCGTACGAGCGATTGGAGGTGGTGGTACAGCCTGAAAGCATTATCCACTCGATGGTCGAGTTCATAGATGGCTCGATCAAGATGCAGGCCAGCTTGCCCAGTATGCACCTGCCGATTATGCATGCCCTCTCTTATCCGCAGCGGCTGGATGCCATGGAGAGCGGTTTTATCCGCGAGTTGCGCTGGGCTGATATTGCCCGCCTCAATTTTGAGACGCTTGATCTGGCGCGTTTCCCCTGTTTCCGCCTGGCATTGGAGGCTGGTAAACGTGGAGGAACCTACCCGTGTGTACTGGTAGGCGCCGATGAAGAAGCGGTCGAACTCTTCTTACATGGCGCGATTGGCTACTTAGAGATCGCTGAACTGATCGAGGCTGCACTGGATCGCCATCAATCGGTTGAACAGCCTGATGTCATGACGGCGCTGGAGGCCTGTTCCTGGGCACGCAGAACTGTGCGTGAATTATACACGAAAAAGAGACGTTCATAGGGTCCGATAGATCAGGCTCTCTATGATAGATTGGTAAAGGATAAAATGGGATGAGTTGGTATTACTACCTGGCCGCTATTCCGGTCTTTAGTTTGCTGGTACTGGTGCATGAGTTTGGTCACTTTATTACGGCAAAGTGGGCGGGCATTCGTGTGGAAGAATTTGGCCTGGGTTTTCCGCCTGCTCTGGTGAGTATTCGGAAGCGTGATCGTGGGGGATGGGAGGTCTTCTGGTTGGGGCGTAGTCGTGATGAAGAGTTAACAGGCAAACAAACACCTTTTACTGGTACAAGCGGCGGTGTGAGTACCTTTGATCCTGCGGCCACTCATCATACCATCTACTCTCTTAACCTGCTTCCGATAGGCGGCTTTGTGCGTATGCCTGGGGAAAATGGTGATGTGCATGATCCCGATGGCAATTACGATCCACAAAGCTTTGCCGCGAAATCAGCGGGCAAGCGCATCATTGTGCTGGTTGCAGGTGTCATCATGAATTTCCTGCTGGCGATGGGGCTCTTTATCTTTGCCTATTCTACGATGGGCGAACCTATTTCGCGCTCTTTCATTGGTACGGTTGTGGCCAAATCCCCTGCAGCTCTGGCAGGTCTGAAACCTGATGATCAGATTATTGCAGTGAATGGTAATCCGGTTCATCTTTTTGATGATCTGGTAACTCAGGTGAATCAGGCGATTATGGTTACGCACCAGCAGAGCGGGGTGGTCCCGATCCATCTCACAGTTCAGCGTACGGGTGTGCCCGCGCCTATCGACATAGTCGTTGACGCTCGTGTCAATCCGCCTGCTGGCCAGGGACATCTTGGTATAAGTGCCAGCGATACAAGAATCGCGTATAACCGTGTGCCAATCTGGGAGGCTCCCTGGAAAGGAATCGTGCAGACTTTTAATGTATTGCATGTTTTCTTTGACCAGATCAGGCAGATGATTGTCGGGACTGCTCCAGTACAACTGGCGGGGCCGGTCGGCATTTTCCAGATTACCGGTGAGGTAGCGCAAAACACTGCTACCACTGGCTGGTGGCCAATATTGGGTTTAACCGCTGTGCTGAGCCTGAATCTTGCTATTATTAATATTCTGCCTTTTCCTGCCCTGGATGGTGGGCGGATCCTCCTCATCCTGATCGAACTGTTGCGAGGAGGCAAACGCCTGAAACCCGAGCGTGAAGGTATTATTAACCTTGTTGGTATGGCAATTCTGCTAACCCTGATGGTTGTCATCACTGTTAGTGATATTAGCCATATGGTTGCAAAATAGGAACTCTACGGAGTAGTGACGTTTATGCGAAAGAAAACGCGACAAATTCATGTTGGCAATGTAGCTATCGGTGGTGATGCGCCGATTGCGGTACAATCTATGACCACCACCTATACCCGCGATGTGCAGAGTACGCTGGATCAAATCGCTCGTTTAGAGGATGTGGGCTGCGAAATCGTGCGCGTGGCGGTACCGGAGATGGAAGATGCTCTGGCGCTAGGTGAGATCAAAAAGCACATGCATGTTCCGCTCGTTGCCGACATTCACTATAATCCTGAACTTGCCCTGGAAGCGATCCGCCAGGGGGTGGACAAAGTACGTATTAACCCTGGCAACCTGCTCAACGGACGTAAATCATTGGAGCAGATTGTACTGGCAGCCAAAGAGCGCGGGATCGCGATGCGTATTGGCGTCAATTCTGGCTCAATCGACGCGCTGGATAAAGTAGCTCAGATGCAGCGTATCCAGGTGCGCCTGCGTGATGATGGGGTGCTGGAGCGGACTGATCCGGCTGAGGCCCGTCGCAAAGAGCGCGAACACCTGGCCGAGCGCATGGTCAGCCGGGCGCTGGAGTATATCGGCTGGTGTGAGGAACTGGACTATCACGAGATTGTCGTCTCGCTGAAGTCCTCGACCGTGCTTACCGCGGTTGAAGCCTATCGCCGTTTTTCAGAGCGATCGGACTATCCGCTGCATCTGGGGATTACCGAAGCTGGCACACTGGTGACTGGCTCGGTCAAGTCAGCACTTGGCCTGGGACTCTTGCTGGCTGACGGCATAGGTGATACGATTCGTGTCAGCCTGAGCGCGGAGCCGGAGGAGGAGATCCCGGTAGCCTATGAGATACTGCGCTCGTTGGAACTGCGCAATCGAGGCGTCACCTTCGTCTCCTGTCCTTCCTGCGGACGCGTAGAGATCGACGTGATCGGCGTGGCGAACGAGGTGGAGAAGCGCCTGGCTAAGGTGCAGACACCCATCCACGTGGCCGTCATGGGCTGCGTCGTCAATGGGCCTGGCGAGTCGCGTGATGCCGATGTAGGCCTCGCCGGGGGCAAGGGCAAGGGCGTCATCTTCCGCAAAGGCGAAGTGGTCAAGACCGTGCCCGAAGATCAATTCCTGGATGCCGTGCTCAAAGAGGTGGCCAGCCTGCTGCCCGAGCGTGAGGCTTTGCTAGTCTATCCCGAAGGTGGCATTAAAGAGGTTGCAGGCACTCACCGTACCCGCGCCGAAGGCATGAACCTGCCTATTCTGAAAAGATAGTAAAACCGTCAGATAACACTGAATGGATGAGTAATGTCTCCGGGAGACATTACTCATCCATTCAGTGTTATCTGACGGTTTCAACTTTTTCCTGGACGAGGCCGTAGCGACGTTCCAGGGATTGGATTTCGGGCAAGCCGATGTGATCTGTGAACTGTGAGAACGTGACCATCTGCTCGGAGAAGGCCGTCGATGTATTTCCCCGTTTCATCTGCTCCAGTACACCCAGAAGCGTATGCGTCGATGCAAAAAGCAGGCTTACAGAGAAGATCACGAGTTTGAAACCCAGGCCATGAATCTCCTCCAGGGATAGAAGTGGGGTTTTGCCGCTTTCGACCCAGTTGAAGACCAGCGGAATGCCACGGAAGGTATCAGTGATGGTGAGCATCTCTTCCCGAGAGCGCGGAGCTTCGATGAGCAGCATGTCCGCGCCAGCCTCGCGATAGGCCTTTGCTCTGCGTATGGCCTCCTGCAGGCCATGGACTCCGTTAGCATCTGTACGTCCAATAATCACAAAGTCAGGGTTTTCGCGCGCATCCACTGCCGCACGAATCTTCTGGACCATTTCCTCCAGCGGGATGACCTGCTTGCCTTCCATATGCCCACATTTTTTGGGCCAGACCTG
>Ga0070730_10004511_pt1 | contig 12178 bp, 10 predicted proteins | sample Coa_R1_3_FD_66447 | JGI IMG/M metagenome (GOLD analysis project Ga0070730, IMG submission 66447) | Surface soil microbial communities from Centralia Pennsylvania, which are recovering from an underground coalmine fire - Coalmine... | ecosystem: Environmental > Terrestrial > Soil > Unclassified ... | reverse complement strand
AAGATCCACTCATCCAGGCCCCCGGCGACCCGGCCTGCACCTTCGCGGCCTGGGACTATGCCCGCGCACGCTGCGCCGCCCTCTGCGCGCCGGCCGGCCCGGATGCCCAATGATCGGCCCGACCGCCCCGCCCCGGTAAAAATACCGATGGCTCGGTGGCCAGTCTCGGCCCGAAAACGGGTAGAATTGCTGATGTCTCCCCCGTCTCTCGGTGCTATGGTGGTCGTAGTGCCGGGTATTGAGCCCCGGCACACGATCCACTAGCCAAGGGGGCCGAGATGCAGACACTGTCAGAACAAACCTTGCCCGGGCGCGTCGAGCAACTGGAAACAACGATTGACGAGATCGAGCGCGCCCTCGGCGAAGTCCAGACCGCCCTGGCGCGCGCCGGAATTAGCGTTACACCCGCCCCCACCCGGGCGGCGACCCCCGCCCCGGCGGCGCGCCCCACCCGGGTGGTGCTGCGCGAACAGCCGCCGGAGCCCCGCGACGCGCCCATGACTACCCCGCTGTCGCTCGTGGCGGCGGGGATCGCACCGCACGATGCCCCCGGCTTCGATATCGTGCGCCTGACCGAGTACTGGCTCAACAAAGTGGCTATTGCCCTACTCTTGTTCGGCATCGCCTTTCTGTTCAAATATTCCGTCGACCAGGGTTGGCTCACCGAGCCGATCCGGGTCGGGTTCGGCTATCTGCTCGGCCTGGTCCTGCTGGCTGTGGGCCTGCGGCTCTACGAAGAGCGGCCGCATTTCAGCCAGGTGCTCATGGGCGGCAGCATCGGCACCTTTTACCTCACGACCTATGCCGCGTTCCAGTGGTTTCACCTGCTGCCCTATGGGCAGGCGATGGGCGGCATGGTCCTGATCACCACGGGGGCGCTGATCCTGGCGGCGCGGCAAAACGCGATGGTCCTCTCCCTGATCGGCACCATCGGCGGCCTCGCCACGCCGTTTGTGCTCTATACCGGGGAGCACAATCTGCCCGGGCTGGTCGCCTACACCGGTTGTGTGCTGGCCGGGGCCGGGGCCATCTATTTTTATCGGGGCTGGCACGCGCTCCTCTGGACCGCGTTCATCGGCACCTGGGGCGTGCTGGCGAGCGCCGTGGCGGGCCTGCTGGTCGACTTCGAATTCAGCCGCCGGCTCCCGGCGACCACCGATCAACTCGCGCTCCAGGGCGGCATTCTCTGGGCCTGGCTGCTGCTGTGGGGCGTCGCGGTCGTCCGCGACGTCCTTTGGACGCGCGACCCCGCGCGCTGGCAGCATCCCGGAGTCGATCTCCTGGCCCGTCTCCTGGCGCCCGAGACCCGCCGGCGGGTGGATGCCCACGTCTACCTTCTGACTGTGTTGGCCCCGTTCGTCGCCCTCGGGCTGTCGATTCTGATCTGGCCGGGGGTGACGCAGGAGACCTGGGGCCTATGGTTGATGGCCGGCTCGCTGGTCTATGGCCTGGCCTACCTGCGCTTGCGGCGCTGGACCGAGCCGCTGGCCTATGTCCACGCCCTGCTCGCTCTGCTGTTCATGACCCTGGCCCTGGTGCAGTTGCTCCACGGTAACGCGCTCCTCGTGGCCCTGGCGGCCGAAGCCACGGCGCTCCATTTTGTCGCCCATCGGGTGCAGGCGCGGGCGATCGCAATCGGTGGGCACATCCTGTTCGCCGCGGCGGGCTCCTGGGTCGCCCTTCATCTGATCACCGCCCCCTTCGGCGGCGCGGGGCCGATCGACGGCCAGACGCTGGCCGACCTGGCCGTCGTCGTGCTGGCCCTGAGTGCCGCCACGGTCTTATCCGAAGTGCCGCTGATCTGGCTGTACCGGTTCGTCGCCCACCTCGCCGTGCTCGGCTGGCTCGGGCGCGTCTTGCTCCATCTGCCCAACAATGGCGTGGGGTTCGTCATCCTCGCCTGGGCGACCTACGCGACGCTCCTCTTTTACTGGGCCGTCCGGCGCGGCGGTGTGCATCCCTTCCCACGGCCGGAGGCTGCGCCTGAGTACGCCGCGGCGCATTGCGCCTTCGCCTTGGTCGCCCTGGGATTTACCTACCAGATCGGAACCGGGCACGTCGGCGCGTGGGCGATCCTCAACCCCAAGACGGGCACCGACCTCCTCGTGATCGCCCTGGCGGGGCTCGCTTCGTGGCTGCTCGGCCCCCGGACGGCCGCCTGGCCCTACCGGGCGGCCGTGCATGTGGGGGCCCTGCTGTTGCTCACCCGGGAGATCGGCTCACTATCTGGCGGCAACGCCTATATCACGATCGCCTGGGCGGCCTATGCCCTGACCATCCTCCTGGTCGGGCTCTGGCGCAGCCAGCCGGCCTTCATCTATACGGCGGTGGCCACCCTGCTCCTCGTCGTGGGCAAGCTCTTCTTGGTCGACCTCACCGCTTTGGAGCTGATCTGGCGGAGCCTGCTGTTCATGGGCTTTGGCGTCGTCTTCCTGTGGCTCAGCTACTACCTGCAATCCTGGCTGAAGCGCCTGCCCGAGCCGCGATCCTAACCGCGGCGGCCCGCCGCGCAACCCGGCGGCCGGTCGTTCGTCAGATCTGGCAGAGGGCAATGGAGTTATCACCCGGGCGCGGGGCTTGGCACGCAGCACTCGCCGCCGCCAGATCGTTAGGAGGGTATTCATAATGTATGCAGGTACCTTTTCCAGTAGGCCGGGCTCTAGCCGGGCCGGCCGCGGGCTGCTGAGCTTGTTGACCGGGGCCGCGTTGCTGGCCGGGCTGGCCGGCAATGGGGGGCTCGTGCCCACCCCGGCCGCGGCCGATGCCTTCGCCAGTGTCGCGTTCACGCATGTGTGGGAGCGAACCGATAAGCCGGTGGCCGACGGCAAAGCGCCGCGCAGCTGGCTCTGGGGCAACCAGCCGTTCGTGGCCAAGCAGGAGCCCTATGCCCAGGGCCTCGGCGGCACGCGCCTGGTCCAATACTTCGACAAGAGCCGCATGGAGATCAACGACCCGAACGGCGACCAGAATAGCCCCTGGTTTGTCACCAACGGCCTGCTGGTCGTGGAGATGATGACCGGCAAGATCCAGACGGGCAACAACGAGTTCCAGCAGAGCTATCCCGCGAACGTCGCGGTGGCCGGCGATACGAATGACCCGAGCCAGCCCGCGCCAACCTATGCGACCTTCGGCCGGGTCGCGACCTTGAACGGTGATAACGGCGATACCGCGCTCCCCGTCGGCCTCGCCATCCGCAACGCGATCGACAAGCAGGGCAACGTGACCACGAATTCGCAGGATACGCCGCAGGACCTGGCCCACTATGCCGCCTTTAGCCCCCAGACGCAGCACAATATCGCCGACGTGTTCTGGACCTTCCTCAACAGCCAGGGCCTGGTCTACGCCGGGGGCCAGTACCAGACTGGCCCGCTGATGAACTGGGTGTTCGTCATGGGCTACCCGCTGACCGAGCCCTACTGGACGACGATCCGCGTCGGCGGGATCGACCGCCAGGTGCTCATCCAGGCGTTCCAGCGGCGTGTGCTGACTTACTCGCCGAACAACCCGCCGGGCTGGCAGGTCGAGATGGGCAACGTCGGCCGCCACTACTATAGCTGGCGCTACGAGCACCAAATGAACTGCAACAGTGTGCCGGTGCGCGGCTTCGGCACCGTCTGGGCGAATAATCCCGACCTGGCGGCGGCCCTGGGCTGCCCGGCGGACTGGTCGGGCGGCGAGCAGCCCGTGGCGACCACGGTCGAGCACTTCGAGCATGGCACGATGCTCGCCGTGGCGGCCACCAACAGCTACCCGTACGGCCAGGACTCGATCTTCGCCTTCTTCGACGATGGCACCTACCAGCACTTCGATAACACCTACGTCGCCGGCCAGCCGAATGCCTGCACGGTCCCGACGCCATCCGGGCTCTACCTGCCCCAGCACGGCTTCAATAAAGTCTGGTGTGAAGGCACCGGCGCCCGGGTACGCGAGCGGCTCGGCTTTGCTACCGACATGGAGAAAGCAGGGGCCGGCGCCTGGCAGCGCTTCGAGCACGGCCTGATGTACTGGACCGGCGCCAGCCTGGAGATCTTCGCCCTGACCGGCACCGACCTCTACGAGCCGGCGGACCATCGCTGGCAAGGCTTCCACGATACATTCCAGAACCCGTAGAACTCCGGGCGCGGGATCCGGCCAGGGGGCGACGTGAACAGCGTCGCCCCCTGGCCGGTTTTCAACAGTCCGCGCCCCCCGCCATCGCGGGACGCTTGCCAGAGGGGATGTTCATGCCCGCGCACCCGCGGCGATCAGTTGGCCAACCGCATCAAAGTAGGAATTGGGCAGGCCATGCGCGGTCGGGTGCTGCATGATGACGAACCGCGTCGGCCCGTTTCCGGCGATCGCCACTTTGGCGACGGCGGATGGCTGGAAATCGACACCGGCGATCTGCCGCCACCAGTGTTCATAGCCGGCGCCGTAGAAGATCACCACGCCCGGACGGTGCTCGGCGATCCTGGCCCGCAAATGCGCGATCCGGGCGGGCGCGACCTGTTGGGTGTAGGTCTTCCGATTGCGGAGATACGGGAGCCGCGAATACTCCGGGTAGAACAGCCAGCGCCCCACCCCCGGCGACGGCAACGGCAGCAACTCCAGCAGACAGTCAAGGCCCCCCTGGCGCCCCAGCCGGTCCTTCTGGTACGCGCGCACTTGCTCAGTGCTGGGCGCCGGGCCTTCGGCACTGAGGACGACGCGGATGAGTCGCGCCCAGGTGGGCTGCAACGGGATGCGACCCCGGAGCCAGAGGGCGCCACCCCCGTCGGGACCCACCATATCTTCCACCTCGTGCTGCCCCCGATCGGACCAGCCCTGGATCCGGTGCGCCGCGCTTCCCCAGGTTGCCGGGCAGCCCTACCCCTGCCCCCCGCTCCCCCAGGTTACCCTTCATCCCCGCCCCTCCACTACTGCGATCTCCGCCGCCGTCAGCCCGTAGAGCCGGTAGACGATCGCGTCGATGAGGCGGCCGGTGGCCGCGAGCTGCGCCTTGAGCGGCAGCACGCGCGCCAGGCTGGCCGCGTAGGCCGCGCGGATCGCGCCCGCCACAGCCGGGTCGGTCAGGCGGGCGCCGAGGCGGGTACGGTTCTTGGCCAGGATGGCGAGCAAGTCGTCCGCGGACAGCGGCGGCGCGCCCTTCTGGTAGTCGCCGGGGTAATCGGCCAGGGTGCTCTTGCGAGATCGGTCAATGGCATAGGTCTGTAGCCTTTACCCGCGTATGAAATCTTGATCCGCGGCCCATTTTTAGTCCGCTTTTCGTCGCTGGGCCACCCAGGTGTGGATCGGCTGGCTGTGGTTCCGCAAGTGCCCCAGCCGCCAGCCCGCGAGGGCGGCCACGGAAGTGGGATCGGCGCCGGGGTGCAGGCGGTAGGCCCGCGCCCAATCCGCGGCGGTCAGGGCTTCCAGTTGGGCGATCAGGGCCGCGAAGGTCTGCCGGTAATCGGCCAGCACGGCGTCCGCCGGCCGCGGCAGGTTCTCCTGGTAGGTGGCCGCGTTCAACGCATCCAGATCTTGCCAGGTGCGGCCGGGCAGGGGGATGGCCGGCGGCTCCCCTTGCGCCGCCGTCCGGATCCAGACCGTGCCGCGCCCATCCCAGACCGTGAGGTGGGCCAGGATATCCTTGACCGACCAGCTCTCCCACACCCCCGCGACGGCCAGATCCGTCGCACTCAGCTGCGCCAGCGCCGCCTCCAGCCGCGCCTGCTCCGCGTGCAGCTCCCGGAGCAGCTCCCTCTTCTCCATGCTTATCCCCCGCTCGATTTTGGATTTTGGATTTTGGATTTTGGATTGGGGCCGAGCGGCCCCCGCCTCCGTCGTCTCCTACCCCCCGACCCCCAACCCCTCGCCATGGATTTTGGATTGGGAGACGAGGGACCCAACTCAAAACTCAAAACTCAAAACTCGTCTAAAGCAGCCGGCGCACGCACAGGGCCACCTGCGTGCGGAAGCGCACGGCGGGGTCGTCGAGGTCCAGGCCGCTGACCTCGGCGATCCGGCGCAGGCGGTAGCTGAGGGTGTTGCGGTGCAAGTAGAGCGCCGCCGCCGTGGCGCTGTGGTTGCCGCCATGTTCCAGGAAGGCCTCCAGAGTCTCCAGCAGCTTCGCCGGCTGGCTGGTGCGGCTGGCCTCCAGGGTACGTTCGAGGGGGCCCAACGCCTCCTCGTAAAAGGTGTGCATTTCGTGCCGGTACGCGGTCCGTAGGGGGAGCAGCAGCCGATAAATCCCCAGGGCGCCGTAATGACAGCTACGGCCGCCGCCAAACAGGTGCCAGGCGGCCCAGAGCGCCTGCTCGGCCTCCTGCCGGGAGCGGGCCGCGCCGCCGATGCCGGGATAGGCCCGGCCGGTGCCGGCGGCAGCCGGGCGGTCCCCGCGGCTCGCGCCCTGGCGGCACAGCTCGTCGACCAGCCGCACGAAGCGCTCCGGGGGGGCGCCCGGCGGATCGGCCGCGGCCGGGCGGACCGGCAGTGCCCAGAGCACCGCCAACCGGCCCGCCAGGACCTGGACGAGCACGTGCCCGTCGCGCCCGGCCGGGCTCAGGCCCGCGACCACGGCCTCCCATTGGGCGGCATCCGCGTCGTCCGGCAGGGCGGATGCCCCGGCCGGGGGCGGCGCCAGCGAGAGCAGGGCGACGGCATACGCGGGCGCCAGATCGACGCCGAGGGCGCGGGCGCGGGTCAACAGGATCTCATCGCCGCTCCCCGGCGTGTGATTGAGCAGGTCGGCGAGGAAGTCGCCGCGCAGCCGCTGCTCGGTCCGCGTCTCGGCGACGGCCACGGCCTGGCTCCGGGCCAGCTCCAGGGCACAGACTCCGGCCGCCCGGGAGACCGTCAACTGGTCGATCGCGGCCGCCGGGGCGGGCGTCGCCAGCAGCAGGGTGGCGGCCAGGCGGTCACGGACCAGCACCGGCGCGGCGATCAGCGCCGTCCCCTCGGCGGCCGCGAGCAGCAGCACCGGGGGCTCGGCCGCCCGCACGTTCCGCAGGCTACTCGGCGCCTGCCAGGTGGCCAGCGCCTGTTGGGCCACCGTCGGCCAGCCGGCCCGCAGCCCGTCGAGGGTGGCGCCGGCCGCGGCCGGGGGCAGGGCCTGGTAGCGGATCTCCAGCCCGGGCGGGGGCCCCGTCAGGGCGGCCGGGGCATGCGCCAGCGTGGCCAGGGTGCGGACGACCAGCTCGAGTCCGGCGTCCCAGCCGCCCGGGGGCGCCTCGGCGATCTGAAACTGCACCTCTTGCAGATGCGCGGTGCGGCTATAAAAATCGTCCCGCCGCTCGCGGATCAGGCTGGTCAGGGCGCGCTCGACGTCATTTAAATGGATCTCCGCGCCGACCAGCAGGAGAGGAATCTGCTGCCGATCCGCGGCCTGAACCGCGGCGGCCTGGTCCGCGGCCGGGATCGGTCCGCGCAAAATCAGGCCGGCCGCCCCGCGCTCGGCCAGGCCGTCGACGAGCGCCGCCAGGTGGGCCGGGGGATCGAGCTGGGCGAGGCTGGGGCCGGCCGCGAGCGCGAGCTCGCCGGGCTTCAATACGGGGAAAATTGGGCTGCCGGGCCGGGCCATCGCCGGCCAGGTGACCTCATGATCCAGGCCGGCCGCTCCGGCGAGCAGCGTATACCCGCCCGCCAGCGGCGCGAGCACGGTGTGGATGACGTCGGCAATGGTGACTAAGGGCATAGGCACGGGCGGCGCGCTCAGGCCAGGAACTTGCCGGCGAGGCGGTCGAGCCAGCGGGTCGCCCGCGCGGCGAATGCATCCAGGGCGCGATTGCCCCGCTGCGCGGCCTGGCGCCCGCTGCGGGTGCGCAACACGAAGCCCAGGGCCGCCACCACGACGGCGCCCAGCCGGGCAAAGCCCCGCCAGACCCCATCCGCCGTCCGCACGAGCCGGTCTTCAGGGCGCCGGGGGGGCATATGCGATGTCTCCCATGCGCCGTAAGACAGCCCGGACCAGGGCCGCCAGGCGCGGCCCCGCCGCCGCGGCGATGTCGAGGACGGATGCGTGCTCCACCACCTCCGGCGAGTCGGCGACGGCCATGTTCGTGATACACGACAGGCCGAGCACCCGCATGCCACCGTGGCGGGCGACCAGGACCTCCGGCACGGTGCTCATGCCCACGGCGTCCCCGCCCAGCAGGCGTAAGGCGCGCAGCTCGGCGTTCGTCTCAAAGTTGGGCCCGGGAATCATCACATACACCCCCCGCCGCACCGCCTGGTGGAGCCGGGCGCCCTCGGCGAGGGCGATCTGGATCAAGCCGGGATCATAGGCCGGGTTCATCGGCAGGAAGCGCGGGCCCAGGCTTTCGTCGTTGGGGCCGATCAGCGGGTTGGCCCCGCCCCAGCCGGCGAGGTTAAGGTGATCGCCGATCACCATCAGGTCGCCCGGGTGGTACTTGGGATTGAGCGCCCCGGCGGCGTTGGTCACCACCAGGGTCTCGACCCCCAGGGCGCGCGCCACGCGTACTGGGAACGTGACCTGCGCGAGCGGCTGCCCTTCGTAGAAATGGGTCCGGCCGCGCATCATCAACAGCGGCACCCCTTCCAGCGTGCCACACACCAGCCGCCCGGCATGGCCGATCACCGTGCTGGGCGCCCAGCCCGGGATCGCGTCGTAGGAGAAGCTGGCCACCGGCGTGACTTCGTCGGCCAGGCGGCCGAGCCCTGAGCCCAGGATGACCAGCACCCGCGGGTGAAACGCGGCCGGCAGTTGCTTCCGCAGGACGTCCGCCGAGTGGGCGATGGCGGCGACCCCGCCGTCGCCGGTCACCGGCCCCCCTCCGACCCGCTGTAGTCCGGGACCTGCTCGGCCACCTTCAGAAAGCGGGCCGAGCGGGGCTCCCGCTCCAGCACATAGGTGACATAGGGGCTCATAGCCCCGTCGAGCTCGGCCAGGACCGCGTCGTGCTCCGCGCCCGGCACTTTCTCCCAGAGGCGGGCGACCTCCGCCCAGGGGCTGCGTTGCATCAGCCGGAGGAGCTTAAAGGCGGTCACCGAGAGGTCGCGCGCGACGCCGACCCGCTTGCAGGCCGGGCAGAGCACGCCCCCCTGCGCGGGGCTCCAGCCGTTCAGCACGGGCTCCAGGGTATTGCGGCAGACCACGCACTGCACCAGCTCCGGCCGGTAGCCGAGCAGGCCGAGCAGCTGGACCTCATACCAGTGCTGGAGCAGGTCCGGCACGGCGACGGCGTCAAGGGTATGCAGGGTCGCGGCGAGGAGCTGATAGACCGCATAGTTCTCCAGGTGCTCCGGCGTCAGGCGGTCGGCCAGCTCGACGATATAGAAGGCATGGGCGATGCGCTCCAGGTTCTCCCCGAGGGCCCGATGCCCGTCGAGCGTCTCGCACTGGGTGACGATGTCGAGGTTCCGCGCCGTCGCGACCATCATCTTGCTGCGGCTGAAGAGCTCCACATGGCCGCCCATGTGGCTGGTCGGCTTGCGCACCCCGCGCGCGACCACGCGGATTTTGCCGAGATGGGGGGTAAAGACGGTCAGAATATAATCGGCCTCGCCGACCTCGGAGCGGCGCAAGACAATCGCCTCCGTGCGGTATAACCGTTCGTGCAGCGGGGTCGTCACAAGCCCATCCCTTTCCCGGCCCGCCGCCCGGCCGGCCATCCCTGGCGCGTGTTTGTGCGCCACGCACAAATCTCTCCCTCATTATACCCGAAATAGGCGTGCTGGGCCAGTCGGCGCCGCCCGGCGCGCCCGGGCTTGACCCCCCTCCGGCGCCCGCTTATACTCAAAGCGAGACAGGATGGTGAGAGGGCAGATGGCCGGAACGGATGGGGGCAGCGCGGCGCTGATTGCCGAAAGCTTGAGCAAGCGGTTTGGCAGCTTACAGGCGGTCGACGCGGTGACGCTGCGCGTGGGAGGCGGGGAGCTGTTCGGCTTCCTGGGGGCCAATGGGGCGGGCAAGACGACGACCCTGAAGATGCTGGCCGGCCTGCTGCGGCCGGACGCGGGCCGCATCGCGGTGGCCGGCTATGACATCCGGGCCGCCCCCCTGCAGGCGAAAGCCGTGCTCGGCTATATGCCCGACCCGCCGTATCTCTACGAGAAGCTGACCGGCCGCGAGTATGTCGACTTCATCGCCGATATCTACCGCGTGCCGGGGGGCGCGGCCCGCCAGGAGCGGATCGCCGGCCTGCTCCGCTTGCTCGACCTGGCCGACGCCGGCGACGACCTGGTGGAAGGCTATAGCCACGGCATGCGCCAAAAGATCGCCCTGGCGGCCATGTTGCTGCACGATCCCCAGGTTTTCCTGCTGGACGAGCCGACCAATGGCCTCGACCCCCGCAGCCGGCGCGTGGTGCGCGAGATCCTGACCGACCTGGCGCGCCGCGGCAAAACGGTGCTGCTCTCGACGCATATTCTCGAAGTGGCCCAGGCGATGTGTGACCGCGTGGCGATTATCGACAAGGGCCGCATTGTCGCCACCGGCACGCTCGACGAGCTGCGGCGCGCCGCCAACCTGGGCGGGGCCAGCAGCCTGGAAGATATTTTCCTGAGCCTGACGGGCGGGGCGGAGTACGGCGAATGGTAGGCCGGCTGCTCCGGCTCAAGCTCTACCTGGCCTTCAACACGGTCTGGCGTGGCAGCCTCTGGCGCAAGCTGCGCACGACGCTGCTGAGCATCCTCGGGCTGGGCGCGGTCGTCTATATCTATAGCTTCAGCTACTCGACCTGGCGCCTGCTGTTGATCACGATCCCCGCCGACGCCATCTATGTGCTGCCGCTGATTTTCAGCGCGATTTTCCTGTTCATGCTGACCGGTGGGATCGTCGTCGGGCTGCGGCAGCTCTACATCGCGACCGACCTGGAGCTGTTGCTCAGCCTGCCGTTGCCGCTCCGCGACATCTACCTGCTGAAAAGCGCTGAAGTGGCGCTGAGCGATGCCGCCCTGCTCACCGTCGCCGCGGTGCCGCTGGTCGCCTATGGGGCCGCCGCGGGGCTGGGGATCGGCTATTATCTGCTGGCCGGGCTCGCGTTGCTGGCGTTGGCCCTGCTTTGCACCTGGGTCGACCTGCTGCTGGTCGTGGCCCTGGTGCGGGTGCTGCCAGGCAATCGCGCCCGCAACCTGATCGTGGTGGTGAGCGCGGCCGGGGGCATGATCGTCTACCTGGCGAGCCGCCTGTTCCGGCCCGGCCTGGCCGCGGGCGCCCGCCCGGCGCAGGGCTTCACGGCGGTGGCTGCGCAGCTGGCCAGCCTCGGCCACGCCGTCGCCGGCACGCCGCCCGGCTGGGCGGGGGACATGCTGGTCGGCTGGGGCCGGGGCGATCTGGGCGGGCTGGCGGGCAACAGCGTCTTGCTGCTGGGCAGCACGGCGGCGTTGGGCGCGCTCGGGTATGCGATGTTCGCCCGCGCTTTCTATCAGGGGTGGGCGGCGGTGCAGAATATCAACACCCGCCGGACGCAGCCGCGTACGGTGACATCCGCCCCCCGGCCGGGGCGCCGCGCCCCCCTGGCCCGCCTCCTGCCCCTGCTCGAAGGACTCTTTGCGCCTTTCCCGCCCCCCCTCCGCGCCCTGATGATCAAGGACTGGCGGACCGCCCTGCGCGACCCGAACTATATCATGCAAACGGTCTGGGCCTTGCTGTTTGTCGGCGTGTCCTTCTTAACGCCCGGGCGCGCCGCCGGCGGGGGGCGGGCCGGCGACTTCTGGATCACCCTGGTGAGCCTGGCGCTGGTGCCCTATCTGCTCTGTCAGGTGCTGGCCCTGCCGGCTTTCGGCCGCGAGGGGTCGGGCATGGCCATCCTACGGGGCAGCAGCCTGGCCGTGCGCACCATCTTCCTGGCCAAGTGGCTCCAGGCTTTCCTGCCGGTGACCCTGGTGACCTGGGGCCTGATCGCCGGGGTGGGCCTGGTCCACCCGGCGACCGGCGCGGAGGCCGGCGTCGCCTTCGGCAGCGGGGCGCTGCTGGCCGCCGGCCTGGCCCTGATCGGCGTGGCGGCGGGCGCCCTGGCCCCCGACTACCGGGCGCGCCGGGAACGGAGCCTGCAGGTGGCCGGGCTGCTCGGCACCCTGGCCTGGCTGGTGCTCAGCGTGCTCTACACGGCCGCCACGCTGGGTCTGGCCGTGGTCGCGCTGCTGGGCCCGTTGGACCCGCGCTTTACGCCCCTGGCTCGGGTGCTCCCGGCCGGCGCCGGCTGGGCCCTGCCACTCCTCCTCGTCTTGTTCTACGGCGCGGTGGTCGCCGGCATCACGA
>Ga0070730_10004510_pt1 | contig 12178 bp, 15 predicted proteins | sample Coa_R1_3_FD_66447 | JGI IMG/M metagenome (GOLD analysis project Ga0070730, IMG submission 66447) | Surface soil microbial communities from Centralia Pennsylvania, which are recovering from an underground coalmine fire - Coalmine... | ecosystem: Environmental > Terrestrial > Soil > Unclassified ... | reverse complement strand
TTATTGTCTGTAGCCACCCTCCTCCCCCTCAACTGCGCAGAGAGCGTCCTTCTTGGAAGGCATTCTTGGTACATTGTCCTTGGCATGCGTTCTGCACAAACAAGTTCGCTTTCATGTCCCCCTATCTGATGCGCCTCTGGTAGTGCGTCCTGTAGAGAGTGTACTCTGTGGGTGTCGCGTCCAGCCCGAAAGGTTGGATAAGGACTGAAACAGGAGGTCCATTATGGCGACCAAAGCGCGCGTAGAGGAAGTCCATATCGTCTGGATCACGGCGGGGCTGAGTTGCGATGGTGATACGGTCTCCATCACTGCCGCAAGTCAGCCCAGCATTGAGGATGTAGTGATGGGGGCTATCCCAGGACTTCCCAAGGTGTATCTCCACAACCCCGTTCTTGCCTATGAAGTGGGCGATACCTTTATGACCTGGTGGTATCGCGCAGAGCGGGGCGAGATCGACCCCTTTGTGCTGGTGGTCGAAGGCTCGATCCCCAACGAGAAGATCAAGAGCGAGGGCTATTGGGCGGCCCTCGGCACTGACCCGAAGACCGGCCAGCCCATTACCACGACTGAGTGGATTGACCGTCTCGCGCCCAAAGCCTGGGCAGTGGTCGCCGCAGGCACCTGCGCCACCTATGGCGGCATCCATGCCATGCAGGGCAATCCCACTGGAGCGATGGGTCTGGCAGACTATCTGGGCTGGAACTGGAGGTCTACAGCAGGCATCCCTGTTGTCTGTGTGCCGGGCTGCCCAGTGCAGCCAGATAACTTTATGGAGACCTTGCTGTACCTTCTCTATCAGGCAGCAGGTTTATCACCTATGATTCCGCTGGATGATGCGCTGCGCCCAACCTGGCTCTTCGGCAAAACCGTACACGAGGGCTGTGACCGAGGCAGTTACTATGAGCAAGGCGATTTCGCTGCCGAGTATGGGTCGCCGAAATGCCTGGTGAAGCTGGGATGCTGGGGGCCAGTGGTGCAATGCAATGTCCCCAAGCGTGGCTGGATGGCCGGGATCGGTGGCTGTCCCAATGTGGGCGGTATCTGTATTGGCTGTACTATGCCAGGGTTTCCCGATAAGTTTATGCCCTTTATGGATGCGCCTCCTGGGGGCAAGCTGTCGTCAAACTATATTACCATCTATGGCCCGGTTATCAGGGGGCTGCGCAAGGTGACAAACCACACGCTCAACAAAGAGCCATCCTGGCGGCATACAGGCAAAGAACTCACGACAGGCTATCGGCCAAAGTGGTGAGCAGGATGCAACGCCTCTAGTGTGCAGCACTATGAGAAGGAGATACTGGCATGGCGACAGAAGTAAGACGAGAAGAGGCTCCGGCTCAGCCACCCCAGCTTGTCGAGATGGCCTGGGATCCGATTACGCGGATTGTGGGCAGCCTGGGCATTTATACCAAGATTGACTTCAAAAACCGGAGGGTGGCGGAGTGCCATAGCACCTCATCCATCTTCCGGGGCTACAGCCTCTTTATGCAAGGCAAAGACCCGCGCGATGCCCACTTTATTACCAGCCGTATCTGCGGAATCTGTGGCGACAACCACGCCACCTGCTCGGTCTACGCGCAGAATATGGCTTATGGGGTGAAGCCACCGGCATTGGGTGAATGGATTCTCAATCTGGGCGAGGCAGCGGAGTACATGTTCGACCACAACATCTTCCAGGAGAATTTGGTCGGTGTGGACTTCTGCGAGCAGATGGTAAAGGAGACCAATCCCGGCGTGTGGGAGAAAGCTCAGAAGACCCAGGCCCCGCACGCGAAAGAGCACGGCTATCGCACGATTGCCGACATCATGACTTCGCTCAATCCGTTCACCGGCGAATTTTACCGCGAAGCGCTCCAGATGAGTCGGTTAACCCGCGAGAAGTTCTGTCTGATGGAGGGACGCCACGTTCATCCCTCAACGCTCTATCCAGGTGGCGTTGGCACAGTTGCCACTATCCAGCTTTTCACGGACTACCTGGTCCGACTGATGAAGTATGTCGAGTTTATGAAGAAGGTCGTGCCCCTGCACGATGACCTCTTCGATTTCTTCTACCAGGCGCTGCCAGGCTACGAGCGGGTGGGCCAGCGTGAGGTTCTGCTCGGCTGCTGGGGGTCATTCCAAGACCCGGATGTCTGCGATTACGACTATCGCACAATGGATCAGTGGGGGCGCGCCATGTTCGTCACACCAGGCGTGGTGGTAGATGGACAGTTGGTGACCACAGACCTGATCAAAATTAACCTGGGCATCCGTATCCTGCTCGGCAGTTCTTACTATGAGGATTGGGCCAACGAGCGGACCTTCGTTGACCGCGACCCACTCGGCAACCCGGTGGATAAACGCCATCCCTGGAATCAGACGACGCTTCCGAAACCGCAGAAACGCGACTTCAACGGCAACTATAGCTGGGTAATGTCGCCGCGCTGGTATGACGAGCGGACTGGCAAGCACCTGGCGCTGGATACCGGCGGCGGCCCTCTCGCCCGTCTGTGGGCAACGGCGTTGGCTGGGTTGGTGGACCTGGGGGGCTATATCAAGGCAACTGGAAATAGTGTTAAGATCAGGCTCCCTAAAACCGCGCTCAAGCCGGAAGTGGAGTTCGAGTGGAAGATTCCGCAGTGGAGTAACGCCATTGAACGTGACCGCGCCCGGACCTACTTCCAGGCGTATTCTGCGGCGGTGGCCCTCCACTGTGTGGACAAGGCGCTTGATGAGATACGCGCCGGACACACCAAGACGTGGAGTGATTTCACGGTGCCCCAGGAAGCCATTGGTTGCGGTTTCCATGAGGCCGTGCGCGGGGTGCTATCCCATCATATGGTCATTGAGAAGGGCAAGATCGCCAACTATCACCCCTATCCGCCGACGCCCTGGAATGCCAGTGTACGCGACATCTATGGCACGCCCGGCCCCTACGAGGATGCGGTGCAAAACACGCCCATCTTCGAGGAGAACGGCCCGGATAAGTTCAAGGGCATCGACATCATGCGCGCGGTGCGTAGTTTTGACCCCTGTCTGCCCTGTGGGGTGCATATGTATCTGGGCGAAGGCAAGGATCTTCAGGTCGTCCACTCACCAACCTTTGGGATAACCCAGTAGTATCCCTGCCTGCACATCGACTGTTTGTCAGGGAGGGAACGATGTTTCCTCCCTCTGACTGAAGTTTGAGGAGAACTGGCAATGAAAAATCCACCGCAGCCCGTGCATCAACCGGGCACACCTAAGGGCGAGGAGAGGCTCAAGCGGATGGAAAAAGAACGAGGACGCTATGATGTTCAAACCGCAGATGCGAGAGGACGTGGCGGGAAGTCAACCCCCAGAAGCGCGAGCGGCATTGTCTCGAAGGGCCAGATTGACCCGCAGAGTCCCTACTTGCCGCCCGCCTAGTACAATTCTGTCGGGAAAAGAGGAGGCAGGGTCATGCAACAAGAGATGCAGGAACACCAGCGCCGGGCGGCGCGGATCGAGCAGTTAATCGAGGAGGTTGCTGCGTTTCCAGACGCGCATGCCCGCGCCACGACCGAGGAACTGCTCCAGGCGCTGCTGGATATGTACGGCGAGGGGCTGGCCCGCATTCTCGAATTGGCAGAGCAGACAGAAGGACCAGACCACGCCCTGACCACTGCCTTTCACAACGATGAACTGGTGGGCGCCCTGTTTCTGGTTCACGGGCTGCATCCGATAGACATGGAGACACGCATCCTGGGAGCGTTGGATGAGGTGCGGCCTTATCTCAAGTCGCATAGCGGTAACGTCGAGTTGCTTCGTGTTGAAGATGGCGTTGCTTACCTGCGACTTCAAGGAAGCTGTCATGGCTGCCCTTCCTCCAGCATGACACTCAAACTGGCGATTGAGGAGGCGATCTACAAAGCGGCCCCAGACCTGGATGGCCTGGAGGTCGAGGGTGTTACCCAACTTGCGCGTCCCATTACTTTCATCCCCCGGCCGCGCCCCGAGGAACACAGCGGCGCGGCAGAACAAGATGGCGGTTGGAACGCGGTAGCGGGATTGGGATCGTTTGCGCGAGGCGCTCTCAAAGTTCTCCATGTCCAGGGCGCGGCGCTGCTCTTTTGCCAGATTGAGGGCGCTTACTATGCCTATCATGACCAATGCAACCAGTGCCATGCCTCACTTGCCAGTGGCAAGCTAGAGGGGACGATTCTGCGCTGCTCTGCTTGTGGACAGCAGTATGACCTCTGTCGCGCTGGCCGCTGTTTGGAGGCGCCCGACCTATTCCTTGAGCCGGTTCCGCTGCTGGTGGAAGGTGGCAAGGTGAAGGTGGCCCTGTCCGCCCTGGCAACAGGCTATCACACCAGCGCGGGCGGCGCTGGGGCTACGATGTAGATCCGTTCGACTCTGGCAAGATGAGGTAAGCAAGTATGCCAGCATCTTCCCGCGCCACCGATCAGCAGTACCGATCTGCTGCGCCCCTGGGAGCGCTGCGCCGCTTTACGCGCGACCGGAAACCAGCGCCCGCGCCAGTGGAACACTGTGAGTTGTGCAGCGCCGTGCTGGCGTTAGAGCATCGCCACCTGTTGGACCTTTCCAGCCGCGTGCTGATCTGCGCCTGCGATCCCTGCTCAATTCTTTTCAGTGAGCAGAGCGCGGGAGGTGGAAAATATCGGTTGGCGCCCAGGCGCTATCTGGCACTGACCAATTTTCAGATGTCAGATGCGCAGTGGGACGAACTGCTGATTCCGGTCAATATGGCCTTTCTCTTTCGCAGTACAGGCGACAAGCCTGTGCTGGCCTTCTACCCTGGCCCGGCGGGGGCAACTGAGTCGCTGCTCAGCCTGGAGGGTTGGGAAGCGCTCACCAGGAGCAATCCGATCCTCACCGATCTAGAGCCGGATGTCGAGGCGCTGCTCATCAACCGCGTCAAGGGGGCGCGCGAATATTATCTTGTCCCTATTGACGCCTGCTACCAGCTTGTTGGCCTGATTCGCGTCAACTGGCGCGGGCTGAGCGGCGGCGAGGAGGTATGGGAAGCGATTGCCACTTTCTTTGGGAACTTACGGGCAAAAGCGCGGCCACTGGAAGGAGGCGCTGATGCCGGACCTGAGCTTTGAGGTGATTGGCGCCGCGTCTCCGGCCTTTGCTGCGGTTCCAACACTCGTCTTTAAGCTGCGCATCACCAATGTGAACGAAGCAGAGCGCATCCATAGCGTGGCTTTGCGCTGCCAGATACAGATCGCTGTCACCCAGAGGCGCTATAGCCCGGAGGCGCAGACACGACTGCTGGAGGTGTTTGGCGAAGCCCAGCGCTGGGCGCAAACGCTGCGCAACCTGTTGTGGACGCATGCCAGTATGGTCGTACCCCAGTTTTCAGGGAGTGTTGAGGTTGATCTCCCTGTTCCCTGTACCTACGATTTTGAGGTGGTGGGCGCCAAGTATTTCGATGCGCTCAAGGACGGCGATATTCCACTTCTCTTCTTGTTTAGCGGCACCATCTTCTACCAGGGCGAAGAAGGCCAGTTGCAGGTCGGGCAAATCTCCTGGTCGCAGGAAGCGAGCTTCCGGCTACCAGTCGCGCTCTGGCAGGAGATGATAACGCGCTACTACCCCAATACCGCCTGGCTGCGGCTGCGCAAAGAGGTCTTTGACCAGCTTTATCACTATAAAGCGGTACACGGTTTGCCTACCTGGGAGGATGCCCTGATGCAACTCTTGCAGGTAAGCAGCGAGGAGATAAAGCCGTGAAATCCGAACAGGTGAAAGCAATCGCTAACGCTATTCTTTATGAAGGCTATCTCCTCTATCCCTACCGGCGCTCAGCGATCAAAAACCGGACGCGCTGGACGTTTGGCGTCGTTTATCCTCGTGAATATAGCGAGGCGCAGGGCGGCGTCGAACCCTGGACAATGCGGACCGAATGCCTGGTTACAGGGAATGCCGAAACGACACTCGATGTTACTGTCAGGTTTCTGCACCTGCTGGTACGTGGCGCAAACCTGCCCGGTATTCAGGTCCAGGCTGAGGCGGTGGACGCCAGCGGCTGGGGCGCTCCTGGCAGGCAGGCTGCTGATAGCTGGCAAGAGGGCATCGAGCGCGAGATAAGCGCCCTGAACCTCACTCTGAGTGATCTGCTCGTTCGTCCCTGGCAGGTGGCAATCAAGATTTCCGGCGAGCGCATCGTAGACCCTCCAACGACGGCGACGGCTGCCGAGATGCTGCGCGAGCAACAACCACTCCGCGGAGTGGTTGTCATCGCTGCTGAGCCGGTCACAGCGGCGGCCCCCCTCTTTAAGCTCAGTGTTCAGATTGAAAATACGACGCCTGAGACTGGCGGGGCGCGCCGACATGATGCCATTGTGCTGCAATCATTTGTGTCCACCCATACGCTTCTTCAGGTGCGCCAGGGCGCCTTTCTCTCGCTGCTCGACCCGCCTGAGGCGCTCAAAGGTATTGCCCAGGAATGTCACAATCAGCACACCTGGCCGGTGCTGGTTGGCGCGGAGGGGGAATGCGACGCGCTGCTGTCATCGCCGATCATCCTCTATGATTATCCACAGATTGCTCCTGAAAGCGCTGGCGCCCTCTTCGATGGCACGGAGATTGATGAGATACTGACGCTGCGTATTTTGACGCTGACCGATGAGGAGAAAGAGGAGCTGCGCCAGGGGGATGAGCGCGCCCGTGAGGTGCTGGAGCGAACGGAGGCGCTCTCATCCGAGCAACTGATGAAGCTTCACGGTGTCATCCGCAGCTTGCGGCCACTCGATACTGGAGGAAAAGCATGAGGAGTGAGGAGAGCGAAGAACCCCGGCTCACATCGGTGCAGCTTGCTGGTCGGGAGATCAAAGTTGGCGATCATGTGCTGCTGCGTCCCTCAGCGCGCGCTGATGCCTTTGATATGCTGCTGCACGGGAAGACTGCGCGGATTGTGGAAATCAGGCAGGATTACGAGGAGCGCATCTATCTGATGGTGGCGCTGGATGATGATCCTGGCAGGGAGCAAATCGATGATCGCGTGATGCCCGGCCATCGCTTCTTTTTCTTCCCAGAAGAGGTGGAAGTGCTGGGGGGGCTGGTGTGGGGGGAGCCATGAAGCCCGCCTCATCCTCAGTATCCACGCCCATGCGTATCCTGATCGCCTGCATCGGCAATATTTTTCTGGGGGATGATGGCTTTGGGGTAGCGGTAGCAGAGCGGCTCATGCAGTGCTGCTACCCAGAGGGCGTACAGGTAGTTGATTTTGGGATTCGCGGTGTAGAGTTGGCTTACACGCTACTTGATGGTGATTACGATACGTTGGTGCTGGTGGATGCTGTCTCTCGCGGCAGACCACCGGGCACGCTGTATCTGATGGAGCCAGATGTGGCCGAAAGTGGCCCAAAGAAAGGAGCCGAAGCTGGCAGTGCGGCGTTAGATGCCCACAGCATGGACCCCGTGAAGGTGCTAGCCTTCGCCCGTGCCCTGGGCGCCCGGCCCATCCATACGTTGCTTGTTGGCTGCGAGCCTGACATGCCTCCTGGCATGTCAGGCTACGATGAGATGCAGATGGGGTTGAGTGCGCCGGTGCAGGCTGCTATTGATGGGGCTGTGCAGATGATTGATTCGCTCGTCGAGCAGTTGGTTTCAATGGACAATGTAGCAGAGCAGTGAATGGTAGAGTCTGTAAGAAAGGGGCGATTCCTATGCTCAAAATCCTTGGTGTGACGATTGGCCTGGCTGTGGGCTTCATGATTTTTCGGCAGCTTCCCGATATTCAGCGCTATCTGAAGATTCGTTCGATGTAGCGTGCCATCTGCTGAAGGATCGAGGCTTGCCATGCACGAACTGGCGATTGCCCAAAGCATCGTTGACGTGGTTGAGGCGCGCGCCACCCAATGCCACGCTGCGCAGGTAAAGAGCGTGCGGCTCAAAATTGGCGAGGCCAGCGGCATTGTTGCTGATTCGCTGACCTTCTCGTTCGAGATGCTGGCAAGCTTCGATTCGGTATTGAGTGGGGCGCAGTTGCTGATCGATGTCGTACCACATCGGGCACGCTGTCGCCCCTGCGCCAGTGAATTTACGGTCCTCAATTTTGTCGCGCAGTGTCCAACGTGTGCGGGATGGGAGACTGAGGTGATCTCTGGCACGGAGCTTCAGGTGCTTGAGATGGAGATCGCATCCCAGAGCGAGGAGGAGCGCCAGCCGTGCCCAAAGTAACCATCGCGCAACCGATCCTGGCGGCCAACGAGACCACCGCTCAGGAGATCAAGCAATCATTGGCAGCGCGCAGCTTGCGCGCGCTCAACATCATGAGTTCTCCGGGCGCGGGCAAGACCACCCTGCTGGAGCGCACGGTTGAGCGGCTGCGCGGGCGCCTGGGGATTGGCATCATCGAGGGCGACATCGAAACTACCGCCGATGCCGAGCGGGTGGAAGCGGCAGGCGCGGAGACGGTTCAGATCAACACGCGGGGCGCCTGCCACCTGGAGGCGCATATGGTCCGCGACGCCCTCCAGCAGCTTGATCTGGCAGGGATCGGCTTGCTCATCATTGAAAATATTGGCAATCTGGTCTGTCCCGCCGCCTGGAAGCTGGGCGAAGATGCCTCCGTCGTCGTCGTCAGCACCACCGAGGGCGATGATAAGCCCGCGAAATATCCCCAGATGTTTGCTATCTCCCAGGTGATGGTGATCAATAAGCTCGATCTGCTCCCCTATGTGGACTACGATCTGGAGAAGGTCAAACGGCAGGCGCTTGCCATCAATCCCCGTCTGCATATCTTCGAGCTAAGTTGCCGGACGGGTGAGGGGCTTGATGCCTGGTGCGAGTGGCTGGTCACATTTGCGCAGGGGAAAGCTGACGGCTCGTCTTTTCCTACGATGACGACACATCACCTGTGAGCAATGGAGCTTCAGGGCAGCCGGGCAAAGAGGCGTTCATTATGGTGTTTACGATTGATACAACCGTTCAGCGCAGGCGCATCAGCATCCAGGGTTTGGTGCAAGGCGTGGGCTTCCGGCCTTTCGTCTATGGGCAGGCGCTGCGCTGGGGTCTGGTTGGCTTTGTGCTGAACGATAGCCAGGGGGTGACGATTGAGGTCGAAGGGCACGCCCACGCGCTGGATGCTTTCCAGCAGGCGCTGCGCCAGGAGCCGCCGCCGCTGGCGCGCATCGATACGCTCTCCAGCGAACCGATCCCCCCCTGCCAGGAAAGCGACTTCAAGATCGCTCAGAGCCAGGCTGGCGATGAGCGCCAGGCGCTCATCTCGCCGGATAGCGCCACCTGCGATGATTGCCTGCAAGAACTCTTCGATCCTGCGGACCGGCGCTTTCAGTATCCCTTTATCAATTGCACCAACTGCGGACCGCGCTTCACGATTGTCCGGGATGTGCCATATGATCGGGACAGGACGACCATGCGCGTCTTTCCTCTGTGCCCAGCCTGCCAGGCGGAATATGATGACCCCCTGAACCGGCGCTTCCATGCCCAGCCCAATGCCTGCCCGATCTGCGGACCGCAGATGCGCCTGCTGGATCAGAGCGGCCAGCCAGTGGGCAGCCCAGACCCCATTGCCGCAGCGGCAGCGCGCCTGACCGCCGGCGCTATTCTGGCGATCAAAGGGCTGGGTGGCTATCATCTGGCCTGCGATGCCCTGAATGTGGAGGCCGTACAGCGGCTGCGCCAGCGCAAGCGCCGCGAGGCCAAACCTTTCGCATTGATGGCGAGCGATCTGGCGACGATCCGGTGGTTGTGCCAGGTCAGCGAGACTGAGGCTGCGCTGCTCCAGTCGCGGCGTCGCCCCATTGTGCTGTTACGCCAATTGCCTGATTGTCAGATCGCTCCTGGTGTGGCGGCGGGCTATCACACGCTGGGTGTCATGCTGCCCTACACGCCGCTGCATCATTTGCTGCTCGCGGCCTTCGCGGCGGCCAGTGCGCCAGACTGCCCGGCGGCGCTGGTGATGACCAGCGGCAACGTGAGCGATGAGCCGATTGCCTATCAGGATGCTGATGCCCGCGAACGGCTCCTGCCGCTTGCCGATGGGATGCTCACCCACAACCGCACTATCCACATGCGCTGCGACGATTCAGTGGTCCGCGTCACGGCTGAAGGCGCGCAGCTTTTCCGGCGCTCGCGTGGCTACGCGCCGGAGCCAATTCCGCTTTCGTTCGATTGCCCTGTGCCTCTCCTGGCCTGCGGCGGCCATCTCAAAAACACGTTTTGCCTGGCAAAGCAGCGGCACGCCTTTCTGAGCCAGCATATCGGCGATCTGGAAAATCTGGAGACATTGACCTCCTTCCGCGAGGGGATCGCGCATTTCCAGCGCCTCTTTGATGGTATCCCCGAAGCAATCGCCTACGATCTGCACCCGGAATATCTGGCAACCAAATACGCCCTGGACGCGGACATTCCGCAGAAGCTCGGTGTGCAGCATCATCACGCGCATATCGCCAGCGTGCTGGCCGAGCATGGACTGACGGGGCCGGTGATCGGTGTGGCCGCCGATGGTGCCGGCTATGGCGCCGACGGCGCGATCTGGGGCTGCGAGATTTTCGCGGCTGATCTGCTCGGCTTTGAGCGGCTGGCGCATTTGCGCTATACGCCGCTGCCAGGTGGCGATCAGGCCGTGCGCCAGCCCTGGCGCGTGGCGGCGGCCCACCTGGCGCACGCCTATGGTGATGCCTTCCTGGACCTGGATATTCCCTTTGCTCGCCAGCTTGATCGTGCAAAATGGCGCACACTGGCGCAGATGATCGCGCGCGGCCTCAATAGCCCGCCAACGTCCAGCCTGGGGCGCCTGTTTGATGCGGTGGCGGCACTGGTCGGCCTGCGCAGCGAAGTCCTCTATGAAGGCCAGGCGGCCATCGAACTGGAGATGCTGGCCGAAGGCGGCGCAGAGCAGGAGCGTACCGCGAGCAGGGAGGGCTATCCGTTCACGCTCGCAGATGGGATACCGGCGCAGTTCGATGTCGCGCCGATGATGCACGCTATCGTGAGCGATCTTCAGCAGCATGTATCCATCGCACAGATTGCCTGGCGTTTCCATTGCTCTATTGCTGTGTTGCTGGCAATGGGGTGCGCCAGAGCGCGTGAGCAGACGGGGCTAAACGTCGTTGCGCTCAGCGGGGGCGTCTTCCAAAACCGGCTCTTGCTTGAGCAACTGCTGGCGCGCCTGAAGGAAATGGATTTCCAGGTTTTTCTCAATCGGCGTGTGCCGCCCAACGATGGCGGATTAAGTCTGGGGCAGCTTGCCATAGCAGCGGCCAGGCTTCAACGAGGATAGGAGGACGAAGTATGTGCCTTGGAATTCCTGGTCAGGTCGTTGAGTTTGTGGACGACCCCAATAATATCGCCAAAGTGGAGGTCTCTGGCGTGAAGCGCAATGTGAACGTTGCGCTGGTGCGTCCAGAGGGCATCGGGCCGGGGGATTGGGTCTTGATTCACGTGGGCTTTGCCATGAGCAAGATCGATGAGATTGAGGCGCGAGAGACGATGAAAGCGCTCCAAATGCTGGGAGATTTCTATACCAGTGAACTTGAAATGCTGCACCAGAGCCAGATTGAATAGCGAGGCGATGCGCCATGACGACGGAACTGGATGACCATCGCCTGCGCACGCTGGTGGCCGCGCGCTTCGAGCAAAGCACCTCTGTGCCGGAAGCCTTCTTCACTGCCGAGGCCGGGCGCATTGCCGAGGCGTGCTGGGCGATGGCACGGCGCTTCCACCAGGGCGGGCGACTGTTGGCGTTTGGCAATGGAGCCTGGGCCACCGACGCGCAGCATGTCTCGGTCGAGTTTGTCCATCCGGTAATCGTCGGCAAGCGCGCGCTGCCCGCCCTGGCGCTGACCAACGATAGCGCCACGATCAGCGGCCTGATGGCGGGTGGGGACTCTCAGGCGCCGTTTGCTCGCCAGCTTCGCGCGCTGGGCCGACCACAGGATATTGCGCTGGGCTTCTCGCACGATGGGCGCACCGCCAATGTGCTGGCGGCGCTGGACGTTGCTCGGCAGATGAATCTGCTGACGCTGGGCCTGGTCGGCGGCGATGGTGGCGCGCTGACGCAGGCAGCGCTTGATTTTGTCTTTGTCGTGCGCACGTATGATCCGCTGGTCATTCAGGAAACCCATGAGACGCTGTACCACGTCCTCTGGGAACTAGTCCACGTTTTCTTTGAGCATGAGGGATTACTCACATGAGCGACGAGGAGCGAGCCGCCCCACTCTGGCGAATACATTCGCGGCTA
>Ga0070730_10004509_pt1 | contig 12179 bp, 12 predicted proteins | sample Coa_R1_3_FD_66447 | JGI IMG/M metagenome (GOLD analysis project Ga0070730, IMG submission 66447) | Surface soil microbial communities from Centralia Pennsylvania, which are recovering from an underground coalmine fire - Coalmine... | ecosystem: Environmental > Terrestrial > Soil > Unclassified ... | reverse complement strand
ACGGCAGGCATCGCTGCCAGTGCAATTCAGGGCACGCTCGTTGGAGCGGGATCGTGGCGTATCACGCGGCCGTCGGCCATCACGAAGCGCAGGCGCCGCATGGCGGCGATGTCTTGCGTTGGGTCGCCGTCGACCGCGATCAGGTCGGCCAGTTTGCCAACCTCGAGCGAGCCGAGGCGATCAGCAGCATCGAGCCATTCGGCGGGCTTGATGGTGGCCGACTGCAGGGCAGTGATCGGGCTCATGCCCGCGGCGACGTAGAACTCGAGCTCGCGGACCGTCGCCGTCGTGCCTTCGTACGGCTCGGCTGGCAGCATGTCTGTGCCGAGCGCGATCGACACGCCGTTGCGAATGGCCATCTGAAGTGCCGCCCAGTGCTGCTCACCCGCGGCGAGCGCTTTGCGCACCATCCACTCGGGTGCGCCGATACGGGCGTAGAACTCCTCGCACCGGCTCACTGCGATCGTCGGCACGAGCCAGACACCACGCTTGGCCATGAGGACCAGGACCTCTTCGGTGAGAAAATAGCCGTGCTCGACGCAGTCGAGGCCGCACTTGATGGCGTCGCGGATCGCACCCGGCGGTCCAGCATGGGCCGTGACCTTCTTGCCCGACCCGTGGGCCGTTTCGATGATCGCGCGCATCTCAGGCTTGGAGATCTGCGCGTCGCGAATCGCCTCGTGCTCGCCGGCGATGCCGCCCGAGATACAGATTTTGATCAGGTCGGCCCCGTGTTTGAGCTGCAAGCGCACCACTTTGCGGAACTCCGCCGGTCCGTCCGCCTCGATCGTCCCCGCGAACGTGTGGCCGTGGCCGCCCGTGGCGATGCACGCCATACCCGCGGTGAAGATCCGCGGACCAGGCGTCTCGCCGGCGCTGATCGACGCCTTGAGCGCGAAGTCCGCATGCTTGCGTTCGCCCGTCAGGCGGACCGTCGTGACTCCGGCCAGCAGGGCTTCGCGGGCGTTGCGAGCCATACGCAGCGCCAGCGCGGACTCGCTCTCGAATTGCATGCGGTACTGATCGGGACCTGGCAGCGTCAGCCCGAGGTGGACATGCATGTTGACGAGACCAGGCAGGACGTGCGCCCCGGCGAGGTCGACGACCCTGGCTGCGCCCGCCTGACGCGTGAGGTCCTCGACCGGACCGATTCCCGCGATGCGGTTGCCGTCGATCCAGACGCCGCGCCCGGGCGTCACGCTGCCAGAGACGACGTCCACCACCGAGCAATTGGTAAGCACAGTCTGTAGGGGCATTGCCTGCTAGGATGCCAGGGAAGAAGCGACGGCACATGCAGGCAGCAGGCCAGGGAGCACCGGCGTGAACGAAGAATTTCTCAGTCTCAACGGACTACGTTTCCGCTATCTCGAGTGGGGCGAGAGGGACGCGCCGCCAGTTCTGCTGCTGCACGGCTTCAGCAGCACTGCCGTGGCCTGGCGCGAAGTCGGCGAAGCGCTCGCCGATCGCTACCGGGTCGTGGCGCTGGATCAGCGCGGACACGGCGCATCCGAGTGGGACTCGCAGGGTCGCTATACGATCCCCGACTTTGTCTCGGACGCCCGTGAGCTCAGCCAGCGCTTGAATCTGGCGCCGTTCGTCCTGGTTGGCCACTCGATGGGCGGCTCGATCGCGTACACCTACGCTTCGACCTACCCCGAGGACGTGACCAGGCTGGTCATCGAAGACGCGGCGCCGCGCCCGGCCAACGATCCGCGACCCCCGCTGCAACCCATGCCGGCGCCGGTGTTCGCCTCGCGCGCCGACGTGGCAGCCAGCGTCCGAGAATCCCTGCCCGGCGTGTCCGAGGACACGGTCCAGCGGCGGGTAGACATCTACTACGTCGAGCGCCCGAATGGCTCCTGGGGGTTCCGGGCGGACGTCGAGAACGTGCGCAAAGCCCTGTTCGGGTTAGGCCAGCGCTCCTACGAAACGCTGTGGGGCCATGTGAAGAACATCCAGTGCCCGACGCTGGTCATCCGCGCTGGCCTCGAGCCGCCCGGGATTTCGCCCGAGACGATCGACTTGTTGAAAGCGGCGAACTCGCGGATCGAGGTCGTCACCGTGCCCGATGCCGGCCACAACATTCACTTCGCCCACTTCGCGCCGTTCATGGGTCTGCTCGGCGAGTTTCTGGGCGAGCCGGTGCCCGTCGGGACGGCCCGACCGCGCGCGGTTTGACCGGCTCCTCCACCAGCGCGGCCCCAACCGAAGGACCGTTCGCCGTCGCTGGCATCCGCAACTTCGGATGGGTTGAGCCGGACCTCCTGGCTCGCGGCGAGCAACCGCCTCTGGTCGAAGAAACGTTCGGGGAGCTGCGCGCCCTGGGTATCGGGACGGTCGTCTCCCTGCGGCCCGACCGCGAACCACCGCCGCCAGTCAGCCGACAGATCTGGACTGAATACCACGTGGAGGACGAGCGGGAACTGGTCGAGCGCGCTGGGCTGCGTTTCCGCCACGCGCCAATGGCGGACTTTTCAGCCCCCGCGCCCGACGAGGTCGCCGCCGCACTGCGAGTCGTCGACGCCGCGGTCGCCGACGCGCCGGCCGTATACGTGCATTGCCGCGCCGGCGCCGGCCGGGCGGCGCTGGTCACCGGGGCGTGGATCGTCACGCGCGGCCGATCTGGTGATCGCGCGGCGGAGCTGTATCAGCGCTTCATGGAGTACGTCTTCAAGGCCGTTCCCCACGCGGAGTGGCCGGCCAACCTCCACCGGGTGGGTCAACCGCACCTGTGGTGGGCGATGCGCGAGATCGTCGCCGCGCTCGGCAGTCCAGTCACCTCTGCGCCGCCCTTCTTGCTGCCTCCCGAACGGCCGACGGGTGCCGAAGGGTGGGTGCAAGGCTATCGCGACGCCCTTCGACCCTGGACCATTGGTCGACAGCTAGGCTGAGCGCGGACTGCCAGCGGCGAGCAGGCGCTCGGCCAGAAGGAGCGTGTCGGTTGGCCAGAAGACCGCCGGGCGCGGCTGTTCGACGCCAGGCTGGCCTGGCATCGGCCGACAACTCAGCACCATGCGCTGCCACTGCACCGGGATGGCTTCGCGCCCGTAGACGGCCCCCAGCAGCGCACCGCAGATCGCGGCGTTGGTATCCGTATCACCGCCGGCGCGCACGGTGTCGACCACCGCCGCCTCGAGGCTGGGTGCATGCAGCAGGCGGAAAAACGCGTTCTGGAGTGCGATCAGCACCCAGCCCTGCTGACGCATGAAGTCCGCGGGCGCCGTATGCTCGGCGGACTCCAGCGCGCTGAGCACCGCCGGTGGCACACCCTCTGTTCGACTCCAGGTGAGGGCGTACGTATACGCCTGCCCGGGATCCAGGCCGTCGCGGATGGCCGCGGCAACCGTAACCGCCAACACGGCGGATGCGTCCTGGCAAACGGAGTGCGGATGCGTCAGCCGTGCGTCCTGCCGCGCGGCGTCGGCCACCTCCGACGGTCGACGGAACGCCCCCCAGATGCCAAGTGGACTGATCCGCATCAGCGCACCATTCGCCTGACTGCTTGAACTGGCCGCTGCGCGGGCGCAGGTCGCGGCGCAACGGTGTTGCACATCCTCGCTGCTCACGCTGCCCAGGGCCAGGGCCGTCGTGTTGCCGACGTCAAATGGCCGGCACCAGGGATGGTCACACGCCGCCGGCGGCGCGGCATGTGTCCACCCGTGGTACCAGCCGGCGTAGGCGGCGGCCACGGCCTCCGCATCGAAGCCGGATCCGGCGACCAGGGTGCGCGCCAGCAGGAGTGCGAGCTCGGAATCGTCGGTGGGTTGGCCAGCCTGGATGTGGTGCGGCCCGCCAGCCGCGAGTCGTCGCGGTCCACCGTCCGGGTACTTGCGTGCGATGCGTTCGGCCGGTGCGAACTCAACCAGGGCACCGAGCGCGTCTCCAGCAATCTGCCCGAGCAGGCAGCCCTGGGCGCGCCGCAAAACTCCCAGGTCGTGCACCAGCTCGCCGGGTCGGGCGCGCACCGGCGCCAGCTCGGGCGGCGGAGCAGCGTCCCCAAAGCCGCTCCCTCCGGCGCGTCCCCACGGCCTTTGAACAAGCTCGTCGACCACACTTCGACACCCGCCAAAGACTCGACGGCTCCGCCCGCGTCCGTCGCTCGCGTAGGTGATCTCGGCGCCGGCTTCGTCCGTGAGCACGCCGCCCGCTCCGCGGAGCAAAGCGTGGCCGGCAGCGTAGTCCCACGCGCTCAGATGGTTCAGCGAGACGGTGGCCGCGTATTCGCCGGTGGCGACCAGCGCCAGCCGATACGCGATGCTCGGGAGACTCACGAAACGGGCCGGCGACACACACGCGAGATAGCCCACCGGATTCCGGTTCGCACCCTGTGACAGGCACACGACGTCCTCCGGTGCGAGCCCAGGCAGCCGCACCTCGACCTGGTCGACCGGAGTCCCGTTGTGGAGCAGGGGTCCGCAACCTTCGGCCCAGGTGATCAGATCGCCGGCGTCGTCCGGCGCATCCACCGCGCAGACCACGCCGAGCACCGGTCGGCCGTGAGCGACCACGCCAATCGACACCGCGTGTCCGCGGTAGCCGCGCTGCATCGAGGAGGTCCCGTCATTTGGATCCACGACCCAGACGTGGTCTTCACCCGCCTCCGCGGCCTGCGCCGCGGTCTCCTCACCGAGAAACCCCCAGCCCGGAAAGGCGGCCCGCAGCACCTTTCGAATCGCCCACTCGGCCTCGTCGTCGGCCGGACAGTGCCCGATCTCGCCGCGCGGGCCATCTGGCCGCGCGCACTCCACCAGCAGTATCTCCCGCGCTACTTCGGCCGCCGCCAGAGCGACGCTCAGCGCTTTCGAGAGATCAGCCACTCCTTGAGCATAAGACCGGGCTGCCAGATTGCGCCCTGGCTACACGCGCGCCGGGGTGTGTGCGACGCGCGTGGCCACCGCCTGGAAGAGCGGGCTGGCCTCGTCGGCGAGGGCGTTGACCGTGTCGGCGTGGTCGAGGGGTTCCAGCCGCAGCAGGTCGGCCGACCCGCCGCGGGCGCGGATACTGTCGACCAGCCGGCGGCTGTCCTCACCGTAGGTCGGCCGGTTCTCAAGGCTGCCGAAGGCGACAACCGTCGATGGCGGGGTGGTCGTCATGTTGAGCAAAGGACTGCAAACCGCCCGGTCGGCGTCGTCGGCGAAGAACTCAGTATGGTCGGCCGGATCGGAAAAATCGTAGACGCCGCTGATCGGGATGGCGGCCTTGAGCAGATCCAGCGGTAAATTCCTGGCGGCGAGCCAGTCGGACCGCAGGGCGACACTGGCAGTCAGGATGGCGCCCGCGGAGTGGCCGGCCAGGATGATCCGCGCTGGATCGCCACCCTGGGCGCCGAGATGGCCAAAACACCAGGCCAGCGCGGCTTCGACATCGCGCATGCTGTCGGGCAGGTACGCCTCTGGCGTCAGGCGGTAGCCGACCGAGCCGAAGATGACCCCGCGCCGCAGGTACGGCTCGGCCAGGTAGCCGTACAGCGCGGGATCGCCTTCGCGGAAGCCCCCACCGTGCAGGAACAGCAACACCGGCCGCGCCGCGCTCGACGATGCGTCCGGAAAGTACAGGTCCAGCCGCTGGCTGACCGCTGACCCGTACGCGATGTCCAGCTCGTGTGGCCAGCGCGCGCGCACCCGATCGGTGCGTTCCTCGGCCGCCCGGTAGAACGTCCGCCAGTCGATCCGAAACTGCTCGGCGTGGCTGCAAGTGAAGAAACTGTCGATGTCGGCTCGACGGGGGCTGCCGCTGGTCGTCATCCCAGGCAGGATGGCACACCCTGGTACCCTCCGCGCAATTGAGGGGGAGCAATCCGATGAATACAGCCCAGCCGGTCCAGCTCAGCCAGCCGAACATCACTCGACGCATGCTCCTGCGGCTGGCGGGTGGCATCGGCGCGACGGTGGCGCTGTCGGCTTGCGCCGCGCCTTCGGCCCCCGCCCCGGCGGCCCCCGCCCCGGCGGCGCCGACTACGAGCCCACCCCAGGCCGCTAGCGCGCCGAAACCGACCGACGCCGCGGCGCCGAAACCGGGCGGCACGCTCGTGGTCGGCCTGGAAGCCGAACCAGGCACCCTCGACAACAGCGTCGGTACTGGCTACCACACCTCGATCATTCAACGGATGATCTACGAGTCGCTGGTTGGCTATGACCTGACCTCGTCCGCCGACACGTTGCCGATCAAGCCGGTGCTGGCGGAATCCTGGCAACTTTCGGCGGACGGCAAGGTCTATACGTTTGCGCTGCGCAAGGGAATCACCTTTCACGACGGCACGCCCTTCAATGCGGACGCGGTCAAGTGGAACTTCGAGCGTGCCTCAGACCCGGCCCACCCGTTCTTTTTCGATAAGGGCCGCGGCACCTCGGCGCAGATTTTTTCACTGGTCGACAAGATGGAGGCGCCCGACCCGAACACGTTCCGGATCACCCTCAAGGATCCGCGGGCGTACTTTCTCGCCCTGTTCGACAAAGTGCCGATGTTCGTCGGCAGCCCGACCGCCATTCAGAAGTACGGGAACGACGAGTTTGGCAATCACCCCGTGGGGACCGGCCCGTTCCGGTTCGTCGCGCGCGAGTCCGGCTCGAAGATTACCGTCGAACGCAATCCCAATTACTGGGGCACTCGGGTGTACCTCGACCGGATCGTGCTGCGCGGGATTGCGGAACCGACGGCGCGCGTAGTGGCCCTGCAGACCGGCGAGGTCGACTTCATCAATGACGTGGCGCCCGACCAGATCGACGCGCTCCGTGCCAACCCCGACGTCGAAGTCAGCCAGGCGGCGATCCCACACACCTGGCTCATCAACCTGAACCACCGCGACAAGCCGTTCTCCGATGTGCGTGTCCGCCAGGCGGCGAGCCTTGCGATCAATCGCGAATCGCTCACCCGCGACATCTTGAAGAACACGGCCCTGCCGGCCACCCAGCTGGAGGGTCCGGGCGGCGTAGCCCACGACGATGCGCTGCCTGGCTGGCCATATGACCCGGCACGCGCGAAACAACTCCTGGCCGACGCCGGGTATCCGAATGGCTTCGATACCGTGTTCGCGTTGCCCAGCGCTGGCTCTGGGATGCTTGACGCCACCCGAATTGCGGAGTTCTTGCAGAAGAACTGGGCGGACGTGGGAATCCGCGTCAAGCTCGAGTCGCAGGAGTGGACATCGTACGTCCCGTTCTTCTTCAAGGGCATTCCGCCGGACAAAGGCATGTACGCCATGGCCAACGTGACCGGCGACGGCCAGGACATGGAGAAGCTCAACGCCGCCGCGTTTCAGCCGCCCAACGGATTCAACGTCGGCTGGTACCAGAGCGACCAGGTCGAACAACTGCTGCTGCAAGCACGCTCAACCGCCGACCCGGCGGCCGCGGCGAAGGTCTATCAGCAGATTGAAAAGATCCTGAATGACGACGTGGCGCGAATATACGTGCTCCATTCGCTCCAGCCGAAAGCGTTCAACAAGAAGGTCCGCGGCTTCGTCAACCCGCACTCCTGGGCGTATACCTTCAACAACGTGTGGGTCACGTCCTGAACGCTGCGCGCTTCGCTGCGCTCGCTCCGTTGCGGCCTGCGGGGAAACGCTCGCCACAGCGTCGCCTGGTCGCCCGCATCGCTGCGCTCGCTCCGCGGCGGCCGCGAGGCAGCGCTCGCCCACATCATCGCCTGGTCGCCCACATCGCTGCGCTCGCTCCGCGGCGGCCGCGAGGCAGCGCTCGGCCACATTATCGCCTGGTCGCCCGCATCGCTGCGCTCGCTCCGCGGCGGCCGCGAGGCAGCGCTCGCCCACATCATCGCCTGGTCGCCGGCATCGCTGCGCTCGCTCCGTCTGACGTCTCGATGAAACTGAAGTGCTCAAGACACGTAATTATCCAGAGTTTCGCGTGACTCGCAATGGAGCGAGCGCAGCGAAGCGGGCCGCCAGCAACATCGCGCCGTGGCTCAAAACACGTCCTCATCTTGAGTTACGCGTGACGCGCAATGGAGCGAGCGCAGCGAAGCGGGCCGCCAGCAACATCGCGCTGCTGCTGGGAGCAATCGGCGTGCGTAGTGGCGAGGCACCGTGACCGCCTTTGTCCTGCGCCGTATGGCGGCGTCGGTCATGGTGCTTTTTGGCGTTTCGGTCGTCGTCTTCGGGACCCTCAAGCTGATCCCTGGCGACGCCGCTTACGTGCTCGCCGGACCGAACGCTTCGGCGCAGGAGATCGAGCTCGTGCGGCAGTCGCTGGGACTCGACCAGCCGGTGCCTGTCCAGTACGTCACCTGGCTTGCCCGGGCGCTGCACGGCGACCTGGGGCGGTCCCTGGAGTTGAACGAACCGGTGCTGCCGCTGGTGTTGTCGCGGTACGCCAACACGCTCGTCCTGGCCACGAGCGCGATGCTGTTCGCCAGCCTGGCGGGCGTGCTCGCCGGCGCCGTCGCCGCCCTGCGACCGCACACGCTGGTCGACCGGGTGGTCATGCTGGTGGCGCTGACAGCGAACAGCACGCCGAGCTTCTGGCTCGGACTCGTGCTGATCCTGGTATTCTCGCTCGCCCTGCGTCTGCTGCCGTCGTCCGGCATGGTCTCGGCGCGCGGCGACGGCGGTGTCGTCGACGTGCTCCAGCACCTGGTGTTGCCCTCGGTGACGCTGGGCGCGATCTCGGCGGCGCTGATCGCCCGGATGACCCGCGCGTCGCTGCTCGAAGTGCTCACTCAGGAATACGTCCTGGTGGCGCGCGCGAAGGGACTGGGCGAGCAATTGCTCGTGCGCCGGCACGCGTTGAAGAACGCGCTGCTGCCGGTGCTGACGGTGGTCGGACTGCAGATGGGCTCGCTGCTGGGCGGAGCCGTCATCACCGAGGCGATCTTCACCTGGCCAGGCATCGGGTTGCAGCTGTATCGGGGCATCGCACTGCGAGATGTTCCGCTGGTCCAGGGCGCCGCGCTCGTGGTGGCGACGAGCTTTGTGCTCATCAATCTGCTGGTTGACCTGCTCTATTCCTACCTCGATCCGCGCATCAGGTACGGCTGAGACGCGCGGTGCCCCCAGCCCGACGCCTCGGCTCGCGCGACCGGCTGCTGCGCGACGGCGGAGCCATCGGTGGTCTGTTGATCGTCGGCGCCATCGCGGCGGTGTCGCTGCTGGCGCCGCTGGTGGCGCCCTACGACCCCGATGCGGTCGACGCGACCATTCGACTGGCACCGATCGGCGGCGCGACACACGTCCTCGGCACCGACGACCTGGGCCGCGACATTCTCAGCCGGTTAGTCTGGGGCGGTCGCGTGTCGCTGGTCGTCGGCCTGGCGCCGGTGGCGCTCGCGCTGCTGGTGGGCGTCACCCTGGGAGCGATTTCCGGATATGCGCGGGGTGTGCTGGATGGAGTCATCATGCGCTGCCTCGACGTGCTGCTCGCGTTCCCGGCGTACCTGCTGGCGATCGCAATCGTTTCGTCACTTGGCGCCGGGTTGAGCAACGCGATCATGGCGATCGCGCTGGTGTCGAGTGCGTCGTTCGCGCGCCTCGTCAGAGGCTCGGTGTTGTCGGTGCGCGAGCGCGAATTCGTCCACGCCGCGCGCGTGGTCGGCGCGGGTGACGGGCGCATCATCTGGACGCACGTCCTGCCGAATGTGCTGTCACCGGTGATCGTGTTTGCGACGCTCGAAGCGGGTCGCACGATCATCTTCGCGGCCGGGCTCAGCTTTCTGGGCCTGGGCGCCCAACCGCCGACCGCTGAGTGGGGCGCAATGCTGGCCCAGGGCCGGGGGCTGCTCAATGTTGCGCCCCAGGTGGCGAGCCTGCCGGGCATCGCGATCCTGCTGGTGAGCCTGGGGTTGAACCTGTTTGGCGACGCGTTGCGCGACGCAACCGACCCGCGCTTTGCGCGCTGACGCGCGCGCTCAACCGAAGACGATAGGCTGGTGCAACCGCCGGAGACAGGCCAGCAGACTCAGCGCCACGATATGGCTCAGGCGATTGGGATTCGGCGTCGGGTGCAGACGCACCCGCAAGTCGCCGAACGCACCACTGGCGGTGAGTTCGATCTCGCGCCCGCGATCGGCTGGTTGCTGGCTCAGTTCCAGTTGGACGGCGGGACCGGCGACCAGGGTGACCGCCGCCGCACTGTTCAGCCGCGACGGAAATTGGCGGATGGCTGCCAGGGCGTTACCGCGAAAGATCAGTCGCTCGGCGTCACTCGGCTCGACGATCCGCAGGCGCACGTCATTCAGGCCGCCAGCCGCCGCGGCCGCGAGCGCGTCCAGGCCGCCAACAGCCCCGGCGGGCACGTAGATCCGCGTCCCGTGCTGCACGCACGCGGCTTCGAGCCGCGCTCGGAGCGTGGGATCAACGAGCGCCGACCCGCTGGCGGTGATCAGCGACGCGCCGCTACTGACGATCGCCTGGGCACAGGCTGCGAACGCCACGGGCCCCGCCGCCTCGAGGACGACCTGCGGCCCGGTGCCCAGGAACGCGCCGACCTCCGTGACAACCGGCGCGGCCACGGCTCGCGGCCGGCTATGTTGCACCAGGACCCCCACCAGGTCCGCGTCGCCGCCAAGTCCCGCCTGGATGCCATCGGCGACCTGCTTGCCTATGGCGCCGAGGCCGATCAGTCCGACGCGCACCGCGCTAGCAGCCTGGTCTGCCCCCCGCACCGACGCGCGGTTGGCGCTCGGCATCCTGCCGCCCAATGCCTCTCTGGCCGATCAGGCCGACGCGCACGCGCGCATCATATGCGGTGGCGCGAACCGTTACTTCAAAGCCTGCGCTGAGGCCTCGCTGTGGTCCGGGTCGCGTGTCGGTGCCGCCCGACCATTCACCGCGTGGTAGATCGAGCGATAGCACTGTGTCAACTCCTCTTCGATGCGCCGCCAGTCGGCATCGACATTCGAACTTCGACCTGACGTGATCTGGTCCACCGTGTTGTTGGCCGCGACCCGCCACTCGGCTGATTCGCGCATGCGTTCGGCCGGCACGCCGAAGAGCTCGCTGTGGAGGACCGTCATCGCGTCGATGAAATCCGACTTGTCGGGGTTGTCGATCAGCCGCCGGTGCGCCACCCAGTACCGAAGCTCCGCCACTGCCGCGCGCCGCGGGTCGAACTGCAGCCCCGAGTGGCGTCGCGCCATGCGGTAGTAACGAACCAGGTGCGTCTGGACCGCGGCCAGGTCGTGGTCGACCGGAGCCCAGCTGCGCGAGGCACGCGCGATGTGCGCCGCGCCGACGTACGACAGCGGGAACGGAATATGGAACTGCTCCTGATTCAGTGTCGCGATGAGCTGGACGAGCTTCAGCCACCGGCGGTCGTAGTACGCCCGCCAGCCGGCCGATTCGGCGGCGGCGACACGATCAGGGTTGAACTCGAACACTTGCGACCTCCACTCCTACAGCGCAACTGGTTGTGCGCCGTGCATTGGGCTGCTGGGCGCGAGTACGGCACCGAGCGCCAGACAGACCGGGCAGGCGCCCTGCTCCCAGGCCTCGAACGTCGACGCGGCCCGTTTGCGTCGCTGGAGCAGCCGCCAACCGACCAGGCCCGCGGCGGCCAGCAGGACCAGCCCGCCGCCGACAATCCACGGCACCATGCTCGCCTCGAACAAGCTCGCCAGTACCTGGCCACCCGCAAAGCCGATGGCGAAGTGGAGGGCGAGATCAACGGTGGTGCCCACCGCGAGTCCAGGGACGAAGATGCGCCAGGGTACGGCCGCCAGCCCACAGGCCGGGATCGCCGCCGACCGCACGCCGGGTGTCATGACCAGCAGGGCGATACCGCCGATGCCGCCTCGTCGCACGGCGCTGGCTGCCGCATCCAGCCGCGCCGCGTTCAGGCCGACGTACCGTCCAAGGCGGTACACGACGCGGCGGCCCTTGCCGCGCGCCAGCACGAACTGCACGACGCCGCCGAGCAAAATGGCCAGCAGCACGGCGCCAAACGCCGGCCAGAGCAGCAACCGCCCGCTCGCCGCCTGGGCCGCCGTGCCGAGCAGCAGCACATCGCCCGGTATAGGAATCGGAATCCCCGCCCCCTTCAAGAACAGAACGACACACACCGCCCCCAGCCCATAGGACTCGATGATCGCGTCCATGCTGCTTCTACTACGCGCCGAAGGTTACGGTAGATCACCCCTGCCCGCATCGCTGCGCTCGCTCGCACCGATGGTCATTTCGTTCCCCGTTTCGGATCGGAATGTGACGGGTGGAACCGCCAGGCGGGGTCCCC
>Ga0070730_10004508_pt1 | contig 12184 bp, 14 predicted proteins | sample Coa_R1_3_FD_66447 | JGI IMG/M metagenome (GOLD analysis project Ga0070730, IMG submission 66447) | Surface soil microbial communities from Centralia Pennsylvania, which are recovering from an underground coalmine fire - Coalmine... | ecosystem: Environmental > Terrestrial > Soil > Unclassified ... | reverse complement strand
GGGGGAGTCGCAACCGAAAAATCGGCCCCTCTCCCGAAACCGTTTTTGTTTTGGGAGAGGGGGTAGGGGGTGAGGCGGTCCGGCTGGCACCCCAATTGCCCCAATTCTGAAATGCGCCCGCTGCCCGCGGCGCTTCTTGACTCCTCGGTGCCTTTGCACTATTGTCCGGTCAAGCAATTTACCGATTTCCTGGCCCCGGATGCTTCCGCGTTTATCGCCGGCGCGCTCATCCCGATGGATGGCGGCAACTTGTCCATGAACGGCGGCGGCGCGCCGATCGGCGCGGCCAAGAAATAGGGGCGCGAGGAGCAGCGAGTGGCAGCGTTTAAAGTCGTTATCACGGATTTTGGTGATCCGGATTACCAGTTGGAGGCCGATACCCTGGCAGCCTCGGGCCTGGATATCGAGCTGGTGCGCCTCGACGCGCGCACGCCCGAGCAGCTTTTGCCGCACATCGCCGACGCGCACGGCCTCATCGTCCAGTGGGCGACGATCAATCGCGCGCTGATGCAGGCCATGCGCCGCTGCAAAGTGATCTCGCGCTATGGCATCGGGGTCGACATGGTCGACCTGGACGCCGCCACCGATCACGGCATCCTGGTGTGCAACGTGCCCGATTACTGCATTGACGAGGTCAGCAATCACACCCTGGCCTTCCTGCTGGCGCTCAACCGCCACCTGCTGGTGCAGCACGCGCACGTGGCCGCCGGCCATTGGGGCGGACCGCCCGGCGGCGCGCCGGCCCGCCTGACCGGCCAAACCCTGGGGCTCATCGGCCTGGGCAACATTGGGCGCGTGGTGGCGGCCAAGGCTGCCGCCCTGGGCTTGAAGGTGGTGGCGTTTGATCCTTATCTCGCGCCCGAGCGCGCGGCCAGCCTGGGGGTGGGCCTGCGCGACCTGGACACCCTGCTGAGCGAAACGGACTATGTGAGCGTGCACTGCCCGCTGACGGCCGAGACCCGCCACCTGATCGGCGCGGCGCAACTGGCGCGTATGAAGCCCAGCGCCTATCTCATCAATATGGCGCGCGGTCCGATCGTCGATCAGGCCGCGCTGGTGCAGGCGCTGCGCTCCGGCCAGATTGCCGGCGCGGCCGTGGACGTGCAGGAGCAGGAACCGCCGGCGGCCGGCGAGCCGCTGCTGCAGCTGCCCAACGTGCTGTTCACGCCGCACACGGCCAGTTGGTCGACCGAGGCCATGCTGCAGCTCCGTCGCGAAACCGCTCAGAACGTGGTGCGCGTGCTGGCCAGCCAGCCGCCGCGCGCGGTGGTCAATCCGAAAGTATTGGGGAAAGTGTCACAGCCATGAGTCTCTTGCCCATGGACGATCCGGCTTACGCCTCGGACGAGCTCGCCGTGCTGAATGCCATTCAGCGGCGCGTTTTGTGGTTGACGACCAATATCGTCGATCATGCCAATCACGTGCGGCCCAACCCCGACGGCACCAAGGTGGGCGGCCACCAGGCCTCGTCGGCCTCGGTCGTCACGCTGCTCACGGCGCTGTATTTCCATTATCTGCGCGCCGGCGACCGGGTCTCGATCAAGCCGCACGCCTCGCCCGCCTTTCACGCCATCCAATATTTGCTCGGGCGCCTGCCGGCCCGCTACCTGCACGAGCTGCGCGCCTTTGGCGGCTTGCAGGCCTATCCCAGCCGCACCAAGGACCCCGACGCGGTGGATTTCTCCACCGGCTCGGTGGGCCTGGGCGCGGTGGCGCCGGTGTTTGCCGCGCTGGTGCAGGGTTTCGTCAACGACCATTTCGGCACCAACAGCAGCCGGCGTTTTGTGGCCGTCATCGGTGATGCCGAGCTGGACGAGGGCAACGTGTGGGAGGCGCTGCTGGATGAGGCCCTCAGCGAGGTGCGCAACGTGCTGTGGGTGGTGGACCTCAACCGCCAGAGCCTCGACCGCGTGATCCCGGGGGTAAAGGCCGCGCGCTTGCGGCGGCTGTTTGCCGATAACGGCTGGCGGGTGCTGGAGGCCAAGTATGGCCGCCAGCTCCAGGCGCTGTTTGCCTTGCCCGATGGCGAGTGTCTGCGCCAGCGCATCGACGACATGAGCAACGAGGAATATCAGGCGCTCATCCGCCTGCCGGGGGTCGATCTGCGGCCGCGGCTGGTGGCCGGCAGCGCGCCGCTGGCCGTCGTGCTGCAGGACGTGAGCGACGAGCAATTGCCGTCGGTGCTGGCGAACCTGGCCGGGCATGACCTGCAGGAGCTGTTATCGGTGCTGGACGAGGCCGGCAGCACGCCTCAGCCGACCGTGCTGTTCGCCTATACCATCAAGGGCTGGGGCCTGCCCATCGCCGGCCACCCACTGAACCACTCGATGCTGCTCAACCACGAGCAGATGGCGGCCCTGCAGGTCAGCCTGAACGTGCCGCCCGGCGATGAATGGTCCGGCTTCGCGTCCGACTCGGCCGAGGGGCGCGCGTGCGCGGCGGCGGCCGAGCGGCTGTATGGTGCCGCTGAGCCGAAGGCCACGCTGGATCCGGCGCTGGTGCCCACGGCCCTCGACTTGCCGGCCATCGAGATCACCAGCACCCAGGAGGTGTTTGGGCGCAGCCTGGTGCGGCTGGCCGACCTGCCGGCCCTGCGCGCGCGCATCGTCACCTGCTCGCCGGATGTGTCCGTCTCCACCAACCTGGCCGGCTGGATCAATAAGACCGGGGTGTATACCGGCCAGGAGCGGGCCGACTTTGAGACCGAAGCCCAGCGGCTGTTGAACTGGCGGCGCGGCCCCAACGGGCAGCACATTGAGCTGGGCATTTCCGAGATGAATCTGTTTGCGCTGTTGGGCATGCTAGGCCTGTCGGCCGAGCTGTGCGGCCAGGCGCTGATCCCCATCGGCACCGTGTATGACCCGTTCGTGTGCCGCGGGCTGGATGCGCTCATCTACGCCGTTTATTCCGGATCGAAGTTCATCTTCGCCGGCACGCCCTCCGGCATCACCCTCTCGCCCGAGGGCGGCGCGCACCAGTCGATCATCACGCCCTCCATCGGCGCCGAGCTGCCGCAGCTGCACACGTTCGAGCCGTGCTATGGGCGCGAGGTGGAATGGGTGCTGCTGGAGGCGATGCGCGAGTGCTGCGACCGCGCTCACGGCCGGTCCACCTATCTGCGCCTCTCCACCCGGCCGGTGGACCAGAAACCGTTCCGCGCTGTGCAGCAGCGGCTGGGCGAGGCCGAGCTGCGCCGGCAGGTGCTGGCCGGCGGCTACCGGCTGGCCGAATGGTCCCTGGAACACCCCGAGCTGGCCGGGCTGCGGCCGGGCGGCGCGCCAGTGGTGAACCTGGTGGTGACGGGGACCATGGTGCCCGAGGCCCTGCAAGCGGCGGTTTACCTGTGGGACGAAGGCGTGGCGGCGAATGTGCTCAACCTGACCAGCCCGCAGCGGCTGTTTGAAGCCTGGCGCACCGTCGACGGCGCGCGCGGCGCCGATCCGCTGGGCTGGCTGATCCACCCTGGCGAGCGCCGGGCGCCGCTGGTGACGGTGCACGATGCCGCCCCGCACAGCCTGGCCTGGCTCGGCAGCGTCTATGGTGCGCCAGCCACGGCGCTGGGCGTTGAGCATTATGGCCAATCAGGCGCGCGCGATGACCTGTATCACTATTATGGCGTGGACGCGGCCAACATCGCCGAGATGGCGCTGCGGGCCGTGGATCAGTAACAGGCTGCGCGCCCAGGATGCGCATTGACAGATATGTTTTCTAAAAACGAGACATCACCCACGCCGCGCGTGGGTGATGTCTCGTTTTTAGAGTAGTTTCTCGCCCGGGGGCTGGTTCTAGTGTATAGTAGTACAGTCTACCCGGAGGCTCTCATCCGAAGCATTGTCCTAATTCACTGGGACGCGCCCGAAGCCCAGGCGCGCGTCGCGCGTCTCGAGTCGTTTGGCTACTCAGCCTCATTCCTAAATCGGTCTGGTCCAGCATTGCTGCGCAAGATCACCGACGATCTGCCCAGCGCCGTGGTCATCGATCTCTCGCGGCTGCCGGCGCAGGGCGGCGAGGTGGCGGCGGCTCTGCGCGCTGGCAATCTCACCCGCCGGCTGCCCATCGTGTTCGTGGACGGGCTGCCGGAGAAGGTGCTGCCGGTGCGCCAGATGCTGCCGGACGCCGTCTACAGCACCTGGACCCACCTGGCGGAAGATTTGCCCAAGGCCATCAGCCGCCCGCCCATCGATCCGATCGTGCCGGCCTCAACCCTGACCGGCGTCGTCGGCAAATCCATTGCCGAAAAGCTGGCCATTCCGGTGGGCGGCATTGTGGCGGTGCTAAACGCGCCCCAGGATTTCCTCGAGCGGCTCACGCCGCTGCCCGCCGGCGCCGTCATCCGCCGGCAACTGAGCGACGACTGCGGGCTGGTGGTCTGGTTTGTGCGCGCGCGCCGCGAGCTGCAAGACGGCCTTGAGCTGCGCGCGTCGCGCCTGGCTGGCGGCCGGCTGTGGATTTTGTTTCCCAAAAAGTCTTCCGGCAAAAGCGATGAGCTGAGCGCTGCCGCCGTGCGCGAGCTGGGGTTGGCGCAGGGGCTGGCGGGCGCGGTGAAGAGCGTTTCGATCGATCCCGACTGGTCGGGCTTGCTGCTGGTTCGCGAAAAAGCTTGAGCGCCGAGCAGGCCGTCTGTAGTAAAATTTGGCGCGGGGACGATGAAACCACGGAGGCGCGCGCATGGAGATCGAAGTCTCGAACGAAACGGGCCGGGTGCCCGTGACCGTTTTTCACATCACTGGCGACATCGATACCAACACCTATACGCAGCTTGAGACACGGGCCGAACAAGCGCACGCCGCCGGCGCCGCCAATATCGTGCTCGATCTGTCTCAGGTGCGCTATGTGAGCAGCGCCGGCATTCGCGCCATTAACCAGATCTACAACCTGCTGCGCACCGGCGCTCCCGGCGAAAGCGATGAGGCCGTGCGCCTGGGCATCGCCGCCGGCACCTTCAAATCGCCGCACCTCAAGCTGGCGCACCTCAACCCGCGCGTCAGCGAGGCTCTCAAGGCCGCCGGGGTGGACATGTTTCTTGAGTTCCACCCCGATCTCGCCGCCGCGCTGGCCTCGTTTGAAGCAGCCTAGCGCAGGTTCCAACGGCGTTTACGGGGGTAGGGGCGTTCAATACCTGCCCAGACCGCAGGTGCTGGGTTGAACGCCCCTACAGTGTTTGGGCCAGACGCGCCGGGCCGCCTCGTCGGTGTGCACGTCGAAGAACGGCAGCAGGCCGGTCTGATCAGGTTCATTGTAAAATTCTCCACGCAGTTCTTCACCCTCTGATCTTTTTGACCAGCGTCAGTTGGTTGTAGCCCCCCGCTGTGCGTTCATAGACCACGCCATCCACCGAGCGGCGCGCTAAGTAAACGCCCATCCCGCCCACTGGCCGCTGGTTGAGCGGCAGATGGGTGTTGGGGTCGGGCAGCCGCGTGGGGTCGAAGGGCGGCGCCTGATCGCGCAGCCGGACGACCAGGCTGTCGGGCGCGCGCTCGATCTCAATGTCAATGGTGCCCGGCTGGCCCTGGTAACCGTGCTGGATAATATTCGAGAGCGACTCGTCCACAGCCAGGACCAGCGGATGGGTCAGCGCCTCGGGCAGGCCCAGTTGGGCGCCCGTGTCTTCCACGAATTTCCGCGCCGCGGCCAGTTGGCCCAGCTCGGCCGGGATCTGCAGAGAGTGGCTCACTGGGGGCGAGTGGGGCTGGTCACTTGAGCGCTTACCGTTCGGATGCAAGGTTTGGTTCATGGCGCGGAGTGCAGCAAACTGTCACGAGTCGCCATCAAGCCGAGCGGTGCGCGCGCTAGTGGACGGTGCTGGAGCCCAGCACATGCACCAGAGCGGCGGCATAGGCTTCGCTGCCATCGATGGCCTGGAACCCCAGGCTGCGCCCGCCGAATATGATTTCGCAGCGGCAGCCGTGCGCGCTCACGTTGAGTGACAGCAGGAAGTGCGGCTCAGCTGCCAGCCGCTCGGCCAACAGCCCGCGCAGTTGCTCCTCGCGCGGCAGCCAGAGCACCTCGCCGGTGGGCACGTAATCCATTGCCCACTCCACCGCGCCTTCAAAGGTCACCATCGGCGTGCCCTGGATCTGCCCCATGGCGGCCGGCATTTCGCTGATCACAAAGACGCGCTCGTCCAGGCCGCGGTCTGGCACGGCGAAGAAGTCGAACTCGGCCGGTTTCCAAACCAGCCCGGCTTGCCGCAGTGCGCGGGCGGTGTTCAGCGACAGCATGCTGGTCAGAACCCCCTCCTCAATCCGCTGGCGCCGCCAGCGCGCGCTCGATGTGATTCAGGTGATCGTTCTCGTGGCCCGAGCCGGCACGCAGGATCATGTCGCTCACGGACATTTCGCCTTCGCCGCCGATGCGTGGAAAGCTCTGGTCGAACTCGCCCTGAGGCATCGCGCGCACCGCCGCGACGGCGGCTTGATGGCCGGCGTGGATCTCCGCCAAGAGCTCGGCCACGCTGCGGCCCTGGCGCTCGTCAAGCTGGCCCTGATTGATGTCGCCTACACGGGCGGCGCCGCTTCTCAAATCGAGTGGCTGGCCTTGGGCTTTTGCCGCCAGGGCGCGCTGCGCCACCATTTGGGCCAGCGGCACGGCGTTGGCGCGGGCCGCCACGTGGCACAGCGCCTGGCGCACATCCCACTCGCTCTCCGGCAGCTTGGCCTCGCCCGCCGCCAGCAGCGCGGGCGCCAGGCCGTCCACCCGTTTTTCGGAAGCCTCAATTGCTGTAATGACTTCGTCTTTGGTTGTCACAGACACCTTCTTCTTATAGGTCGCGAATTCGATAGCCGATTTTGCCGATTATAGAGCCGGATGGCTGAGATAAAGATTAACCCCCACCTGCTCCGCCGTCTTGCTCAGCGCCTCCCACAGCCTGTCCTCAACCGCAATGCCCTCCCGCTGCCGCCGCTGTGTGGTGCGATATTCGGGCTCGCCGGGCATCAGGACTTCGGCCACGCCTGGCGCCGGGGCCGACGATTTAATCCAGGCCATCAGGTGTTGGGTGGCGGCGATAAACTCCTCCAGGGGCTCAAAGTCGGCAATGTTGATGGCCTGAAAGCACAGGCCGTTGCCGCCGTGATTGGTGGCTGGCCCGGCGGTGCCGGCGCCCGAGAGCACCCCGCCCAACAGCTCGGCCATCATGGCCAGGCCGGTGCCCTTGTGGCCCACCGGGCCGCCCAGGGGCAGCAAAAAGCCGGGCGGCGAGCCATATAGCACATTAGGGTCGGTGGTGGGGTTGCCGGCCGCGTCGATCAGGCAGCCGGGCGGGAGTTGTTTGTTTTCAAAGACCGCCACGCGGGCTTTGCCTTCGGGGATAACCGAGGTGGTCAGGTCCACCAGGATGGGCCAGGCTTCCCCGCTGGGCGCGGCGAAGGCAATCGGGTTGGGTGCCAGGCGCCCTTGCCGCCCGCCAAAGGGCACCACGGTCCCGCCGCCGGCATAGGAGTTGACGAACGCCAGGCCGATCAGGTTCTCAGCGGCGGCCATGGTCGGATATTCGCCCACGCGGCCAACATGCTGGCAGCCGCGCACCACCACCGTGCCCGTGCCCACCGCGCGCGCTTTTTCCATCGCCAGCAGCATGGCCCGCCGGGCCGTTACCGGCCCCCAGCCGCGGTTGCCCTCCAGCACCGCTGCGGCGCGCGTTTCGCGCACCACCGTGATGGGCGCGCCCGGCCGCAGCCCGCCGGCGCGGATGGCATCGACGTACTGCGGCACGCGCAGGATGCCGTGCGAGTCGTGGCCGGCCAGGTTGGCTCGCACCAGCACCTCGGCCACATAGCGCGACTCGTCGGGCGGCGAGCCGGCCGCGTCGAGCAGACGGGCGGCCAACTCTAGCGCTTCTTCGGATCGCAAGACTCGCATACGCGCTTACTCCTTTGGCAGCAACTTCTGCTTGAAGTCGTCCAACGACTTGAGGGCGCCATTTTGAATAAACATCTCATCGTCGCCCATGGCCAAAATGCGCGCGCCGCGGCTGGCCCACTCGAACTGGTCGTCCATCGGCCGGCCGGTGCCAAAGGGCATGCCCGCGGCGGTGGCTTTGGCCACGATGGTGCTGATCGCTTCCCTGGCCACCGGCAGGCTGGGGTCGCCGTTGCAGCCCAGGCTCATCGATAGGTCGGTCGGCCCGATAATGATGCCGTCCAAACCTTCCAGGGCCAGGATCTGGTCGATTTCTTTTAGCGCGCCGGCCATCTCCATCATCACCAGCACGATGGTTTGGTCATTGGCGCTGTTGATGTATTCGGTAAAGTTGCGCCCATAGCGGCTGGGCCGGCGCGGCCCGGTGCCTCGCATGCCCACCGGCGGATACTTCACCGCCGCCACGGCCGCTTCGGCCTCGGCGGCCGAGTTGATCTGCGGCACCAGCACGCCCGCCGCGCCGATATCCAGCACGCGCTTGATATAGGCCGGGTCATTGTCGTAGACGCGCAGCAGCGGCAGGGTGGCGGTGCCCTTGAGGGCCATAAACAGCGCCTGCAGCGGCTGCAAATCGTAGGCGATGTGCTCGGCGTCGAACATCACCCAGTCGAAACCCAGGTCGCCGATCATATCCACGATGGTCGGGTCGGTCAGCCGCAGCCACATGCCGGCGCTGGGCTGGCCCGCTCGCCACTTGCGTTTGAGGGTCAAACCGTCCATAGGTGCGTGTCTCCTGAGCGAAGTGTCATGTTCGCGGATAAGCATCGGACCCGCCCATTTGATTCCTGGGCGGGTCTTGACTATCATACATAGCTCTAGCCAAGGCTGCAAAGCGGGTGTGCCATCATCATGGAGGACGCTCATGACTCTTGCCGGACTGCATCACGTCACCCTGATCGTCGACGACATCGACAAGGCGGCCTGGTTCTATGGCGAAGTGCTGCAACTGCCGGCCAACCCCCGTCCTGATTTTGATTTTCCTGGCCTGTTCTATCGCGTCGGCGAACAGCAAATTCACATCCTGGTCACGCCGCACATGCCGGCCCCCGGCGAGATGGTGCTGAAATTTTCCGACGGCTCCACCGGCACCCGGCGCTACATCCATCGCCACGCGGCGTTTGTCACGCCCGATTTGCCCGGGCTCAAAAAGCGCCTGCAAGACCATGGCGTGGAAATCCTGATCGACCCCGAGCATGTCGACCCCAACGACTCCCTCACTCAGACGATGCTGGCCGCCTGGATGCGCATGTATAACCAGGTGCCCGTCTTTCTGCTCGACCCCTTTGGCAACCTGCTTGAGCTGGTGCCTGCCCGCCCCGCCTGAGCGCGGCACGCTGATAAGGAACCTGACATGTTGCTGGCCTTGCACGCCCTCACCACCCGCCACTGCAACTGCCTCACCGAGGTGCGCCTGGCGCGCGACCTCCATTATCAAGCCATCGAGTCTATGGTCGCCAAGCTGCTGCGGTATATGGACCAGGGCGGCCGGCCCGAGACGCTGCGCGCGGCCTGCGAGCGCGCCGGCACCCCGGCCGTATGCCTCAACGCCCTGGCGCCGTGCGACCGTTTTGACCCGGCCGGCCACCAGGCGCTGCTGGCCGAATGCGAGCGGCTCTCGGCCGCCGCTGCGGCGTTGGGCTGCCCAACCATCCAGCTCGTGTTTCTGACCGAGCTGGCCGGCTATCCCTGGCCGGAGGTGCGGCGGCTGACCGCGCACACCGCCGCCGAGCTGGCCGATATCGGCCGCCCGTATGGCCTGCGCTTCCAGTTAGAGCCCATCGCCTGGGCGCCCATGCACAGCCTGGCCCAGACCGTGGAAGTGATGGCCGAGGCTGGCCGCGACAACCTGGGCACGGTGGTGGACTTCTGGCATTTGTGGGCGGGCGAGGCCACCACGCCCGACGACGTGGCCCGGCTGGACAAAAACCTGATCTACGGCGTACACATCTGCGACGGCAAGCGCCGCGCGCCTGGCACGCTATGGGACGAGGGCGCCCTGCGCGGCTATCTGCCGGGCGAGGGCGATATTCCCGTGGCCGATTGGGTGGCGGCGGTGAAGGCCACCGGCTTCGACGGGGTGTGGTCGGCCGAAACCTACAGCCCCAGGCATTGGGAGGCTGATCTGTTCGACCTGGCCGCCGAGTGCCGCGAGCGCGTGCTGGGCTATATCGACCCCGCTCGCACGCCCTCAGCGGCGGAAAGGAACTGACCATGCCGCGCCCGGTGACTCTGTTTACGGTTCAGTGGGCGGACCTGCCGCTGGAAACGGTCGCCACGCTGGCGGCCGGCTGGGGCTATGACGGGTTGGAGCTGGCCTGCGCCGGCGACCATCTGGACGCCGGCCGGGCCGCCGCCGACCTGGGCTATGTGGGCCAGCAGCTACAGTTGCTGGCCCGGCACGGCCTGAAGGTGTGGGCCGTTGGCAATCCGCTGGCCAGCCAGTTGGTCAGCGACCCGAACAACGACGAGCGTTCGGATGCCTGGGCGCCGGCCGAGTGCGCCGGCGACGCGGACCGCAAGCGAGCGTGGGCCATCCAGGCCATGAAGGATTCGGCACGCGCCGCGGCCAACCTGGGCGCCAGCGTGGTCACCGGCTGCAGCGGCTCGCCCATCTGGCATCTGCTCTACAGCCAGCCGCCGGTGCTGCCGGGCATGATCGAGCAAGGCTACGCGCGCTTTGCCGAGCTGTGGAACCCTATCCTGGATGTGTTTGACGCCTGCGGGGTGCGCTTTGCGCTGGAGGTCATGCCGACCCAGATCGCCTACGACGTGGTCACCGCCAAACGCGCCCTGGAAGCGCTCGACCACCGGCCGGCGTTCGGCTTCAACTTCGACCCCAGCCATCTGTTCTGGCAAATGGTGGACCCGGCGCGCTTTATCGATGAGCTGGGCGAGCGCATCTATCACGTGCACATCAAAGACACCGCGCTGCACCTGGACGGCCGCACCGGCATCCTGGGCTCGCACCTGCCGTTTGGCGATCGCCAGCGCGCCTGGGAATTTCGGACGCCCGGCCGCGGCGGGGTGAACTTTGAGGCCATCATCCGCGGGCTCAATGGCGCCGGCTATCACGGGCCGCTGTCGGTGGAGTGGGAAGACTCGGGCATGGAGCGCCAGGAAGGCGCGCGCGAGGCCGGCCAGTTCGTGCGCCGGCTCGACTTCACGCCCTCCTCGATCGCCTTCGACTCGATGCTGCGCCAGTCGCCCAGCGCCCCGCTGGGGGACCGGCCATGATCAAGGCGTTGTGGAACATCGGGGTCAAAACTGCCGACCTGGAAGCCGACCTGGCGTTCCTGGTGAAGGTCGGCGCGACCATTGTCCTGCGCGATGTGCTGCCGGCGGACGGCGAGACGCTGGACTACGCCATCGTGCGGCTGGGCGGCGTGCGGCTGCTGCTGTTTCCCAACGTCATCTTTGAAAGTCAGGTTCCAGGCGGCGTGGCGCCGGGCCTGACCCACGCCGTGTTCGAGGTGGACGACGTGCAGGCCGAGTATGAGCGCGTCAAGGGCCTGGGCGGCCAGGTGCTGCTCGAGCCGCGCTTCGCCCAGGCCGGTTTCGGCTCACGTCAGATCGCCTTCTTCCGCTCGCCCGGCGGCCTGGTGCTGGAGTTCATTCAAATCATAGAAAACAAAGTCGATTAGTGGCTGGCCAGCGCCCGCAGCGCGTCATAGCCCGGCTTGGGCGTAAGGTCGTTCCGCAGCAAACCCCAATGGTACTCGGGGTTTGTCATGGCTGTGTCCGTGCCATCCGTGAAGTTATACCAGAACACCTTTTGCGGCCCGGCCAGGTCGCGATAGACGGCGCGCACCCAATCGGCCTGCTGCCGCTCGCTGATCGTGCTCTTTCCCCATAGATGCGGCCCCGTGCTCCAGCCCACCTCGGTCAGCCACAACTCGCGGCCGTCGCCCTGGGTCCGCATATACGCTCGTGTTTCGTCCACCCACTGCTGCAGGCTCGCCAGCCCATTCTCGATGGGGTGGGCGTAGGGATGAATGGCCAGGACGTCGAAGCAGCGCGCCGCCGGGCCGGCGTAAATGGCTTTCAAGAAATCGCGCTCAGCGGGCGTCTCCCAACCCAGGAATAGGCCGTTGCCGTTTAGGCCGCCGGCGACGATCACGCTGTCGGGGTCGGCATATTTGGCGGCGTAATAACCGGCGCACAGCAATTCGCCGAAGCGCGCGGCATCGGGTTGGGGCAGCCAATGATTGATCGAGTTGGGCTCGTTCATCAGCTCGTAAGCCGCGATGCGCCCCTGATAGTGCAG
>Ga0070730_10004506_pt1 | contig 12195 bp, 11 predicted proteins | sample Coa_R1_3_FD_66447 | JGI IMG/M metagenome (GOLD analysis project Ga0070730, IMG submission 66447) | Surface soil microbial communities from Centralia Pennsylvania, which are recovering from an underground coalmine fire - Coalmine... | ecosystem: Environmental > Terrestrial > Soil > Unclassified ... | reverse complement strand
CGCGCGGACGCGTCGTCGTCACCGACTTCGGGATCGCGAAGGAAGTGCTGGAAGGATCGCGCTCGGGGTCCGGCGTCGTCATCGGCACCCCGTACTACATGTCGGCGGAGCAAAGCCGCGGGGAGCTGCTGAGCGGCGCGGCGGATCAGTACTCGACGGGCGTGATGGCCTACCACATGCTGGCCGGTCAGGTGCCCTTCGAGGGGAAGACCGTGGTGGACATCATGCACAAGCACTGCGTCGAGCTCCCTCCACCGCTCGAGCTGCTGCGACCCGGATTGCCCCCCGAGGTCTACGCGGTGATCCAACGGGCGATGGCGAAGAGCCCGGTGGAGCGGTTCCCCAACGTCGGCGCGTTTGTCCAGGCGCTGAAGCGGCCGAGCCTCGCCCCGACGGTGGAAATATCCCCGGCCGTCACCGCTCGCTCCGCCGGGCGGCGGTGGCTGGTCGCCGCAGGGCTCACGGCGCTCGTGCTCCCGGCGGTGCTCGGGAGCCGGCTGTGGCGGCAGGATCGGGCGGCGCCTCCTCGAGTCGCCGCGGATCCTCGGACGGTCGCGGTCGGCGCCGCCGGATCAGGCACGGCAGAGCCCGGCCCCGTTCGAGCGCCCGAGCGCACGCGCGTCCCGCTGCGCGCCAAGCCCGCTCCGCGAACGGCGAGCGGACCTGGGTCGCTCATCATCCAGACCGTCGGCGGCTGGGCGCGGATCTCGATCGATGGGACGTTCATGCGTGAAGGGATTTCGGATCGGGCCACGGCCCAGCCGGGCAGGCATCGCATCCACCTGGATCGGGAGGGCTACGAGCCCGTGGATACGGCGGTCACCCTCCGGGCGGGGGACACGATCGTGGTGCGGCTCACGATGCGGAAGGCGAGCCCATGAGGGCGGCCGCCTGGGTCGCGGCCCTGAGCATCGGGATCGCGACCGGCGCGCGCGCGCAGACGCCGCGCAACCTCCTGCGGCTCGGAGTCGAGGCGTACGACGTAGCCGCGTACGAGACCGCCCTACCCCTCCTCACCGCGGGGATGAATCCCGCGGCCGGGCCACGCGACAGTCTCTGGGTCGCAGGGCTGCATCGACTGGCGCATATCCTCCTCCAGAGCGGCCACGACTCGCTCGCCGCGGTGTGGTTGCGGTGGGCGTTACGCCAGAAGCCCGACGTCGCCGTCGATACCCTGAACTTCCCGCCCACCGTGGGGAACGCGTTCGCCCTGGCCCAGGGCGTCACGTCCGGCGGGCAGCGCGACACGGTGACCGAGACGCTGTGGGAGTGGCCCGCCTCCCCTTCCGGCCGACTGCGCCCGGGCGCCATTCGCGTCGAGCGTTCCGGGGTGCCGCTCAGCGCGTTCGTCGAAGGGGTGGGGATGCTCACACCGGGCGAGCCCCGCGCCCTGCCCTACGGCACCTATCGCGTCCTGATGTCCGCTCCAGGCCATGCCCGCGTCTGGATCGAGCGAGAAGTCCTGCCGGGCGTCACGACCGTGGTGCGGCTGCGGTTGTGGGGACCGGTGGCCGGCGGATACCTCTACGTCGCGTCCGCGCCGTGGGGCCGCGTCTATCTCGACCATCAGTTCGTGGGTTACACCCCGCTCGCCGCCTATCCGATGGCGGCCGGAACCCATCAGCTGCGCATCGAACGCCTCGGCTACACGCCGTTCGACACGACGGTGGCGGTGCAGCGAGACCAGCGGCTCCGGGTCGGGACGATTCCGCTCAAGGCCGGAGCGGGGTCACCGTGACGATCGGCCGACTGGTGACGGTGGTCATCGGCCTCGGAGCGGCCGGGGGAATCGTGCCGTCGCTGCGGGCGCAAGGGACGCCGGAACAACTGTTGGCCCAAGCGATCACGATGTTGGGTGCGACCGAGCCGGAGCGCGCCGTCGAGCTGCTGCGTCAGCTCGTGGGTGACCTCCCCGCGACGGCGGCGTCGTCCGTTCGGCGCGACGCGCAGCTGCGGCTGGCGACGGCGAGCTGGTCGCTCGGTCTCCTGGACTCGGCCACGGTCCACTTCCAGGATGCGGCGCGGGCGGATGCGTTCTTTCAGCCGGATCCCGACGCCTTCAATCCCGAGGAAGTCATGGCGTTTCGCGCCGCCCGGCGAGCGGTGGTCGCGGTTGGTGTGCGGCCGCCGGGCGATACGCTCCTCGACGCACGCACGGGGCGGTGGCCGGTCGCGGTCGCGGTTTCGCAACCCGGGCAGGTGCAGCTCCGCCTGGCGGGCCTGGACACGGCACACCTCGCGGCGCGCACGGTCATCCTCGTCGTGGATTCGACCGCGACCGTGTCGGTCCCCGTCATGGGCGCCGACAGCGCCCCGATCGCTCCTGGCACCTATCGTCTCGTCGTCGCGTACTCGGCGCCTGGAGGAACGGTCTCCGACAGTACCGTGTCCGTCGACGTCGCGCCGACCACCCCCGACTCCCTCGCGCACGAAGCCCCGCCGCCGGATTCTCTGTTCCGTCTCGAGTTTCGCCTGGAGCCCCGGTCCGGCAACGCGCTGTTGCGCAGCATCGGCGTGGGCGTCGGCGCGGCGGCGATTCCGCTGCTCTTTGGCGACCGCCGGCTTCGCACCTGGGATACGCAGTCCCGCGCCCTGTTCGTCGGGGTGGCGGTCAGCGTCACGGGGCTCGCAACCTACATCTTCGGACGGCCGAGGCGGCTGCTCCCCGACAACATCGATTACAATCGGGCCCTCCGCTCGGCGTGGGAGGAGCGGGACCGCTCGATCGCCGCGACCAATGCGGCTCGACGAGCCACGCCCATGCTGCGCATCCGCGTGGTGCAGAAACCCTGATCCGGACGGCGTTAGGCGCACTTGTGCTGGGCGCCGGCCTGTGGCCGGTGGTTGCGCGTGCCCAGGATGGCCGGCCCATCGAATTCTCCGTGGCCGCGATCGCGGGGAGCGCGCGCAGTCGCGCGCTCGTCGCCGATACGGCGGAAGTCGTCGGGGGGTGGTGGCTGGGCGGCGCGGTGGGTGTGACGGCCGGCCGCCTCTCTGCGTCGCTCACCGGATTCCGCGGAACGCTTGCTCCGATCGCGCACACACCATTCGCGCGCGACGCGGGTCAGATCGAGGCGCGCGTCGGATTCGAACCGCTCCCCTGGCTCGGCGTCGAGGCGAGCTACACCGCTCGGGCGTTCAGCTCGAGCTCCGGCTTTCAGCATTGGACGCTCCTGGGCGCCGGTGTTCGCCTGTCAGGACCCGTGGGGGATTCCGCTGTCCACGTGTATCTCGCCGCCTCGTACTTGCCCCTCGTCAGGGCCAGTGTCCAAGCGTCCGGGGAGCACGGCTTCAGAGCCGAAGCCGGTGTGAGCGCGAACCTGGCTCGCTGGACGATCGCCCTGAACTATCACTTTGAGCGGTACGACTTCGCCGGCGGTGCGTCGGCGCGCCTCGAAGAATTTGACTGGTTTGGGTTGCACGTGGCCTATCACATTCCCTGGCGGCGAAAAGCCTGACCCTGACCGACGTCCACAACCCGATTCCCCGTGTCAGCCGGCGGCCGTCGACGCCGATCCCGTCGCCGCCACCGGCGGCCGCGCTCCCTTGATCACGAGCCACAACGTGAACGCCAGCTCGCCGATCAGCGCGGGCTGCAACCAGAGGAACAGCCGGGATCCGTACTGGGGCGCGAGGACGCCCGACAGGCAGAGGATCACGTAGGCGAAGCCGTTGATGATGAGCCACACGCCGAAGAATTTCGGCAGAAAGCGCGACCGGTAGGCGAGCAGCCCCAACGGCCAGAGCCAGACCCCCCACAACATCTCGGCACCGGTGTTCAGAAAGTCCCGCGCCCGAAGGAACAACATCGCCAGCGCGTCCCGCTGCGCCTCGGCGAAGGCCGACAGAAAGCCGCTTCCCCGCACCGCCATCAGGGCTCCACCGTCACCGACCACGCCGACAAACAGGAGCAGCGCGGGCATCACGCCGCCGAAGATCACGACCAGCGCCGCGAGCTCGCGGTCCACGCCCGTGAACAGTCGATAGAACGCCATCGTGAGCATCACCAGGACGACCGCCCCCGCCAGGTCCGCCGCGATGGCGATCCGGAAGAGCCATTCGTGCGCGGCGATGTTGGCCACCGTCGCGGCCGCGTCGTCCGGCACGAAGAGCTTGTTGGGGATATAGATGAGGCGCAGGGGGCCGAACACGGCCAGGAGGAGGTACCAGAGTCCGGCGACGCGGCCGGGATTGGTCGAACGCTTCACGTATCCTCCCACGGGGACCGAACCTGGGGTGACCGGCTCGCGGACGTTACGCCGGACATCGAGGTGAAGTTTCGCGAATCGGGGATCGGGGCTAGACTCCCGTACCGGAAGGATCACGAGCACCCGAACAGGATTTCTCGATGCCCGCAAAATCCGGATCCGCACGCCGGATCAGAGCGTGTCGCTCAGCGATTTTCGCGGCCGCCCGACCATTCTCACCTTCTATCCGGCCGACTGGAGCCCCGTCTGCAGCGACCAGCTGGCGCTGTACAACGAGCTGCTCTCCGAATTCCAAGCGAGCGCGCGCTCTTCGTGATCGATGGCGAGGGCGTGGTGCGCTGGAGCTACGTGTCGCCGATGGGCGTGAACCCCGGCGCCGACGGCATCCTGCGCGCGCTGGAAGACGAGAACCTCGTCGAGTACGCCCAGGACCTGGGGCTCGATGCCGCGGCCGTCGCCCGTGATCTCGCCGGTCACGTCTACAAAACCAAGGTGCGGGACGACTTCATGGGCGGCGTGCGGAGCGGGGTGAATGGCACCCCCACCTTCCACATTAGTGGGGTTCGGTTCGACGACTCGTGGGACCCCGACACGCTCACCGCGGCGCTCGAACGAGCGGCGCGGCTTCACAAATAGAAAGCCACCATGTCGATCGACCGCCGCTCCTTCGTCGCCACCGCCGCGGCCATCGCCGCCTCCGCCGCCGCGCGTCCCGATCCCGGACCTCCCATGCGCACGTTCGACCGCGATCCTTCCGACCCCCTCGGCGTGCGGGCCGATTTCCCGATCGTCGCCGAGCGGACCTACCTGAACTCGGCGTACATCGCGCCGATCCCACGGCCCGTCGTGGCCGCGGGCTCCGAATTCCTCCAGAGCAAGTCCACCCGGCCCCTCGAGGTGGGCGAGCTGCTGGGCGCCGACGGCAAACTCCGGGCGCAGTTCGCGAAGCTCGTCAACGCGTCGCCCGACGACGTCGGCCTGCTCTTCTCGACGGCGGAGGGGGAGAACGTCATCGCGCAGGGGCTCGACCTCCAGCCGGGCGACAACGTCGTGGTGGACGATCTCCACTACCCGACCGAGTTCGTGCTCTACCGGGCGCTGGAGGCATCGAAAGGCATCGAGCTGCGGATCGCGAAGCACCGCGACGGCCGGGTAGACGCCAGCGACTTCGCCCCGCTCATCGACCGGCGGACGCGCATCGTCTCCGTGGCCTGGGTGTCCCATCAGAACGGCTTCCGGCACGAGATGCGTCCCATCGCGGACCTGGCCCACGCGGTCGGCGCGGTCTTTTACACCGATGCGATCCAAGGTCTCGGGACGATCGCGATGGACGTCCAGGCGGCGGGTGTGGACGCGCTGTGCGCCGGGTCCTACAAATGGATGCTCGCCGGGTTCGGCGTCGCGCCGTTCTACATCCGCCGCGAGGTAAACGACCGTCTGCGGCTCGATCGGTACGGGGAGTTCCAGATCGAGAAGGAGCTTCCCGACCATCACTACGAGCTCGGGAAAACGGCGCGACGGTTCGATTACTGCAGCCGGGCCTTCGGGCCGGTCCGCGAGCTGAGCGCGGCGCTCTCGTATCTGGACACGGTGGGCATCGCGCGCATCGAAGCGCACACCGTGGGACTCGCGCAGCAGCTGTACGCCGGACTCTCGACCCAGGGGCACCGGCTGTTCACGCCGCCCGGCAACCGGTCGTCGATCGTGACGCTCTATACCGCCAAGCCGATGGCCGACGTCCACGCCGCGTTCCACGCCGCGAACGTGGACGTGACGGTCCGCGACGGGCAGGTGCGCATCGCGCCGGCGCTCTTCAATACCCGTGATGAGATCGAGCGGTGTCTCGAGGTGACGAAGCGGCTGGTGTAGGCCCCCGGCGGATCAGTCGGATGGGCAACATCAAACGGCCCGACCGTCGGTGCGACGGTCGGACCGTTTGCCGGAAGCGACAGCGGAGGGACCGGACGGCGTCCCCCCGCGTCCCTGCCTACGGATGCGTGACGGAAGCCGCGTTCAGCGTGACGGCGGTCTGCGCCAGCGCCCGGCCCAGGATGATCGTGCCGGTGTTCATCGAGATCAGGGTCTGGGAAAGAATGATGCCCTTGAAGTTCGCGGTGGTGCCGAGCGTCGCCGCGCCCGAGACCTGCCAGAACACGTTCTTGGCCTGCGCGCCGCCGGACAGGGTGACGATGGCGCCGTTGCCCACCGTGAGGTTCTGCGCGATCTGGAAGATCCAGACGTCATTGGCGCCGCCCGACAGCGTCACCGCCGACGGGATCTGCAGGCCGGTGCCCCACTTGTACAGCCCGGGGACCAGGGTCATCCCCTGAATGTTGCCGGCGCCAAGATTGACGAAGTCCGGCAGCGTGCGGCCGGCCGCGTCCGTGAACGCCGTCTGCATGTCGAGGACCGCGGCGGTCAGCATCGCCGGAGTCGGTGGATCGAAATTCGACGCGAAGAGCTGGCCGGTCACGAGCGCGGACGTCGTGAAGGTGGTCGGCGGCGCGGACATCGCGAAGCCGGTGAGGAACGACGCGGCGGCCGGGCTCAGGCCGATGTCACCGACGACCGACGAGACGCCGGTGGTCGAGACGCCCGACTTGGCCAGGATGACGAAGTTCCCCGCGGTGCCGAGGTTGACGACCGGCGGCCCCGTGATCGACGACAGGAGGGTCGTGAACGACCACACCTTGGGCGTCGCCAGGCTGTCCCCCTGCAGGTCGCGCGCGCCTTCAGAAATGTGCGCGGTGTACACCGTGTTCGATCCCAGCGTACCCACCGGATTCAGCGTGGCGACGGAGCCGGCGTAGGTCACCACGGCGGGGACCGCGACCAGACCGTCAAACAGCGTGAATGTGGTGGCGTTGATCGTCGCGGCGTTCATCGCTTTGCTGAACGTGGCGGTGACCGAGACGCTGCGGTTGATGCCGACGGCGGCGCTGGTGGGCGACGTGATCGTCACCGTCGGGGCGACGCTGGCGGCCGGAGGTGTGACCGGCGGCGCGACAGGCGAATTGCTCCACTCGCACGCCCCCGTAATCAGGGTCAGGGCGAGAACGGCCCCGACGGCGCGCCCGGGCCGGAACAGCGCGCGGACGAATCGCATGGGCAGGGTGTGCGTGTACATGGGTCGTGCTCCTTGGGAGTTTGTGTCAGGGAAGTACATGCCAAGGAGGGTAGCGGGGACCGCGCCCCCCACCCATCGCACGAACGGGTGAAAGAGGCAGTACTACCGTTGAGGGAGGCTCCGGCGCGTCGGCGGAGCTAGGCGGAGCCTTCGCGATGGGAGTAGGCGGCGATCTGCAGCCGGGTGTGCAACGCCAGCTTCTCCATGACGTTGCGCACGTGACTCTTGACCGTGTGGGTCGCGATGTTGAGCCGCTGGGCGATCTCCTTGTTGCTGAGTCCTTCCCCGATGAGATCGATGACTTCCCGCTCGCGCCGGGTCATCCGCACGTCGGCGAGCACCTCCGCGGGCGCGAGCTCGGCGACTTCCTTCGCGATCTGGGAGAAGAGCGACTCCGTCATGCGGGGGGGCAGCACCTTCTCGCCCCTGGCGACCGCGCGGATGGTGTCGACGAATTCCTCGAAGGTGGCATCCTTCAGGACGAACCCGGACACGCCCGCGTTGACGTATTCCCTGATCTCCTCGTTCACCGGGAGGAGATCCATCACGATGATCTTCGCGTCGGGATTCGCCTGCCGGAGCGAGACCGCGACGCCCAGACTGTCCTGATCGCGGAGGCCCACGTCGAGGAGCAGGACGTGGGGATTGGCCTGGATGAGCGACGCGGAGTCGGCCACTTCGGACGCGACGACGCGCACATCCGTCAAACGATTGAGCATCACCGACAGCGCCTCCCGCACCAGACGATTGTCGTCGATGATCGCCACTCGGATCGTTCCGCTCGACGCCATAAGTCTCGACGGTGCAGGTGAGCTAACGTGACCCAACAAAGATAGCACGATTGTGCGATGGCGCCCGTCCGGCCGCTGGGCTACCGTGCGCTCGAGGCCTGAACGTACGAGGAGAACCGCCTGTGGCTGCTACGACCATGACCCTGCCGATATCCCCTGCCGGGGCGGCACGCACCGTGCCCGCCCGCGGGGACGCCGTATGACCAGGGTCCCGAGCAAGATCCCGATCACGATCCTCATCTGCGATGACGACGTGCGCGGCCGCGCGCTCACCCGGCGGGCGCTGGAAGACGCGCACGTGTCGAACAGCCTCCAATTCGTGGAGAACGGCGACCAGCTGCTCGACTACCTCTATCAGCGCGGCGCCTATGCCGGCGAGACCGGATCGGCCCCGCGGCCCGGACTCATCCTCCTGTCGCTGAGCCTGCCCAGAATGGACGGGCGCGAGGCCCTCAAGGTGATCAAGGGGGACAAGACCCTGCGGGACATTCCGGTCGTCGTGCTCTCCGCCTCCGCCCTGGACGAAAGAATCGTCCGCGGCTACCAGCTCGGCGTGAATACCTTCACGCCGAAGCCGATCACCTTTCCGGGGCTCGTGGACGCCATGCACGCACTGGGCGGCTACTGGCTCGAGATCGTGGAGCTGGCCCCCACCCCGGCGTAGGCGTGCGTCCGACGCGGGCTACCGCCGCGTCGCCGCGTGGAGCCCCAGCACGCCGTTGATCCACCGCACCAGCGGCAGGATCAGCCGGTAATCGGCCTCGAGCAGCGCCGGAAGGCGCGCGCTGATCGCCTGGGTGTCGGAGAGCGGCCGCCCCAGCGTGAATGACTGGAACCGCAGCCAGCGCCCCGCCGGATGGTCCGCCGCGAAGCCGCGCGGCACCCGCGTCAGCATCGCGTCCTCGTCCAGCCCGCCGAACCGCCGTCGCACCGCCGGATTCGCCACCAGTTTCTCGAACACCCGCGGCCGGTCGGCGATCGCATCGCGCATCCGGTTGAGCGCGGGCCGCGGCGGCATCCACATCCCGCCGCCCACGAAGCACTCGCCCGGCTGCACGTGGAAGTAGAATCCCGCGCCGCCCCCCACCGCCTCGCGCCCCACCGTGCCGGTCCCGTCCCGATGATAGAACCAGCAGGCCGCATGAATCTTGTAGGGCGACTTGTCCTTCGAGAATCGAATGTCCCGGTAGATGCGGAACATGGACCGCTTGGGGTCGCCGATGATCTCGGGCGCGAAACGCGCCAGCCGGACGTCCATCTCCTCGATCAACTCGCGCATCGGCGCGACGACCGCACCGTCGTACTCCGCGCGATGCGCGTCGAACCACGGCTTTTTGTTGTTGCGCGCGAGACCGCGCAGGAACGTGAGCGTCGCCGGCGTGAACGCCATGGCGGAGAATGCAAGGGATTGACTCGGCCCGCAACAGGATGGTACTACTCGGCATGCACTGAGGAGGCATCATGCCGGACGATATGGGAAGCTTTCGCGTGGATCTCGAGCTCGAGAACCCGGCCCGCCCGGGGGTGCGACGCCTGGTGCGATCCGCGCTGGTCGACACCGGCGCCGAGCTGTCCTGGGTGCCGGCCGAGATCCTCGAATCGCTGGGCGTCGAACGGAATAATGAATGGCATTTTCGCCAGGCCGACGGTACGGTCCTCGCGCGCTGGACCGGCTCCGTCCTGGTCTACGTGGCAGGCAAACGGGCCGCGGATGAAGTCGTCTTCGGTGCGCCGGGCGACCTCACGCTGATCGGCTCGCGCACCATGGAAGGTCTGAACTTCCGGGTCGAACCCGTCACCAAGCAACTGGTGGACGCGGGCCCCGCTCCCGCCGCCGTGGCCGCGTAACCCCTCGCGTTGCATGACGCACCGGCGGGTGGCACGCCCGCCCCGGGCGCTGCATAATCCGGCCATGCGAAACTCGATCGTCATCACGGCCCTCGCCGCCGCGTCCCTCGCCGCGCACCCGCCGCGCGCCACCGCCCAAACGCCCGACCTCGGCGCCGCGCTCCACTGGCGCGCCATCGGCCCCACCCGCGCCGGCCGCGCCCGCGCCCTGGCCGGCGTCCCGGGCACGCCGAATCTCTTCTACATCGGATTCGATAACGGCGGGCTCTGGCGCTCGAGCGACTACGGCGCCAACTGGGAGCCGCTCTTCGATCACGAAGCCACCGGCTCCATCGGCGCGATCGGCGTGGCTCCGTCGAACCCCAGCATCATCTACGTGGGCACCGGCGCGGGCATCATCCGGCCCGACCTCGCCACCGGTCTCGGGATGTACAAGTCCACCGACGCCGGGCACACCTGGACCCACCTCGGGCTCGACGACTCCCGGATGATCGCGATGGTGGACGTGGACCCGACCAACCCCGACCGGCTCTTCGTCGCCGCGCTGGGCCATCCCTACGGGCCCAATTCGCAGCGCGGCATTTTCCGCTCGACCGACGGCGGCCGCACCTTCGACCGCGTGCTCTTCAAGGACGACTACACCAGCGGCAATGACGTGCGCATCGATCCGGGCAATCCCAACACCGTGTACGCCGCGCTCTGGCAGCAGCAGCAGACCTTCTGGGAAGGCGGCGACTTCGGCGGCGGCTCGGGGGGCATCTACAAGTCCACCGACGGCGGCACCACGTGGACCCAGCTCACCGACGGCCTGCCCGCGGTGCTCGAGGCCAATCTCGCCATCGCGCCGAGCAATCCGAGCGTCGTCTATGCGATGGTCGCGTCGGTGAATCCGGACGGCGGCTCGGGACCGGTGGGATTCTACCAGTCGACGGACGGCGGCGCGCATTGGACCCTGCGCACCCGGCCGTCGGGCACCCTGGCCGACTCGAACCACGTCGCCGGCACGCCCGATTCCCGCCCCCTCGCCCGCATCGGCGGCGGCGACCTGCCGACCATCACCGTCGACCCGAAGAATGCGAACGTCGTCTACAGCGCGTCCGTCGTCCTGTGGCGCACCGAGGACGCGGGCGCGAGCTGGTCGGCGGTGCGCGGCGCCCCGGGGGGCGACGACTACCAGAAGGTCTGGGTGCACCCCACCGATCCCAACATCCTGCTGGTCGTGTCCGATCAGGGCGGCGTGGTCTCCGCCAATCGCGGCGCGTCGTGGAGCAGCTGGTATACGCAGCCGACCGCCGCGATGTATCACGTGAGCACCGACAACGCGTTTCCGTACCGCGTCTGCGGCGGCCAGCAAGATTCGGGGTCGGGATGCGTGGACAGCCGCTCCGACGACGGCGAGATCACCTTCCACGACTGGCATCCCGTCAACATCCAGGAGTACGGGATCGCCGCCCCCGATCCGATGAATCCGGATCTCGTCTTCGGCAGCGCGCGCACCAACGTCTCGCTCTACGACCGCCGCACCGGGCAGACCACCGCCGTCGGTCCGGACGCCACCGCGCGCGGCGATCTCTACGGCCGCAACGTGCGCACCATGCCGATCGTGTGGTCGCCCGTCCTGCCGGGGGTGCTCTACTACACGTCGAACGTGGTGTGGAAGTCGAGCGACCACGCGCGCCACTGGACGCGCATCAGCCCCGACCTCGCGCGCCAGACGTGGCCCGTCCCGGCCAGCGCGGGGAGCTACGCGAGCACGGTGACGCCGGGACCCCGCGGCACCATCACCGCGCTCTCGGCGTCCCCGCGGAGCGGCGCGGTGCTCTGGGCCGGCACCGACGACGGCAACATCCAGACGACGGCGGACGGCGGCCTCACCTGGAAGAACGTGACGCCCGCGGGCGTCACGCCGTGGACCCGCATCTTCAACATCGAGGCGGGCCACTTCGACACCCGCACCGCGTACGCCGCCGCGAACACCATGCGGGTGAACGACGCCAACCCGCACTTCTGGCGCACCCACGACGGCGGCGCGACGTGGACGGAGATCGACAACGGGATCGCCGCCGGTGCCGAAGCGAATTCGATTCGCGAGGATCCCCGCCAGCCGGGACTGCTCTATGCCGCGACGGAGACGCAGGTCTGGGTCTCGTTCGACGACGGGGGCGCCTGGCAGTCGCTGCGGCTCAACATGCCGGCCATCTCGGTCCGTGATCTCGCGGTA
>Ga0070730_10004504_pt1 | contig 12196 bp, 8 predicted proteins | sample Coa_R1_3_FD_66447 | JGI IMG/M metagenome (GOLD analysis project Ga0070730, IMG submission 66447) | Surface soil microbial communities from Centralia Pennsylvania, which are recovering from an underground coalmine fire - Coalmine... | ecosystem: Environmental > Terrestrial > Soil > Unclassified ... | reverse complement strand
AAGCGCCCGGTGGTCGCTGCCGCCGGCGCTGCCTCAGTCGTCTTGCTCATCGGCCACCTCCTGGGCTTTCAGCAAAAGCGCCTGCCGCAGGGCGCGCAGGTCATCGGCCAACTGGCGCAGACGAGCCAGCGTCTGCCCGTCGTCGGGCTTCCCCAGGCCCGCCAGATGACCGGCCCAGTCGTAGTCATCGAGGGCGCGGGCCACCCGGCCCGCCTGCCAGGCCAGGAGCACCAGCCATCCGCGCGCGTCTGTCTGCAGGGCCGGGCTGTGCCAGGCTGCGGCGACTTCGGCCAGGGGCCGGCCGGCCAATAGCTCGGCGACCGCAGCGCTCACAAGACCCGCGCGCGCCAGCCGAGCCCGCGCGTCCGCCTGCACGCCGCGGGCGCCCTGGGCCACACCGAGCGACCCGAGCACCTCCTCCCCCCGCCCCGCGACGACATACTCCGGCCAGATCCACCCGCCCTCAACCTGGGCGGCGAACCATTTGGAGACACGCCCGTCGAGCGTCTTGGACATGCGCCCGGCCGGCAGGCGCTCGCCCGCGGACAGGGCGAGCATCAGCAGGTGGTCTAGCCGCGCCCAGCGGGCCAGGTAGCCTCCGCCATCGTCAATCGATACGACGTCGGCCACAAGTTGCACCGGCCCCGCGATCAGGTCGGGCGCGCTGCGCGCGTCCGCGCGCGCCTGGCGAGCGCCCAGCCAGAGCGCGAACAGGTCCAGCCCCCCGCCCTGCTCCGGGGTCAGGCGGCGAGCCGCCGTCAGCGCCGCCACGTCGCCCTCGGCCAGCCGAATCGCCAGCACATGCTTGCAGATGGCCGCGGTATCGGGACAGTCGCAGCGGAAGCCGGCGGGGACGCGCAGGACCCGGTGCGGCTCGCTGCCGCCGCTGACCATGTAGCCCCACGCCGCCGGCTCGACCACCAGCTCCAGCGCGCGGCCCAGCCGATATGGGTCGATGCCCTCCGGCCAGGCCTGGGCGGTGACCACCGCGGCCGGCGCCTCATCGCGGAAATAGTAGGCCGAGGCCTCGGGCAGCAACCGCGCGGCCGCCTCGACCCACTCGCCGGCGCGGCGCGGGGACAGGCCGGGCAGCTCCGCGAGCGCCGCCGGATCAGCGGCCGCCAGATCCTCAATGTCCCGCAATCCGGCACTCAGCAAGCGTCGCGCCCAGGCGGGCCCGATGCCGCTCACCAGGGTCAACGTCGCGGCCTGTTCGTCCAGGCCCGCCGCCACCATGTGAAGGACCGCCTCCGCCCGCCGGAGCGGATCGATCATCTCGGGGTCGCGCACTGACGGCTCGGCCTGCGCCTCAACCCCGGCGCCCAGCAGATCCACGATCGCCGCCAGTCGACGGCAGGCCTCTTCGCGCAGGCGCTCCAACTCACTATCGTACAGATTCAACTCAGCCGCCGCGGCCGCGGGCCCGAGGCCGCGCGTGAGGCCCCGCAGCGCCAGCGCGGCCTTGAGGGCCGCCGGCAGCCGCCGAGCGTCCAATCCGCCCAGTTGGCGCAGCCGCGCCCACGGCGTGGCCAGCAGCCGGGAGGGCTCCTGCCTGGCGCGCGCCGCGAGGTCCGCCAGCTCGTCAAAGTCGACGGTCGGCAGCGGCTCGACGTCCGGGCCGCCGCAGGCGATGACCAGCAGGTCCAGGATGGTCGGCAGTCCGCACTCGGCCAGGGCCTGCTGAATGAAAATGACGGCGACGGGGCTGAGGAGGTGGCGCGTGGCGATCCGCCCGAGGCGGGTCGCCGACAGGCGCGGCCGGGCGCCGTCCTCGCCAGCCTGCTCGACCAGCATGCCGGCGCGGACCATCTCCGCCAGCGCCGGCCGCACGTCCGGCGCCCGCCCCTGGAAGCCGGCCAGCGTGGCCGCCAGCGAGTGCTCGAGTTGCCCCGGCGTGCGCGCCAACCCGCTGGCCACCTCGGCCAACAGGTACTCGGCCAGCCGGGCCGGGTCCGCCAGGCGCGAGGTAATCGGCTCGAAACGCCCCTCGAGATAACTGGCGGCCGCGGCCTGCCACTCGGCCGCCAGCAGCACCGCCTCGCCAGTCTCGTCCAGCCCCGGGCGGCCGGCCCGGCCCGCCCGCTGCCAGACCGAAATCGCGGAGAGCGGCACATTGCGGCTGCCGTCAAACACCTGCAGGTCGTAGAGCACCACCTGGCGGGCCGGCAAGTTGAGGCCCATCTCCAGGGTCGGGGTGCACACCACCACGTCCAGGGCGTCAGCCCGGAACGCGTCCTCGACCTCGGTGCGACGCGCGCGCGACAGCCCGGCATGGTGGGCGGCTGCCCGCAGGTCGGCCTCGGCCAGGGCGAGGGCGACCGACTCGGCGCGCCGACGGCTCTGCACAAACACCAGGGAAGCGCCGCCGGCCGCCACGTTGCGCGCCACGGCCTCACGGCACAGCCGGGGCTTGTCGCTGGCCTGCGCGTAGCGCAGCACTGTCCAGTTCAACGGCACGGGCCGCCAGGTCGACTGAAAACTTTTCGCGCCCAGCCACCCGGCCAACTCCTCGACATTCCCTAACGTGGCCGATAGGCCCCATACGCGCGCCAGCGGGTTAAGGCGGCGCAGGCGCGTCAGTGCACTCTCCAGCGTCGCCCCGCGATGGCCATCGCCCAGCAGATGCAGCTCGTCCGCCACCACCAGGTCCACCTCCGGGATCCACCCCCAATGAGCGTGCCAGTCGCGGGTGCAGGCCTCCAGGCGCTCGGGCGTCATGATGAGCAGACGTGCGGCCTCAAAAGTCACCGGATAGTCAGCCTCGGCCTGCGCGCCATATTCGCCCGTGAAAATCCCGACCGCATGCGGGGCGAAGGTATCCGACCAGCGCGCGTACAGCTCCGCCGCGAGTGCGCGCAGGGGCGCCAGGTAAATCGCCCGCCGCCCCGCCGCCAGTGCCTGCGCGATAGCCGTTTCGGACAAATAGGTCTTGCCCGAACCGGTGGGCATGCAGAGGACGGCCCCGCCGGGATGTTCGAGTACTCCCGCACGCAGCGCGTCGCGCTGGGACCGCAGCAGGCGGGGAGCCGAAGATATGGATGATCGACGACGAACAGGCATGCGTGGAGTATATGCGCGCCGCGACAACACCGCGCCACATCGGCGAGGCGCAGTCGGACAAGCGCCGGGTGGGAGCCTGGAAAATCGCTTTGACAGTGTCTTGTGTTTTATGCTAGGATATATGTAGGTATTGAGTAAGGACATAAACCCGGATCAAGCCAAGGAACCGTTCCATGAGAAAGCCCGCCCGCAAGAGAGCCCACACGTTTCAGTTGTCGCCCAAAGCGCGCACGACGCTTGTGCAACTCACCAATAACCTGGGGGTCTCGCAAGCCGTTGTGCTGGAGAATGCCCTGGAGTGGTATGCTCACGCGCTAGCCGTCAGCCATCACCCGGCGCGCCGGAACAAAACCGCCGCAGTCGCCCCGACGGCCGCCCCCCCGCCCCCCGCCCCCCGCCATTACGCCTGGACCACGAACGTTGAGCGCTGGAACCCGGAGCTGCGGGAACTCTTTCGCCAACTGCGCGCGCACCCGGAGTGGCCGCACACGCTCACGGACGATCTTATTTACGGGGTCGAGATCCCGGTCGGGGCCCCCATGGAAGTGCGCGTGGGCTGGCGGCTGGGGCGAGGCAAGCGACACGCCGAGCCGCTGACGGTCCGGGGCCAGAACCGCAATAACAGGCTGCGCGTCCAGATTCGCAACCACCCGACCGACCCCCACTTTGAAGCGATCCGCGACCGCACCGAGCCGTTCCCGCTATCCGGCCCGAACGCCGGCGAGTGGCGCGTGGTGCACCTGGATCCGCACGAGCCCATACCCGACTGGGTCCCGAAGGCCATCGCCATCGCCGCCGCCTATACCCAGATGAAGTACAACCTCCACTAGCCCAGGCAGCCCGGCCAGCCGCGCATACACTTCATCTATGGTCAAGAAGATTGTCCGCACCTCGTACGCCTGCTCGGTCTGCGGCCGCGAGTGGCCCAAGCCCGAGCTCGCGCAGGCTTGCGAAGCCTCGCCCGGCCCCATCCTGGTGGTGGGCGACGTGGTGATCTGGAATGGGGTGCGCGATGACGAGTACCAGGGCCTGCAGACGCTCGTCTATGACGTGGTGACCGAAATCGAGATCGAAGAGCGCTTCGATGAGCCCGGACACGAAGTCATCTATCGCCTGGGCAAGCAGCATTCGGTCCGGGCGGATGAGATCCATGACGCGCGGACCGGCTATGTCAACCTGGCCGGGAACGTGGGCCTGGCGCAACTGCACACCGACCGGATCGGCACGGCCCTGCGCGAGAGCAGTGCCAGCCGCGTCGACCGCCTCCTGCGGTGCCTGCGCCGCGGCGGGCTCCCCTTGCAGCCGCGCCTTGGCCGGTTGTATCAACCGCTGCGCGAGCTGGAGTACAGCCACACCTGGAGCGCGTCCGCGCACCGCTACGGACTGAGACGCCTGCCGGCGGACACCGCCCAGGTCCTGGACTGGATCGCCCGCCAGCCGAGCGACGATGATTGCCTGGCTTTCATCGGCGGCTGGGCACATGATCACCGCGGCCGCCGCCCCCACCCCAACCTGGACGAGGCCTTTGACTTCAACCATTTCAACACCTGGGGCGCGCTGGTTGGCTACGACCTGGACGAAGCCTTCCAGTTGCTCGCCACCACGCCCGACCGCGAGCTCATCGCCCGCGTGCGCGGCTATCGGGCGGGACTGCTGGCCGGGGCCACGCTCGGCGGCCGACAGGTGCCGCAGGGGCTATTCCGCCTGGACGAAGCGAAAGCCAGCGGTGCCTGGCCGCGGGAAGTGCTCAGTTGGGTGCGGGCGCGCGGCCCCGAGGGCTCGGGGCTGACCCGGCTGCGCCGTGTCTACGAAGCCGCGATCGACCTGAGCGCAATCGAGCCGGAGGCGACTGTGACGGTAAAACCGATGACGATGTGGGCGGACAAGGAAGTCCTATTCGTGCTGGCCGGTAAGGGCGGAGTTGGCAAGTGTGTGGCCGCTGACACCCTGGTCACCAACCCGGAAACTGGCGCCTGGATGCGTATTGAGGATGTCGTGACCGAATCAACGACACACGATATCGTGACATTCGACGGCGCGCATATTGCAATCGCTCCAATAGCGCAGAAAATTCGGTCTGGGATCAAATCGTGTGTCCGCGTGGAGTTCGCATCGGGACGGACGCTTACGGCTACCCCCTCGCATCCCTTGTTGACCGCCGCGGGCTGGCAACCGATTTCCGCACTGCAGGTCGGCCAGACGGTGGCATTGGCGCACCTTGAACCGGAACCAATACATCCTGAGCATTTGGAGAATGCTGAACTAGATATCCTGGCCGTTTTGCTTGCCGAAGGCTCGTGCACGAGCACAACAAATCGCTTTACCACATTCGATCAGGACATCCTGGCAATTATGCAGCGAGCTGCCACGTCGCTGGGCATGTCCGTGACACCTAAGTAGTATGCGCATTCCGCCCCCGACAGACTGGCACGAATTTGAGGAAATCGCACTCAGTGCATTAAAGATTAAGTGGGGCAGCGCAAATCTAACACGCAATGGCCGGCCTGGTCAGAAGCAACAAGGCGTAGATATTTACGGCGAAGACGACTTGGGAAGATTCGTAGGTGTTCAGGGGAAATTGACATTCGCAAGAATTGACATGGGCACAGTCCGTAATGAGGCAAGGCTCGCGAAAAGTTTCAGACCAAACATTGAGGCGTTGTATATCGTCACGACATTAGATTCTGATGCCAAGCTGCAGCGCGAGATCCGTCTGTTCTCTGAGAGCCGGATCAAACGCGAGTTATTCCCGATCGGCGTATTTTTCTGGACTGATCTTATTCAAGAGTTAGTAAAAAACCATGCTGAGTTCGCGAAGCATTATCCTGAAATATCTGTCGCCAATCTTGTATCGCGACCTAGCGGAGCGCGCTTACTGAGCCTTATTGATATTTCGTTCTATGATCTGAATTTGATGAACTATATGGGTCTTTTGTTTGGCGAAATGGGTCAGATGAGTGGCGAAGATCCACATGAATTCTTGTTCGCTACAAGTATCGTTGAGAGCTGCGCATTAGTGCTGTATGAAGCTAAGGCAGGTGATGCTTTAGCAAGTATGACCCACGAGTTAGGCGAATATTGCGTCGCCTACGCTCAAGGTGAGGAAAAGCCCGAAGGTTGGAGGCCAGCCAATAGGTTGGCAAAGCTTATCATTCAGCGTATTGTCAACCTGGAGCATTCCCTGGTTGGTAAAGAGCTAGCCGTTTTCACATTGGGTCGTGCTTTAGGTACGTGGGCATTCGACACAGTAAATGATGAGCCATTATCGCCAGGCCTTGAACGACAAATATTGCACTCCATCAGATTAATCTCGCCCACTCGAAACGTTCCAAGAACTATCTTGAGGAAGATTCAAGAATTCAAGTCTAATTCGGAGAGTGCATACAGCGTAGGTATTCCAGATGCTGTCTATAGTTTGTCGAAAAACCTTCTTCGAGAAAGAGAAATGCTTTCTGGCTAAAATGAACTTTGTGTCCGTCACTACCTCCAGCCGAAAATCAAGATGATGCCTCACGGCTCTATGGGGGCCGCCCGGTGCTATGTTGCTCATTTCGAGGAAGACACGATAGCCCTGTGCAAGGAGTGCCTTGCTTCTGGCTCTGTTTGGCCTAGACTTCCTGCGTGGGAGTTTGAAGGCATATAAGGGAGGTTCGATGACAAGCGGCCAAGGAAACCCTGATACATCAAATATCCCAAAGGACTCGATTGACAATGAATTTTACATGCGCATCTGGGAAAAGCAGCAGGATATAGCGATATCGCGCTGGAGCATCATCACGTTCTTCATGAGTGTAAGTTTTGCGCTTTTTGGTCTTTCACTCCAGTCTGGCACTGCCGCAACGAGCAGCCCAACTCTTGCCGCGACTGTACAGCGACTTATTGGATTATCGATATATTGGTTTAGTTACTTCCTTTATCGGCGCTACAGCGCCTGGAGCCATTTTCTTCGGGCATATTTGCAAGAACTAGAAGCAGCCGGCAAGACAACCATTCAATTGCAGACTCGTAGCAACAGTTATATGGCTGGTTTGGGGAAAGCAAGCTCAATCAACAGACTGCTATTTTTCTTTGGTCTGTTATATTTGCTTATGGTCATCATACTCTGGAGGGCCGGCATTTAATAAGTGGAAAATACTGGGCTCGGTCATAAAACCCGCGCTTGTTGGAGACAGGGAATTAGTGCGGAGCATCCTTGTGCTAAGAGATTAGTTCTCAATAGCCGCACCCCTTAGTTCTTTGTAAAGTTCCGAGAACTCTCGGTCAGCTCCCCAGGCTAAAGCTGATGTTAGGGCTAGCCGCCGAATTTGCTCAGGACTTAGATCCACCGTTCCTTTATACTCCAGGTCGTGGTTGGCCTCGGACCAGGCATGCTGGAACAAAGTCTTGACCTGCAATTCGAAGAATTTGGGCGCATCCCCTAGTGCTATATGTTTTGGCACTGCATCGCCAGGCAGGGCAAGCACAAGGTGCATACCGAAGTACCCAAACTCCCACTGCTTTTCTGGAACATGCAATCGTTCTTCGATGCTCGTGAAATATCGCAGCACAGCCCGAGTGGCCGGTTCTACGTCGTCTTTATATAGAACGGTTACCCTTGCACCGATTTGATCTTGAATCTGGTTTAGCGGATCGTCGTACTTAGGCTTACCATCAATCAATTTCAGCGCCTTCTCAACAAACCGGTCTGGAGATTTCGCTCTGGCAGCAATTCTGTCAATATGGCTAACGTCTTTAAGATCCCCAATAAGATTATCCTGAAGCATCAACGCTATTGGGCGAAGCACAGCGTTGTATCTCTGTGCATATAACTCTAACAATTCATCATCTTTCATGGGCTTTTCCGAACCTGTTCGTCTACCACTTTACCTTCGGTCGTGAATCTCACCCGGTCTTTGTCTAACGGTTGTTGCTGGAATATATTATTGAACTCTTTCAGCGGTGCGATGAGCGTTCCTCCGCTATCTAGTTCGACAGCTCGAAATGGAGTTTGGCGGTCATACTCCTCCAGATCAAGCGCGAATTTCTCGTCAAATAGCTCGTGGCGCGGGAAGGCCTCGCGAAACACCGTTTTTGCCTTATCACTTAGGCCGAGCCTGCTAACAAATTCAGCAGCGCTATTTCTTCGACCGGCCAGTCCACGTAATGACAGGGCAGCGACGGTAAGTTCTTTGCGAATACTTTCGTCTGCAGTGGATCTAATTGCATTTCGCAATGCAAGAGCAAGGCGCTGTGTTCCCGCAGGTCCAGTTGTCTTAAGATCGGACATCAAAAACTCACCTATCCAATAAGCTGACAATTCTCGGTCGCCGTTTAGTTGTCGGTCAACAGCATGACCGTCCCAGAAGTCTGCTTTTAGTGAAGTTCCCACATATAGGGCGCTCTTATATGTAGTGGCTTTCTTCATGAATACTCGCTCAATGAATTCAACATTTAGTCCCCGGTCTGATTCTTTGGCAACAATTCCGTGATCAGCTGGAAACCGAGCGATTACAATTTGCTTGCGCCTATTCTCGGATCCACTCATCAAGAACAAAAGTCCACGCCCAGACCGATTAGTAGTGACTGACTGAAGGCGTTCAGCAATTTTCTTTCCATTGATAAGACTTGTATCATTCAAATAGCTGATTAGATCATCTCGGAAGTCGTTCTGCATACTTCCATCTGCGTTGTGTTGGAAAATTACTGCAGTATCGCATTCAGTCTGAGACTTTTCATACACCTCGTTTAGCATCGAGCGTAGAGATGCATCGTCTCCAATGGTCGCTCCAAAAACTTTGGGTTGGGGCTTCGTATTCTTTGCTGGTTGCGTCAGATAGCTATTAATGACCTCTAGTGCCATTGTCCCTCCCCGAGGCGCAGCATATCTGCCCCCTTTTTACTGCGAGCCTATTTCCGGTTATCGTTGTGCCACAAGTTATGGCCAACTGGATTATAGGCTGTTGAAAGGGCATTGCAAATGTCTTGCGCAATAGCGGCTATCATTGACCGATTATGCTTTGCTGGACCCTTAGGAGGTATAGCGGCCACTCAAACCCCTTGCGATGCCATATTATTGGACTGTTAAGGTGCGCCAAGGACCTAGCGAACGATCTTGGCTATTGCCCAATTATAGAATATTTGTTCTATAAGTCAAGCTGTGAGCATCTCAAGGCGCCTGTAGCGCTAGAAACTTAAATGACTTGAATCAGCCATTTTTCCAGATAATTTCGTGTTCGTCACATAGTAACTTTACATAATTAAGAGCTATTTCCTCAATCGCTGGCCAGTCCATCATACGCACAAAGGGCGGTTCTCTGTTTATGACGAGCCGCCACGGACGGCTTCGCGGCGGGTGTACACAGCTTGGGTAGCGCCCGCACCTTCTTTGTTCTTAAGTTTCAGTGTCTATTTGTCTCTCCGAGCGTCAGTCAGGGGGAACCCAAGTTGTTTCGAATAGGTCACGGAAACATAGAGTACGCCACAGCGGGTCGGTAATGCCTATTTCGGCCTAGCCCCCGCATTATGTCACCCGCCACCACCCCGAATAATTCGCGCCACCACTTTTTGCGATTTTCGGCCGCTGCGCCACTTGCGCCACCTGCGCCACCAGAAAACAGAGTGTCCGGCCGCATGCGTGGCCAGATCGGCGCTGACAACGCTGCGCCTTCTGCCTGCTCCCCACTGTCCACCATCCACTTCCCACTACCCGTCTCGCGCTGATCACCCCCCGAGTGTAAAATCTCCCCAACCCGATCTCGGCCGGGAGGCAAAATGACACTTACGTCGGAGATAGGATCGGAGATCCGTATTCTGCGTGACCAGCCAGTGACCATGCGCGATGGCACACGCCTGTATGCCGACGTGCATCTGCCGGCCGGGCCGGGGCCGTTTCCAGCCTTGTTGGAACGAACCCCCTACAGCAAGGATAACTCGGTCGAGGTGCAGATCGGCGCGCCGGCCTACTTTGTGGCCGCCGGCTACGCGGTGGTGCTCCAGGATGTGCGTGGCCGTTTCCGGTCCGAAGGCCGCTTTGTCCCCTTCCAGGACGACGGCTGGGGCGCGAACCGCGACGGCTGGGAGACCGTCGAATGGGTGGCCGCCCAGCCGTGGTGCAATGGACAGGTGGGCACCATCGGCGGCTCGTATTCCGGCGCCACGCAATACCGGCTGGCGCCCACCCACCCGCCGCATTTGCGAGCCATGGTGGCGCGTGAGGCCTCGGCCGACTTTCACGCCGAGTGGGTGTATCACGGCGGCGCCTTCGAGCTGGCCTTTATGCTGGGCTGGACCCTGAACTGTATGGACAGCGACCTGGCGCACCTGGGGGCGGGCGACGCCATGCTGGCGCGCAGGCGCGGCCTCGCTCTGCGGCAGGCGCGGGCCGCGATTGAAACCTGGCAGCGCCATCTGCCGCTCAACCCCAACCCGCTGTGGGTGGGTCTGGCCGACTGGCACAACGATTTCCTGTCGCACCCGGACGATGGGCCCTACTGGCAGCAGTTGAGCATCGAGAGCCAGCATGCCGAAGTTGAAGCGCCCATCTTGCACCTGGGCGGCTGGTTCGATATTTTCCTCAACGGCACGCTCAAAAACTTTTCCGGCCTGCGCGCCCATGCGCGCACGCCCGAGGCCCGCCGCGCCCAGCGCCTGATCGAGGGCCCGTGGGTGCACGGCCCGTGGAACCTGCCCATACCCATCCAGGGCGAAGTGGATTTTGGCCCCGAGTCCGTGCGCGACTATAACGACCTGCGCCGGCCGTGGTTTGATTACTGGCTCAAGGGCAGCCAGAACGGGGTGATGGACGAGCCGGCGGTGCAACTGTTCGTGATGGGCGAGAACCGCTGGCGCAGCGCGGACGAGTATCCGCTGCCGGACACGCGTTCCGCCAACTGGTATCTGCGCCAGGCCGGTCAGTTGCACCCGCGCCCGCCCAGCGGCCCCGAGCCGCCCGACAGCGATGACGACGACCCCGAGCAGCCGGTGCCCACCCTGGGCGGCAGCACGCTCAACCTGCCCGCCGGCGCGTTCGATCAGCGGCCCATCGAGGCGCGCTGCCTGGTTTACACCAGCGAGGTTTTGGCGCGCGACCTGACGATCATCGGCAACGTCCGCTGCATCCTCTACGCCTCGTCCTCGGCGCTCGACACCGCCTGGGTGGTGCGCCTGACGGATGTGCACCCGGATGGTTTCTCACGCCTGTTGTGCGACGGCATCCTGCGCGCGCGCTACCGGCAATCGTTTACGGCGCCGGCGCTGCTGACACCGCACGAAGTTTACGAGTTTGTGGTAGACCTGTGGGCCACCGCCAACACGTTCCTGGCCGGCCACCGGCTGCGGGTGGCCATCACCTCCAGCAGCTTCCCGCGCTTCGACCGCAACCTCAACACCGGCGGCGTCTTTGGCGCCGATGCCAGCGGCCAGGTGGCGCGCAACTCCATCGTCCACGACGAGCGCCATCCATCCCACATCATCTTACCCGTGATCAACTGACACCCAGGGCCAACAGGACAAAAAATGAAGATACGCGTAACGACTCAGCGGTTGCTGAATGGCTGCGGAAAAAGTGGTGCTCGGCATCGGGCGGTAAACCCGCCCGATGCCGAGCACCACTTTTTCCGAAAATTTCCTCGAAGAGCTGTGAAGAGCTGAGAATGGCTCAGCAATTACGGATACGCGCCATTTACGCCGCCGGACTGCGCGGCGCCACGCCCCAGGGTGGCTGGAGCACCGAAATCCGGCCGGAAGATTGCGTCTACACGCTGATCGCCGTCCACACTGACGAAGGGCTCACCGGCCTTGGCAGCGTGTACTCCAATGTCGGCCTGGTACAGGCCGCCCTGGGCGTGATGGAGCCGCTGTTCCTGGGTGAGAACGCGCTGGAGCCCGAGCGGGTCAGCGAGAAGCTGCACCAGCACACGTTCTGGCTGGGCTGCGGCGGTGCCCTCACCCACACCATCAGCGGCATTGATATCGCCCTCTTGGATCTGGCCGGGCAGGCCGCTGGGCAGTCGGTGGGGCGGCTGCTGGGGGGCTGTTATCGCGAGCGGGTGCGCCCGTATGGCTCCATCCTGGCCGACGAGCCCGCCGCGCTGCGGGACCACCTGCTGGCGCTGAAAGGCCAGGGCTTCACCGCCTTCAAGATTGGCTGGGGGCCGCT
>Ga0070730_10004502_pt1 | contig 12205 bp, 11 predicted proteins | sample Coa_R1_3_FD_66447 | JGI IMG/M metagenome (GOLD analysis project Ga0070730, IMG submission 66447) | Surface soil microbial communities from Centralia Pennsylvania, which are recovering from an underground coalmine fire - Coalmine... | ecosystem: Environmental > Terrestrial > Soil > Unclassified ... | reverse complement strand
AAGATGCCGGACCCGATCATCGAGCCCATCACCAACATGGTGGCGCTGGTCAGGCCTAGCCCTTTGACCAATTCGGTGTCTTGGTGACTATGAACTTCCCAGTCGGTGCTCGGTGGCTGTGTTGTGGGTGTGCTCAGACGTCGCTCCCAGTCGCTTGTCGTTAGTCGCTGGTCGTTAGCTGTCTCGATGAGATGGAAACTGGTTTTGCTAACGACCAACGACCGACGACTAACGACGATTCTTGTATTTCCGAGAACTTTACCCTAATATCCGCAAAAATTCCTCTGCTGATTTGCGAGGCTCCAGTAACAGATCGGATATCACCGCGACCGAATCTGCGCCCGCGTCGATCACCGACGCCGCATTCGCTCGCGTGATGCCGCCAATCGCCACTAGCGGCTTCCGGGTCAAAGCACGCGCCCGCCGCACGCCTTCGAGTCCGATTACGGGATCAGGGTTCTCTTTGCTGGAAGTGGCAAATACGGGCCCGATGGCCACATAACCTGCAGTTGTAAGATCGGCCTCCTGCAGTTGCTCGGGATTGTGTGTCGATACGCCGAGCCAGCGATCCGGCCCAATGATCTTCCGCACCGATTCCGGGGAAAGATCGTCCTGTCCGACATGCACGCCCTCGAAGTCGGCAGCAAGGCATAAGTCAGGCCGATCATTCATGATCAGCCGCACGGAATTCAACGACGGATTGGTGTGCCCCAGAGCCTGCCCTGAGCCTGCCGCAGAGTCTCGCTGATTTTGCGAGACCTGGGAATGAGAAGTGATTTGCACCTTCAATTCTCGTGTCTGCGCCAGCATCACGCGTGCATTCCCCGACTTATTCCGGTATTGCAACAGAACGCACCCGGCGCGGACCAGTTCGTCCGCAAAGGCGAGTAATTTTGTCGATGTCGAGAACAACGCAGCATCCACAATGCAATACAGGCGCGGAAGGTCGAGTTGCTTCGTTTCAGCGAATGCCGGCATGGGCCAGGAATGCCTCCACATCCGATCGGCAGTCATCGGGCTGCTGATACCACATCTGATGCCCGGCATTAGGGAATACGATTTCCTCTCGCTGGGGTAGTAGACGATCCAGTTCCTGGGTGATTAATGTAAGAAATGGATAGGTCTTAGCGCCCAGCAATAACAGCGTCGGGACTCGAACCTTTCTGATTTCGCGCGGGCTGATTTCAGGGAACAAAGTGCCCTGGGTCATCATCACGTCCCATTCGTGCGCATCTCTCAAAGTTTCCTTCCGCGATGACTCTGGCATCTTCTGCCATGCATGGGCATCATGGAACACATAGTCGATGAATACGGCCACGCCAGCTTCGGTTTCGCCTTGTCGAAACGCCCGCTGCATCGGTTCGACCATGCGACGCTGAATATCTCTAAACGCCTGCCTCCCGGCTTTGGATTCTGGCCCTGGCAAATGGTTCAGCAGAGAAATTGCCGGGGGCTCCGCCAGGACCGCGGCGAGCAGCAATTCAGGATGTCTCGTTTCCAGAAACAGAGCGGTCAAAGCTCCATAAGAGTGGCCGACTACAATCGCCTTCCCGACATGAAGCAGGCGAATCAAGGCGGCCAGGTCTTCGGAATCGGTCACCGCCGAGTAGCCCGACCGGGCTGGATTGTCGTTCGGATAGTTGTAGCGACGGCTGTAGGCGATCACATGATAATGCTGGGCAAACGGAGCGATCTGGTCGGACCAATAACCTCCATCGCTAAGAGAACCGTGCACAAAGATTAGCGGCGGGCCCGCGCCCTGCTCCTGATAATGCAACCGGATACCGTTGCCGAGGTCCGCGACCTTAATGACCGGTGCAGTTTCGGCAAGGCAGGCGCAAGCAAGCAGAACAACAACGGCGAGATGTGGAGTGAACGCAGAGAGTCGGCGCTGCATGAGATTTCGCCGGATTCGTTTTGCCTACTTTCCGTTCTTCGCCAAAAACCTCTCAATAAATCCCGTATCGATCTTCCCTGCCCTGAAGTCCGCGTCCGCCAATATTTTGCGGTGCAGCGGGATGGTCGTATACACGCCCTCAACAATAAACATCTCCAGCGCGCGCGACATGCGGGAGACGGCTTCGTTGCGGTCCTTGCCGCGCACGATGAGTTTGGCGATCAACGAATCATAGTATGGCGGAATCACCCCCTCGGCGTAGGCCGCCGTGTCCACCCGCACTCCGGTCCCTCCGGGCGGATGGAACGCCGTGATCTTCCCCGCCGACGGAGTGAACTTTTCCGGATGCTCGGCGTTGATGCGGCATTCGATGGAATGCCCGCGATGTACGATCGGTCCCAGTAGCACGTCGCTCATGTTCGCGCCCGCGGCGATCATGATCTGGCTTTTCACCAGATCGACGTCGGTCACCATCTCGGTGACCGGATGTTCCACCTGGATGCGGGTGTTCATCTCGATGAAGTGCAGGCGCTTGTCCCGGTCCATCAGGAACTCGATTGTGCCTGCGTTCGTGTAGCCGATGGCTGCGAGCGACTTGCACAACACGTCTCCGATCTGCGCGCGCAGTTCCGGAGTGACCTGTGTCGAGGGCGATTCCTCGAGCAGCTTCTGATGCCGCCGCTGGATCGAGCACTCGCGTTCACCCAGGCTCACCACGTTGCCGTGCTCGTCGGCCAGGACCTGAAACTCGATGTGCCGCGGATGCTCGACATACTTTTCCATGTAGAGGTCGCCATTGCCAAACGCCCCGGCAGCCTCTGATGACGCAGCCTTGAACAGCCCCGGCAACTCTTCTTCATTGCGGACGATGCGCATCCCCCGCCCGCCGCCGCCCGCGGATGCTTTCATGATGACCGGAAAGCCGACCTGACGCGCCCATTCAATCGCTTCACCCTCAGATCCGATAATTCCGTCTGACCCGGGCAGGATAGGAACGCCCGCCCGCTTCATCGCGCCACGAGCTTTCTCCTTCTCGCCCATCAGCCGCGTGACTTCCGGACGCGGCCCGATGAACTTGATCCCGCTGGCCTCGCACACTTCTGCGAAATTTGCGTTCTCAGCGAGCAGTCCGTACCCCGGATGCACAGCGTCGACGTTGGCAATTTCGGCAGCGCTGATGACGGCGGGAATATTCAAATAGCTTTGTGCCAACTGGGGCGGCCCGATGCAGATGGCTTCATCGGCGAAGCGCACGTGGAGAGAGTTGCGGTCCGCTTCGCTATAGATCGCGACTGTGCGGATACCGAGTTCCTTGCACGCGCAAATTACGCGCAGTGCAATTTCCGCACGATTGGCAACCAGTATCTTCTTGAACATGACTTCAGCTTTCAGCGCTCAAAAAAAATGTTGATTGATGATTGATGATTGTTGAATAAAAACCTGTGTGGATGCGGATTTTATTCAACAATCAACAATCAACAATCGGGACCACACCTCACTTTTTTGGCCTTATTACAAACAATTCCTGCCCGTACTCGATAGGCTGGCCATTGGTCGCCAGTTTCTTTACGATCTCCCCGGCGACATCCGATTCAATCTCGTTCAACAACTTCATCGCTTCCACGATGCACAGGACCTGCCCAACTTCCACCGTGTCCCCGACCTTCACAAATGGCGGAGCTCCCGGGGACGGCGCCTCATAAAACGTTCCCACGATAGGAGACTTCACCTTATGCAGACCCTCATCGGCGGGCGGAGCCGGCGCAGGGGCCGAAGGTGCGGCAGCGGGTGGAGCCCCAACGGGCACAGTGCCAATCTCAACTGCGGATAGCGGGGCCGGAGGAACCGCAAAGAATCGGGGGTCCGAATGTGTGTGCACCACGGTATGCTCTCCGGCGCGCTTAATCCGGACCTTCACATCGCCGCGCTCCAGTTCGAATTCGGCGATGTTCTTTTCTTCTAAGAACTCGATTAGTTCTTTCAGCTCTTTTAGGTTCATTCGTTTATGGTGGGACTGTTTATCGATCCCCAGAGCGCATCGGATGAGACGCGCGAAACGCCGGACGCGGACCTTGTCCGTCTGAAAGTAAAGTTAAGAAGACTAGACTGCTAAAAATTCCTTGCTGGTTGGTGTCAGCACCTCACAGCCCTTGGCCGTGACCAAAACCATATCCTCGATCCTCACACCCCATTTGCCGGGGAAGTATACTCCCGGCTCGATCGTAATGACCATACCGGGCTGCAGAACCTCGGTTTGACCGTCTGCAACTCGCGGGCTCTCGTGGATCTCGAGGCCTACGCCATGCCCGGTCGAGTGAGTGAAGTATCGACCTAACCCAGCTTTGCGCAATATTTTACGGGCTGCAGCGTCCACTTCGCCAACGGGAATTCCGGGCCGGACGGCTGCAATCGCCGCCTGTTGCGCGTCGCGCACCGCCTCGTAGGCCTGGCGGGCTTCTTCTGCCGCCTTCCCCACCCACACAGTGCGCGTCTGATCGGAACAATAACCTGAAAGTATAACACCGAAGTCACAGACCACGAACGAGTCTGCTGCGATCGGTTGGCTCGACGCGCGCCCATGCGGCAAGGCTGATCTTGCTCCGGAAGCAATGATTGTGGGAAACGACATTTCCCCCGCCCCGCCGCGACGCGCGGCCAGTTCCATCTCGGCTGCAACCTCGACTTCCTGTACGCCCGGGCGAATTACCTCCAGCCCGCGCTCGAAAATCTTCGCCCCAAGGTCGACCGCCGCCCGCATCAATTTAATCTCGTCTTCATCTTTGAGTAGCCGAGCGTGTTCTACCACGGAAGGCGCATCTTTGAGAACAATCCCGGTGGGGGTAGCATCAGCGAGCCTGCGTTTTTCGGCGACGGTGAAGTGCTCCGATTCAATGCCTAGCGACCATTTTCGGTGACGCTTGCGGTGTCGGCCAAGAAAATCACCAATCGCTTTCAGTACGGATTTTCGAGCAATCACAACTTTCGCGCCGTGGACTTCATCACGGGCTTGAGTGTCGTACCGGACATCGCTGAAGAAAACGCTGCCGGTTTCCTCAACTAGGAGAAATCCTGCGCTGCCGGTAAATCCACATAAGTAGCGAATATTGGGAAGATGGCTGATCAACAGCGCATCAAAACGAGTATTGGAAACATGCTCACGAAGCTTGGCCTGACGGGCGCGGAAGTCCATTGCTGCGAGTGTAGCAGGAAGCTCTGAGCTACGAGCTTCGAGCTGCCGAGGCAAAAGAGGGCCTCGGAGGTGGTAGCTCGCAGCTAGAAGCAGAACCGCCGGCTGGCAGTTTCTCCAGACCGGCGGTTGGTTTGCTCACTACTCGGGACTCAGGAATCACGACTCAGAACTATGTCTGAATGATTCGCGGAGTGATGAAGAAGATCAGTTCCTGGTTCGAGGTGGTCACCTGCGTGTGCTTGAACAGGTTGCCGAGAACCGGCAGGTTGCCCAGCAGCGGAACCTGCGTGATGTTGATCGTGTTCTGCGTCTGGATAACGCCGCCGATCACCACCGTTCCGCCATCGGTCACCAGCACCTGCGTGGTGGCCTGCTGCGTGATCAGTTCGGGGTTGCCCTGCACTTCCTGACCGAAGTTCGGAGTGGTGTTTTCCACGTCCACGTTCAGAAAGATCGTGTTCTCCGACGTGATCTGCGGAGTCACGGTCAAGCGCAGGAACGCGTCCACGTAGGTCACGGTCGGAGGACCACCCAACTGCGCCTGCGTAACGATGGGCACCCGCACGCCCTGTTTCACCAGAGCCTGAATGTTGTTCTGGGTCACGACTCGCGGACGTGACAGAACTTTTAGCAAGCCGCGCGACTCAGCCAGAGACAGAACCATGTCGATTCGCACGGTGTTGCTGGCGTTGACAAAGGTCAAGCCGCTGGTTGGTCCGGTCACACCCAGGTTCGAGAATAACGGAATCGTTTGTCCGCTACCGGAACCGTTCAGAGTGATATAGCCCGGTGTCAGTCCACCGACTGTCGTCGGCGAGGTGCCCGCCGATGAGTTTCCGCCGATCGCGCTGTGGCCATCGCCCCAGCCGAAGCCGAACTGCGTACCAATGTCGCGAGCGAATTGCCGCGTCGCGGCAACCACCCGGGCTTCAATTTCGACTTCCTGCGTCTTGCGGTCCAGCTGCGTCAGCAGGCGGTCGATCGTCGGAATCACCTTCGGAATATCGTTGATGATCACGGCGTTGGTGCGGTCATCCGCCACCACGTCGCCGCGCTGCGAGAGGAATTTCTTAACCGTAACGATGGCGTCTTTCGCCTTCGCGTAGCTCAAGAAGCGCGTGACCTGCACTTTATCCACGGCCATCGCTTCGGATTCGACCTGCGCGCGTCGCGAGTCCGCTTCGTGCTTCAGAGTGTCCACCGTGGCGATGCGCAGAACGTTGCCTTCCAGCTCGCGCGCCAGCTCGTTGTTCTTGAGCACGATGTCGAGAGCCTGATCCCACGGCACGTCATCGAGCACGATCGTCAGCGTGCCGTGCACGTTCGGATCGAGCACCACGTTCAGGCCGCTGATTTCGTGGATCAAGCGGAAGAAATCCTTCAGATCAACATCCTTCAAGTTGACCGAGATCGGCTCGCCGGTGTACTTCGGGCCAACCGAAGCGCCTTGCTGGCCTTGCTGCGCTTTCTGCTCGGCCGCGAGATTGACCGCCGGAGTAATGGCCGGAACCGGGGTTGCAGCCTGCGACTGAGTCGCATGCATGCTCACCGGAAGCAGTTCCGCAGCGGTCTTGTCGGAGAAGCGGGCTGCGGCTTCCTGCGCGCGCACCGTCGGCTCTTCGGCAACGGCGCTCGCCGGCTCGCCCTTTGGCTGATACGCCGGCTCGAGGAATACATAGTTGGGCGAGGTCGATGGCGTCTTTGCGTTCTCAGATTTCACCGGAGCGGGAGAATTTTCCGCCACCGTCTGGGTCTGGGGAGCCGATTGCGCCACCGCGCTGGAGTGCAGCGTCAACACCAGCTTGCCCGCCGGGCCTGGAGTCAGGTCGTAGGTGCAGGCCTTCTCCAGATCCACAACGACGCGAGTGGTCGGATGCTGCTTCAAGCCATCGGTTCCGATGCGCACGCCCTTCACGCCGGCCGCGCCTACGCCGATGCGGGTCTGTCCGGTGGCCATGACGGTCTCCGGCAGCTCCACCACCACGCGGGCGGGCGAGTCCAAAGTGCTGAGCTTCGGCGCCAGGGTGCCGGTAGAGCTCATCTCAACCCGGATATTGTCCGTGCCCCGGACTACGTTGACTCGATCGAGCTGGCTGGGTGTCTGGGCGGCCGCAGCCACGGTCAGCACCAGCAGCAACGATACGAAGATGGTCAGTTGTTGCTTTCGCATTTCGCTTCTCCCACCCGCGGGCCGGGCCCGCGTGTCCTTCGTGCAACTTTGGATTTCGGCGCTCCGCTCTTTGCGAATTCGCCGCCGTACTTAAACTGCTGGAGTGAAGATTCGCTTCACTACTTCGCGCGTGAACGACTTGCCCAGCTTGTCCTGGAGCGTCTCCTGGAACGTCACTGAGTCCCCTGTGATCTTCACGACGTAGCCGTTGAACACAGGATCGTTCTCACGCAGGAAATAAGCTTTCCCTAAATTGTTGGTTACCACCGCGATGAAGCCGGTATCCGACTTCACCACGCCGCGCAGGTTGATGGAGCCGATTTCCAGGCACTTCTTGCCAGTGGAACACCCGGACCCTGAAGTCTGGACCACCGGGCTGAAGAACGGATCGCGCTTGCCGGTCATCGCCCACTTCTTCTCTTCGGGCTTAGGCTGCTTGGCCGCTTCCGGTTTTGTTGGCGGAACCGCTACGGCTACTGGACCAGGCTTGGCCGCAACTACCGTCGTCTTCGCCTGAGCCTTCGGATCAACCTTCGGAGCGGGAGTTCCGGGTTTCGGGGCGACCGCCGGCGCGGGCACCGGAGTTCCGGGTTTGCCCGTTGCTACTGCAACGGGAGCCGCAGCCGACTTCGCGACCGCAACGGCAGGAGCGGCAACCGGCTTCCCGGCTGACGCCTTTACGTCCGCAACTTTTGGAGCAGCCGCAGGTTTCGCTGACGCCTGCACCGAAACCGCTGGAGCAGGAGTCTTCCCCGCCGGAGCTGGAGCAGCCTTCGCTACTGCCGTACCCGCGTCCTGCGTATGCAGGATCAACACAACTTTGCCGGCCGGCCCGGGAGCGATGTCATAGGGCAGCGGTTTCTCCAGATCCACGACGACGCTGGTCGTTGGCGGAGTCTTGCCGTCCATGCCGATGCGCACGCCCTTCACGCCGGCGCTGCCGACAGGAATCTTGCTCTGTGCAGTAGCAACCACGGTGTCCGGCAGTTCCAGCAACAAACGCGTCGGCGAAGTCAGCTTGGTGACCTTCGGCGTGACGGCGCTGCTGGAGCTGATCTCAATCTGAATATCGTTGCTCCCCGGCACCACGTTCACGTGCTGCAGCTGGTCATGCTGCCCGGAAGCGGCCGAAGCTTTCGCCGCCTTCGGCACTGGAGCCGCAGCCGGCTTGTCTCCGGGAATCGCCGCAGGTTTCACTGCCGCAGCCGGAGCACCCGGGGCAGGCTTTGCCGCCGGTGTTGCCTGCTGTTGCTGCAGCGACTTGGCGACGCTGCGCGCGTTGTCGATCGCGTCCGGGTTCTGGCCCACTGCCTTCGGAACCGAAGACCCGACCGCCATCATTGCTAAGAGCAGAGTGAATGTAGTCAGCTTCATAAGCCGTCCCTACTTCTTCGCCGCCGGCGCTCCGGGCTTTGCCCCGGCGCCCGCCGCGGTAGTGTTCAAATCGTGACTGAAATATGTGGTTGCCGTGAACGAAGCAGCGATGCTCTCGTTGGGCGCGTATTGATACGTGTGCTTCACCTTGGCCTGGGTGGCGTTCTTGGTCGTCGCCACCATCAGCCCGCTGATGTTCACGATGCGTTCCAGCTTGCTCACCCGGTCAAAGAAACCCAGCACCGAGTAGTACGGACCGTCCACGTCGATCTCGAACGGCACCTCGCTGTAGTACTGCTGCGTGTGCACATCCCTGGCTGTGAAGCGCCGCAGTTCCACCCCCGCCTTCTGGGCCTCGCCGTCCATCATGGTGATGAACCCATCGACCTGCTTCTCATCGGGAACGATGCGCTGCTCGATCTCGAGTTGTTGTTTCAACTCGGCCAGCTGCTGGTCGATCTGCTTCAGCTTCGGCCGGTAGGACTCGAGCTCATTGTTTTCTTTAATTTTGTCTTCCAGGGCGTGCTGGTCGGCGGTGTTCTTTTCGCTCATGCCCTTGAACATGATGAAGTAGACCGCTGCCGTGACCACCACTCCGCCGAGGAGCACCATTCCCCACTGCTTGATTCCCGATAATTCGCTGAATGTCGCCATAGGTCCGCCTTTACGACTTTCCCTTCTCGCAGGTCAAGGTGAACTGAAACGCCTGCATGTCTTTGACTTGTTCGTCCTGATACGTTTCCTTGATCTCGACCGTCTTGAAGAATCCAGTCTTTTGCAGGTTGGCAATCAGGTTCGCTACGGCGTCGGTGCTCAGAGCCGTGCCTTCCAGGTTCACCTGCGGGCCGGTGTCATCCATCTTGCTCAGCCACACCGCCTCCGTGTTGTTGACCGTCTCGCCCAGCATCGCCATCAGGGTTACAGGACCGCCGTTCTGGCTGGCGCGCAACTGGTCGATCACGTCCACGCGCCGCTTGTAGGCGTTGGCCTGGTTCTGCCGCTCCATGTACCGCGCCTTCACGTCGGCCAGTTCGCGGTTCTTCTGTTCGGCCACTTTCATCTTGGCCGCGATCTCTTTCGACATATGGTCCAGCCGGTACCAGTAGCCGAGGTTCACCAGGCCGACGACCACCATGACCGCCAGGATCTTCAGCTTGGGCGATCCCATGTCGCCCATTTCCATCGTGGGCATCGTGGGGGCGACACTGCCGCCCGCGCGCTTCCCTTTGCCTTTCGCTGTGTCGAGAAGATTGATTCTGATCATAGGGATTCAAAGCTCCTCAGGGCCAAACCCACCGCGACTGCCATCTGGCCGGGATTCTGCTCCACCAGCTCCGCCCCGTGTCCTTCCACGGGCGGCGTTACCCGCTGGAACGGATTCAACAACTCCACCGGCATCGAGAACTCCTGCCGCAACGCTTCCACCAGTCCGGGCACCTTCGACGAACCGCCCGCCAGGTAGATCTTCTCGATGTGCTCTCCCGCCGCGCTGGCGCGGAAGAAGTCAAACGTCTTCTGAATTTCCAGCACGATGATTTCTGTGACCTGCTGCAGGATCGGTTGCTTCGCGTCTTCGCTCACCGTGCCCACCTTGCGGCCCAGTTTTAGCGATTCCGCATCTTCGAAGCTCAGATCCAGTTCCTTCTGCAGCGAGTCGGTGTACTGGTGGCCGCCTACGCTGACGTCGCGCGGGAACAACGGCGTCGTGCCCTTCACGATGTTGATGTTCATCACGCTGGCGCCCAGGTTCAGAAGCGCCACCACCTGGCCTGGCGCGGGCTGGTAGTTGTACTCGTAGCAGTTCTGCAGTGCCAACGCGTCAATGTCGACGATAGCCGGGGTACGGCCCGCCATCGAGAGTACGTTGGTGTAGTTCAGAATCTTGTCCTTCTTCACCGCCACCAGCAGGACGTCCATATTCGCGGCGCCTACTTCATCGGAAAGAATCTGGTAATCAAGGCTCACATCGGCCAGATCGAAGGGAATGTGCTGGGCCGCTTCCTTCTCGATGGTCTCGGCCAGTTCCTGGTCGCTCATCGAAGGCAGCGAGATCTTCTTCACGATCACCGAGTGCCCGCTCACCGCAGTGGCCACCGCTTTCGTCTTGATCTGGTTGTCGAGGAACAGTTTCGAGATCGCGCTCGACACCGTCCCCGAGTCCACGATCATCGAATCGACCACGATGTCAGAGGACAGCGGTTCCAGTCCCAAGTGCGCAACTTCAATCTGCCCGCCCTTCTTCTTCAGCTCCACCGCCTTAATGCTCGAGGAGCCCACATCCAGGCCAACAATGGACTTCGATCCGAATCCAAACATGTGCCCACCTTTTTGTGCGGCGCGGGCGTTGTCGTCCGCGTCCGGTTTTTCAATGCCAGCTCACGCTGGCGAGTTCCCTACTGCGATCCGGCAGCTTTTGCCGCCGCTTTCGGTTTCCGCTTCGCCGCCGGTTCCATCTCGCTCGACTTTTCTTCCATCCACTGATCGAGCTTCGATTTCTTGAAGCGCCAGCGGTTGCCCAGCTTGAACGCGGGAATTTTCTGTTCGCCGACGTACTTGTACAAAGTGTCCGGACTCACGCCCAGATACTGCGACGCTTGGCGAATGTTCATCACTTCTCGCGAGTCGGCCATAGTTCCTTTGCCTGTTCCGCCAGAATCGTCCCGCCCGTTTCCACGGGTTGCGAGCTTTGCTGGGAGACTCCCCCACCCTCTCTATCGGCTCCGAGGGCTTTCGGTGTTCCGAGCATATCTCAGCCCGGAAAAACCCCGGCTCGAAGCGAATCTCCGTGTTTTTCCGCGTTTTTTGCCTGTTTTTTGGAATTCGGGAAAAGCGCGACCAAGGCCTTGATCTATATGTGGTAGTTAGTTTCCAAATTAATACAACTAATTGTGTTTGCGGCTAGGGGCGCTGCAGGTCATCTGGAGACCGGTAACTGAAGTACTAGAGACGGTACGGAGGTACTAGGCCGATGGGTAAACAAGCTCGCGAACCGCTTGCCGCGAAGAGCAAATGCGCCCAGGATTCAGCAGGTTAGAGCAATGCCGACGATCGCGCCCGCATGCCTCCGCTGCGCGCAGAATGGCGACGTGTACGCGTTACTTTCGCATCGGACCGGCAAAACGATTTCTGCTAGAGGCAGTCGAAAAGCACCGGTGCCGAATGTCTCGGCACCGGCTTGTCTCCTACTTCGTTGTTGGAGTCGTGGTTGTTGCTGGGGTCGTGGTCGTCGTAGCTGGCTTCTTCGTGGTGCTTGCCGGAGTCGTTGCAGGAATCGGCTTGACGACCACTACGACAGGCCGTTGGGTCGCACTGTTCGTGACCGGCGTTTTCATGGCTGCGTTGTTAACCACAGATGCCGGGGTGGTGGTCGTCGGCTTGGTGCTGGTTGCCGCCTGGGTGCCAGCCGCAGGTTTGGCCGAGAAGGAAGCGTTACTGGTTCCCGGCGCGAGGCTTGGGAAGTTGAGATTGTAGGTGCGTACGGGAATGGCCATGGCGCCGTTCTGTGCCTGCAATTCGTCGATGGTCAGGTTGTAGGAATAGCTTGTGCCCACCGGACTAGTGTTGCCGCGCACTC
>Ga0070730_10004500_pt1 | contig 12206 bp, 8 predicted proteins | sample Coa_R1_3_FD_66447 | JGI IMG/M metagenome (GOLD analysis project Ga0070730, IMG submission 66447) | Surface soil microbial communities from Centralia Pennsylvania, which are recovering from an underground coalmine fire - Coalmine... | ecosystem: Environmental > Terrestrial > Soil > Unclassified ... | reverse complement strand
CGTCCAAGAGACGGCGCATCCCCGGCTCGTCCACGTCGCCCGAGGGGGTCAGCCCGCCGATGACGATCCCATCAACGCCCGCGCTCCGGGCCGCTGAAACGTCCCGTCGCAGCCGCTCGTACTCCGCCGCGGTGTAGCGGAAGTCCCCGCCGCGGGGGCGGATCAGCACGAACACCCCGATCGACAGCCGCTTTCGGATCTCGGCGATGAGCCCCAAATCCGGCGTCACGCCGCCGACGGCCAGGTTCGCGCACAGCTCGATCCGGCCCGCCCCGTCCCCCGGGGCGGCGACCGCCGAAGCAACCGTTTCGACGCAGGCTTCGATCAAAGGGGCGGACATCTGTCGGAGATAGAATACCGCCGCTCCGCGGGCCGCAAGGGCGGCGCCCGCGGTCGATTCGCTATAGAATGAAGGGGACCGCCGTCGGCGTCGGGGAATCTCTCACACTCGGGGATGCATCGTGAATATCCGCGTACTCATCGCACTCGGTGCCGTGCTGTCCGCCGCCGGCGCGCCGGCCCTCGCGCAACGCCAAACGGGCGTCATCGGCCAGTACACGCCGCCGCGCACCTGGCCCCAGGAACCGCGGCGTTTCGATCTCCTCCATCAGAAAATCGCCATAAGGTTCGACGTGCCGCACCGCGAATTGTTCGGAACGGTCACGACCCGCGTGGCGATCACCCTCGAGCCCACCGACACCATCCGCCTGAACGCCGAGAACCTGACGATCGATGCGGCCAGCGACGCCGCCGGACGCGTGCTCCGCTTCACCGCGGATACGACGCACGTGACCGTACGGCTGGCGCATCGCGCCCTGATCGGTGACACCGTCGAGTTCACGCTGCGCTATCACGGCATTCCCGAGCGCGGGCTCTACTTCGTGCCGCGGCGCAATGTGATCTGGAGCCAGGGCGAGGCGACCGAGACGCGCGCCTGGGTGCCGACCTACGATGCGCCGAACGACAAGACCACCTGGGAGTTTCTGGTCACCGCCGATTCGAATCTCAAGGTGCTCTCCAACGGCCGGCTGGCCGAGGTGACGCCGGTGCACGGCGGGGCGCAGAAGGTCTGGCACTGGGTGCAGGATACTCCCGCCTCCACGTATCTCTATTCGATGGTCGCGGGTCCGTTCGTGATCCTCAAGGATCAGTGGCGCGGAATTCCGGTCGAGTACTGGACCTATCCCGATACCACCGACGCCGCGTGGCGCGCCTTCGGCGAGACGCCCGCGATGATCGAGCTCTACTCGCGCATCCTCGGCGTGAACTTCGCCTGGGACAAGTACGACCAGTCGATCATTCCCGACTTCACCTACGGCGGCATGGAAAATGTTTCGGCCACCACGCAGACCGATCTGGTGCTGCACTCGGCCGCAGAAGAGCCGGACGCCGCCGGCCGTCCCCTCATCGCGCACGAGCTCGCCCACCAGTGGTTCGGCGACCTGACCACCACCGCGGACTGGGCCGACATCTGGCTCAACGAAGGCATCACCACCTACATGGAATCGGTGCAGAACGAGAAGACCCGCGGCTGGGCCGCGGGCCAGTGGTCCTGGTTCAACCAGCAGCAGCAGGCGATGCAGGCCGACATGAACGAAGTACGGCCGCTGGTCTGGGGCACCTACCAGGGCTCCGATCCGATCGCGCTCTTCTTCTCGGGGCACGTCTATCCCAAGGGCGCGCAGGTGGCGCATCAGCTGCGGCGCCTGCTGGGCGACTCGGTGTTCTGGGCCGGCATGCGCCGCTTCTTGATCGACAACGCCCACAAGCCGGTGGTCACGGCGGACTACGCCGTCGCGATGGAGAAAACCTGCAAGTGCGATCTCGACTGGTTCTTCGACCAGTGGGCCTATGGGATCGGGTATCCCAAAGTGAAGTTCCAGCGGCATTGGGCGCCGGAGCTCAAGACTCTGCACGTCGTGGTGAGCCAGACGCAGCCGATCGACTCGCTCCATCCGCTCTTCCGCTTCCCCGCGACCATCCGCGTGGTGACCCGTGACTCGGTGGTGCGCCAGAACATCATGGTCACGCATCAGACCGATACCTTCGCCATCGCGCTGCCGTCCGCGCCCTTGTCCTTCCGCTTCGACGAGGGCGGGTGGCTGCTCGGCACGGTGGCCGGTGACTATACGCCGGCCGAGCTCGCGGAAATGGCGAAGCACGACCTCGACTTTGCGGGACGGAATTGGGCGCTGCACCAGCTCGCGCGCAGCACCGATCCCGCCGCCGCGGACGCCCGCCGCTTCATCGTCCTCAACGAGCACGAAGCCGTGCTGCGGGCCATGGCGCTGCAGCAGCTGCGCGAAGACCGGGACACGGCCTCCGTCACCGTGGTGAAGTCCGCCCTGCGCGATCCCGAGCCGGACGTGCGGGCGCAGGCGCTGCGCGCGCTTGCGAGCGACGATTCGTCGGCCGGACTCGCCGAGGCCGCCACGATGTACGCGTCCGATCCGAGCACGGCCGTGCGGCAGACGGCGCTCCCCATCATCGGGAAGGTCCGCGGCGCCGACGCGCTGCCGCTGCTCATCGCGGCGAGCGGACCGGATCAGCCGGCCACCATCCGGCTGACCGCGGCGCAGGGCCTGGGCGCGAGCCGGGATCCCCAGGCCGCCGCCGCGCTCGAGGGGATGATGAACTCGTCCGAAGACCGGGGCATCCGCACCACCGGATTGTTCGCGCTGGCCCAGACCGGGGACAGCGCCCGGGCCTCGGCCGCCGCGCTCCGGGCGGTGGGGGACTACGATCCGCTCTTCGCGGTGACGGCGGTGGACGTGGCGGCGCGGATGGGCGGCGTCTCCGCCCGTGCGGCGCTGACGGCGGACTTGAAAAAGGAAACGCGCGTGACCGTGCGCCTCGCGATCACGCGGGCGCTCGCCGGCCACTAGCCGTCACATCGTGGAGGGCGGCTCGAGGCGGGAGAGAAACCGCGTCAGCCGCCCTTCGGCCGTGTGTGCGTCGCGGCCGAGGTAGTCCGCCCGCGCGGCGTCGAGCGACTCCCGCACCACGTCCGCGCGCTCGGCCACCCGGTGGAACAGATCCGCGGCCGCGGGCGCTTGCCCGGCGAGCATGCGGGCCGCGAGGGTGAGCGCGGTGGCGGCGAAAGTGGTGTAGGCGCGCGGCGCCCCCGCGCCCAGGCGCGCAAGGCGCTCCGGGAAACAGCCGGCCCACCACAACGCGAGGCCGCCGCAGTCCGCCGCGCGCTCGCCCTGCGCCACCGTGCCGGAGGGCAGGGCGCGGATCGCTTCCCACCAGTCGGAGAGCCAGGCCGCGCGCGCCCCCCCGACGCGCAGGGCGGGAGTTTTCTGGAACGCGACGCACAGGGTGGCGGTGTAATCGGCGAGCTCCACGTCCGGCTCGTCGCGCACGCGCAACTCCGCGCGGATGGGGACATACCACAGGAGCGCGAGCGGCACCGAGCCGGGCACGCCCGCGCGGCCCCGGACCGCCGCGACGGCGGAGGGCGCGTCGAGCACCTCGTCCACTGCGCCGGCCTCGAGTTTTTCGACCGCGTCGGCAGCGTCCCGGCGGTCGGCTCGCGCCATCTCCTCGAGCAGGCAGGCCAGATCGGAGCGGGTCAGCGAGCGATGGATCTGGGGCAGGATCACGGATCCCTCCCTCGTGCGAGTGACTCCAATTCGGGATACACGGACCCGAGAGTCAAGTGCCGCGCGTGGTAGCAATCGCGCGCGTCGAGTGCCAATGTTGTGCGCGCATGAGCACATTTCACGATCACTTCTCCGGCGTCGCCCGCGGGTACGCGGAGTTCCGGCCGCGCTATCCCGACGCGCTCTTCGCCTATCTCGCCGGATTACCCGCCGGGCACCGCATCGCGTGGGACTGCGCCTGCGGGAACGGCCAGGCGACGATCGGGCTCGCGGCGCGGTTCGACCGGGTGATCGGGACCGACGCGAGCACGGCGCAGATCGCGAACGCGGAGCCGCACGCGAACGTCGAGTACCGCGTCGCGCCCGCGGACGCGAGCGGGCTCGCGGACGCCTCGATCGACCTCGTCACGGTGGCGCAGGCACTGCACTGGCTCGACGTCGATCGGTTCTACGCCGAGGCGCGCCGTGTGCTCGCGCCCGGCGGGGTGATCGCCGTGTGGGCGTACTGGAGGGTGATGGCGGACGATCCCGGCGTGACGGCGCTGGTGGACGACTTTTATGGAAAGACCGTCGGGCCCTACTGGGCGCCCGAGCGCAAGCTGGTGGAGCAGGGCTACCGCACAATTCCGTTTCCATTCACCGAGCTGATATCGCCCACCTTCGCCGTCACGGCGGACTGGTCGCTCGACGAGCTGCTCGGGTACATCCGCACCTGGTCGGCGACATCGCGGTACGTCGCGGCGCGGGGGGAGGATCCGGTGATCGCGTTTACGCCGCGCATCGCGGAGCGCTGGGGAGATCCAGCGCGGCGGCGCCGCATGACGTGGGCCTTGGGCCTGCGGGTGGGTCGCCCCTAGGCGCCGTACACCACGCCGCGCCGCTCCCGCCCCGCGAGCGCCGCGATGGCGCAGAGCACGAACACCGTTCCCGCCGTCCACCCCATCCCCCACGCGTAGGAACTGCCCGCGGCGAGGCGAGCCTGGAACGTGGCGATCGAGCCGGCGATCAGCACGCCGCACTGATACGCAAACCCGGGCAGGAACCCCCGCACCGCATCCGGCGAGAGCTCGGTGATGTGCGCCGGGATCACCCCCCAGGCGCCCTGCACCAGGAACTGCATCACGAACGCTCCCGCCACGAGCAGCGGCAGACTCGGCGCGAAGGCCCAGAGCGGAATCGCGAGCACCGCGCCGGCGAGCGCGACGGCGATCGCGCGCCGGCGGCCGAGCCGGTCCGACCAGCGGCCGAAGAACATGCCGCCCGCGAGCGCCCCCACCATGGACCACGCGGTGAGCGCCGAGCGCGCGTGCGGCGAGAGTCCCCAGTCGCGCTGCAGGAACGTCGGGTAGAGGTCTTGCGTCCCGTGCGACACCATGTTCATCAGCGCCATCAACAGCATCAGATAGAAGAAGAGCTTCACGTTCGAGGAAATCCCGCGCGCGAGATCACCCCACGTGGCGTGCCGGGTCTTCTTCCACACCGCGGATTCCTGCACGCGCATCCGGATGAAGAGCGCCAGCAGCGCCGGCACGCCACCGATGAAGAACAACGGGCGCCAGCCCCACCGCGGGAAGACCAAGAAGTACGCGACCGCCGCGAGCAGGTAGCCGGCGGCGTATCCCTGCTGCAGGAATCCCGAGATCGCGCCGCGCCGCTCGGGGGCGACCTTTTCCATCACCAGCGAGGCGCCCACGCCCCACTCGCCGCCCATGCCGATTCCGAAGAGCGCGCGCAGCACCAGGAACCACCCGTATGAGGGCGCGAGACCGGTGAGCACCTCGACGATCGAGAAGAACACCAGGTCGATCATCAGGGGAATGCGCCGGCCGTACCGGTCCGCCAGCAGGCCGAACACGAACGCCCCGACCGGCCGGAATGCCAGCGTGAGCGTGAGCGAGACCGCAATCTCCAAATCGGTCTTGTGGAATTCCTGGCCGATGGCGGTCAGCGTCATCACGACCAGGAAAAAGTCGAAGGCGTCCAGCGTCCAGCCGAGGAAGCCCGCGAGGATCGTGGCGCGGCGGTCGGACGCCGAGGCGAGTGGGGTGGCCGAGTCGATCGGTGCGGGCACGCGACAACGTTACGCGCCTCACCGAACGTCCACAACGTGACCGGCCGCGGCGGCGTATGATGTGGCATGCGAACATTCACCCTGCTCGGTCTCGCCTGCGGCACGCTGGTCCCCGCGCTCTCGGCGCAGGACAACTACGAAATCCAGGTCTACGGCGCCGAGACGGTCGAGCCGGGCCGCACCATGCTCGAGCTCCATTCGAACTTCACCTTCGACGGGCGCAAGACCTTCGAAGACGGCGTCCGCCCCACCAACCACGCGCTGCATGAAACGGTCGAGATCACCCACGGCTTCACCGACTGGTTCGAAGTCGGCTTCTACTATTTCACCAGCTGGCGCTCGGGCGACGGATGGAACTGGGTCGGCGACCACATCCGGCCCCGGTTCCGCGTGCCCGAAAAGTGGCATTGGCCGGTGGGGGTGAGTCTCTCACAGGAGTTCGGCTATCAGCGGCGCACGTACTCACCCGATACCTGGACCTGGGAAATCCGGCCCATCATCGACGACCGGGTGGGCCCGTTCTACTGGGCGTTCGACCCTTCGCTCGAGAAGTCGCTCGATGGGGTGAATGCGAGCCGCGGCTTCGAATTCTCGCCGAATGCCGTGGTGACGCTGGACGTCACTCCCAGGGTCACCCTCGGTCTCGAGTACTACGGGGCGCTGGGCCCCCTCTCGGGCTTTGACCCGCTCAACGCCCAGCAGCAGCAGCTCTTTCCGTCCGTCGATCTCAACCTTTCGCCGGACTTCGAGTTCAATCTTGGTGTGGGTGCCGGCCTCACCCCCGGCACCGATCGGCTGATCGTGAAGATGATCACAGGGTACCGCCTGCCCTTCTAGGCGGGGCGCCGCGTTGTTCCCCCCCGGCTGAAACCTCCCGCCCGATGGGCGGGTCTCAGGCGTTGTGACGCCCCCCTGCGGGGGCCTACTATTCACCGCCAGTGACACCGCACGGATCGCTCTCGACGTTTCACGACCCCACCGGCCGGCGCCGCCGCCGCCTCCGGATCGGGGCGATCGTGCTGGGCGCCATCACCATCGTGCTGGCGCTGTTCGTGGTGTCGGGGATCATCATCCCGCCGCTCCTGCCCGACCTGCCGCTGCGCCAGACCGCCGGAGATTCGCTGGGACGGGTGCCGCGCTCGGTCCGTCCCGCGGTGCATCACACCATCTCGGTGCGCGCCGAGCGGGAGCGGCTGGCCAGCCGCCAGCGCCTCTTCACCGAGCTGAAGCTGCACCCCGCACCGCCGTCGGAGCGGCTGGAGCAGATCCGCCGCATCCCGTCGTCCGCCCGTCCCGACGAGCGCCTCGCCAACCGGGCGCCGGGCGATCCGATCGTGGCCGGGTTCTACGTGAACTGGGACGACAATTCTTTCCAGTCCCTGAAGTCGAACATCAACACGTTCGACTGGATCGTGGGCGAGTGGGGGCTGGTGCGGCGGCGGGGACGGGATTCGCTGCCGCTGCAAATCAACATCAATCACAACGTCCTGGCTCTCGCCTCGACGGCGACCAAGCCGACGCCGCAGATCCTGCTGATGCTGACCAACGCGACGGGCGACGGATTCGACCCCGCCGCGGTGCGCCAGCTCATCACGCGGCCGGCGTTTCGCCGTCGGGCCATCCGCGCGATCGTCGATTCCGTTCGCGTCGACAGCCTCGACGGCGTGACGGTGGACTTCGAGGAGCTGCCTGCCGAGATGCATCCGCTGCTGCTGGGGTTCCTGCGCGATCTGAGCCGGGCGCTCAAGGTCGACCACAAGATCCTGACCCAGGCGGTGCCGGGAGACGATCCCAGCTGGCCCGTCCGGGAGTACGCCAAGATCGACGACCGGATATTCCTGATGCTCTATGACGAGCACGATCCGTCGGACGATCCGGGGCCGATCGCGAGCCAGCAGTGGTTCGAGCAGAATCTGCGGCGGGTGCTGGCGGAGGTGCCCGCGCGCCAGATCATCGTGGGCATCGGCCAGTACGGCTACCAGTGGTCCGACACGTCGGACAACGCGATCGAGCTCACCTTCGAAGACGTGATGCAGCTGGCCCGCGACCACACCGCGCTGCCGATGATGGACCGCGAGTCCCTCAATCCCACCTTTTCGTGGGACGATCCCGACTCGACCTCCAACATCGTGTGGTACCTGGACGGCCCCACCGCCTGGAATGAAATCAAGCTGGCGCAGCGCCTCGGCGTCGCGGGGATCGGCATCTGGCGGCTGGGCGCCGAAGATCCGTCGATCTGGAACGTGCTCGGCCGCAGCGGCCTGGGGGCGTCTCCGGCGCCGATGGACACGATGCGCGCGGCGTACGACGTCAATTTCATCGGGTCGGGGGAGATCCTGCGCATGGTCGCCGAGCCGACGCTCGGGGAGCGGCGCATGGTGGAGGATACGGCCAGCGGACTGGTCCTCGGCGAGCGGGTGACCCAGACGCCGTCGTCGTACGTGATCAAGCGGTACGGCCGGCGGAAGAAGGCGGTGGCGCTCACCTTCGATGACGGCCCCGATCCCAAGTACACGCCGGATATCCTGGACACGCTCGCGTCGCGTGGAGTGCACGCCACCTTCTTCATCATCGGTGAGAACGCCAACGTCCACCCCGAGCTGCTGCGCCGCGAGCTGCGCGAAGGCCACGAAATCGGCAATCACACCTACACCCATCCCAACCTCGCGCGGGTCAGCCGCAGCACTACCCGGCTCGAGCTCGACGCCACCGAGCGGCTCATCGAGGCGTTTGTGAACCGGCGCACGGCGCTGTGGCGGCCGCCCTACTTCGGGGACGCGGAGCCGACCGACGCGGCCGAGCTGGTTCCGGTGTCGATCGCCCAGGAGCTGGGCTACATTACCGTCGGGTTGCACATCGATCCCGGCGATTGGCAGACCCCCGGCGTCGACAGCATCATCAACGGGACCCTGCATCAGCTCGACCGGGGCAATATCATCCTGCTGCACGACGGCGGCGGGGACCGGTCACAGACGGTGGCCGCGCTGGGGCCGTTGATCGACTCGATCAAGGCGCGGGGCTACGAGATCACCACGGTGACCGCCCTGGCGGGCGTATCCCCGGCGCAGGCGATGGCGCGGCTGCCGCAGGGCTCCACCCTGCGCCACTTCGTGGAGCTCGCGTCCTACTCCCTCGGGGGCTGGATCGAGCTGACGTTGCGCGCCGTATTCCTGGTGGCGATGATCCTCGGCGCGAGCCGCCTGGTGATCATCCTCGCGCTGGCGGCGCGGCAGCGCTATTCGCGACGCCACGGCCGGCGCCGGACCGACCTCGCCTATCATCCGTCGGTCACCGTGGTGATTCCGGCCTACAACGAGGAGCCCGTGGTCTGCCGCACGGTGCAATCGGTGCTGGACCAGGGCTATGCCGGGCTCAAAGTGGTGGTGGTGGACGACGGCTCGCCCGACGGCACGTCCGACGTGCTGCGGGCGGCCTTCGGCGCGAATCCGCACGTGGCGCTCTTTCGGAAGCCCAACGGCGGCAAGGCCAGCGCACTGAACTTCGGCGTGGAGCGCGCGGACGGGGAGATCATCGTCGCATTGGACGCGGACACGATCTTTCCCCCCGGCACCATCCACGCGCTGGTGCAGCCGATGGCGGATCCCCGCGTGGGCGCGGTGGCGGGGAACGCGAAGGTCGGCAACCGGATCAATCTCGTGACGCGCTGGCAGGCGATCGAGTACATCACCAGCCAGAACATCGATCGCCGCGCCTTCTCGCTCCTCAATTGCATCACGGTGGTGCCCGGGGCCATCGGCGCGTGGCGCACGACCCTGGTTCGCGACGCCGGAGGATTCAGCAGCCAGACGCTGGCCGAGGATCAGGATCTGACGATGACGATCCTCGAGCGGGGGTACCGCATCGCCTACGCCGACCGCGCCGCGGCCTACACCGAAGCGCCGGACAACCTCCGCGGCCTCGCGCGCCAGCGGTTCCGCTGGAGTTTCGGGACGCTGCAATGCGCCTGGAAGCACCGCTACGCGCTCTTGCGCCCGCGCTACGGGATGTTCGGCTTCGCCGGTCTCCCGAACATCTGGATCTTTCAGCTGCTCTTTCCCTTCATTTCGCCGGTGGCGGATCTGATGTTCCTCTGGTCCCTGGTGCGGGTCTACCAGAATGAAGTGCAGCACGGGCCGGAATACGCCCTGCAGTCCCTCGAGCAGGTCGTGTTTTTCTACTCCATCTTTCTCTTCGTGGACTGGCTCGCGGCGGCGGTGGCGCTGCTGATGGAGCCGGAGGAGGACAAGAAGCTTAGCTGGCTCATCCTGCTGCAGCGCTTCGCCTACCGGCAGGTGATGTACTGGGTGGTCGTGAAATCCTTCTTCGCCGCGCTGCAGGGCACCGCGCGCGGCTGGGGCAAACAAGAACGCAAGGGCACCGTCGCCCTGGGAGACGTCCATTGATCCGTCGCACCGCCGTCGCCGTCCTGTTGACGCTCACGTCGCTCGCCTCCGCCCAGTCGCCGGCGCTGACCTACGGCATCACCGCGGGGATGGTGCGCTTCAACACGCAGCGCAGTGAGCGCGCCTTCTCCGGCACGCTGCAGTATCAGCCCAAAGACTGGCTCAGCTTCGACGTGACGCCGGCGTACCTCTCGGCCTCGCTCGACTCGGCCGGGGTGACGTACACCAGCACCGGCATCGGCGACCTGCCGATCTCGGCCAGCGTGTCCAAGGGCTTCGACGACGCGTTCTGGTCCCCCGATCTCGGTCTCGGCCTCGAGCTCACGCTCCCCACCGGCAGCACGGCGTGCGGACTCGGCTCCGGCTCCGCGGGATTGGGACTCGACCTCGGCGCCGGTTTTTCGCCCGTCGATCCGCTGCATCTGTATATCAACGCCAGCCGGAGTCTCTCGGGGCTGTCCAGCGCGTCGTCGCTCGATGCGCCGCAAGCGACGTCGCTCTCCCTCGAGGCATCCTATCAGGTGACGCCCCGCTTTTCGGCCGGCCTCTCGTTCGGCGGCGACTTCGGGCACGCCGACTCCACGCAGGCGCTGTCGCGCAGCATCGGCGGCGGGGCGAGCTGGAGCATCAAGGGCCCGCTCGCCTTCTCCCTCGGCGCGAGTCATGGACTCACGACCGGGTCCGCGAAGTGGGCGCTGTCGCTCGGATTCGGCACCGCCTTCGCGGGGACCAACCCCGTCAATCCGGACACGCCGGCGCGCCTCCTGAAGCACGTCTTCTCGGGCGGCGTGGGGCGGGGCAGCGGCACGGGGCACATCGGCGGAACGAAGAAGGCGACGTCGACCACCTGCAGCTGAAATTGCGGCTCGAAGGGACGACGCCCCGCGACGGTCAGCCGTCGCGGGGCGTCGGGCGTGCGGGGACCGGAGGGCTCAAATGGTCTGCAGCGATTGCCGGCCGAACTTCTTCAAGGTCTGGTAGTGCGATCGGATCGCCGCGCGCAGGGTGGGGTGGCAGTGGTAGGCCACGCCGTGTTTCTGCGCGACTTCCTGCACGATCGGATGGATGGCCGGGTAGTGGACGCTGCACACCTTGGGGAAGAGGTGGTGCTCGACCTGGAAGTTCAGGCCGCCCACGTACCAGGACAGCAGACGGTTGGTCGGCGCGAAGTCGGAGCTCGTCTCCATCTGGTGTACGGCCCAGGCGTTCTCGATTCGCCCGCCGGCGTCGTACATGGGGTGCTCCGGGCCTTCCACGACGTGCGCGAGCTGGAACACCACGCCGAGGATGAGCCCGCCGGTCATATGCATCGCGAAGAAGCCGATCAGGAACTGCCACCAGGTGATGTGCAGCACGAGCAGCGGCACGACGATGATGTAGCCGTAGTAGACCACCTTCATCACCCACAGATTGGCCCACTCACCCATCGGGTGAGTTTTTTCCTTGTAGGGTCCGATGTTCTTCGCGAAGAAATACTTGTAGTCCTTGGCGAAGACCCAGAAGATGGTCGAGAAGCTGTAGAGGAAGAACGCGAGAAAGTGCTGGATCCGGTGAATGGGGTGCCAGGTGGAGCGGGGCGACAGCCGGATGAGCGGGGACACCTCGAGGTCTTCGTCGATGCCCTGAATGTTGGTGTAGGTGTGGTGGATCACGTTGTGGGTGATCTTCCACATGTAGCCGTTCGCGCCGAGCAGGTCGAAGGTGAAGCCGATGATCCGGTTGACGGTCGAATTGGCGGAGTAGGCGCCGTGCAGCGCGTCGTGCGAGACGGCGAAGCCGATGCCCGCCATGGACACGCCCATGAACACCGCGATGCCGAGCATCTGCCAGGGCGAAAACCAGTTGGTCAGGAGCAGCGCGTAGGCGCCGAAGTAGGAGGTCAGCAGCAGCACCGACTTGGTGATCATCCGCCAGTCGGCCTTGTCGGAAATCCCGCGTGCGGCGAAGTACGCCTCCACCCGCGCCTTCAGCTCTTCCACGAAATCGAGCGATTCGCGTGTCGCGAATTTCACCTGGGCGGCGAGCATGGCGGGCGGAACTCCTTGGTTCGGGATGCTGCGGTCCTCGACTCAAGATGGCGTGCGGGGGCCCTCCGCGAAAGAGGGACGCGATGTCGAGACCTTCATA
>Ga0070730_10004499_pt1 | contig 12206 bp, 14 predicted proteins | sample Coa_R1_3_FD_66447 | JGI IMG/M metagenome (GOLD analysis project Ga0070730, IMG submission 66447) | Surface soil microbial communities from Centralia Pennsylvania, which are recovering from an underground coalmine fire - Coalmine... | ecosystem: Environmental > Terrestrial > Soil > Unclassified ... | reverse complement strand
CAGGCTCTCGATATGGGCGCCGACGGCGTTCTCATCCCCTACATCAATACCGCCGACGAAGCCCGCGAGGCCGTCAGCTGCGCCAAATATCCGACGGTCGGCACGCGCAGCGTTTACTTCCCGCAGCGCAGCATGAATAAAGGCGGACTCCTCGGCTACGCCGGTGGATGGAACAACGAAGGCATTGTCGCCCTGCAGGTCGAGACCGCCTCCTGCATCGAGAACATCGCCGAAATCGCAGCTGTTCCCGGCGTCGACATTCTCTTCCTCGGACAAAACGATCTCTGCATGTCGATGGGCCTCTACAACAAATACGAGTTCCCGCATATGTATACTTCGCCCGAACTCGACGCCGCCACCAAAAAGCTAATCGACCATGCCCGCAAAAACAACGTCATCCTCGGCCTCTTCCTGTTCGGCACGGCGCGCGTCGGCGAATTCCTCGAAAAGGGATTCACCTTCATCAGCATCGGCAACGACCTGCACCACATCCTGACCCAAGCCGGAGCCTACGTCGCCGACATGGAAAACATCACCAAAGAAAAAGGCAAGAGTTGGAAGCGCCGCTCGACGGCATTGTTCTAGACAAGCCTCTTCTTCTACCGTTGTCATTCCAACCACAAACCCTTGTCATTCTGACCCGCAAACCCTTGTCATTCCGAACCGGGCGAAAGCCCGGTGAGGAACCTGCTGTTCGCTGCCTCCGTGCCCCCGGTGGTGACTTCTTTCTCTTCAAGTAAAATCAAACTCGCCATGCCCGTGATCCTCACCGAAATCGAAACCCGAGTCCTCGGCGCGCTAATCGAAAAAGACATCACTACGCCCGACTACTATCCGCTCTCGCTGAATGCCCTCGTCAACGCCTGCAATCAGAAAAATAATCGCGATCCAGTCATGACGCTCGACGAGACTGCCGTTCGCGACGCCCTCGCCAGCCTGCAAGAAAAGCGCATGGCAGGCCCAGCGAGCGGAGCCGACAGCCGCGTCACCAAATTCGAACATCGCCTGCAGGAAGTCTTCAACTTCGACCGCCGCGAAATCGCCATCGTCTGCGTGCTCCTCCTCCGCGGTCCGCAAACTCCCGGCGAACTCCGCAGCCGCACCGACCGCATGTATCACTTCGAAGCGCTCGACGACGTAGTCTCCACTCTCGACCGCCTGGCCCAACGTGAACCCCCTCTCGCCCGCGTCCTGCCCCGCCAGCCCGGAACGAAAGAATCCCGCTATACCCACCTCTTCTCCGGCGAACCCGTCATACCCGAGGGCAGTGAATACGCGGCGCGGATAGATGTGGCGCGGGCGCCCTCGCCCGCGCATGCCGGCGCCAACTCCACTGCCGACCGCCTCACCATTCTCGAAGAAGAGGTCTCCCGCCTTCGCTCCGAACTCTCCGAGGTCCAGCAGCAGCTAGCCGCCTTCCGCAAGCAATTCGAATAATTGAGTTTATGCGGGGACAGCCGTCCTCGGATTTCCTCGGGCATAGCACCATGTGTCTATCATCACGGAACTTTCTCCCCACGCCCGACGTACAATTGTCCAGAGAGAAGGAGGTCTCAGCCATGTTCACTTTCCTGCTCTGGTGCATCCTCTTCGTCGTCTGCTGGCCTCTGGCCCTGCTGGCTTTAGTCGTTTATCCCTTCGTCTGGCTGCTGCTCCTTCCGTTCCGTATCATCGGCGTCGCGGTTCACGGAGTCCTGGAAGTAATTTTCCTTGCGATCACACTGCCCTTCCGCCTGCTGGCAGCGCCGTTTCGCATCTAGCGCAATAATTTCGAAACCTTTTCGGCGCCTCCTCGTCCATTCCCAAGGGAAGTAAGGACCTTTGCCGCACCGCTCCATCAATTTGTTGTAATCTCGTATCACGCCACCTTCTTCAGGAGGCCTCATGCGTCGCCGCGAATTCCTCATCCGCTCCGCCACCGCCGCCGGCGCGGCTTGGCTCAGCTCAAAATCAATCCTCAGTGCTCTCGCCCAACAAACTCTCGCCTCGAAATTCTCCGCCTCCGATACTGTTACCCTCGGCAGCACCGGCATCAAGACCAGCCGCCTTGCCATGGGCACCGGAACCGTCGGCTCCGGGCACCATTCGCACCAGACCGCGCTCGGCGTGAAAGGCCTCTCCGATCTCCTGCTCAACGGATACGATCACGGACTCCGCTTCTTTGACGCCGCCGACTCCTACGGAAGTCACCCTCACGTGGCCGAAGCCCTCAAGCACGTGCCGCGCGACAAAGTCACGGTCCTCACCAAGTCCTGGGCGCGCGACGCCGCGACCATGCGTGCCGACCTTGACCGCTTCCGCCGCGAACTCGGCACAGACTACCTCGACGTCTGCCTGATGCACTGCGTCACCGAAGCCGACTGGACTACCCAATTCCGCGGCGCCATGGACGTCCTCTCCGAAGCCAAACATAAGGGAATCATCCGTACCCACGGCTGCTCCTGCCACTCGATCGAAGCCCTGCGCGCCGCCGCGAAGAGCCCGTGGGTCGAAATCGACCTGGCCCGCATCAACCCCGTCGGCGCCTACATGGACTCCGATCCCGCAACAGTTGTTGGAGTTTTAAAAGAAATGAAAGCAGCGGGAAAGGCCGTAGTAGGAATGAAAATTCTGGGCCAAGGCGACCTGCGCCACCGTCAGGACGAAGCCATCAAATACGCGTTGTCGTTAGGATTGCTCGATGCCTTCACCATCGGCGCCGAAAGTAAACAAGAACAAGAAGACCTGATCCGCCGCATCGCCGCCGCGTAGATTCGCCCAGAAAGAAACCGGGTGCCCCATTTCTCGCGCGCTCTTTGCGCGAGAAGTGGGGATCTTGATTGATCGGGGATTCCGTAGTCTTAATGTGGGACAGCCGCCCTCGGCTGTCCAGCCGCGAAGCGGCGAAAGACTCGTTACCCTTCGCGGCGAAACTCGCGAACAATCTCTATCGTCCCTTCAAGGTTCCCGTTCAGAACTTCCAAATCGCCAGCCGGAATCCAGTATTCGCGGTGCGTGGAATTTCCAACCACGTGAACCCGATATCGACTCAGGAATTCCGTCCGCACATCAAACTTCAATACGTACCCCTCGTAACCCGAGGCCTCATCGTTCGTGTTCCAGTCTCGTGCAATCTGCACCGCATACTCTTCGCTGAGCACCGGATAAAAGAACGGCTGGGAAGGCAAGCGAGGAGGAAACGCTCGAAATCCGCTCCCGCGGATCAAATCCAATTCTTTTCGTCCGACAGGTCGATAAAGCGTCGTGGCCCGGTCCCCCATGACACCCCTAACTCTCCATCACCTTCAACCCCGGACTCACAATCAGCCGCGCCTCAGTCGCCCGCTGCACATCCTCGGCAGTCAGCCCCGGCGCCACTTCCTCGAGCACCAGTCCATCCTTGGTCACGCGAATGTAAGCCATCTCCGTCGCAATCGTGTCGACCACCCGCACGCCCGTGAGCGGCAGGGTACACTTCTTCAAAATCTTCGGAGCCCCTTCCCGGGTCGTATGCTCCATCGCCACCACCACGCGCCGTGCGCCCGCGACCAGGTCCATTGCTCCGCCCATGCCCTTCACCATCTTCCCCGGAATCATCCAGTTCGCAATGCTTCCCGTCTCATCCACTTCCATCGCGCCCAGCACGCTCAAGTCAATATGCCCGCCGCGAATCATCCCAAACGAATCTGCGCTCGAAAAATACGAAGTCCCCGGCATCTCGCTGACCGTTTCTTTGCCCGCGTTGATCAGATCTGGATCCTCCGTTCCCTCCACCGGATACGGCCCGATCCCGAGCATCCCGTTCTCCGACTGCAGCGTGACCTCCATCCCCTCGGGCACGTAATTCGCAATCAGCGTGGGCATGCCGATCCCCAGGTTCACATAGAACCCGTCGCGCAACTCGCGCGCAATCCGCTTCACGATTCGTTCGCGCTTATCAACATCTTTTCCAGGCTTATTCATAGCTGTCGTTAGTCGTTCGTCGTTGGCCACTATCTCTGTCATCCTGAGCGAGGATTTTGCATCGCTGAAAGCGAAGCAACTCGTATTCTCCGGCGCAACCAGAACCCAAAGAGGAGTCCCCGAATGACGCCGGCGCAGTAACCGAGTACTGAGTACCGAGTACTGAGTACTGACTTCTAGCCCTTCCTCACCGTCCGCCTCTCAATCCTCCGCTCGTACAACTCTCCCTGAAAGATTCTCTTCACATAAATCGAAGGCGTATGAATTGCGTCTCCATCCAATTCGCCAACCTCAACCAGATGCTCGACCTCGGCAATCGTGACCTTCGCCGCCGTCGCCATCATCGGATTAAAATTCCGCGCCGTCTTCCGATAAATCAAATTCCCCTCGCGGTCGCCCTTCCACGCCTTCACAAATGCGAAATCCGCCTTGAGCCCGCGCTCCATCACGTAGGTACGCCCATCAAATTCGCGCGTCTCTTTTCCCTCGGCAACAATCGTCCCGACACCAGTCGGAGTGAAAAACGCCGGGATCCCCGCCCCGCCCGCACGAATTCGCTCCGAAAACGTCCCCTGTGGCACGAGATCAAGCTTGATCTTCCCGTTCAACACCATCTCTTCGAGCAGCTTGTTCTCGCCGACGTAGGTTCCAATGTGATGCACAATCTGCCCCGCCGCCAGCAGCAATCCGTTGCCGACGCCATCGATCCCCACGTTGTTGCTGATGGTCCGAAGATTCTTCGTGCCCTTGCGCGCGAGCGCCCGAATCAAGTTCTCCGGCATCCCGCACAAGCCGAAGCCCCCGATCATGATCGTCGCCCCGTCAAACACGTCGCGGATGGCCTCATCCGCATTCGCCACTACTTTGTTCATAGCGTCAGAATTCTAACTGAATTTCACCACACAGACACTCGCTGCCTAATTCGTGCAGAATTTTGCACGCAGGCAGCACACAAATCTTGACAATCTTGTGACAGAACGACGCATCCAAAGACGCCCTGCATGCGTCAAATACTACAGATGGAGAATACTGGAGGGAACTTCCTCCCGCGAAATGGCAGCCTGCTTGCAAGTTCGAACATAGAGGACAATATGTCACCACTGGCTGAATTCGACCGTAAGATGGAGGAGATGATACGCGAGCTCACGCTGCATATCGTCGTTCCCAACTGGAGCGAATTTGACACAGTGTGGGAATCTGCCAACAAGATCTGCGACCGGTACGACCTCAAGAAAGCTGCTTGAAGTTTCCGCTGTAACCCCTACCGCTTCTTAACCGGCACCTTCCGCAGCGCATGCGCCTGCTCAAACTCCGCCGCCAATTCTCGCGTAGTGAGGTTTTCCCGGATGTGCGCCAGCCGCTGCTCCACCTTCCATAGCGCCGCTTCCAGATTTTTCTTGTTGCTGATCGCGATGTCGCGCCACATCGAATATGGACTCGCCGAAACCCGCGTCATCTCCTGCAGCGCGCGCCCTCCCGCCGGAAGCAGGGGAGCCTCATCCCCGAACTCCTCCACCAGCGCCGCCGCCAGCGCCGTCGAAATCATCTGCGGCACATGGCTGATCCATCCGCACAACCGGTCATGCTCCTCTGCCGGCAGCACCGCGATTCGCGATCCAATGGCATCAATCCACCCGGCAAATTCCGCAAGCAATCCTTCGTTCAGATTCTGCCCCGGCAGCGGAGTCACAAACCACACGGCCTTCTGGAATAAATCCGCATCCGCGTAATCCACGCCACTCAGCTCTTTGCCGGCCATCGGATGTCCCGCCAGAAACCGTTTTCCGGCACTCTTCCCAAACACCTTCACCGCTTGCTCAACCACGGCGGCCTTCGTGCTTCCGACATCCGTAAGCAACGCCTTCGCCGAAAGCCCCGGCCCCACGCGCTCAATCAAATCGCAAATCGCAAGCACTGGAGTCGCCAAGACAACGACCTGGCTCCCGTGCACCGCGTCCCCGGGATTCGGCGAACCGCTGTCAATTGCGCCTCGCATTCGCGCGCGCTCCAGCGTCCCTTCGCGATCGCACCCGATAATCCGCCCCGCAAACTTCTTCTTCCGGAGCGCCAGCCCCAGCGACCCGCCAATCAACCCCGTCCCGATAATCGTGACCTGCCGAATCGCCATAAAAGAAAAAGAAATTGAGTAATTGTGTAATTTGGTAATTGAGTAAGTTGAAAAGCAAATTTGGCAATCTGAACAGCTGACGCGAGCGATTTTCAATTACACAATTACCAAATTTCCCAATTACCCAATCGGCTCATCCAATCTTTCTTCCCACGGCGGGCGCAATCATCCTCAACTCATCCATCAGTTTGCTGAACTGCTCCGGAAACAGCGACTGCGCCCCGTCGGACCACGCCTTATTCGGATCGCAATGCACTTCGATCAGCAGCGCATCGGCGCCCGCCGCCACCGACGCTCGCGCCATCGGCGCTACTTTGTCGCGCCGCCCCGTTCCATGCGACGGATCCGCGGTCATCGGCAAGTGCGACAGCTTGTGAATAATCGGTATCGCCGAAATATCCATCGTGTTCCGGGTATACGTTTCGAACGTACGGATTCCGCGCTCGCACAGAATCACATCGTAGTTCCCGCCCGCCATAATGTATTCCGCCGACAGCAGCAACTCTTCAAACGTGGCCGCAATCCCCCGCTTCAGCAGCACCGGCTTCCGCACCTTCGCCAGTTCGCGCAGCAGGTTAAAGTTCTGCATGTTGCGCGCGCCCACTTGCAGGATGTCCACATATGGCAGCATCAGCGGAATCTGCGAGATCTCCATCACCTCGCTGATCACGAGCAGATTGAACTTCTCTCCCGCCTCGCGAAGTAACTTGAGCGCCTCTTCTCCATGCCCCTGAAATGAATAAGGAGAACTCCGAGGCTTAAACGCCCCGCCCCGCAGCACTTTCGCGCCGGACTTCGCCACGGCTTCCGCCGTAGAAAAAATCTGTTCCCGCGTCTCCACGGAGCACGGGCCGGCCATCACCACAATTTCGTTGCCGCCAACGTCGATACCCTTGGGCAGCTTGACGATCGTTCCCTCCGGACGAAAACTCCGTCCCGCCAGCTTGTACGGAGAACTTATCCGGTGGACTTCCTGCACCCCCGGCAGCAATTCCAGAATGCGAATGTCAAAATCGATTCCCGATCCGACCGCGCCCAGCACGGTCATTCGTGCCCCCGTCGAGCGGTGCACTTCAAATCCCATCTTCACCAGATTTTCAATCACCTGCTGAATCTGGGCCTCATCCGCGCCTTCCTGCATCGCCACAATCATAAAAAGGCCTTCAGCTTTCAGCTGTCAGCCATCAGCGACTCCTCAGCTGAAAGCTGAGAGCTGATGGCTAAGAGCTATTTCAATCATTCACTTCCGAATCCAATTCCGTCTCCGCCTTCGCCGCCTCACCCTTCGTCACAATCTCTTCCTTCTGAATATTCCGCATCACATCAATGATGCGCTCGTAAATCCGGACCAGATCGCGCCCCGGCAGCGGTCCCGGATTCACTTCCTGCACATTCGTAAACACAATCCGCTCGCGGTCGGGCTCATAAATCGGCATCGAAGTATTGCGCTTGAGCTTCCCGATCTCCACCGCAGCCCGCGCCCGCTCGCTCAAAAGCTGCACCAGCTTCCGGTCAAGCTCGTCAATCTTCTTTCGCCAATCTTCGATATCCATAAAGAGCCCTGGGGTCTATCGTCACTCCGAGTGCGACCGAAGTGTTCGAGCTTGCCCTTCTTCGCGTCCTTAGCGGCCTTTCTTAGCGATCTTAGCGGTTAAAAGCTTTTTATCTGTACCTATCTCGCGGAACCTGTGAGGAATGGAGATTTTGACTTAGCTGATGGCTGAACGCCGACCGCTGTAAGCGCCCGCACAAACTCCCCCACAGCCGCCGCCTCCCGCCCACGATTCCTCTCGATCGTCTCCACAATCGCACTTCCCACCACAACCGCATCCGCGAACGAACCAACCTCGGCAAACTGCGCCGAAGTAGAAATCCCAAATCCCAACGCCACCGGCAACTTGGTCACGCGTCGCAGCCGCTTCACCAACTTCTGCGCATCCTCCGCCAACGACTGGCGTTGACCGGTCACTCCCGTCCTCGACACCGCATACACAAAGCCCCGCGAAGCATCCGCGATCCTCTTCAATCGCTCATCCGGAGAGGTCGGCGCCGCCAGAAACACCGGAGCCAGATCATGCCCGCGCATCGCCCGCAAATATTCCCCCGCCTCTTCGACCGGCAAATCGGTCACCAGCGCCCCATCCACGCCAGCAGCGCGCGCCACCTTGCAAAACTTCTCCATCCCCATGCGCAGAATCGGATTCAAATACGAAAACACAATGAGCCCTGTGGACTGCGCATGCTGCCGCACCTCGGCCGCCAAAGTCAGCACCTGCGCAAGGGACGTCCCATGCTTCAAAGCCCGCTCGCTCGCCCGCTGGATCACCGGCCCATCCGCCACCGGATCGCTGAATGGCACGCCCAACTCAATCACATCCGCCCCAGCCTCGATCGCTGCCAACACGATCTCCCGTGTCGTCGCGAGATCCGGATCCCCGCAAGTCACATACACCACCAGCGCCGGTTTCTTGTAAAAAGTAAGAGGCATAAGATAAAGATTGCAGATTGATGATTTCAGATTGCAGATTCAAAACCGCAGCAACATTGTCATCCTGAGCGCCGCCGTTCTTCAGGCGAAGCGAAGGATCTCCCGCTCAACCAGCCCAGCGCGAAAGCCAAGCCGCTCGCTGTTTTCAATCTGCAATCTGAAATCTACAATCGTCAATCGAGTTTCAGATTCTCCCGCATGATCCCAATATCCTTATCCCCGCGCCCCGATACATTCACAATCACGATTTCCGATTTCTTCATCCGCGGCGCCCGCTTCACCACCTCCGCCACAGCATGCGCCGACTCCAACGCCGGAATAATCCCCTCGGTCCGCGCCAGCAAAGTCGTCGCCGCCAGCGCTTCCGCATCCGACGCCGGCACATACTCAGCCCGCCCCGCATCCCGCAAGGCCGCGTGCTCCGGACCGATCGACGGATAGTCCAGTCCCGCCGACACCGAATGCGTCAGCGCGATCTGCCCGCCCGAATCCTGCAGCACATACGAATATGTCCCCTGCAACACGCCCGGCGATCCACCACGAAACCGCGCCGCATGATCGCCCAGGCTTTCGCCGCGCCCACCGGCTTCCACGCCAATCAATCGAACTTTCTTGTCGTTGAAAAAATCGTAAAAGATCCCGATCGAATTCGATCCTCCGCCCACGCAGGCAATAATCGCCGCAGGCAGTTTCCCCTCAGCCTTCAAAATCTGCGCCCGCGCCTCCCGCCCAATCACCCGATGAAAATCCCGCACCATCGTCGGATACGGATGCGCCCCCAGCACACTCCCCAGCAAATAATGCGTAGTCCGAACATTCGTGACCCAGTCGCGCATGGCCTCGTTGATCGCGTCTTTCAACGTGCACGATCCCGACGACACTCCGCGCACCTCCGCCCCCAGCAACCGCATGCGGAACACATTCAGCTCCTGCCGGCGCATGTCCTCGGTCCCCATATACACCACGCACTCAAAACCGAGCAGCGCACACACGGTCGCCGTCGCCACTCCATGCTGCCCCGCGCCCGTCTCGGCGATCACGCGATGCTTCCCCATGCGCTCGACCAGCAGTCCCTGCCCCAGGCAGTTATTAATCTTGTGCGCCCCGGTGTGCAGCAGATCTTCGCGCTTTAAATAAATCTTCGCGCCGCCCAATTTCTCAGTAAGCCGCCGCGCAAAAAACAACGGCGTCGGACGCCCCGCATACGTCGTCAGCAACTCGGTCAATCGCGCCTGAAATTTCTTATCGCGCTTCGCCTTGTTATATTCGCGCTCCAACTCCTCAAGTGCCGCCATCAACGTTTCCGGCACGTACCGCCCGCCATAAACTCCAAACCTCCCCGGCTCGTTCGAAGGAGAGGCGACTCGAGCCGAAGAAACCCGTGGGTGCCCCATCCTAGCCGCGTTCTTTGCGGCTAGCGTGGGGATTTTGACTTTCGTAGTTCGCGGAACCGTAGCCATAATTCTCGAGACCACCGCCATAATTTCTCAAACTTTTGTCATTCCGAACCGGCGCAAAGCGGCGGTGAGGAACCTGCTGTCCTGCCGCCCAAAACTCAGCCCGCCTTCCTATCCATCTCCCGCACCGCCCTCACAAATGCCCGCACCTTCTCCGGATCCTTCTTCCCCGGCCGGGCCTCCACGCCCGACACCACGTCCACTCCCCAAGGCCGCAGAATCCCAATCGCCTCGCCCACATTCTCCGGAGTCAATCCGCCTGCAACCGCAACCTTGAGTCCGCCCTTCCGCATTCCATCGACGGCAGGCTTGGCCGCTTCCCAGTCAAACGTTCGACCCGTGCCGCCCGGCTGCCGCAATCCGCCCGAGTCCAAAAAATAAGTATCGAAGCTTCCTTCCGTCGCGCTCGCCTGCCCGGTTTCTTTATGCTGCTGTTGCGCAAAGTTTGCCACCAACTGCGCTACCTGCTCTCCGTCTTCCATAAAGAATGTTGCTGGAAGCGCCATGAAGACCTTCGGCAGCCGCGGGAAAAGATTGGACGCGATCGCGTTCGCCCGTCGCGGACCCGGCTCCTCCTCCGCTTCCACAGGCAAATAAAACTGCGCCGCAGTCAACCCTACTCCCAGAAACTCGATCCCCCAATCGACCTCGGACCCTTGCACGAACACTCCTACCTTCTCAACGTTCGCAGGCAGTTGCTCCACGATCTCCCGCGCCACGTCGACGCTCACCCACCGCGGACTCTTCTCATAAAACACGAACCCCACCGCGTCCGCGCCCGCCTCGACCGCAATGAACGCATCCTCCAGATTCGTAGTCCCGCAAATCTTCACCCAAGTCATAACGCAGTAGCCAGTTGCCAGTTGTCAGCGATCCGTAAAATCATTCCTGTGTCATCCTGATCGAGGATTTTGCTTCGCGATGAGCAAAGATCGATGAGCGAAGCAAAACCGCAGTCGAAGGACCCCTTCCGTCACCGGGTACTGGGTACTGAGTACCGAGTACTAGGCCCCAACAATTCCCGCAAAGCATCCCCCGGCGACTCCGCCCGCATCAGCCACTCTCCCACCAGAAACGCGTCATAGCCCGCCGCGCGCAATCGCTCCAGGTCCGAAGCCGAATGAATTCCACTCTCCGCCACGCGGACGACACCGGCAGGAAATTTCTGCGCCATCGCAAACGCGGTTTCTAAATCAACCTTGAACGTCCGCAGATCGCGCGTGTTCACTCCGATCAAATCGCATCCTGCGTCCAAAGCCCGCTGCAATTCTTCACCGTCGTGCACTTCGCACAAAACATCGAGCCCGCGTGCACGCGCCGCCGACGCCAGCGTGACCAACTCCGCAGAACTCAACGCCGCCACAATCAGCAACACCGCATCAGCGCAATTTGCCCGCGCCTCCACTAACTGAAACTCATCCACAATAAAATCCTTGCGCAAGCAAGGAATCGACACCGCCGCCGAAGCCTCACGCAAATTCCCCAGCGATCCCTGAAAGAATTCCTCATCGGTCAGCACCGAAAGAGCCGCGGCACCGGCCGCCTCCAACTCCTGCGCCAGATCCGCCGGACGAAACTCCGCCCGAATCAGCCCCTTCGACGGCGAAGCCTTCTTCAACTCCGCAATCACCGCCGCCCCGCTCTTTGCGGCCAGAGCCCGCCGAAACCCGCGCGGCACATGGAATTCTGCCCGCCGCTCCAGTTCGCGCAAATCGGCTCCACGCTTGGCTTCCGCCACTCGGCGACGCGTCGCACTGACAATCTGATCCAGAAAAGCAGTCATAGCTCCAGCAGGACCCGCAGCGCAGAAGAATCTTTCGATTATACGGGAAGGAAAGCCGCCACCCTCGCCACTTCGCCGGGAGCCGCAGCCAACGAGGGCCTCAGGGTCGGAACGAGTACGTGTACTTCACGACAAACCGGTGCTCGTAAAACTGCGCCGGATTCACCGCCGCCAGGCTCGCAAATTTCTGCCCCGCCGTGTAAATCACATACAGGTCGCTATCCGGACGATAATTCCACCGCAATCGGATGTTCGCGCTCGCTCCCTGCACATTGGCCGTGTCCATTTGCAGAATCGTTGAGAGCGACAAAAAGCGCGAGAACGCGTAATCCGTCTCAAGCGTCCCAAACACCACCGAGAAATCGCGCGCTTGTGGCATCGCGCCAACGGTTCCATCCGTTGTCTGCA
>Ga0070730_10004497_pt1 | contig 12211 bp, 10 predicted proteins | sample Coa_R1_3_FD_66447 | JGI IMG/M metagenome (GOLD analysis project Ga0070730, IMG submission 66447) | Surface soil microbial communities from Centralia Pennsylvania, which are recovering from an underground coalmine fire - Coalmine... | ecosystem: Environmental > Terrestrial > Soil > Unclassified ... | reverse complement strand
TTATGGCTCCCACCAACGGCCGCGTCTTGATCTATGGCGAATCCGGGACGGGTAAAGAACTTGTGGCACATGCCATCCACGCGCAGAGTTTGCGCAAGGACGAAACTTTCGTCGAAGTGAACTGCGCCGCGATTCCCGAAGACTTGATCGAGAGCGAATTGTTTGGTCACTACAAGGGATCGTTCCCCGGCGCCGCCGCCGACAAAGAAGGTAAGTTTCAGCGTGCCCACGGTGGAACGCTCTTCCTCGATGAAGTCGGCGATATGAGCCTGAAGACGCAGTCGAAAGTCTTGCGCACCCTCGAAGAGCAACGCTTCACGCCGGTAGGAAGCGAAGAAACGATCACGGTGGACGTGCGCATTATCGCCTCAACCAACAAAGATCTGGAGGAAGAAATCTCGCGCGGCAACTTTCGGGAAGATCTTTTCTACCGCCTCAACGTGATTCCCTTTTTCGTTCCGTCGCTGCGCGAACGCAAAGAAGATATTCCACTCTTCACGCGGCATTTTCTGAAAGAACTCGCTGCGACCTACGGACGCCGACCGCGCGAAATCACCGATGACGCCATCGAAGTGCTCATGCGCTACTCCTGGCCGGGGAATGTTCGCGAATTGCGCAACGTAATTGAACGCATCGTCATCATGAATCCGACGACCACGCGCTTCGACGCCAAGCACCTGCCGCCGCTAGTCTACCGCGAAGGCGGACGGCGCGCGCCCAAAAGTGAATTCTCCACTCTGCACCAGGCTCGCGACGCCTACGAGCGCGACTACATCCTCAAGACGCTCGACCAGAATCACGGCAACGTCACCCGCACCGCGGAAGTCCTGGGCCTCGAGCGAAGCCATCTCTACCGCAAGATGAAGGCTTTGGGCCTTGCGACGAAGGAGTAGATGAAAGCACCTAAAAGGACCCGTGGTCTGCAGGCGGGGCGGTCTACTGGTTCAGCGGACCCAACGCCTCGCACGCGGCTTCACTTGCGATCGAAGCACCCGTGGGCTGAACCCGAATCACGGCATCCTCGAACGAGCAGAAGCTGCGAATGCCCGTCTGGTTCAGGGTCACAGGAACAGCGGTCGCGAAGTACATCGTTGCCGGAGGGCCACCGGAGCCTGTCGAAGCGAAGTTGTATCCACTCTTGTTGCCACCGGCCAGAACGCTGTCAATCAGACACGCGGCAGTCGAAACCGGGACGCATGGGGCGATGCCGCCAAGCGCCGACAGCGTGGCTGCATAGCCAAGCGTGGGATACGCGGAGCTGTAAGTAATCTCGGCGGTATTAATGGTTCGAATCGAAGCTACCGCAGATGATTCGTTTGCGGCCATGCGGGCGCGCAGCAGGTTGGGAATGGCGATTGCCGCAATGATAAGAATGATGGCAACTACGATTAACAACTCGATCAGCGAGAAACCCTTTTGTTTACGCATTGGAATTTTCCTCCGCCTGTGACTTCGCGTGCAACGCTGGGGCCACGCCGCGCGCGGAGAAACTTACACCTTCATGTTACCCCTCACCGCTTCACCATGTGAATCTCAGTTCCGTTCTTGTGAAACTTCACCTCATCCATGAGTTGATTGATGAGGAAAATCCCGCGCCCGTGATTGGAGTAGAGATTCTCACCCACGGTGCAACTTGGAATCGCCCCCGGATCGAAGCCCGGCCCCGGATCGCGCACGATGATAAGAATGCCGCGCTGCGGATCATAAGCCACCAGGCACTCAACGACCTTCGTCGGATCTTCCTTCGCCCCGTGCACTACCGCATTGGCCAGCGCTTCTTGCAGAGCCAGTTCGATGGCGTCTTCTTTGCCATTGACTCCGTTCATCTGGCGAACCGATTCCATTACCTGCGCCACGACCGGGTCCACAGACTTGCGGTCAGCCGCTAGTGTGACTCGCACGCGCAGGTTCAACTTTTCCGGATCGAAATCGTGCTCTGGCAGTTGTTCCTCGGAAGAAGCCCCTGATTCCATGGCGGGTTCGCTCGTCCTGGTCCGCCCCCAAAGCGCGGACAGTTGCGATTCTAGCGTTAAACGCCAAACGTCGCAATGGCCGCACCATTTCGCGGCAACGGAGCCGAAACACAACTTCAGTCTGATGTGTCGTTGGGGCCGGCCGACCCCACTGGGACCCCGTGCTTGCCACCAGGACGGCCGTGTTCGAGCATTCGGTGTTCGAGTTGCCGGCGCCAGTCCAGTTCTTCGACAAAGCGCCTCGAATCGCGCCACCCCGGCTCGGCTTTTACGTAGAGCTCGAGGAAGACTTTCGTCCCCAGCATGCGCTCCATCTGCAGACGGGCAGAGGTGCCGATCTTCTTCAGCATCGCGCCCCCTTTGCCTACCAGAATTCCCTTCTGGCCTTCGCGTTCGCAGTAGATGGTCGCCGCGATCCGTGTAAGCCTTGCGCCCTCCTCGAAGCTGTCGACAATCACCGTCGTGGCGTAGGGAATCTCTTCGCTGGTGTTGAGCAGCACTTGCTCACGGATAATTTCCGCCGCCATGAAGCGCGCGGGCTGATCGGTAATCTGATCTTCAGGAAAGTACGCAGGCCCTGCGGGAAGAACCGCGATCACCATCTCCAGAAGATCGTCGAGGCCGTTCCGCTTCAATGCAGAAATCGGGATCACTTCGCTGAAGGCATACAGCTTGCGATACTCCTCAATCAACGGCAGCAGCTTTGATTTCTCGCGGATGAGATCAACTTTATTCAGAACCAGAAATGCCTTGGTACCCGACTTCTTCAGCAGATCGAGGGCGAACTGGTCGCGCGGGTCGAACTTGCGCGCCACATCCATAATCACCAGCACCAGATCGCACCCCTCCATCGCCTCGCGCACTTCGACCATCATTTTGCGGCCCAGAGAGCTGTCGGGCCTATGCACACCGGGGGTGTCGATGAGAACGATCTGGCCGCCATTCTTCGTGTTTTTACCTTTGCGCTTGGCCACGTGAACTACGCCCTGAATGCGGTTGCGCGTAGTCTGCGGCTTGGGCGAGATGATTGCGAGCTTCTCACCCACAAGCGCATTGAGCAATGTGGACTTGCCAGCATTGGGGCGGCCAAGAATGCAAACGAAACCGGAGCGGAATGGCATAGGAGTTTTGAGCGATGAGCCGTGAGCTATGAGTAGCGGTACTGAGTCGCGACGATCCCTTTCTGTTGGTCTGTTGAAAGCGGCTGATCAACTCGAAATTTGCTTTGCCCAAAGCTCATGGCTCAAAGCTCATCGCGCATCGCTCACAAGCTCTTATATCAGTTTCAACTGCTGCGGCTGCACCGCCGTCACTCGCACGCGTTCCACCTTGCGGTCGGTGGATTCCAAAATTTCAAAGCGCAACCCGTCTTCTTCCACGACTTCGCCCTTGCGGGGAATGCGTCCGGCGAGTTCGCTCACCAGCCCGGCAATGGTCGCGGACTCCTTCCCTTCGGGCTTCGAGCCGAACAGTTCGTCGAGTCGATCGACATCCATGCCGCCGGAAACGATGAACGAGCGCTCCCCTTCGCGCACGATCTCCGGCTTGTCGTGGTCGTCACGAATCTCGCCCACAATCTCTTCCACCAGATCTTCGATCGTGACCAGGCCGGCCACGCCGCCGTATTCGTCGACCACAATCGCCATGCGGATGTTCTGCTTCTGCATCTCGCGCAGCAGGTCGCTTCCCAGTTTGCTCTCAGGGACAAAGTAAACGTCGCGCCGCATGAGCGTGTCGAGCCTGCGCACGTGCGCCTCGGTGTCGGGCACCTGCAGCACATCCTGGGTATAAACGATCCCTTTGATGTTGTGGACACTGCCTTCATATACCGGCACGCGGGAGTAATGCTTGGCGCGCAGCAGTTCTATAAAGTGCTCCACCGTGGTATCGATGGGCACCGCGAAAATCTGCGGGCGAGGTTTCATGGCCTCGCGCACCGTCTTGCCGCTGAACTCGACGACCGATTGAATCAGGTCGCGGTCACCTTCCTGAATAATGCCTTCTTCCTGTCCGGCCTCAATCAGCGCATCCACGGCCTCAGTCGGGCTCTCCGGCTCTTCGCTGGTATTTTGCCTGGTCAGCGAAGCGACCGATTGCAGAAAGCCCAACACAATCGTCACCGGCAGCACCATGTAAATGAGAATCTTGATGATGAGAATCCACCGAATCAGCCAGGTGCCCTTGGTGCGGGAGAAGAACACGAACGGCAGGAAGCGGTTGCACAAGATGATGATGAGGATCAGACTGACCGACGCCTGCAGGATCTCGTAGATGCTCCACTGCGGGTCGCTGAAAACCAGGTAGCCGATCAGCAGCGCGATGGCTGCGATGGTCAGTTGCGTGAGCACGGCCATGGAAAGCGCAGCCCGACTGCGGCCGACTCGCAGTTCCGGCTCAACCTTCTGCTCGAAGACGTCAATATTGTCCTGGAATTCGCGCGATAAAAATTTTCCGACTTCCTGGTAGACGCGATCGACGTAGGAAACCAGCGTCAGAAGGCCAAACAGAAGAATCAGTGCAGCGCAGAAGGCGAGTGTCATGCCGTTCTCCGGGAACCCGTCGCAGAGGAACTGTTGCGGCGGCGGCTCTTCACTGGATCTCTCGCGCTGCGCTCGATTAAAGATGCCGGCAGGCCAAGCGTCCGCCTTAGAGTCGCTTCTTTCCGCGCCATCTCACCATTATCGCGCTCGTGGTCCATCCCTGCCAGGTGCAGGATTCCGTGAAGCATCAGAATCTTGATTTCCTCGGCCGGTGCATGACCGAGCCGGATGGCATTTTGCAGGGCAATGTCCGCGGAAATGGCGATTTCGCCCGCTAAGCCGGGCCGCCGGCTATGTTCGTTGGCGGGCAAAGTCGCGGGAAAGGACAGCACGTCGGTCGCTTTGTTCTTGCCGCGAAATTCCCGATTGAGAGAACGCAGGGAGGCGCTGCTCGTCACCAGAACGTTCACCGTGCCACGCAACCCGGCGATGCGCCGCGCGCGCAGTAAGAACCGTTCGAGCGTGCTTTCGCTGATCCCCGCGACTCTCTTTTGCAGAATCACCAAGTTCTTGCCAGCAGCCTCTTCGGTTTGTTGATGGCCCAAAAACAAACAGGAGGGCCCGAGTTCGCTGCCCTCCTGCATACGTGGTGGATTATCCTTTGGCGTCGGCCGAGGCAACCTTCTCTTCGTGCGCGGACGCAGTCTGCGGCTTCTCTATCGCAACTTCATTCTCGACCATCTTGGGTTCAGTAAGCTTGGGCTCGGCGAGCAGAAGCATCTGTTGCTCGGCGACGCGCGTCTTGTGTTCGTCGTAGGCGCGCACAATGCGCTGCACCAGGTGGTGGCGCACAACATCGCCTTCGTCAAAGTGGACGAACGACAGGCCATCCACATTCTTCAGCACTTCCACGGCCTCGAGCAGGCCGCTGCGGCGGGCATTCGGTAAGTCGATTTGCGTAACGTCGCCGGTGATTACGGCCTTCGAGTTGAACCCCAGTCGCGTAACGAACATCTTCATCTGCTCCGAGGTCGTGTTCTGCGCCTCGTCGAGGATCACGAACGAATCGTTCAACGTGCGTCCGCGCATGAAGGCGATCGGCGCAATCTCGATGACGTTCTTTTCCAGGTAGCGATCGACCTTTTCGGGATCGAGCATGTCATAGAGCGCGTCGTAAAGCGGACGAAGGTACGGATCAATCTTGTCCTGCAGTGTGCCCGGCAGAAAGCCCAGGCGTTCGCCGGCTTCGACCGCGGGACGCGCCAAAATGATGCGGTTCACGCGCTTGGCCACGAGCGCCGAGATCGCCATCGCCACGGCCAGATAAGTCTTGCCCGTGCCAGCCGGGCCGATGCCAAACACCATGTCGTGCTTCTCGATGGCTTCGAGATAGCGGCGCTGGTTGCTGCTCTTGGGCTGGACGGTGCGGCGACCGAACGAACGCTGGCGCCCGGCGTCGGCCAATCCGCGCAGAGTGGTGTTGGGGTCGGCGATCAGCACGCGCAGCATGCTGTTGAGGTCGCCATTGTTGAAGGTGAAGCCGGATTTCAGCAGGTTCTCGTAGTCCACAAACACCTGCTCGGCGCGAGCCACATCCTTCGCCCCGCCCTCAAGTTCGATGGCGTTCGAGCGTAGATTGATGGTGATGCTGAGCCCGTCTTCCAGCAGCCGCACATTCTCGTCGCGCGTGCCGAATAGCGTCTCGATGTTGGGACTAACCCCGATGCTTTTCTTCATTCAGTCTCGATGCGATCCATTTCTATAAACATGTAGGGACAGTTGTGATCAGCTGACCGGCCGAGCAAAGCTCGGCGGGCTTTCTGGAGGTTGAGATACACCGATGCCTGCTCGCGTACAAAGGCAAAGCAGGGTTTCGCTCAGAGACGGGATCAACCGGAATGCGCATGCCCAGAAGGCAAGTCACTACCATTAACGTAAAGCGTACCCCGACGAAGTGTGGGAGTCAATGGGAGGCAAAAAAAGCGAAGCGATCAAGACGCTGACTGCTCACTGCGGCAATCCCAATTGCTTCAGCAGGTCGCGATAACGCGGATCGCTGTGAAACGGGTCCAAGGAGCGAACGACTTTAATGTTCTGTAATTGTCCAGATTTTTCGGCTCGCGCCTTGTCCAGCCAGGCAAACGTTTGTTCCTTATCGCCGAGAAAGGAATAGTCATAGGCAATCCCGGCAGGATCCACATAGCGGCGCTTTGCCAGTTGCTTCTCTAAATCAATTTGTCGCTCCATGGACGCCCGGAGACCTGACTGGGCAAAGACTTTGGTCGCCTCTTCGGCGATGGCCAAATCATCGCGGTCGTTTGCGAGGGACGCAGACTTTCTCCAATGTTCCAGCGAAAGGTCGTACTTTCCTATATCCCGGTAGGCGACTCGTAGCATGCTGTGGGCATAGGCGAAATTTGCATCGATCTCCAGCGTCTTATTCAACTGATCGATGCACGCATCAAACTGTCGCGCGTTGCAGAGTATTTGTCCCAGGTTCGAGTTATATTGCAAATTCAAGGGATCGAGTTCGACGGCACGGCGGAGATGGGATACCGCTTCCTGGTCGCGATTTTCCCATGACAGAAAGAGTCCGTACCAGTGATGGGCATTCGAGAGATTCGGATTCAGTTCCAGGGCCCGCTTGAATTCAACTTCCGCATCCGGATAATCAAACAAGGTCCAGACCGCGGCCGCCAATGCGGCGTGCGCATCGGCAGACGAACCGTCGATGGCGAGGGCTTTCTCTGCTGCCGCCTTGGCTTTCGGAGCGGCCTCGCTCTCAGCGATCGGCTCGTAGTCGGGCGCGGCAACATAATAGTTAGCCAGTCCGGCATACGCGGCGGCGTAACTCGGGTCCTTTTGTATCGCCTGATTGAAGTAGTCCTTTGATTTTTCCAGTGTCTCGGGCGTGCGCTTGCCCCAATAGTAGATGCCCTTGAGATAAAGCTGATATGCCTCGGGATCGCTGGTGCCGCCCTTCCCAATCTGCGTTTTAACTTCACCCGACAGCCGCTCGCGCAGCTTAGCGGAGATCGCTCCCGTAATCTCCTTTTGTACGGCGAGCGCGTCCGACAGCTTGCGGTCGTACTGTTCTCCCCAGAGATTTCGGTTGGTACGCGCGTCAACCAACTCAGAGCTGATCATGAGTTGATCCCCGCGCTGCACGATACGGCCCGTAACCAGGGCCTGCACCTTCAATTCCCTGGCAACGGTTTGCGGATCGAAATCGCGTCCCTTGTACCGCGAAACCGACGACCGGGTCATCACGACGAGATGAGGCAGCTCCGAGAGATTATTGATCAAACTTTCAGTGATCCCATCACTCAGATACTCCGAGTTCGGATCGTTACTGGCATTCACAAACGGCATGACCGCGACTGACGAGATTTCCTCGGGGTTGTTCCGGTTCATCCATAGAAAAGCGGCGCTCCCCAACCCCGCCACGACGGCGACGAGGCAGACTGCCCAGATGAGCATCTTGCGCATCGCTGGCCGGGATGACTCCGCTGCAACGGCGACGCGCACCGAGCTTGAATCCCGGCGTACGCGCTTCAGGTCGGCCAGTATTTCCGCAGCGCTCTGATAGCGCAACGCCCGATCTTTTTCCAGCGCCTTGTGAATGGTTCGATCGAGTTCGGCAGGCAAGTCCTGGTTGACCCGCGTGGCCGATGCCGGTGTTTTATGCAAAACAGAATCGAAGATTACAGCGGACGTGTTGCCCGTGAACGCCATGCGTCCGGTCGCCATTTCATAAAGGACCGCGCCGAAAGAGAAAAGGTCCGTTCGAGCGTCCAGTTCCTCGCCCCGGGCCTGCTCCGGCGACATATAGGCGACGGTGCCCACCGCGGTTCCCGGACTAGTGAGGTTTTCGTCAATGGTCGCGCCTTCGGGCGCGGCTGATTGAACTCCAGTAAGCTTGGCCAGCCCGAAATCCAGAATCTTGGCTTGCCCGCGCTTGGTGATGAAGATATTTGCGGGCTTGATGTCTCGATGCACAATCTTTTCTGTGTGCGCCGCATCCAGTGCATCCGCCACCTCGATCGCCAGCGAGAGCAGAGTCTCGGTTTCCATCGGCTGACCGTTGATGCGGTGCTTCAGTGTGACTCCGTCTAAAAATTCCATGGCGATGAAGGCAGTGCCATCCTGTTCGCCAATGTCGTAAATGGTGCAGATGTTAGGGTGGTTCAGGGCCGACGCGGCTTGGGCTTCGCGTTGGAAACGAGCAAGCGCCTGGGGATCGCGCGCAACTTCCGGGGGCAAAAACTTGAGCGCGACAAAGCGGTGCAGCCGCGTGTCTTCGGCCTTATAAACCACACCCATCCCGCCACCGCCTAGCTTCTCGATGATGCGGTAATGCGAGATATTTTGGCCGATCACAAGTAGCGAATCTTACTTGGGCAAGACGAGGGAGTCAATGAATGCCGGGATGCCAATTTCAAGCGGTGGCGGGGCTGGCATCGCGTGCTGATGCGGGTACAGCTCGGGTGCTCGCCCAATCGCGCAGCGTTGCGATTTCTTCGGCGCGGGTGACGGAGAGCGGGACGGTCCGCGCGAGCGCGTCGACGAGCGTCTGCGTGGTCAGCGGCTTCTTCTCGGAGTACGCCGCATACAATGCGCCTTGGACTGCGGCGTCGATTTCGGCGCCGGAATATCCTTTCGCCGCGGCGGCTACTTTTTCCAGATCGAACTCCGACGGATTGCGCTTGCGTCTCGCCAGTTGAATGGAAAAGATCTGCTTGCGCTCCGCCTGATTGGGCAGGTCGACGAAGAACAATTCGTCAAATCGCCCCTTGCGGATCAGTTCCGGCGGCAGCACCGTGACGTTGTTGCAGGTGGCGGCGACGAAGACGGCGGCTTTGCGATCCTGCATCCACGAGAGAAACGACGCCAACAGGCGCGATGAGACTCCCGCGTCGGCTGAGGCGGAGTCGGGGCCGCTGCCCGCAAAAACTTTTTCGAGTTCGTCAATCCAGAGCACACATGGCGCAAGCCCTTCGGCGACTTGAAAGACTTTGCGGATGCGCTTTTCAGTTTCGCCGATGTACTTGTCGTAGACGGCCGACGTGTCGAACTTCACCAGCGGAAGTTTCCACTCCCCGGCAACGGCGCGGGCACAGAGCGACTTCCCGCATCCCTGGACGCCGAGTATGATCATGCCGCGCGGCGGCTCGAGTCCAAATTCGCGGGCCGAGTCTTCCCACGCTCCGCGGCGCTGCCCGAGCCAGTGCTTCAAATTTTCCAACCCGCCGACGCTCGCCATGTTGTCGGACGCTTCGATGAACTCGAGCATGCCCGAATGCCGCAGCAGTTGCTTCTTGGCTTCGAGCACGTCGGTGACGCTCTCGGGACACAGCGCGTAGCGCGTGACCAGCGCCTGCGAGATGGCGCGGTCGGCTTCTTCCTCGGTCAGGCCGCGCAGGTTCGCCGACATCGCGTCCACACCGGCGGCATCGAGTTGCAGCTTCAGGGTGTAGGTTTTTGACAAGCGCGTGAAGACGTCGTGAATGATCTCGTGGAGGCGGTCGCGATCAGGCAGAGGCAGATCGAAATACTCGACCAGCGTGGTCAGTTCCGCAGGCACAGTCAATTCGGGCGCGGTGATGACGACGGTCTTGCGATTGGCGGCGAATTTCTGGCCGACATCTCGCAGACGGCGCACGACCACGGGATCGTCCATGTGGCGGTGAAAATCTTTGAGGATGTAGACGGCCTCAACCGTCATGCTCTCCATATTTGCGAGCGCCTGCACGGGTTCGCGTGTGTTGTAGATGGAGCCGCCACTGGTGCCGGGCGCTCCGTCGCCGCCCATGGAGTTGATCATTGCTCGCGTGAGCCGATCTCCTTCGCCGGCGCCCGGGCTAAGCGCGGTGCGCACCTGCGAGATAGCGCGCGAGCCTTGGTTCCAGATCGTGGTCTGCGTCGGTTGCACGGAGGCTTTTGGCGGCTCGGGCGGAGTGTTCGTCCCGGAGCGGAGGAGTCCGTCGGCAATGCTCCACTCGAAGGTCGCCATGTTCAGTTCGGTGCAGGCGGCACGCACCATGCTGATGGCGTGCATCTCCTCGGACGTTTCCATCACGACGATGGGTGTCGAAGAGTTGATGAGAATTTTCAGGCGTTCGAGGCCGTCTGGCATAGTTGAAAACTCGCTACTGCTTGGCTTACGCTCGACGGTCGTTGAGTCCGAGATCCTTCGCTTCGCCTGAAGAACGGCTCCGCTCAGGATGACAAGCAGTGGTTCAGTTTGGATCATTCAAACTGCGCCACTGGCCGCCGACATCTGTTTGACCGGTCGAGAGTTGCTCCCCTATAATAAGTAATTCGGACCCACCCGAATATCTCTCTGTCTACACAAAGGTAACGAACCAGTTATGGCAAACCATGCTTCAGCGTTAAAGCGCGTCCGCCAGACCGAACGCCGCACCGCGCGCAATCGCGCCAACACCTCCAGCCTGCGAACGCAGTTGCGCGACCTGCGCGAAGCCATCGAAAAGGGTGACAAAGCCGCTGCCGAACAGATGTACCGCAAGACCGTCTCGGCCCTCGATAAAGCCATCCAGAAGGGCACGCTGCACGAGAACACCGCCTCGCGCTACAAGGCCCGGCTGGGCAAGCGCGTGGGAGCGATCAAGTAGCTTTCAGCCATCATCTATCAGCCATCAGCTTTCAGAAAGGCAGACTCGAATGGGTTTGCCTTTTTTCTTGGGCGGCTTCGGGCTTGCCGCTCCGCGAATGCTCGCGAAACCGGGACTGTCTCCGTTACAGCCGGATTCCAAAATGCTCCAGCAGGACGCGGTGCCGTTCCTTCTCGGAGGCCAGGAGGGTTTCTTCGCGACGTCCCTCGCGGGTCACGATCAGCGTCATTTCTGACAAAGTAATTCGACCGTCCGGCTTGGCGCGAGTGCAGATGCGGTTTTGGGTAAAACTTGAATCGGGAGACGTCTGGTGATAGCGGCACATGCCGGCGAAGTCCTGCAGACTACGTGGCTGCAACGAGAATGAATATTGCCGCTTCCAACTTCCGTCGGATTCGGACTTTTCCAGTTGGAGGCGATCCTCGAGTTGGGTCAGGCGAAACGTGCTTGCCGAATCGGCCTGTTTCGTTCCAACTTCCACACGCAGGGGCTCAAGAAACGACTCGCCGAAGCCGACGTCCGCCAGCCACGGGTTGTCGAGATCCACACGAAGAGTCAGGTGATCGAATTCGGGCCCTTCACCGCCGCCAGCTCTGCTGACTCGCGCCGAGAGCAGCGTGACTTGGAATCCCAGTCCTCGAAGCAGGGCGGCAAACGCACCGTTGAGTTCGTAGCAGAATCCGCCACGGCGGCGCCGCACGATCTTGCGAAGAATCGCGGTCTCATCGGTGACAATCTTGCGGCCGAGGGAGATGTCGAGATTTTCAAACGGGACGCTCATCAGATGCGCGCGATGAAGATCGCGCAGGGTGTCAATTGTGGGCGCAGTTGAACCGGAGTAGTGGATGCGGGCGAGATAGGACGGAACATGCAGCATACAACGATGAGTTGTGATTAACGGTAAAGAAAGATGCTATACCGGCAACTGTTCCTGCATCCAGCCGGGAGTTTCGAGTTTGGGCTCGGTGGTTAGATCGATGACGAGGCGCTCCAACACCATGCGCTTGCTCACGGGATTGGAGCGAAGAGCGAGGTCGGCCTTGGCCACAAGGCGGATCGCGCGGGTGAGTTCGCGGCGGTTTTTGTAGCGGCGGGCCTGCTTGATGATGTCGTCGGCGGCGAA
>Ga0070730_10004496_pt1 | contig 12212 bp, 6 predicted proteins | sample Coa_R1_3_FD_66447 | JGI IMG/M metagenome (GOLD analysis project Ga0070730, IMG submission 66447) | Surface soil microbial communities from Centralia Pennsylvania, which are recovering from an underground coalmine fire - Coalmine... | ecosystem: Environmental > Terrestrial > Soil > Unclassified ... | reverse complement strand
CGCCGAAACCGACGTGTATGTGGTGCTCATCGGCAATGTGTACAACGATGCCCAGCACGTTATTGGTGAGCTACGCGAAATGGGTGTAAACGTCGCGGTAGACATTAGCGGCGCAAAGACCGACAAGCAAATCAAAACCGCTGCCAAAAAAGGCGTGCATTACGCCATGTTCATTGGCGAAAAGGACCTTAAAGAAGAACAATTTGAGGTCAAAAATTTGCTCACCGGCGTCGCCGAACGCCACAGCTTAGCGCGCATCGTCAGCATCATCAAAGATTACCGCAGCGACGACTAGGGGCGTCTTTTTAGCCTCAGCTGTAAAAGCGGCGTATGTCGTCGGGCCGAGGTACGAAATTGTCGCTTACCATGTAGGCGTTCTGGGACGGCTGCTCGTATACTGTTCCTGCCGTAAAGTTCACTGATACATCCGGTGGGAGTGCGCGGCCAAGCGTCTCCTCAACTTCAGGCTGAGCTGTTAGGAGGGCACCGTACATCTCTTGCGAGAGAGATTGTTGTGCACTTGCTACCAAGATTCGTCGAGCCACTCTGTCTCGTGCCGTTGCGGCGAGTTCAGTTCGGTATAGTGCAGATTGACCGCGGATTTTATCACTATCGAGCACGCCCGCGCCTATTCGCCAGATTTGGTCCAGTGCATGCGCCTCCGGGGTGTGGTCGCCACCGTATAAAGAGCTGATGAGGGTGTAACTGTCTGGGTGAAGCGATACCACATCGCGTACAGCTAGTGCGAGCTCTCCAAACAAATTCGGGGACGGCGCTTGCGTAGGGAGAACTGCGGCAGCGTAGTCCGCAGTTGTGCAAATTACATTGGCCAACACCCGGCGCACGATATGGCGTATGTCGCCTTCGGAGATTTTTCTACGATGCGCTCCCCGATCACGGTTGGGTTCGCGCGGCACCGAATGCTCGTACTCAAGGTCGATACCATTGCGGCGGTGGTAGATGGTGGCGCTATGACCAATCTGATGAATGCTCGGCGCCAGGATGATCTCTTTCCAGCTCGGTCTGATGTGAGTTCCATCTCTCAGAGTAGCGCCGTGCAACATGAGATCCGATATAACCACCCCCGCTCGCACCACCTGACTGGCGTAGAGTTGGGGGAAGGCATCCACATTGCCCACTACAAGGGCACCGGTGAGGCGTCTTTTCCAAGCTTCCGGGCTACGGGTGACAAAAGCTGACATACATATATTATGACATAAAGATGTGATATATACTAATTGCGATGTGTGCCGTGACTAGCCAAACGGCGCCGTATCTGTTACAGTCTGTAGCTATGCAAATCACTTCTAAGAAACTCACCGACACTAAGGTACAGCTCAAGATCGTCGCCGACGACGTGCAGCTGATGCACAGCATTAAAGACCGCGTCCTTCAGTCGCTCGCCAGCGGCGTGAAAGTGCAGGGCTTCCGGGCGGGCAAGGCGCCGCTCGCCATTGTAGAAAAGCAACTCGACCCGGCCCGGCTGCAAAGCGAATTTGTAGACGAAGCCATCAACCGGCTGTACATTGACGCGTTGCGCGACCAAAAGTTGCGGCCTGTTGCTGCGCCGCAGGTCAAAATTCTGAAATTTGTACCATTCGACACCCTCGAGTTTGAAGCCGAGGTAGAAATCGTAGGCGCGGTGACGCTGCCCGATTACAAGAAGATGAAGCTCGCCAAAGAAAAGCCGGCGGTTACCGCGAAAGAAGTGGATGAGGTTATCGCCAGCTTGCGCGCCCGCGAGGCCGAGCGCAGCGTGGTGGAACGCGAGGCAAAAGATGGTGACCAAGTAACTATCGACTTTAAGGGAGTGGACGCCAAAACCAAGGAGCCAATTAACGGCGCCGACGGCAAGGCGTACCCGTTAACGCTGGGCAGCAACACGTTCATTCCTGGTTTCGAGCCGGCGCTCGTCGGCCTAAAAGTCGGCAATGAAAAAACCTTCGACCTGACGTTTCCGAAAGACTACGGCGTTGCGGCGCTCCAGAACCGCAAAGTGGCCTTCACCGTTACGGTGCAAAAGGTGGAAGCCCGTACCGAGCCCAAGCTCGATGACGCGTTTGCTGCAAAAGTAGGGCCGTTCAAGACCGTCCAGGACCTCAAAGACGATATTAAAAAGGAACTGCTCGCCCGCAAAGAACAGGAAGCCGAGCAAAAGTTTACCGATGAACTCATTACCAAAATTACCGAAAAGGCCAAAGTGGCTATTCCGGAAGTATTGGTTAACGAGCAGATCGACCGGCTGGAGCAAGAACAGCGCCAGAACTTGATGTACCGTGGCCAGACCTGGCAAGAATATCTGGACGCCGAAGGGCTTACCGACAAGACTTTCCGTGATAAGCAGCGCCCGGCTGCCGAGCTGCGCGTAAAGGCCGGCCTGGTGCTTGCCGAGATCTCCGACAAAGAAAAGGTGGAAGTAACTGCCAAGGAATTGACCGAGTACATGGCTGCGCTCAAAGCTCGTTACCCCGATGCCCAAATGCAAGCCGAACTGGCCAAGCCTGAGGCTCAACGCGAACTCGCCTCGCGCCTGCTTACCGAAAAGACCGTGGCTAAACTAGCCGAGTACGCCCAAGCAAAGTAGTTATGGAAATCAAAACGCTCGACGGCACTCCGGTGGAGATTTTTCTGACACCGAATGATATATCGTTTCTCAGGAGGCCTCTCGGTGGTATAAGGCCACGTTCTACGAGTTGGAATGGAGGTCACCGGCAAGGTGGCCAGCTGGAGATACCGGCAGAGTTTAGGGGAGATGGTGCATTATACCTTCGAGTAATGCATGGCCTGGGGCGTTTATTGAGCGGACAGGCTGATGAACGTGCATCGAACGGCGCGCGTATTCGCGGCAGCGAGCTGCCGCTACGCATGGTACTGGCAGTTGTGAGCGAGTGCGTTAATTTAACGCCAGAAGGCCGAGATAGCCCGGAGGCGGCAGCTCTGCGTGAGCCAGTAACTACGCCAATTTCCCCAGTAGATCATAAAGCTGACTGCTTGGCGGAGCCTGCTTTCTATGCTGACCAGGGCGCATTCCGCCCCGAAGGCCGCCCGGTTAATTAGCACTCTTGACGATCGAGTGCTAATTATCTATACTTGCAGGTATGACAACTCCACAAAGCAACGTATTAGTGCCAACTGTAATCGATAGCGACGGGCGTGTCGAGCGCGCCTACGACATTTATAGCCGGCTACTCAAAGACCGCATCATCTTTTTGGGCACGCAGGTAGAACAGCACAGCGCCAACCTTATCGTGGCACAGCTTCTCTTTCTGCAGGCCGAAGACCCCAAGAAAGATATTTACTTTTACATTAATAGTCCCGGCGGCAGCGTGTACGACGCCCTAGCCATTTACGACACCATGCAATTTGTGACGAACGACGTCCAAACGTTCGGCATCGGCATGCAGGCCTCAGCAGCGGCATTCTTGCTCAGCAGCGGCACACCGGGCAAGCGGCACGTGCTCCCCAACGCCACGGTTATGATCCACCAGCCGTCCTACGGCACGAAGGGTAAAATTACCGATATGGAAATTGACCTGAAAGAAGGCTTGCGCCTGAAGCAGCGCCTCAACGAAATCATGGCCAAAAATACCGGCCAAAAGATTGAGCGTATCCGCGAAGATATGGAGCGTGACCACTGGCTCAGCGCCGAAGAAGCCAAGAAGTACGGCCTGGTAGACAAGGTGGTGACCGTACCGCCCAAGCACGCCAAATAGCACTTGCTTTAGCGTAGCCCGCCCCTTGCTATAGCCGGGTATTACCGATAGCATATGCTCCTATTGGTAGAGGGGTTTTATGGAACAGCCCGAAGGTCCTTCCCGTCGCTACGAATTCCAGCCAGGCATACATGTGCACATCGAGGTTGTGCCCGTGTCTGCACTGTGCGTACGAGACGATAGGTACGGCCTCCCCATACCGTACAGCCCGGAGGCGCTGGAAATTGCTGCTGCCATTCACCGCATAAGGGAAGGGCGTGAACGGGTAGCGGCCGAGCATCTTGCGACGATGCTGTCGGCAGGCAAGGTGCGAGGCCAATTCTGGCTGGCGCGTCGGCATCAAGAAGCGGCAGCGGGTCGCGACCATCTGGAGGCAGATGCCGAACGCGGCAGTGAGCCGAGTACGTCAGTGGCCGGCTATCTCTTTCTGGAAGATGAAGCAGAGCCGGCGCAGTCGTACCGGTTCGACGCCGACACGCAGTACGGCGAGGAATTCGCCCGGTTTGTTTTGGCCTGTCTTTCCGATGCCGCAGATATAATTCTGCCCGGGCAAGTAACTTGACAATTGCGCGTACATGCCTCACAATACCAAACTAAGAAGTAGTGTAAGCCCGGGCAGTGCTGTGGAGCTATCAAATTAAACAGTGCCAGAAACACCCGCTTAGTAATCTTCGCGCGAAAAACACTTAACAAACTAACAATATGTATAAGTATCCTTGCTGCGAGGTAAGGTCTCTGTGTGCTCATACACGGAGTAAGAAGGGGAACAGCTGCACTATATGGCGAAAAGCACAAAGACTGCGGGTGGAAACGCGCGTGTGTACTACACCGCTCAGGACGACGCGATTGACCTGGCCAATTTGGTCGACCACCAAAACAAATCATTCCAATGGTTTGTGGAGGAGGGTTTAGGTGAATTGCTAGCCGAGATTAGTCCGATCGAAGACTATACCGGCGCAAAATTAAGCTTGGCGTTCGAAGACTACCACTTCGACGATCCGAAGATGACCGAGGCCGAAGCCCGGGAAAACAACGTGAGTTACGAAGCGCCGCTTAAGGCGAAAGTCCGCCTCACCAACAAAGTAACCGGCGAGATCAAAGAGCAGGAAATCTACCTCGGCGACTTCCCCAAGATGACTGCCCGCGGCACGTTTGTTATTAACGGCGCTGAGCGCGTGGTGGTGAGCCAGCTTATCCGTTCTTCCGGTGTGTTCTTCACTGCCGACCAGCATGGCAGCAGCAATTTGTACGGCGCCAAAGTCATTCCCAGCCGCGGCGCATGGCTGGAGTTCGAAACCGCAGCCGCTGGCGGCCTGTTCGTAAAGATTGACCGCAAGCGCAAAATTGCCGTAACCACGTTGCTGCGCGCCCTTGGGATGACCGAAGCGCAGATGAAGGACGCCTTCAAGCACGTCGACACCGGCAAGCTCAGCCACTTGCAAGCAACCCTCGACAAAGATCCGACTCGCGGCCAAAGTGACGCCCTTATTGAGGTGTACCGTCGTTTGCGCCCCGGAGATCTGGCCACGGTGGACAACGCCAAGGCGCTCATCGAGAACATGTTCTATAACTTCAAGCGGTTCGATTTTTCGCGCGTCGGCCGCTACAAACTAAACAAACGGCTGAATTTGGATGTGCCGAACACGGTTGAAAACCGCGTAATGCGCATCGATGACCTCGTTGCCATCGTTTCGGAGTTGATCCGCCTGAACAACACGCAGGAGCCGGCCGATGACATCGACAGCCTGGCCAACCGCCGGGTTAAGCTGGTGGGCGAACTCGTACAGCGCCAGTTCCGCATCGGTCTGTTGCGTATGGAACGCAACACCAAAGACCGTATGAGCATGAGCGAAATCGAAACAGTTACGCCCGGCCAGCTCATTAACGCCCGGCCGGTAGTAGCCGCGGTGCGTGAATTCTTTGCCAGCTCGCAGCTGAGCCAGTTTATGGACCAAATCAACCCGCTTTCCGAGTTGGCTCACAAGCGCCGCCTCAGCTCGATGGGTCCCGGCGGTCTTTCGCGTGAGCGCGCCGGCTTTGAAGTGCGCGATGCGCACGCCACGCACTATGGCCGCATTTGCGCCGTGGAAACGCCGGAAGGCGCCAACATCGGTCTGGTGAGCAACCTCGCCAATTACGCCAAGATCAACGACTACGGCTTTGTCGAAACCCCATACCGCAAAGTAATTAATGCCGTAACCGCTAAAGACGCGCCTGGCCACATCGCTGCAGTAAACCTGGAAGACGAAAAAGGCAAGGTGATTGTCAAGGCCGGCAAAGTCATCGCCAAAGATGACGCCGCCAAGCTCGCCAAGGTGGAAGGCCGGGTGACCTGGCCGGTAAAAGCGAAGGTGACGAGCGAAGTTGTCTACCTCGACGCCGCCGAAGAAGAGTCGGCCGTGATCGCCGGCATCGGGAACGAAGTTGACGAAAACGGCTACTTCCTGCAAGAGCGCGTCAGCGCCCGTACCCAGCTCAAGCCGGGCGAAGCAGACGCCAACGATGTCACGCACATGGACGCCGCGCGCAACCAGATTATTGGTTCCAGTGCCGGCCTCATCCCGTTTATCGAAAAGAACTACGTGTATCGCTCGCTCATGGGTAGCAACCAGCAGCGCCAAGCCGTACCGCTTATTCAACCGCAGTCACCGATTGTGGGAACCGGCCTGGAAGGCGCCGCCGCGCGCAACACCGGGCAAATGGTGCTCGCCGAGGCTGACGGTGAAGTGGTAAAGGCTACCGCTCAAGAAGTGGTCGTGAAATACGCCGACGGCAACGTAAAATACGAGCCGCAGCACTTCGTGCGCAGCAACGAAGGCACAAGCATCAACCAGAAAGTGGTTGTTAACACCGGTGATAAAGTAAAGGCCGGCGACGTGCTCATTGAGGGTATGTCTATCCAAAACGGCGAGCTGGCGCTCGGTAAAGATCTCATTGCCGCCTTCATGCCCTGGAGCGGTTACAACTTCGAAGACGCCATTATCATCAGCCGCAAGCTGGTAGAGGACGACACGCTTACCAGCATCCACATCGTGGACTTCATGATTGAAGTGCGCGAAACCAAGCTGGGGCCGGAAATTGTCACCCGCGACATCCCGAACGTCAGCGAAGACGCGCTGCGCCACCTCGACGACGACGGTATTGTGCGCATCGGTGCCGAAGTACATCCTGGCGACATCCTGGTAGGTAAGATTACGCCGAAGGGGGAGCAGGAACTGTCGAGCGAAGAGCGCCTGCTGCGCGCCATCTTTGGTGAAAAGGCCAAAGAAGTGCGCGACACCAGTCAGCGCATGAGCAACGGCAAGCACGGCAAGGTCGTGGGCGTAAAAGTGTTCTCGCGTGAGAACGGCCACGAGTTGAAGGCCGGTGTGCTAATGCAAATCCAGGTCTTTGTTGCCCAGATGCGCAAAATCAGCGTCGGCGACAAGCTTGGTGGGCGCCACGGTAACAAGGGCGTTATCGCCCGCATTCTGCCGGTGGAAGACATGCCATTCATGGAAGATGGCCGCCCGGTGGACATCATTTTGAACCCGCTCGGTGTGCCATCCCGTATGAACCTTGGCCAGTTGTTTGAAACGCACCTCGGTATGGCCGCTCGCGCCCTCGGCTTGCACGTTGCTAGTCCGTCATTCAACGGCGTACCGGCCGAAAAAATCCGCAGCTTGCTTACAGAAGCCGGCCTGCCCGAAGACGGCAAGCAACAGCTGTACGACGGCCGCTCTGGCGAACCGTTTGCGGAGCGCACTACTGTCGGCAGCATGTACATGATCAAGCTGAACCACATGGTGGCCGACAAAATTCACGCCCGTTCAACCGGCCCGTACACCATGGTCACGCAGCAGCCGCTCGGCGGTAAGGCCCAAAATGGTGGCCAGCGCTTCGGTGAAATGGAAGTGTGGGCGCTGGAAGCATACGGCGCCGCTGCCACGCTGCAGGAAATGCTTACGATCAAGTCCGACGATGTGTACGGCCGTTCCAAGGCATACGAGTCCATCATTAAGAAGACCGAAATTGTCGGGCCGAAGGTTCCAGAAAGCTTCAACGTGCTCGTGAAGGAACTGCAAGGCTTGGGCCTGAAGGTTGACCTCGTGGCCAGCAACAAGGTGGTAGATGCCGAGCACGTGCTCGCCACTAATGTCCGCGACGAAGCCGCACACCAACCGGAGGTTGACGTGCCTGCGCCAGTCATTTCCGATATCGATGTTACCGAAGAGTCTGCCGTTGATGAGTTTATGACCGTCGGCGACATGACCGACGATGGCGGCGTCGTGCCTGCCAGTGACGACAACGACGACATGGGGGGCGACGACTTTGCCGTCTCCGAAGAAGAAACTAACGAAGAGGAGGTAGCGTAATGCGTCGCTATTCATACGGTACGAATATTGCCGATTTTGACGCGGTCCGCTTGGCCGTGGCCTCTGCCGCCGACATTTTAGAATGGTCATACGGCGAGGTTACCAAGCCAGAGACCATCAACTACCGCACCCAAAAGCCGGAGCGCGACGGACTGTTCTGTGAGCGCATTTTTGGCCCGGTAAAAGACATTAACCCGCACGACGCCAAATACAAAGGCGTACGTTCGCGCGAAGCTGCCGTTGATAAAAACGGCGAGCTGGTCACCAAGAGCATCGTGCGCCGCGAGCGCATGGGCCACATCAGCCTGGCGGTACCTGTAGCGCACATCTGGTTCCTGCGCGGCACGCCGAGCGCCATCGGCTTGCTTTTGGGCGTCACTGTTAAGAACCTCGAGCGCGTCGCATACTTCGCCAGCTACATTATCAAACGGGTGAACACCGACCTGCGCGACAAATACCGTGCCGACAAAGAGGCCGAATTCGCTGCAGCCAAAGAAGCTATCAAACTGCGCTACGAAAAAGAAGCCGAAGCACCCGAAGCCAACGTAAAAGCGCTGGCCGAGATGCAAACCAAAGAAATGAACGAGGTGGATAAAGAGTTTGAGCTGCTTAAGGCACAACTCGACATGCTCGAGAAGCTGCGGCTCATCTCCGAAGCCGACTACCGCGCATTGCCCGACGAACTGCGTGGCATGATCGAGGTTGGTATGGGCGGCCAGGCACTCAAGACGCTGCTCGACGCAATCGACCTTACCGAACTCATTGCCGAGCTTACCAAAGAGGCCGACGAAGCCAAGGGCCAGCGCAAGAAGAAATTGCTGAAGCGCCTGCGCCTGCTCGAGAGCATGGAACGCGCCGACATCGAACCGGGCAGCATGTGTGTCAGTGTGTTGCCGGTCATTCCGCCAGACCTTCGGCCGATGGTCCAACTCACCGGCGGCCGGTTTGCCACTAGCGACCTCAACGACCTCTACCGCCGCGTTATCAACCGTAACAACCGGCTCAAGAAGCTCATTGAACTGAACGCGCCGGAAGTTATCCGCCGCAACGAGCAGCGTATGCTGCAAGAGGCCGTGGATGCGCTGATCGATAACAACAGCGCCCGCAGCGGCCGTGCTGTGGCCGCAACCGGCCAACGCCGCCGCCTGAAGAGCCTTTCCGACATGCTGAAGGGCAAGCAAGGCCGCTTCCGCCAGAACTTGCTGGGTAAGCGCGTCGACTACTCCGGCCGCTCGGTGATTGTCGCCGGTCCGGAGCTCAAGATTAACCAGTGCGGATTGCCTAAGATGATGGCGCTTGAGTTGTTCAAACCGTTTGTTATCGGCGAGCTTATTGCCCGCGAGCAGGCGCATAACATCCGCAGCGCCACGCGCATGATCGAAACCGGCGAAACCGCCGTGTGGGACGCACTCGACGAAGTTATCCGCGGCAAATACGTGCTGCTGAACCGCGCACCGAGCTTGCACCGTTTGAGCATCCAGGCTTTCCAGCCGGTGCTCATCGAAGGCCGGGCTATCCAGCTGCATCCGTTGGTGTGTAAGGGTTTTAATGCCGACTTCGACGGCGATCAAATGGCGGTTCACCTGCCGCTGAGCGACGATGCGCAGGACGAGGCCAAAGAGATCATGGCTGCCAACCGCAACCTGTTGAAGCCAGCCGACGGCACGCCCATTTTGCACATCGAGCAAGACATGGTACTCGGCTGCTACTACCTGACGTACGAACGCGCCAGCACGGCAGGCAAGACCCGCCCGTTCCTCAGCCTCGATGAAGCCCTGATGGCTTACGACCAAGGCGCAATCAAGCTGCAGAGCCACATCCGGGTGCCATTCCGCGGCGAAGTCCGCCATTCGACCCTCGGCCGCATCCTGTTTAACGAAGTCTTCCCCGAAGATTTCCCATTCCAAGACGAACCGATGACTAAAAAGAAACTACAGCACGTTATGGCGTTGGTGTACACCAAGTATGGCCAGGCCAAAACTGCTGAAATTGCCGACGAGTTGAAAGACCTCGGCTTCCAATACGCCACCAAGTCCGGCATTTCGATGGGGATGGGCGACTTTACCGCCATCGACGGCATGGACGACGTTATTGCCGGCGGCGATGAGCGCACAGCGGCGATTTCCGACCAATACGAGCAAGGCTTCATCACCGAAGAAGAGCGTTACCGCTTAACCGTCGAAACCTGGACCAAGATCGACACCAAAGTGCAAGAACTCCTCGCCCAGCAAATGGTCGGCCAGGAAAGCACCATGGCTATCGCCATCACGTCCGGTGCCCGCGGTAACATTTCCCAGATGAAAATGTGTGTCGGCATGCTCGGCATGTTTAGCGACGCTTCCGGTCACGCCATCGAGCTGCCCGTTAAGTCGGGCTACATTACCGGCCTTGACCCGCTCGAATACTTTACCGGTACCCGCGGTACCCGTAAGGCGCTTATCGACATCGCCCTTAAGACGGCCGATGCCGGATACCTTACCCGTCGTTTGGTAGACGTTGCTCAAGACGTCTTTACTATCGACGCCGAAGAGAGCCGCGAGCTCGATCCGGGGTTTGCTATGTTCCGTTCCGACGCCGAGCAGATTGGCGTAAACTACGCCACCCGCCTCACCGGCCGCTTTGCCGCCGAGACCGTGAAGGGTCACGTAAAGCGTGGCGAGCTTATTACCGAAACGACTGCCAAGGCCATGGAGGCCGATGAAAGCGTTGACGGCGTCAAGATTATGAGCGTGCTGAGCGCTACCAGCGTACACGGCGTGCCGCAGAAGTCTTACGGCGTTGACCCGGCGACTGGCGAACTCGTTGCCAGCCACCATCCGATCGGCGTGATTGCCGCGCAATCCATTGGTGAGCCGGGCACCCAGCTGAGCCTCGACAGTAAGCACCGTTCCGGTGCCTTAGTGGCCGATGACACCGCGCAGGGTCTGTCGCGTATCGAAGAATTGTTCGAAATCCGCACCCCGAAGGGTCAGGCATACCTCACCGATATCGGCGGTACGGCCAACGTGTGGGAAGAAGGCGATCACTACGTTGTACAGGTGACTGCCGACGACAAGGCGCAGCTCAACTTCAAACTGGGCGAGCGTACTCCCAAAGTCCGCAGCGGTTCCGATGTCGCTATTGGCGATGTTGTGGCCAGCCTCGAGGACGGCTCCGAGCCGATCGTCGCGCCGATGGCCGGCAAGGTAGAGGTAACCGATAAAGCAGTGGTTATCACGCCGGCAGGCCAGAGCGTTGTGCGGTACGAGATTCCAGGCTTCAAGCAAATTATGGTACAGGACGGCGACAAGGTGATTGCCGGTCAGCGTCTGACCAACGGTTCTATCAACCTGCCCGAACTGATGCGCTTGCAAGGCGTTGAAGCCACGCAGCGCTACATCATGAACGAAATCCTGCACATCTTCGCCGCGCAGGGGCAAAACATCGCCGACAAGCACCTTGAGATTATCGTGCGCCAGATGTTTAGCCGCGTGCAGGTAGAAGAAGCGGGCGATAGCGAATTCGTAACCGGCGACGTGGTGAGCAAACTGGCTGTCGTAGAAGCTAACGAAGCGCTCGTCGCCGAAGGCAAGCAGCCGGTGAAATACAACCAGCTCATTTTGGGCATCACCAAAGCCAGCCTCAGCACCGATTCGTTCCTGAGTGCTGCATCCTTCCAGGACACCACGCGGGTACTCATTGCCGCCGCCACCAGCGGCCGCATCGACAAACTATTCGGCCTGAAAGAAAACGTGATCCTGGGTCGCAAGATCCCGGTCGGGACCGGCTATGGTGCCCGCGAAGCAGCACTCGCGGCAGCCGAAGCAGAGCTTGCCGCAACTGAGTAAACCTGTTACAATTAATTTCATTACTATTAAGTAATCCGAGCCAGGTGAGGACGGTGCTCTACAGAGTTGGCACTCGTAGACACCCACCTATGGCAGTAGATTACAGCAATAAGGAGTACCAATGCCAACAATCAATCAATTGGTCCGCAAGCCGCGGAGTAAGGTGACTACCAAGAGCAAGTCGCCGGCGTTGAACCGTGTGGTCAACAACCTCAAAACAAAGTCTTACGAAAAGGCGGCGCCGCTGAAGCGCGGCGTATGTGTAAAGGTCACCACCAAGACCCCAAAGAAGCCGAACTCGGCACTTCGTAAGGTTG
>Ga0070730_10004492_pt1 | contig 12213 bp, 10 predicted proteins | sample Coa_R1_3_FD_66447 | JGI IMG/M metagenome (GOLD analysis project Ga0070730, IMG submission 66447) | Surface soil microbial communities from Centralia Pennsylvania, which are recovering from an underground coalmine fire - Coalmine... | ecosystem: Environmental > Terrestrial > Soil > Unclassified ... | reverse complement strand
TACCTCCATCAACCCTGGCAATTCCGGTGGCCCTCTGGTCGATAGCGCTGGTCGCGTCGTGGGGATGACCACGGCCATGATGCCAATGGCGCAAGGTTTAGGCTTCTCTGTTCCCCTGGACACCATAAAATCAGTCATCGCGCATATCGCACAGAAAAGAGCAACGGCTTCAACTGGCGTATCCATCGGCGTTGGCGGGATGCGTAGACAGTTGGATGTTGAATTGCAAAGGAATCTCAACCTGGCTCAGCAGTTTGGTATGGAGGTCCTGGAGGTCCGCCCCAATAGCCCGGCAGATCGCGCTGAGTTGAAACGCCTGGATATTCTCGTGACGGCCGCTGGAGATCCTATCACAGAGCCGCGCGATCTGCAGCGAATTGTGCGTCGGCACCAGCCCGGCGAGAAGATTGCCATCAGCTTCTTAAGGGGCGGGAAACTCCGTAAAGTGACGGTCGTTTTATAGATTATGCCCGCGTAGGAGGCTCCTTGTGGACTCTGGGGAAGGTGTGTGACCAGGTCGAGGCCCAAGGGCCTCCTACACGTTTGGTAGTAAGCAAATAACGGCTGTGTATCCAATGCAGATTGTAGTCCGTGTCATGAGGAGAGACAGACGCGAGGTGGCAACCTGCATTTTTAAATCCTCGCGTTGCATTCGTCATATACTTGAGTGCGCTGGTTCACTGGTAAAAAAACAGAAGCCACCATGCAGAGGAGATACTTGACAATGCATATACTCACATTTCTGATTACGTTGACCGTTGTAGCCGTAATGATTGCTAGTGGAGTGCTCCTGAATTCCTATCTCTTTGCGCACGGCGCATTTGGGGAGGGGCATCTGGCCGCATCGCGTCGTTTGAGATCAACCACGTACGATATCGGCTACTCGCGTTTAGGGAAAACCGATAAGAGGATGAGCGATTACGTGCGTAAGAGCATTTTCGTTTTCCTCCTCACTATCTTTGCACTGTTGGCATTGGTAGCGATCACTATCAGCTCGCTGCATTGAGTGCCTGATCTCCCCGCTCTCAGTAGACCCGCTGATGAACCTGCTTGTGATACAAGATGGCAAGCAGGTTCACTATTTTTAAGTCAGTGCTCGATAGGAGTGTCAGGAAGAGGCTCAGCGCCATATGTGATTAATAGCCACCGCCTAACTTGCGGTGATCCCATGTGACGATCTCGATGGGTTTCACAAAGACCACCACGCGTTTCGCTGCCTGGGCCTTGACCATTTGACGTGCTTGATCGTGTAAGGGGCCACCAGTGTAACGTTCCCAGATGGCCTCCCCTATGCGCCGAACGGTTTCATGCTCGTCGCTGATGATGCCCTGCCCCTTTATCTGAACTCCTCGCAATTCATCGTAGTTGACGCCAGTTTCTACCAGACAGGTAAGCCGACTATCTCGCCGCAGGTTGAGAGCCTTTTGCGACTTAGCGTACGTCCAGAACACTATCTGGTCATCTAGCAACACATACCACATCGCTACCAGGTGCGGCCACCCGTCGTGATCGATGGTGGCTATTTGAACTATACGCTGCTTCTCAAGAAATGAGCGTATTTCTTCGTCATTCATGCGAATCAGGTCCCGGCGGTTCATGCGTTTTCTTCCTTTATGTATTTCCTACAATACGTCGCCTCCATTGGCGATGCATTCAGTATCCCTTATGGACGTAGGGTTGGCAAGTTTCTCGATGTGTGAAAACTCTTTCATGGGGGTCTCCTTTGGCATCCTGCGAATGTGAGCTATCTCACCGCATGGCTATTACATTCTTTACAGTATTCTGAGGCCGGAGAGCTTATAGTAATAAAGAGGAGGACCGGAAGAGGTTTTCTGAGCGTCCGTCGAAAGAACAAGGCTGTTGTGCTCGTATTTTAGGGACATTTGGGCTATCGTTAACATAACCCAAAAGAACTACTCAAGCCGTTTCTTTCCATGATTATAGCAGAGGATGCTATGATGAGGCATCTGCAAAGCCACTGAATTTCCCGGCTCCTGAGAAGACCCGGCATCTGTGCTTCAGGGCGATATATCTATAGAGAGGAATTGTTTAATTTATTATGCAATGTACCAAATGCGGATTTACAATTGCGCCAGGTCAAGGCTTCTGCAATAACTGTGGAACACCAGTGGCCGCATCGAGACCTTCGTACGATCCAACGGTTCTGGCTCCTCAGCCCGGCTCCAATCCTGGCTATAATCAGGGGCCGCCCAGTTATAACCCTGGGCCGCAGCCCGGCTCTACTCCTGGCTATGATCCGACGATACTGGCTCCTTCCTCGGGCTCTGGCACGCCACCTCCTCCCGCAAGCTATGGTGCGCCGCAGTCAACGGACCCATATGCGAGTCCGCCTGCGAGCCCCTACTCTCCACCCCCGGCGAGCCCGTATGCGCCTCCAGCCATGGGCCAGTATGCTCCCACTCCCGGACCTTACGCACCGCAGTCCCCTGGTGTTCCCTATGCTCCTGCCCCTGGATTTAGTGTCCCGCCGCCCAAAAAGAGCAACAAGACCCTCTGGATTGTCCTCTCAGTGGTCCTGGGGGTGCTGGTAGTTGTCTGTGGCAGTTGTAGTGTTTTCTTATTGCGGCAAAATAATGGTAACAACGCCCAGGCCACCACCACCGCCACTTCATCTAATCTCTCTTCCAGCGGTACAACCCCCGCTGCTACCAGCTCGACCTCCTCGACCAACAATGGGTCAGCCCCGACCAGCAGTGATGTCGATCCGGCCGCACAGGCAGTGATCACAAACCTCAAGACAGCCAGCTCCTTCAATGCTTCGACGGGCGCGGCCCCACCGGCTTCTACCTTTACTTCAGGGCAGACTGTCTATACGGTCTTTGACGTTGCCAAGGGTGCTTCAGGATACTTCAAGTCCAAATGGTACATTGATGGGCAACTGGAGCATGACGGCAATATCTACCCGGCCAGTACGAATAACGGTGAGTTCTCTATTAGCCTGCCAATTTCTACAACTGGTGCTGGTGTGGTTGGCATCTATTATTGTATGCAGTCTGATTGCAGCGATGCCAAACTGGCGCAGGTGGCAACCTTTACTATGCAATAATTAAGAGGTCTCCAGCAGGCAGAGAATGGCTCTCCTGTGCATCTTTCGACGCAGATAAGGATGAGAAGCGGTTTTGCGAAACCGCTTCTCATCCTTATCTGCGTCGCCTGCTTTCTTTTCCATTGCGGGCGCTGCAACCTGTTATGAGTGATCCTTCTACACGAGGTTGGCGGCTAAGAACTGACCTATCTCGGCCAGCGCAGCCATCGCCCGGCAGGTGATCTCGACCGATTCGTAGTAGGGCACCCCTTCTTTGCGCAGGATGTGCAGGGCGGGAATGTCGTGGCGGGCGTACACGGTCTGGACCAGGACGGGCTTCTGATACAGTCGCACCAATCGCCCCAATTCACAGGCGGCCTCCTCCTCTCGCGCTCCAAACTCTTCAGCGAGCAACCAACGATAGCCGCCGAACAGACCAGTGATGATAACTCCATCGACTTCTGGATCTTTAAGGCAGACTTCGGTGAGATGGGCAAATGAGAGGGGGTCTTCGTCGGCAGCGCCCGCGACATCGACAGGATTGGTCGCGGTGGCTCGCGCGGGCATCAGCGCTCGTAGAGCTTGCTGTGTTTCCGCCGCGAGGATCGGCACCTCCAGGCCCGCGCGTATGGCGGCGTCCCCTGAAGCGACTGCGCTGCCTCCACCATCGCCAATAATCGCGATACGGCCCCGCCCCTGTGGCGTGGGTGGTTGTGTCGCCAGTGCCTGTGCGACCGGGAAGAGTTCATCTGAGCGCAGGACGCGTACCACGCCGCTACCTAGCAAACTGGTGTCGTGATCGGGACGCAGCGTCGCCTGGGTTCCAGTGTGGGCGAGGGCGGCCCGCACCCCGACTTCGGTCGCGCCACTGAGTAGAATCACCACGGGTTTATAGCGTTCCTGCTCATGCATCTGCCGGGTGACCTGACGCAGTGTCTCTTCTTGAATGGCCTCAACATAGCCCGCGATGACCGTCGTTTGGGGATCACCTGCCAGATAGTGCATGCATTCAGGAAAGGTGACGTCAACGGCATTGCCCAGGCTTAAAAAAGTGGTGAAGCCCAGGCCGTCCAGATGAGCCTGCGCGAACCAGTACATACCCAGGTTGCCACTTTGTGAGACCAGGCCGATGGGGCCTTCTGGCAACGGAAAGACCATGCCCAGCACGTTCAGGCACGATCTCTGAACATAGAGTCCCATGCAGTTGCTGCCAATGATGCGAATGCCGTGGGCATGGCAACGAGCCACCAGTTGTTGCTCTAAAGCGCGCCCCTTTGCCCCGGTCTCACTGAAGCCTGCCGTGATAATGACTATGCCCTTGACCCCATGAGCAATACAGTCCTCGACCGCCGATGTGACATGCGCGAAGGATGTCGCGATTACAGCGAGATCGACAGGAGCCGGGACGGCCCGCAATGTGGGGTAGGTGGCGCGACCGAGTATTTCAGGGACGGAGGGGTTAATCAAATAGATTTCTCCCGCGAAGCCACCATTGATCAGTTGTTTGGCAGCCACATGGCCCCATTTTTGAGTTGCACGAGACGCGCCCAGTATAGCAACTGAGCGCGGTTGAAAGACTTCTTCTAATGGATAGAGTGTACTACTCATTCACCTTCCTCTTCATCATCTCCATTGTGCTGTCTGGATTGCCCATTCTCGCGTTGTTTGCGGAGTAGTTCTTCCACACCCCGAATGAGCGTGTCCGCGCTGGGAAGTGGGCCGGTTCCCTTCACCCTGTCCAGGTCAGGGTTGTCCTCCTCTTCCTCTTCATCCCAACCTCTAGCGGCGACCTGCTCTTCTAATTTACGTACATAGGCGCTGGCTTCGGGATCGCGCGCGACCAACGTCGAGATTTGTTCCTCAAAGCGTACAGCGTCGGACTGAATATCGCTCAAATCGAGTCCAAAGGAGAGGTAGCCATTCAGATGGGTGAGCAGAGCGGAAGTCACCTTAATATTTGGTGTGGCGGCAAGGTAGTGCGGCGCGGCTGCCCACAGGCTTGCCGCCGGAATACGAGCACGGCGGCAGGTATCCTGTAACACGCCGATCATGCCAGTTGGCCCCTCATAGCGAGAACTGTGCAGATCCATTTCACGCAGACGCCTGGCCATCTCGACCGTGGTGGATGTACCGGTCACAGGGACGGTCATAGAGTGTGGTACATCCGCCAGCATAGCCCCTAAAAACACCACTTCTGAGACATTGAAGTGCTTGCAGACCTCAAGAAAGGTTTTGCTGAACGTTTTCCATTTCAGTTGTGGCTCAACGCCGAGCAGGAGGATCACATCATAGGGAAGATCGGGTGCGCTATAGGCCAGAAACTGATTAGTAGGCCAGACAATCGTCCGTTGGATGCCATCAACAAGTTTGATAAGGGGTCGTGTCTCAGTGAAGACAAAAAAGTTTTCCGAGTCAATCTCCGCAATTTTCGTGGGTTTCCATTGGTCGATGAGAAACTTGATCGCCGTTGTCGCCGAGTCGGCAGCGTCATTCCATCCCCCAAGTGCAGCGACGACAATGGGGTCACGTAATACGAGTTGTTTGTGATAGTGTATATATGCCATTTATGGTACCTCTTGATCTCCCAATTCTTCTCTCTCCCAAGCAAGTACATGGTACCATTCTAACACATATGCGCAATTGTCCCCCAGTAAATCCTCTTCCTGACCGGCTTTCCGCCTCCTCAGCAAGGAGCCAGGGATGCAGTTGACAGCAATGTTGACAGCAATTTAGCTCCTCCTTTCCGCTGTCCCTTTAAACGCCTGATTGAGCGTGGTGTTGGCCTCCTGCAACATGGCTTCTGTGATATGAGCATAGAGCCCTAAGGTGATCGTGATATTGGCGTGTCCGAGCCGTGCCTGGATCACTTTGATGTTGACGCCCAGGGATAAGAGGATTGTTGCTGCTGAGTGCCGAAGATCGTGGAAGCGGATCAGCGGCAAGACAGCGGCCTCTAAGACTTTCCGAAACACGTTGTGGAGATTGGACTGGTTGAAGTAGAAACCGGTCCTGCTACAGAAGACTAAGTCCAGTTGTTTCCAGTTGGCTCCCGCCTGTAATCGTTGCTCTGCCTGCCTGGCTCTGTGAGCTTTGAGGATCTCCAGGGCTCTATCAGGCAGCGGGATGCGACGAATACCTGCAGTCGTCTTTGGTAGCTCTTCTGTATAGGTGAGCAGCATGGCTGACCGTATTGTCTGGCTCGACCGTTATCAGGTGGATTGTCATCATATCACGTACAATCATGGCTGCTCACCTCGCTTCTCCCACTCACCGAGCAATTCCACATCCAGATGCAGATCAATGCCGAAGCGATCCAGCACCCGGCGATGGGCTTCCTCGATCAATGCCACCATATCGTGTGCGTGCGCACCTCCCAGGTTCACCAGGTAGTTCGGATTGTCCACAGCCATCTGAGCCTGCCCGGAGGTCTTGCCTGCCATCCCTACATGGGCAATCAACAGGCTGGCCTGTTCTTCTCGCGCATCTTGAAACACGGACCCGCGACGAGGATGCAATGGCTCGTTCTTCCGGCGTTCCTGCCTGTAGGAAGCCAGTAACGCATGAAGCCGATCAGGTTCCGCTTTCTGGAGTCGTAGGGCCAGTTGAAGCACCATCTCTGGAGGTTCAATGAGATGGCGAGAGGTGGGTACGACATGCCCCTGCTCGTCAAAGCCCGTCAGGCGCTGAGAACGGAAGCGGCTATAGCGATAACTCAAGTCCAGTTCATCATGCAGGTAGCGGCGGAGAAGGGGCGGAGAGAACCCCTGCTCCTCACTATCAGCTCCGCGGGCATCCAGGACCTCGATCCAGGAGACAAAGGCTCCGATCTCGTTGTTATGCGCTCCCGCGTTGCTCACCAGGGCTCCCCCAAGTGTTCCTGGAATGCCTGCCCCGAAGGTGAGCCCTCCCCATCCCTGAGTCCTCAGTTCGCTCGCCAGGCGAGGCCAGCCAACCCCAGCATCAGCGATCAGAAGAGCGCTCTGCTGGTCCTGTTGTTCTATCTGATAGGAGGAGAAGGCCACACGCGCGACAATACCCCGTACACCGGCATCGGCAAAGAGGCTGTTGCTCCCATTGCCTACGACGAGCAGGGGCCAGTGTTCCTCAGCACACCTGTTCACCAACTGGATCAGTTCGTTCTTTGTTCCGACGGTTATCCAGATGTCTGCAGTCCCCCCGACGCCAAGGGCGCTATGACGTGCCAGAGGCTCATCTCGCTTGACGCGCTCCTGGAAGTAAGGAAGCAGAGCTTGATAGACAGTATCCATATCGAATGTCATAGATAGTTCCTTTCAAGTCTTTTGCGCTGCCTGCTGTCTCGCGCCGTCAGCGCTCTTATAGAATCAATCGTTACACTCTCTCCGTCGCGTTTTCATCTCAGGTAATCAGCCCCACCCTGTAGTATCAGAAAAATCATAGGTCAGCCAGATCACATTTGCGTCAGAAGACGGTGTACTCCCCTCACAAAACGATCACAGACCAATAAAGCTATTTTTGGTGATTTGGTTGTGAGAAATGAAGAGTATTCTGTAAAGCAGTTGTGAGCTTCGTCATCTATCTTTTCTTATGAGGATATGAAATGTCACAAATCTGCCAGCATGATGCCAGGCAGAAGGATGCGTAGAAGGTCGATCAGTAGTGCAGTTGCCATGTGAAGAATCCTCCGCTTCTCAAGGCAGCGGAGAGAGGAAGGGAGAGGAAACCCTATGAAACAGAGCACGTTTTATCAACCCATCTCTCGTGATACTGCTCCCCCGAGCCGGCACTGTGAATGGTGTGGTCAACCTGCGGTGCAGCAACTCACAGCTCTTGGCGGGCTCCGTCACAACCAGGGCGGCTACTTTTGTCTCTCGTGTGGAAAAGCATTTGTGCGCATAGTAAGTGATCAGGCGGTCTACTCTGCGGGAGCGTTGGGAAACAGAGAGGTTCTGCCGCTTGCCTCTTTGTGATGTGTCCGTGAGGATCTTTGTCATTGCTGTGAGGCCCTCGTGATGTGCGGTATGTATCCTTGTTGGTGTAAGAGAGATGCGAGCTGATGGACATCTCCCTCAAAGAGGAGTGAAGGAACAGTGCCATCTCCCCACACAAAGAGGAGTACTCCTCAGCCGAGAGGCACTCCAAATATCGCAAAGCACAAGCATTCATTGTGAAGGATCTTTTCTAAGGAGGAAAGAATCATGAGTCTTTTCAAAGCAATTCAACCGCGTACTGTTACGCAAATACCTGAGCCTCCGATCGCGAAGTTCCTCTTCGCCGATACCCGCATGGCCTGGCTCTGGCTGATCGTCCGCTTGTATGTTGGTTACGAATGGTTCACCGCCGGTTTTGAGAAAATGACCGGTTACTCGCTGACCTTTGATTCCACGTTTGGCAAACAGATAGGAAGTCCCTGGATTTTCAGTGGACATGATGGCGCGGCTATGACGGGCTTTGTCGGTGGCGCGTTGAAGCTGGCCAGCGGGGCGCACCCGGCTGTTCAAGGCTGGTATGCCAGTTTCTTGCAATCCTTCGTCCTGCCCAATGCCGCCGTATTCTCTTATGTTATCACCTTTGGTGAAGTGCTGGTAGGACTTGGGCTGATCTTCGGCGTCCTCACTGGCATTGCCGCTTTCTTCGGGCTCTTTATGAACCTGAACTTTCTGTTCGCAGGTGCCGTGAGCATTAACCCGGTGATCGGATCGCTGGCAGTGTTCCTGGTCCTGGCCTGGCGCGTTGGTGGCTACTACGGCCTTGACCGCTACCTGCTGCCACTGCTTGGCACACCGTGGACTGGCTCGCTGGCCATCCGGCGGAAAACAGCTCCAACTCCTGCCATCAGCTAACACCACAGGGTGCAAAGGAGCTATAGCTCTGGCACTCAATCCTGAGGCAGTGGGAAGGAGTGAGGATGGATAAAGGATATTGAAGAACGGCTTTGACGATGAGAACAGTCAAAGCCGTTCTTTCTCTCCGGGAAAACTGCGACCAGCTAAGAGAAACAGTCTCTTGACCAGTCGACTCTTGCAGGAAAATAAATGTATATGTATGTCTCTCTTATGCGTGAAAATAAATGTATATGTATGTCTCTCTTAAAAGAAGAGGATGGGAACAGATGAAACGTCCTTCGAGCAAAGCTCTGGCACCAGAAGCCGGAACAGATCTCTCACAACCCACGCGCCGACCAGAGCTGCGATTGCGGGTCCGTTCACTGGGAGCGGGTATCGCGGCTGCTCTGGTCCTGATCCTGCTCATTGCGCTGGGGTCGCGTGGCTTTCACTGGTTTGATGCGGCCCTGATCGGCTACGCGGTTGCCGCCGTTTTTGCGACGGCGGCAGTGATCTACAAATATACCTTCTGGCTTGCTCGCCCACCCACAGGCCGCTACTGGCGCAGGAGCTGGCAATTGTTCTTTTCCGCAGCCAATTTCCGCCGCTACACGGCGTTGATCCCGGCAGCTATCGGCGATCTGTTCGCACAAACGTTTATCCGCAAGCGCGGCCTGTACCGCTGGCTCACGCACCAGTGTCTGTTTTGGGGCGTGTTGCTCTCCTGCCTGATTACCTTCCCGCTGACGTTCGGCTGGCTGCGTTTTACCCAGACGACAAGCGGTCTGTATCAGATCTGGTTTTTCGGTTTCAGCCTGTTGGCTTTTCCAGCAGCTTCCTTTTTTGGCTTTGTGGTGATCCACGCACTCGATATCACTGCCGCCATCCTCTTGATCGGCCTGGTGATGGCTTTTCACCGGCGCTTCCATGACCTGGCACTGATAGCAGTGCAGCGCTTTCGTTTTGATATCCTGCCGCTGGCCTTGCTGCTGGCCATCGTCGTGACTGGCCTGGCCCTCACAGCCGATAGCGCCTGGCTCGGCGGCGCGTATTACTGGTATATTTCACTGACTCACGAGACAGTGGTGGTGCTCTGGCTGATCTCGCTGCCCTTTGGCAAGTTCTTTCACCTGATTGAGCGCCCCGCGACCGTCGGCATTGAGTTGTACTGGCGTACTGGCGAAGACACGGTTCAGCAGCACTGCGCCCGGTGTGGCGAAGCGTTTGCTCCTACGCGTTTTATTCAAGATTTGAAACGCACGCTGTATGAAGTCGGAGAGAATTATACGATCCGCGACACCCCTGTGCAGCCGTTTGCCGGGTCAGATCGCGAGCCGCCAGTCAAAAGTACCCCGGAAGTAGAGCAGGCGATTGGGGCGCTCTGGTGGCAGGACCTGTGTCCCTCGTGTAAGCGCGTCATGCGCGCACAGGCCAACCTGGCCGCGCTTGGTCGTGAGGGCAATCAGTTCTTATAAGTTCAAATGAGAAGGAAGAAGCAAGATGAGCGTCGATAAAAGTCTCTTTCGTCGGGGGCCTCGCCTGGAGGAAACGTTCGATTACCACAAAGGGATGCAGCCGCCAGGGTCCTGGCAATCAGACGAGCAGATTGATCGCTACGTTCCGACCCATTGCTGTTACTGCGGCGTCCAGTGTGGGATGTATCTCAAAGTCGCGCGTGGGAAAGTCGTCGGCGTGGAGCCGCGCGCGGACTTTCCACTCAATCACGGGATGTTGTGCCCCAAAGGGACGACCGCATACCAGACCGTCAACCATCCCGATCGCCTGTTGTACCCTTTGATGCGCCGTCATGGCAAGCAGAGCCCGCTGGAACGCGCGAGTTGGGAGGAAGTGCTTTCGATCATCGCCACGCGTTTTCGCGCCATCCAGGCGGACTATGGCAAGGACAGCGTGGCGATTTATAGCGGCTCTTCGATGACCAACGAGAAATGTTATTTGATGGGCAAGTTTGCCCGCGTAGCTCTGGGAACGCGCCATACCGACTACAACGGGCGGCTGTGTATGTCCTCGGCCACCGGGGCGAATGAACGCTCGCTGGGCATCGATCGCGCGGCCAATCCGATCAGCGATATGCTGCATGCGGACTGTATTTTTGTGATCGGAGCCAATGTGGGGGAGTGCTTCCCCATCATTACGAGCTATCTGTGGCAGGCACGTGACCGGGGATGCAAACTTATTGTGGCCGATCCACGCCAGACGCCGATTGCACGCACTGCCGACGTGTTTCTTCCCTTGCGCTCCGGCACCGACTCCGCACTGCTCAATGGGATGCTGCACGTGATCGTCAACGAAGGATTGATGGACGAGGACTTTATCCGCGAGCGCACTGTTGGATGGGAGGAGACAAAAGCGCTGGTGGAGCACTATCCCCCGGAACGCGTGGCGAAAGTATGCGGCCTGAAACCAGAGGCGATTATCGAGGCCGCACGCCTCTACGGGCGGGCCAGGGCTGCGTTGATCTATACCGCGCGGGGGCTGGAGCATCAGAGTAAGGGCGTCGATAACGGAGTGACTGCCGTGAACCTGGCGCTGGCCACGGGCAACTTCGGGCGCCCCGGTGCGGGCTATAGCACCTTGACCGGCCAGGGCAATGGGCAGGGGGGACGTGAGATGGGGCAGAAAGCTTCACAGCTTCCCGGTTGCCGCGAGATCGAAGACCCAGAGGATCGCACGTATATCAGCTCGGTATGGGGCATCAATGAGGCAGACTTACCTCACGCTGGCTATCCCGCGACCTTGATGATCCCGGCGATGCTGCGCAAGGAACTGCGCGCCTGCTTCATGATTTGTTCGAATCCCATGGTCTCTCTGCCCGATCAACACACGGTGGAGCGAGCGCTGCGCGGGCTCGACTTCTTCGTAGTAACGGATTTCTTTCTATCCGAGACGGCGGAACTGGCGGATATTGTCCTGCCGGGCAATGTGTGGGCTGAGGATGAGGGGACCATCACCAATCTGGAGGGGCGCGTCATCAAGTATAACAAGGCGGTCGAACCGCCCGGAGAGGCCCGGCGCGATTGGGAAATTGTCTGCGATCTGGCGCGCCGGCTGGGAAAAGGCCAGTCCTTCGACTTTCACTCTCCCCGCGAGATTTTTGACGAGCTGCGTCTGTGTACCAGGGGCGCGAAATCGGACTACTGGGGCATCACCTATGAGAAAATTGAAGAGCAGAACGGCGTGTTCTGGCCCTGTCCGAGCGAAGAGCACCTGGGGACGCCGCGCCTGTATGAACAGCGCTTCGGCTTTCCCGACGGCCGTGCACGTTTTCACCCGATCACCTATGTTCCGCCAGCCGAGGAACCGGACGAGGAGTATCCACTAGTACTCACCACCGGGCGTGTAATC
>Ga0070730_10004491_pt1 | contig 12214 bp, 10 predicted proteins | sample Coa_R1_3_FD_66447 | JGI IMG/M metagenome (GOLD analysis project Ga0070730, IMG submission 66447) | Surface soil microbial communities from Centralia Pennsylvania, which are recovering from an underground coalmine fire - Coalmine... | ecosystem: Environmental > Terrestrial > Soil > Unclassified ... | reverse complement strand
CGCGTCAGCCATTCCGGCACGATTCCCAGCCCGTCCAAATCGGGAGCCACGCCCGCCAGGGTGACGATGGCGCGCTCTTTGCGCTCGAGCCTCGCCGAATTGGCCACCACCCAACTGATTAGATAATGCGTAACCGGACTCATCGCTTCCTCCGGCTAGAACATTGTCGAGTCATGCTCTTCATATTTCACCACGGAGGCACGGAGACACGGAGGATTGAGTCATTGGGTCACTGAGTCATTGAGTCATTGAGTCATTAAGTCATTGGTCGATTCCGCCCAGTTTGTTTACTTTGTATGAATCATTTCTGGATTTAATGATTCAATGATCCGATGATCAAATGATCCAATCCTCCGTGTCTCCGTGCCTCCGTGGTGAATTTTCTCTTCAAATTTCAACTATCACGTCGTCGCCCTCTACTTTAATGGGATAAACCGCAACTTTGGCTGTGGGATTGTGCGACGCCTCTCCTGTCTTGGGGTCATACTCCCATCCGTGCCACGGACAGATCACTTTTCCGCCATCCACCACGCCTTGTCCCAGCGGGCCGCCGCGGTGAAGGCAGACGTTATCCATCGCGCTTAATGTGCCGTCAACGTTGGCGATGCAAATCATCTTGTCGCCGCAGGCAAACTCCTTGGCCTCCCCGGACGCGGGCAAATCGCTTTTTGCAGCTATTTTGACGAAATTGGCCATAACTCCTCATGAATGTATAGGTTGAAATAATTCTGCCGGGAAGAATTGTATCCTGCAACGCGGCTTTTGAGGTCTTCTATAATAATGGGGTTTGTGCCCTATGCGGGAAGTTAACCAGTCCAGGACGAAACGGCGCCCCGGCGCCCTGATCGCGCTGATCATCGGCGTGGCCGTGCTGTTCACCATGATTTTGTGGCAGGTGTCATTCAAGGTGGATATTAATCCGCGGACCACGAACCAGACCCTGATCTTTGCCGCTCTTTCCGCCCTGATTTTCCTTTTATTCGTGGCTTTGACCTTTGTTCTGCTGCGCCATCTGCTGAAACTCTATGCCGAACGGCGCATCGGCGTCCTGGGATCGAAGTTCCGCAGCCGCATGGTGGTAGGCGCGCTGATTCTTTCCGTCATCCCTGTTTTTCTTTTGTTTCTCTGCGCTTATGGGCTGATGAACCGTTCGATTGATCGCTGGTTCTTGCGTCCGGGCGAAGAGCTGCTGGAAGATTCAACCCAGGTTACGGGATTGCTCTCGCACTATGCGATGGAAAACGCCCGCGCCGAAGCCGAAGCCATTGCCGACATGCCCGAGACCCAACGCGCCTTCAATTCTTCAACTCTTGCCAACGAGTTCCGTGTGCGTGAAAAAACCTTACAAGGCGGCTTTGCCCTCGCCCTCTCCGGCGATTCCCTGGTGGCGGCTTACAACCTGCCGGAGGGCTGGGGAGATCTGCGTAAAAAAATCCCTCTGCCCAGCGCAGCCCGGCCGCAGAGCGCCACGCCTTTCAACATGAATGGACGCGATTACGTTATGGGCTCAGCGCGGCTGGCGAACAATCCGCACAATACGGTCCTGGTGGCCATTCCGCTTCCGCCTGAGTTCCGGCCGACGATGAACCGCATCGGAGAAAATATTAATACCTACCGCGAGCTCAGCAATCAGCGGAAAATAGTTCGCAGCACTTACATGGGGCTGTTGCTGCTGATCACCATGATCGTGCTGTTTGCCACCACCTGGCTGGCGCTCTTTCTATCCAAGCTGGTGACGCGCCCGGTGGCGGCGCTGGCTGCCGCTACTCAGGAGATTTCCCGCGGCAACCTCGACTATCGGGTTGAAATTCCCGCCATGGATGAACTGGGCGAGCTGGTGGCCTCGTTCAACCGCATGGCCGCCGAGCTGGAGACTTCGCGGCGCGCCATTGAAGCCTCCCGCAGCCAGCTCACCGGCGCCAACGTTGAGCTGGAGCAGCGCCGCCGCGACATTGAGACCATTCTGGAAACCATCCCCACCGGCGTGCTGACGCTAGACGCTGCCGGCTGCATTACCCGCGCCAACCACGCCTTTACCCGCATGATGGCGCCGCTCACCGCAACCGCTGGCGAACCCGGCTTCCCTCATAACGCGGTGCTCAAAGATCTGTTTCAGGAAGATGTGGTTGCCGACCTGGAGGCCATGATGCGCAAGGCCGACCGCATGGGATCGGTCACCAGCCAGTTGGAAATCCCGGCAGCCCGTACGAGATTTGATGTCGCCGTGACCGTTGCGGCATTGCATCACAGTGCGCAAAAACTGGGATACGTAATTGTTTTTGAAGACCTCTCTGACCTGCTGAAGGCGCAAAAGCAGGCGGCATGGCGCGAAGTAGCGCGGCGCGTGGCCCACGAGATCAAGAACCCCCTGACCCCGATTGCGCTTTCCGCCGAGCGCATCCGCCGCCACCTGGAGCGCGGACATCCGCCCGATGAAGCTTCCCTGCAGGTGATCCAGAGCTGCTCGCAAACCATCGCCGAGGCCGTGGACACGGTGCGCACCCTGGTGGATGAGTTCTCCGTGATGGCGCGCTTCCCCACCTCGCAGCCGCAAGCCGCAGACATCAATAGCGTGATTCAAAGCGCGCTTTCGATGTTTAACGGCAGGCTGGAAGGCATCCAAGTCAGCACTTATCTGGCGCCCGATCTGCCGCCGGTGATGGCCGACCCCAACGCCATGAAGCGCGTGATCGCCAACATCGTGGACAACGCCGCGGACGCCATGCAGGATTCACTGGTGCGCGAGGTTCACATCTCCACCGCGCTCATCCCCACGGGAGATATGGTGGAAATTGTGATTGCCGATACCGGCCACGGCATAAGCCAGGACCTGAAAGAAAAACTGTTCCTTCCCTACTTCTCCACCAAGAAACGCGGCACCGGCCTGGGACTGGCCATCGTAGGACGCATCGTCGAAGACCATCACGGCTCGGTGCGCGTGGAAGAAAATTCGCCGATCGGCGCCCGCTTCATCGTGGAGCTGCCGGTTGCCGTAGGCGCGCAAGCCGGCCCAACAGAGAGGATCGCGCTGCCCGATCATGCATAACATTCTGATTGTTGACGACGAAAAGCACATCCGCGATTCGCTGAAGGGTGCGCTCGAAGATGAGGGCTACAAAGCCGCGGTTGCCGGAAGCGGCGAAGCCTGCCTGGAACTGCTGGGCAAACACGACTTCGAAGTAGTGCTGCTCGACGTGTGGCTGCCTGAGATGGATGGCCTCGAGACCCTGCAAAAGCTGCGCACCACTGACGACCCGCCGGAGGTGATTATGATCTCCGGACACGGCACCATTGAGACCGCGGTGCGCGCCACTAAATTGGGCGCTTACGACTTCCTGGAAAAACCGCTCTCCCTGGAAAAGACGCTGATCCTGATCAAGAACGCCATTGACGCCAAGCGCCTGCGCGGCGAAAACCGCGACCTCAAAAAGCAACTGCAATCCAAGAGCGAGATCGTAGGAAAGAGCATTCCCGTAAAAGCCCTGCGCCAGCAGATCGCCCTGATGGCCCCCACCAACGGACGCGTGCTCATCTACGGCGAATCAGGCACGGGCAAGGAATTGGTAGCTCTGGCTATCCACGCGCAGAGCCTGCGCAAAGAAGCGATGTTCGTTGAGGTAAATTGCGCGGCCATCCCCGAAGATCTGATCGAGAGCGAACTTTTTGGACACCGCAAAGGATCGTTCCCCGGCGCCCTGGAAGACAAGCAGGGCAAATTCCAGAAGGCCGATGGCGGCACCTTGTTTCTGGATGAAGTAGGCGATATGAGCCTGAAGACCCAGGCCAAGGTGCTGCGCACCCTGGAAGAGCAAAAATTTATTCGCGTGGGCGAAGACGAGGCCATCACGGTTGACACCCGCGTGATCGCCGCCACCAACAAAAACCTGGAAGAAGAAATCAGCCGCGGCAACTTTCGCGAAGATCTTTTCTATCGCCTGAACGTGATTCCATTTTATGTTCCGCCGCTGCGCGAGCGCCAGGAAGACATCCCGCTGCTGGCGCGGCATTTTTTAAAAGAAATTTCCGCGACGTACAGCCGCCGCTCCAAAGATATTTCCGACGACGCCATAGAAACCCTGATGCGCTACTCCTGGCCGGGCAACGTGCGCGAACTGCGTAACGTGATCGAGCGCATGGTCATCATGAATCCCACGGCCATCAAGATTGACCGCAAACACCTGCCCCCGCTGGTCTACCGCGACGGCGGCCCCAAATCCGCTGCCCGCGAATTTTCAACGTTACACCAGGCCCGCGCCGCCTATGAGCGCGATTACATCCTCAAAAAGCTGGACGAAAATCACGGCAACATCAGCCGCACCGCCGAAGTCCTGGGTTTAGAGCGCAGCCATCTTTACCGGAAAATGAAGGCGTTGGGGATTGCGGTCAAGGAATAGGATTGCACCACTTGCGGTGCACGGTAGGAGCCCGGCTTTTAAGCTGGGGTAGGCTGGCGGAGTTTTGGGCTTTAAACCCTTTTAAGCTTGCTGTATCTCGTTTTTGCAACGTTCTAGTGCCGAGGGCGCGGAATGAGTTAGCCCAGCGCGGAAGCGCTGGGAAGCTGGAAAACAAAGTTCGAGCCCCGGGGGGGCGACACTAACTGCGAGATACAGTAGTCCTTAAAATGGTCTAGCTCTTAGCTTTCTCCGCGTCTCAGCGCCTCCGCGGTTGTTTTGCCTTGCTTCTAAACCATGAAAACCGCATTTGATATCACATCGTTGATAATTTGCCGATTGTAGGTCATTCTGGATCGGGCATTTGCTCCTGGGCTCTTTGACAAATTCGAAAACAAGTTTCCCAGTTTCCGGTCTCAGACGCGCTGGCCGGGAATCTGGCGTTCCTGAGAGGCATTCCAAGTAATCCCCCCACCCCACGCCGATTTTCGCCAATAAATATGAGGCGATCAGGCAAAATGGGCAGCTTTTAGGGTTACTTAGTAAGGGGGGAGGGGGGGACTACTCCAAGACAGCCACCGGCTGGGGCGGGGGCCACCCTTTCGAGCTTTTTGCTCTCCTCGGTGTCTCCGTGTCTCTGTGGTGACTCAAATCCCGACTCTGAAAACGGAACCGGCCTTTAAAAATCCGCGCTAATCCGCGTCCATCTGCGGCGAATTTCTATTTCACGGCGCAACACTCGTATAAAAAGCGCCGTGGCCGGAGTGCAGGTCTCTTCCATACGACAAAGCCACGCCTACTCCCAGGACTGAGATTTTGGCCTGCAGGCCGGCATCCCACAGCCATCGTTGCGAGCCGAGTGCGGAGGCGCCGGTGATCCTGCCGGTATCGAGAAACGGGCCCAGCTTGAAGCTGAACAGACCGTTGCTGTAGACGTTCTTATCGGTTTCAAAATTGGAAAGGAAATAGTTGCCACCCAGGGGCGCGCTGCCTTTGCGGCCGTCGCGCGTGCCGATATGGGCGCGAAGCGGCAGGTCGTTATCGCGCTCCAGGCCCAGCATGAAGAGTTCGTCGAAGGGAAGCTGGCCGAACGATTTGCCGGCGCGAATACGCCATTGGGTTTGGTAATCGTCGTCGCGGGCATGGGGCAGCCAGCGCGTTTGCAATGACGCCTGCAGCTTGGCGAAAGACTGCGCCAGCCTGGACCAGATGCGGCCTGCCTGCAAACCCAGGCCGCTGGTCACCGTAAACCGGTTTTCGGGGACTCGCAAAAGTTCATAATTCAATTGTGAGGATTGCTTCAGCTCATAGCCTTTGGCCAGCAGTTGCCGCGTCAACGCTGTTCCCGAAAAAACGTTGCGGTAGCCGCGGCGGGAGAGCTGCGCGCCCACCGACCAGCTCAGGCGCGGACCCACCAGGCGGGTGATCCCGGCGTTCAGCTCCACCCGGCGCAGATTCAGCGCAGCCATGAGCGGCGCCGATCCGGTGAAAGAATTCCTGAGGACCCAGTTTTCATTGCGCAGATCAACGCCCAGGCGGTAACGCCATTTTGGATCTTCCCAGAGCGGACCCGAAAACTCTGACCACACGCGGCGCTTCTGCGCGTCCCAGCGCACCAGCGAAACAAAGTTGATGGCGCCGCCCGCAATGTTGAAGTACTCGGGATGGACTTCCTGATATGGGAGTCCGCGAAAAAAGCGCAGCAGGGCTTCGAGTTTGCTGTTGCCCAGGCCGTTGCGCTCCACGGCATGAAACACAGCATCGAACTTGCCGTCGGGGCGGGCTTCAAGCTCGAGACGATAGCTGGGGAAAACTTCCAGGCCATCGAGGCGGTGTTGCGTGGTGATCCAGTCATCCAGGCGCAGCGTGCCGGCGGGCGAGAAGGCAAAAGCGTGATCGAGCAGTACGGGAGTGGTACGCGGCGCAGGTTCACTGCGCAGGTTTTCGATTTGCGGTTTCTCTACGCGGTTCCAATACTTCAGCGCGGCCTCGTTATTGCCCTGGAGAAAATACACGGTTGCCAGAAAATCATTGGCGTAAGTATCGTGCGGATCGAGCCGCAGTGCGCGCCGCAAATAAGCCGCGGCCTGGGGATAATTCTTCTGCCTGAAGGCAACACCGGCCAACTCGAGGGGAAAGCGCTTATCGCCGGGTTGCGCGCGGCCTCCCAGCAGGAGAGCCGCGTGGGCATCATCGAAGCGGCCCAGATGGGCCAATGCGACCCCGTAATAATAGTTGAGCTCTGCGGAACGCTGCCGAGTGGATTCCACCGATTGCACCACTTCCTGCCAGTGCTCCTGGGCAAAAAGCTGTTGGGTGGAATCTGCAGGGGCAATTTCTTTGGTTACGCTGGCGATCTGCCGTGGCTGAGGCGCAGGAGTTTGCGCGTTCGCGCAGAGTAAGCAACAGGCGATCAAGGCAAGAACAACCGGTTTCATCCAGGTTTTTGAAATGTGCAGTCGTACCTGAAGATTTTTCAGAGAATACCTTGAGACGGCATGGGCAACCGAAATATTCTCGGGGTCCTTCGACTCGGCGTAAACGCCTCGCTCAGGATGACATTTCATAAAGATCAGCGGGCATCCTGCTGCGGAAGGGCGAGCAGAAGCCAGTTGCCGGTGGCGCTCCATTCTTTTTCGAAGGTTGACCGCGCCTGCTTCAGCAGCTTGCGCTGCGCGGGATCGTTCAGCAGCACAACGTCCTGGTCTGGACTTCGCCCCGGCTCGAGGCCCACGACCACAACGTAGTGCAGCGGCGCGCCTGGCAAAAGCGCGTGGCCGCTCTCCGGCTTCAGGGCGGCGATGAGCGGACGGCCTTTCGCCAGGTGCTGCTGCAGATCGTCCCACGTTCCGTGGAAGGCGAAGGTTTGGAACCGGTGCTGCTGAAAATAACGTTCCAGATCAGAAGCGTAGACGCCGTGCGCCTGGCGGGAATAAAGCGCGCGCTGGATTTCCCTCGGGTCCGACTCCGCATCCGCCGGCTTTGCCTGCTGCTTGAGCCAGTACTGCATCACCATGGCGATGCTGGCTGCGCCGCAAGCGTCTTTTTCCTGTTGCACGAAAGGAACATCGAGCCAAAGACCGGCAGGCTCGGCGGCAAACAGCACACCGCAGAGACACAGCAATGCAACCAATCTCTTTGGTGTGCCGCGAAGCATGGAACTAGCTCTAACGGACGGCAACGATGATAAGAACCAGAGCGGCAATGGCCAGGATAATCAGGATCAAATCCCGGTCGCTGAGGCTGCCGGCGGCAAAATCGGCCTGCGCTTTGCCGGCGCGCGCGGCGATCTGGGCGAGTTCCTGATCATTCAACGTGGAAACCGCGGTCTTCACCTGTTGTGCATCCACGCTGGCAGACTTCATGGCCTTTTCCGCGATGGGTGTGGAGAGAAACTGGTTGACCGTCTCCAGGTTGTGCTGCCGCACCTGGCTGGCTGCCACCATTTCTTTCTGCAAATCGGCTGGGTTGACTACGTGGGAATCGGCCAGTAGGCCGCAAGGAAGAGCAAGTATCGCAAGCAAAACACATGCAATCAACACTCGGGAAGATTGCCGCAGATGGCAAGACATCATTCGAAACCTCCGGTTAATGTTCGGCCAGAGTTTAAGACAGACAAGTATACACGAAGCATGGCGGAGGGCCGGGGTTGTACGTCTTCACGAATCCCGCTCTTTTGTCGCTAAATCCTCGAGTTGCCGCCGCCAATCCAGGCTTTCGACAAACTCGCGTGAGTCGCGCCAGCCGGGACGCACTTTGACGAACAGTTCCAGGAAAAGCTTGGTTCCCAGCCGTTTTTCGATTTCATAGCGGGCGGCGCTGCCGATTTTTTTCAGCATCTGGCCGCCTTTGCCGATAATGATGCCCTTTTGCCCTTCGCGCTCGACAAAAATGGTGGCGGCGATGCGGGTGAGCCTGGGTTTCTCTTCGAACTGTTCAATCACGACTGTAGCAGCGTAAGGCACCTCTTCACTGGTGAGCTGCAAAATCTTTTCGCGCACCAGTTCTGCCACCAGAAAGCGCTCGGGCTGGTCGGTGATCTGGTTTTTGGGGAAATAGTGCGGACCCTCGGGTAATGTGCGGATCACTTTTTCCAGCAGCAGACCGAGGTTGTCTTTTTTGAGTGCCGATATAGGAATGACATCCCCAAAGGTATGCAACCCTGAGTAGCTGGCGATGATGGGCAGCAATTTGCTCTTTTCTATCTGGTCAATTTTATTGAGCAGCAGAAATGTGTTGACGCCGGTCTGCCGGGCCATTTCCAGGGCGAACTGGTCTCCAGAGCCGAATTTTTCGGTAGCATCTACCAGCAGCAACAGCAGATCGCAACCCTCCAGCGCCGCGCGAACCTCCTGCATCATCTTGCGGTTGAGTGAGGTATCGGGTTTGTGGATGCCGGGTGTATCCACGAAGACGATCTGCCCCGCGGGCCTGCCTTTCTTAGCGGGTTCGTTCACGATACCGAGGATGCGGTTGCGCGTGGTCTGCGGCTTGTGGGTGACGATGGCCACCTTCTCGCCGACGAGCGCGTTCAACAGGGTTGACTTGCCGGCGTTGGGCCGACCGAGGATGCAGACGAAACCGGAGCGAAGTCCCATGGCGGCTCAGGCCCTCAACCGTTCGGGCTGCGGGGTGGGATGCGAACTGATGCGCAGCCGTTCGATACGACGGTCGGTGGATTGCAAAATTTCAAAGCGCAGGCCATCCTGCTCCACGATCTCGCCCTGGTTGGGAATGCGTCCCAGGGCTTCGCTGACCAGGCCGGCCACGGTTGTGGCTTCGTGCCCCTCCGGACGAACATGGAACAGCTCTTCCAGGCGGTCAACATCGAGGTTGCCGGGCACGACATAAGAAGTCTCGCTTTCGCGCACCACTTCGCTCTTTTCTTCATGCTCGTCGCGGATTTCGCCGACAATTTCTTCCAACAGGTCTTCCGTGGTCACTACACCGGCCACGCCGCCGTACTCGTCAACCACAATGGCCATGTGAATATTTTCGCTCTGCATCTCGCGCAGCAAAGTTGTCACCCGCTGCGACTCGGGGACAAAGTGCACAGGCTTCATCAGCTCGCCTACGCGCCGCGTGCGGGCTTCCGAATCCGCCACCTGGAGAACGTCGTGCGCGAAGACAATGCCCTTCATGTTATCAATCGTGCCCTCATACACAGGAACGCGGGAGTAGGGTTTGAGCCGCAGGAGCTCGGTGAACTGCTCCACGGTGGCATCGGCGGGAACGGTGGTGATCTCCGGACGCGGGGTCATGACCTCGCGCACGGTCTTGTCGCCGAACTCGACCACCGACTGGATCAACGCGCGGTCGCCTTCTTCCAGAATGCCTTCCTCCTGCCCGGCTTCGATCAGGGCCTCCACCGCTTCCGAGCCGTACTCCGGCTCTTCGGGTGGATGCTCGCGTGAGAGCGCCGCCACCGACTCGCCGAACCCCAGTGGAATGGTGATGACTAACGCAAGATAGATGAGCAGGCGCAGGAGCCACGTCAGCGGAACCAGCCACACGCCCTTGGTGCGCGTAAGCAGGATGAAGGGCAGCAACCGATTGAAGATAACGATAATCAAGACCAGCCCGATGCCCGCGGTCAGCATTTCGCGGGGATGCGACTCGGTATCGTGCAGCACGGCGTAAGAGGAGACGATGCCCAGCGCAGCGGTCGTCAGTTGCGTCAGGATTGAGACCGAAGTTGACACCTTTTGCCGCCCCAGGCCCAGCCGCGGCTCAACCCGCTGCTCGTAAACCTCGACGTTCTCCTGAAATTCACGGGAGAGAAATTTTCCCATTTCGGCATACATACGCTCTACGTAGGAGGTCAGCAGCAGAATTCCAACCAGCACCGCGATCGTAATGGGAATACCTATTTCCATTATTGTTTTGCTCGCACGACTCGAGAGCGCCGCGCCGGCTTCTTCGTGTTTCCCATCCGCTGAATCAGGCCCGTCGAAAGCCCCAACTGCCGCCTCAGGCGCTCTTCTTTGCGGGCCATCTCTCCCTTGTCGCTCTCGTGATCGTAACCGGCCAGGTGCAACATGCCATGCAGCATCAGGACTTTCAGTTCCTGCGCCAGCGAGTGTCCGAGCATTCGTGCCTGCTGGGCTGCAATTTCAGCCGAGATGGCGATATCGCCGGAGTGATCGACACCTGGGGCAGGGGGGAACGATAGCACGTCGGTGGCTTTGTCCTTTTTCCGGAATTGCCGGTTCAGAGTGCGCAGCGCCCGATTGGAGGTAATCAGGATTTGCACCTTGCCACGCAGGCCGGCAGAGCGCCGGGCGCGACCGGCAAAACGCTCCAGCGCCCTGGGCGACACGCCTTTCAAATTTCGGGTTAGCTCGGGGTCAAGCACGATCAAGTCTGGCTCCTCATGCAATATTGCCTCAGGGGCTAAAGCCCAACATATTGTGAACGACTTACGGCACGAGTAAACTCGTGCCCTGATACTTGTCTCTCGTATTCCGAGTTTTTCCGCAAATTCTAAAGCCGTACCCTTCGAAGAATTTGCAATGCTCCTAAATGGAAGTGGGAGGGCCCGATGCCCTCCCACTCAACTGCTCACGAAGATTAGTTTTCCAGCCGGCGCTCCTCCGCGGGCGGAACTTCGGCCGGTTGCGACTCGAGCGAAAGCGACAACTGATTTTGCGCGCTGCGGACCTTGTGGTCCTCATAAGCGCGCACAATGCGCTGGACCAGGTGATGGCGCACGACATCGCCTTCATCAAAGTGAATAAACGAGATGCCATTCACGCTCTTGAGCACGTCCATCACCTCCAGCAATCCGCTGCGCCGGGTGTTGGGCAGATCGATCTGCGTGATATCGCCGGTGATGACGCATTTGGAGTTGAAGCCCATGCGGGTAACGAACATCTTCATCTGCTCGGAGGTCGTGTTCTGCGCCTCGTCAAGGATGATGAACGAATCGTTGAGCGTGCGCCCGCGCATGAAGGCAATGGGAGCAATCTCGATGACGTTCTTTTCCAGGTGGCGGTCAACTTTTTCCGCGTCCAGCAGATCGTAGAGCGCGTCATAGAGCGGACGCAGGTAAGGATCGACCTTTTCCTGCAGCGTTCCCGGCAAAAAACCGAGCCGCTCGCCGGCTTCCACCGCAGGACGCGCCAGAATGATGCGGTTCACCTGCTTGGCCACCAGGGCAGAGACCGCCATCGCCACCGCGAGGTAGGTCTTGCCCGTGCCCGCCGGGCCAATGCCGAAGACCATGTCGTTGCCTTCAATGGCCTCGATGTAGCGTTTCTGGTTGACGCTTTTTGGCTGCACGCTGCGCTTGCCCACGGCGCGCTGCCTGCCGGCTTCGGCGAGAGAGCGCAGGCTGGCATTAGGATCTGAGATCACAATGCGCAGCATGGAGCCCAAGTCGCCGTTGTAAAACGTAAAGCCGTTGCGCTGCAACTGGGCGTAGTCGGCAAACACCTGCTCGGCCCGCGATACGTCGCCGGGAGCACCTTCGATTTCTATGGAATCGGATTTCAGATCAATGGAAACGTTCAGGCCATCTTCGAGCAAGTGCAGGTTTTCGTCACGCGTGCCAAAAAGGGTTTCGATCCGGGGGCTTAATGCAATATTCTTCTTCATCTAATTTGTTCTGAGGACCTCCAGCTTGCGCCACTGCATGAAGTTGCGCCACTGTACAAAGCCGCGCCACTGCACAAACACCGGTCCAAAGGCGCACACACACCAATTTTGCGAAAGATTGCGTATGTCGGGAAATGACCGCTGCGGGTGCAATGCTCGCCACAATGTGGAAGCACTCATTGAGCTAAGCGTACTCCGGAGCAGGGTCGGAGTCAACAACGGAAATC
>Ga0070730_10004490_pt1 | contig 12224 bp, 8 predicted proteins | sample Coa_R1_3_FD_66447 | JGI IMG/M metagenome (GOLD analysis project Ga0070730, IMG submission 66447) | Surface soil microbial communities from Centralia Pennsylvania, which are recovering from an underground coalmine fire - Coalmine... | ecosystem: Environmental > Terrestrial > Soil > Unclassified ... | reverse complement strand
CACTCCGGCGCAGCGGTGCGTCTGCTCGGGCAGGCCAACACCCTGCGGGATGTAGCCATACTCAAAGCGGTTCTGCTCGGCGCGGGGCGGCTGGAAGCGGCTGGGGTCAAACTGCTGCGGATCAGTATATGTCCCGGGATCGACATCAGTGGCCCGCAGGGCGAGGAACACCCACCAACCTTCGGGGATGGTATACCCGTTGAACTCGAAGGTCCGGCACGCCTGGCCAAAGGCCATCGGGTTGATGGGGCAGAGCCGCTTGACCTCCAGCATCAGGTCGTTCAGGTAGGGCATGGCGGCAAGCTGCTCCAGGGTGAGGGGCCCCTGCGGCGTGACCTGGCGCACCTCTTGCCGCGCCCGCTCACATATGGCCGGATCGTGGGTCAGCGCCATAATCATATAGGCGAGGCTGCCATGGACGACGAAGCCGGCGATCGTCGCATGGTGCAACTCGATACGCGCCACCTCGTCGGTCATCTGCTGCCCATCCGGGGTGCGGGCGGCCAGCATCCGCGACAGCCCGTCACCACGGGGATGCTGCCGGTGGTCCTGGATAATGGTATCCAGGGCGGGGAGGATGCGGTTGAGCGCGGCCAGCGCCCGGCCATAGCGCGTCCAGGGCAGCGGGAGCGGCAGGGCCGCGATCCCGGCCAGCAGGGTCTGGTACGCGTCGCGCAAGCGATCGCGTTGCGGGCTGGGGGCCAAGCCCGCCAGGTTGGCGGCAATCACTTCGAGCGCCAGCACCTGGAGATCGGGGAACGCCGTCGCTTCCCCGCCCACAGCCCAGCGCTGGAGGAGCGCCTCGCTCATACGCTGCATGGCCGGCAGGTAGGCGGCCAGCGCGTCGCGCGAGAACGCCTGCAGGATCAGGGATTTGCGCGCCTGATGCTCGGCACCGTCCAGTGTATTGACGTTACGGCCATTGAACAGCCGTTGCAGGGCAGGCGGCTGGGCATTGACGCGGGTCACGTTCGCCGAGTCGGTATGGGGGCCGCCGGCGTGCGGCCCCGCCAGAAACACCGTGTCCCGCCCCATGATCTTCGTCCGAAAGACGGGGCCGTGGCGCGCCACCCGATCTTCGATAAAGCCATAGGGATTACGGAGCAGGGCCAGGCTCTCGCCAAGCAGCGGCCAACCCACGGAACCGGGGGGCAACGACATCTTCACAGCAGCCGAGTCTACCATCCAGGGGCCTCCATCGCCAGATCTGATGAGCTATAGGAATCGTATTGGGCTTAGGACAGAGGGCGCCGGGCGATCAGATCCGTGAACCGCTGCGTCCCAATAGGTTGGGGGCTACGCAGCGCCAGATTACACACTTCGCCGTGCAGCCGCTCGAGCTCACTCATGGCGACCTTTAGCGTTTTGCTGACCATCGGGCGCGCATTATAGTACACCCCCAGGGTCGAGGCCAGCATAGCTTGCCCCTCCGCCGTCGGCCCGCCCATGGGATACTCCTCGTACACCTGCCGGATGTCCACAAAGCCCGCCGCAGTCAAGAGGCCGGGCAGCAGCAGCATGATATCGCTATTGCCGCCAATCGCCGTGTGGGCCTGGAACACGAGCTCGGCCAGTCTGTGGTAGGCCGGATGGTCAATCGCCGCGATAGAATCGTCGATCCCAACCAGATCACGGATCCAGATCTGACCCCCGGGGCGCAGCACGGCATAGGCTAGCTCGAGGATCTTAGCCGGCAAGTGCGTATGCAAGAGGACTAAGGAGATATAAATCAAGTCAAAGGGCCCCGCCGGTAAGGCCTGCTCGACATCGCCAACCACGTACTCGGTGTGGTGTAGCCCCTGCTCCACGGCGGTTTCTTGCGCCCGGGCAATCGCCCGCGGATCTTTGTCCACGCCGACCAACTTGGCACGTGGATAGATCTCATGCAAGATCGACTGCGCTAACCCTTCCCCACAGCCCAGGTCGAGAATACTCTGCATATCAGAGCCGACCAAACGGGCCATGTGGGTTCGCAGATAGCCACTGAACACCTCGTTCTGGATCTGGAGGCGCTGGCGGTCCCGCGCGGGGTCGCCAAAAATATAGGCTTTGTTGTCGGCCATAGTGCTCCTCCTGGTGGGTGTGTAGCACACCTGGGTCTCTGGATACTATAGCACAACCGCCACATGGTGTCTACCAGGGGATCAGGCAGATCTTGACGCCTAATCCACCGGGCGCTATAATATGGGCATCCACTGGGACCCCATACGGGGAATTCACGTGCGGTGCCGCCCGCAAGGAGCAAGCCTCATGGCAGACATTGGTCGCACCCTCGGAGTGATCTCCGAGCTCACCATCGTCAGCGTCGTCCGGCCCGACCAGGTGGAACCGTGTCGCCAGGTTCTGGCGACCTTCCACCCGCAGGCCATTTTCCAGGCCGTCCCGATGGTCCACTTCGCCCGCTTTGTGCTCCTGCACCCCGGTGACCCCACCACGGGCCAGACCTCGCTATTCTTCAACAGCCACTACGATGGCTCCCTGGACGCGTACCTGGCCGCCCTGGCGACCGGCATCCCCGAACAGTGGAACACCATCTGGAGCCACTGCGACAACTGGCCCGGCACGACGACACTGCCGGGGCTCACCGAGTTCGTCCAGCACAATGCCGTCACCACCAACCTGCTCTACGCTTCCTACCCGAGCGCCACCCTGCGCGATGTGCAGCGGGCGTTGCGCGTCGATCAGGCAGTACAGGATCTGCTGGACCAGGTGCCGGCCCTGCGCCGGCTGCCCCCCGATCAACTCAGCCCCGCAGACAAGGCCGTCCAGGAGCTGGTGGCCGCCTTCGACGCCTGACCGGGCCCGCTCTAATCGGGAGCCGACACGGAGCCGACACAGAGATCAGCCACAAAGATACGACACGGATCGGAGTACCCAGATGTCGCATGTTGGTAAGATTGTAGGGCGCGTCAACGAGATCACCACCGTCAGCAAACTCAAGCACGGGCATGTCGAAATCGCCCGCCTGGCGCTCGACAACAGCGCGCCGATCGCGTTGCGCGTGCTCGCCGATATCGAGACGATCCATTATGCCTGCTGGGTGATCCTGCCGATGAACGGCGAACATTATCTCCTGTTTGTGAGCAACTATACGGGGACTTTCGACAAGTATATCGACGATTTCGCCACGACTCTGAAGCTCGGCCTGGGCCTCGACGCCATCTGGTGGAACTGCGAAGGCTGGCCAGGCGTGGAAAATGTCGAGCGCCTGAAGAACTTTATCCGGGAGACGACGACCAGCGCGGACCTGTTTTATTCAGCCTATCCGCAGGCCACGGTGCGCGATGTGTTGAAGGGCCTCAAAGCCGTGAATGCCGTCACCGCCTTCTTTGAGCTAAATTAGCCAGCAGGGGGAATTTACTACAATGGTACTCGATGCACTCTTCCCGACCACGCTGAGTCCGGACGGGCTCTCCGACATCCAGGGCTTGATCCTCCGTCTCTACCGCTTGCCCTATGGCCGGTTTATCTTTCTGCGCTTTGACGACCAGACCCAGGCCCGGCGCTGGCTCCAGCAAATGATGCCACGGATCACCTCGGTGACCAGCTGGGATCGCGCCGCCAGCGCGCCCCAATTCACCTGGAATGTGGCTTTCACCTACAATGGGCTGCGGGCGCTGGGGGTGGTGGAGGCCGCGCTCGACAGCTTCGCCGAGGAGTTCCGCCTGGGCATGGCGGCCCGCGCCGACTTCCTGGGCGACACGGGGCCGAGTGCGCCCGAGCAGTGGGATGCGACCCTGGGCACCCAGCATGGCGGCATCCACGCGGTGCTGATCCTCTATGCGGCCGACAACCCGACCTGCGAGCGGGAAGACACCTGGCACCAGAGTATCCTCCAGGACACTCCGGCCGTGGTCGTGGTCCATGATCAGGATGTCGGGCTGCTGCCCACCGGGCGGGAACACTTTGGCTACCGCGACGGCCTGGGCGCGCCCGCCGTGGAGGGCAGTGGCGTCGCCCCCTTGCCGGGTCAGGATGTCCTCCGCGCCGGCGAGTTCATCCTGGGCTACAGCGACGAGAGCGGGCACAAGCCGCCCATGCCACAGCCCGACAGCCTGGGGCGCCATGGAAGCTACATGGTCGTACGCAAGCTGAAGCAGGATGTCGTGGCCTTCCGCGAATTCCTGCGCGCCAACGCCGCCACCCTGAACATCGGCGAGGAGATGCTCGCCGCCAAGCTGATGGGCCGCTGGCGCAGCGGTGCCCCCCTGGTGCTGAGTCCCGACCACGACGACCCAGAGCTCGGCGCCGATCCGCAGCGCAACAACGACTTTAAATACCACGAGCAGGACCCCAAAGGCCTGGCCTGCCCGGCCAGCGCGCACATCCGCCGGACCAACGCCCGCGACGACCAGCCCGAGAAGATCGCCAAGGTCGCGCGCCACCGGGTGCTGCGGGGCGGCATCCCCTACGGTCCGCTCCTGCCCGACGGGGCGCCGGACGACGGCGTGGACCGCGGCCTGATCTTCGTCTTCTTCGGCGCCAGCATCGAGCGCCAGTTCGAGTTCGTGCAGACAGCCTGGATCAACGACGGCGACTTCGTGCAGCACGGCCCGGACAAAGACCCGATCGCCGGCGCCAACGACGGTACGACGAACGTCGTCATCCCCTGGCACCCGGTGCGCTACCGGCTCAAGGGCATCCCGCGCTTCGTGGTCACGCGGGGCGGAGGCTACTTCTTCATGCCGAGCATGACGGCCCTGGACTACCTGGCGCATCAGCTGGAGGGTTGAGCCCCAGCCTGGAGTCGCCACACTCCGTCTAGCTTCGTTTTATAAGGGAACCGGTCACCCGTGCGCCGCACCGGCGGGAAGAGTTCCGCGGCGATCTCGTGATACGTTCCCCAGAATTTGGTCGTCACTTCTTCGACCTGCGCCCGCCGCTCAGGCAACCACCCAGCGAAGTACGCCCGCACCGTTTCCTTTTTGGTGAGCAGTTGGAGGTAAGCCAATGACCACGCAAACTAAAGCGATGACTGCTGACGACCTGTTGGACCTGCCGGATGATGGTTTCCGCTATGAGTTGGTGGAAGGAGACTTGCGTAAGATGCCCCCTCCCGGACGCAGGCATGGCCGGATCATCATGAACCTGTCCACGCCCCTTGACCAGTATGTGCGGGCGCAGCGACTGGGTGAGGTCTATGCTGAAATTGGCTACATGCTGGCAACGAACCCCGACACCGTACTCGCCCCTGATCTCTCCTTTCTGCAGCAAGAGCGGCTGGCTGGGGCCGATCCCGACCGCCCCTACTGGGTGGGCGCACCGGATCTGGCCGTGGAGGTCGTTTCGCCGAGCGACCGCTATAGCGAAGTTAATGAGAAGGTGGCACGCTGGCTGGCGGCGGGCACGCGGCTCGTCTGGGTTATCGATCCACGCCGCCAGCAGGTTGCGGTTCACCGCGCTCCGCAGGCCGTAACCAACCTCACTGCTATGGACGCGCTCGACGGCGGCGACGTGGTGCCCGGCTGGACGTTGCCTGTGCGCGAGCTCTTTGTTTAGGATCTGAAATCAAGGTTGGGGGAGATGCCGTCATGAGTCTGGATACCCATGAATCGCTTAGCTTAAAAGCGCTTGGCCAGCCGGAGTTTCTGGCCGATCCTTTCCCTCTGTACAAGCGCATACGGATCGAGGATCCCGTATATTGGGATGCCCCTCTCCGCAGATGGGTACTTACCCGCTATGACGATGTCGTCGCTGCCCTACAGGATCCGCGCTTTTCTGCGAATTATTGGCCCCATCCTGAGAGCTTTCAAGGGCGGGGCAAGGAGCCACTCACCGCGCTCTTTGGGATGCTGACCAAGCAGTTCGCCTTTCGCGATCCCCCCGATCATACGCGGCTACGCGGAGTAGTCAACAAGACGTTCACCTCACGGGCCATTCAAAGCCTGCGACCACGTATCCAGGAGATCCTCGATCGTTTATTGGATAGCATTGTGGCCACCGGGCAGATGGATGTTATCGCGGATCTGGCGTATCCCCTGCCTGCCACGGTGACTTGCGAGATGTTGGGTGTACCGGTAGAAGATCAACTACCATTCAAGCAGTGGTCCGACGACATTACCCATAGTATGCATTTCAAGCGCCTGCCCAGGCAGATGGTCAAAGCGCAGCAGAGCATCCATGATTTTCAAGAATATGTTCGGCAGGCCTGTGAGCGCAGTCGTAAGGATCCCCGCAATGACTTGTTGAATGTGCTCGTCAGCGCCGCAGATGAAGGGGGCCTACTTAGTCCTGATGAGCTAGTGGTCACCACTATTTTCATGATCATCGCCGGCCATGAAGCATCCACTAATTTAATCGGGAACGGCCTCCTGGCTCTATTGCGCAACCCTGCGCAATGGCAAGAATTGCAGCGCGATCCCGGTTCTGCGCCCAGCGCGGTTGAAGAATTGCTGCGTTACGACAGTCCCACTCAATTCCTGGGGCGCATCGTACTGGAGGACCTCGAGCTCGGCGGCAAACAGTTGAAACGGGGGCAGGGGGTCATTATCTTGCTGGGCGCCGCGAACCGTGATCCGGCCCGTTTCCCCGATCCCGATCGGTTGGATTTAAAGCGCGAGAATAATCGCCATCTTGCGTTCTCGTCGGGCATCCATTTTTGCCTGGGCGCCCCGCTAGCCCGTCTTGAAGGCGAGATTACCTTCAATACGCTGGCCCGCCGGCTGCCAGACTTGCGGCTGGCGGCCGAAACCCTAGAGTGGCGCGATTACCTTTCTCAACGGGGCTTGAAGAGCTTGCCGGTTGTGTTTAATCCGCGTGTATGAATTCATCGATATAGTGGTTAACCAGATCGGGCTCTTCGTGGACGATCCAATGCGTCGCCTGGGCAACCCGGCGAATCCGCAGATCGGGCACGAATTTCTCCAGCCCCACCAAATTGCCGCTGAGTAACGTTGTATCGCGCTCACCCCAGATAACCAATGTCGGCACGTGAACAGTGAATGCGCTGGTCGAGTCAGCCGATCGCGATATTGCTGCTGTACTTATAAGGGACTCATTGCCCGCCGCGCGATAATAATTGAGCGCGCCGGTCAACGCACCCGGCTGTCCCCAGGCAGCCCGATATATGACCCGATCTTCCTCCGTGAACATCTCTGGACGAACCGTGCTGCCGAAGACGATAGTAGCAAGTACCGCATAGTTATCAGCCTGCAGAACTGCTTCCGCCTGTGGACGGCGTAAGCGCCCAATATAATAGCTAGCTCGTTGCTGGGCTCGGTTGGTCGCCAATTCCCGGGCAAAGATAGCTGGATGGGGTGCGTTAATGATTATCAGCTTATTTAAGTATTGAGGATACTCCAGAGCAAAGGCCCACGCCACGACTCCTCCCCAATCATGACCAACCAAGATGGCTTTGCCCCTAGGATTTATATGATCGAGTAACGCCCGCACATCGTCCAGCAAATACACAAGCCGATAAGCCTCCGGGGGCGCGGGCTTGTCCGAAAGGTTATAGCCCCGCAGATCAAGTGCTACGACCTGGTAGTCTTTGCGGAAGGCATGCAACTGGTTTTTCCAGGCGTACCAGAATTCAGGGAACCCGTGGAGGAACAGAATTGTTGGCCCCGTGCCCATGGCGACATAGTGCAAGCGGATACCATTCGACTCGATATAGTGCTGATTCTCCATAACCCCCTCACCAAGATCCTCTCACTACAGCGGGGGGGAAGTCATTAATTGATAGCGACTCTCCGCCCTGATTAACCTCTCCCCATTAACGCCAGCCAGTTCTTGCAGGATCGTGATCTGCTGGTTGGTTCTATCTTTCCCGGTGCAGGTGGTCGTAATAGTTACCAAGTCTCCGGGCCGGGTGGGGCCTAGGTATTGAATAAGCAGAAATTGCTGATCAAGTTTCATTACGGCAGGAGGGAATAACGCTAGAGGATAGCCCCAACTCCCGAGTGCGCGCCGTGCGGCATCATCGAACCAATCAGCATACACTGCATTATTGGTCACGCCCAGTACCTCCCCTTCATAACTATAAACCACGCGCGTCAGGATATAGGGCGGCTGTTCTTGCCTGAGCGGTTCATAGTCCAGAGGAGGTACGGCCGCACTCCAGAGCGAGGAAGGTGCCTGACGGAACCATGTCTCCAGGATCTGCGGATCCACTGCCCGCGGGCGCTGATTCGATCGATCCAAATATACCCATTCGCTACGGCCGACCGCAACCGGCTCCCCACCGCGGCGTGTCTCATAATCAATATATACCCGCACCCGCTGATAGTTACTCACCCACGCGGCCAGTGTTAGCTCATCCTGGTAGCCGATATATACAAACCGCTGCAAGGTAGTGCTACGCACTATCCAAGCGGTCCCGTGATCCGCATACCAGGCACGATCGAATCCCGCCGCGCCCGACATATTACTCGCCGTTTGCTCCATATAGCGCAGCAACGCACTTGTATGCAAAGACTCCCAGGCGTCTACATCGTGGAAACGTACGCTAAAGTGCTCCGTATAGAGCTCCGGCATAAGCCCCTCCCCTTAGTCCGCCCCGGCCTCCTGCGCGCGCGCCAGATAATAGCCCGCGCCGATGCGCGTGAAGATGGTACAGGCCTGCGCTAAATGCCGTCGCCGGTGCAGCCCGGTTGCATGACGCCCCAACTCATACGCAGCGATTCCTTCCTCGTAGGGCAGGGACCGGCGTTGCGCGATCGCCAGGGCCGCCTGCCAGGCGCGCCGGGCCTGGCCCTGGTGTCCCTCCAGCCACGCGGCCCGCCCCCAATAGATATAGCAAAAGGCGCGATATGCAGGAAAGACGCGGGCGAGGCGGCGTAGCGGCCGGCAAGCCCGCCGGGCCTGGCGGGCGAGAGTCGCCTGCTCAGTTGCGGCAGCGGCTAGCGCGGCCTCCCACCAACCCAAATAGATCTCCGCAACATACATATACGCCTCGGGAGCACTGTTGATCGAGGACTGGGTCAGCAACTGCTCGGTCTGTGCAACCGCCTCCGGCACCAACTCGGACTCTCCGAGATACCAGTAAGCCAAAGCCCGGATGCCGCAACACCAACAGCGCAAGCGTAAGCCCACGTCAAGGGCGAGTACGCCCGGAAGGATCTCGATCCAGGCCTGGATCACGGCGCGGTGCCCTTGCCGTAGGGCATTATGTAACTGCCCCGTGACCCCCCAAATCTGCGCCTGGATATCGTCTGTCTGCTGACCGATCGTGTAGAGTCGCGCATAAATTTGTGTCGATCGCGTAAATTCGGCGTGGCGGAAGGTCCCCCAGGCCAGGAGGGCGGCATACTCCACCCAGCGCCGGCGGTCCCCCAAGCGCTCAGCGATCACCACCGCACGCTCGACATGGGCCGCCACCATGGGCCAGTAGCCCGCCCCCAGGGTATAGAGCCCGTTCAGCAATAACACATCCGCCAACGAGGAGAGATCTCCGGCGTGGGCGATTGCCTGGTAGGCCCGCCGACGATACGCCCGCGCAAGCCTGTGCAACGGTATAAAGCCCATGGCTGCACACATCCGCGCATACGCCCGTGCCAATTGCGCAGCGTGGCCGGCCGCTTCCGCGGCATTTAAGCCCGCGATGCAGGTATAGATCGTCGAGATCTGGTCACTTTTCAGATAACCAATCGTGCCCAGTTGCTCATAGGTGCGTGCCAGGGCCAGCAGGGTTTGGCCCTCGTCCACGCCCGTTGTGGAGGCCGGCGTTGCTCGCTTGAAGGGCAGGTGCCAGCGTGCCTGGTGGCTCATCTCGCTCAGCAGACCCCTTAGCCATTGACCCTTGCTGGCCGGCAACGGGCAGTTGAGTAGCGTAAGCGCGGCACCGAGGTGGGTTTCACTGGCGCCTACATTCCCAAGACCTAAATAAGCTTCCCCTAGCTGTTGCTCCCAGAGGGCGCTTCGTAGTGAAGAAGCCGGGACGGAAGTCTGGGAGGAAGCTGCCATTGATCCGGGCTGCAGGGCGGGGTCGACGGGATCGTCGAGGGCTATTGCGGCACTGAAGAAGCGAACCGCTTCGTGGTAGGCGCCGCTACGTAAGGCGTGCGCTCCGGCTTTCTCCAGATAGGTGCGCGTGGGGGCGATCACGTTGGCCGCGCCCCAGTGGTGGGCCAGCAGCGCATAATAGGGCGTGAGATCGGCAGCATAGGTCTGCTCATACCAGGTGGCCACGGCGCGGTGCAGCTCCCGCCGCTGCGCAAACAGCAGCAGGCTATAGGCCACGTCGCGCGTGATGATGTGCTTGAAGATGTAGGCCAGCTCCGGGGGCGGCACATCCAGGGGGGTCAGGTCGAGCCGCTCCAACACACTCAAGCTCTCGGCAAGCTCCGGCTCCGCGACCGCCAACGGGTAGATGTCGTATAGCACCCGGAACGGAAAGACCCGGCCGAGCACGCTGGCCACCTTCAGCGTGAGCTGCTGCTGGGCGGTCAGGCGGTCGATGCGGCTCATGATGACTTCCTGGACTGTGTCCGGGAAGTCCAACGCCGCCAGGTTGCCCGCGCCGGGGGCCAGCCGGCACTCCCGGCCCACGATCTGAATCAGCCCGGCGTCGCGTAGACTATAGGCCAGCTCTTCGCTGAAGAAGGGCTGCCCCTCCGCCTTCTCCGTGATCAGGGCCGCCACTCGGTCGGGCAGGCGGTCGACCCCCAACCGCTGGCAGACCAGCAGGATCGCGTCGGCCGGGGCCAGGCTGTCAAGCTGCAGCCGGTGAGTCGCCGGATTATCGCGCAGCTGGCGGTATTCCAGCGGCAGCGGATCGCTCAACGGGCGGGTGACGACGACCAACAGCAGGGGCTGGACCCGCTGGCTGGTCGCCTGGGCCAGGGCCCAGGATGCCGAGTCGAGCCAGTGGGCATCCTCCAGCACCAGCAAGGTGGGGGCCTGCCGGACGGCGCCCTCCAGCAGCCGCACCAGCAGCTCGCGCGTGTTGTCGGCCCGCACCTGCCCGGTCATTTGCGCGGTGAGCTCGCTATCCGGCCAGTCGAAGGGCAGGACACTGCCCAGCAGCGGCGCCAGGTGTGCCAGCTCGGCGGGAATCTGGGCCAGGATCGGCGCGCGCCGGTCCGCAGCCGGGGCACCCGGGTCCAGGGACCAGAGCTGCGCGAAGACCCCCCGCCAGGCATGGTAGGGTTGTGCCTGGTCCAGGGCATCGCCGGCCCCAATAAGACAGGGGGTGGCCAGCGCGCGGGCCTCGTCGACCAGCCCGGTCGCCAGGCGCGATTTACCGATCCCGGCCTCGCCCTCGATCAGCACCACCCCGCTGCTCCCTTGCCGCAGCAGTTGGAGCGCGCTGGTCAGCGTGCCCCGCTCCCGGGTGCGCCCGACTAGCGCTGGGATACCAGCGCGGGGCGCCGCCGCCAACGCGTCCGCGGTCGTATAGGCGGGCACCGGCTCCCGGATGCCGAGCCGCGGCGGGACCGCCTGGGATCCCTGCAGTGTATAGACGGGGATCAGCTCCCGTTTGCCTTTGACATGCAAGGGCGGCAGGGCCGTCCAGGTCAGGGCGGCGGCCGTCGCGGCCTGGACGCGCCCGCTGGCCAGCACCTGCCCGGGCGCCGCCGCTTCCATCAGGCGGGCGGCCAGGTTCACTTCATCGCCCAGCACCCCATACGCCCGCTGCGCCTGCCCGCCACAGGCCCCGGCCCAGACCTCTCCACGACTGAGCCCGATCTGCACCGCCTGGATCCCGGCCAGCTCCGGGGGCGGGTGGCGCAGTTCTAACGCGGCGGCGACCGCCCGCCGGGGATCATCCTCATGCGCCCCGGGGGCGCCAAAAGCGGCCGACAGATAGCTGCCTTTGTCGCCGGCGCTGACATGGAGCAAGCTGCCCTCGTAGCGGGCCAGCACGGTTTGGACCCAGCGGATATAGGCGTCGAGCTGGGCGCCGGCCGTGTCGTCGTCGTCGTAATTCAGGCCGGTAAAGCGCAAGAACAGCGACATGATGCGGCGCAGCTCGGCCAGGAAGGCCCCGTGTCCATGCAGCAGCCGATCATAGATCGCGGGCAGCAGCCAGGGGCGGAGCTGGGCCGGCGTCAGGATACCAGGCGGCAGGGCGGGCCACGGGGTTACAGGAAGGCCGTCCGCGACAAGCTCGATGACGGCATAGCTGGGGGGCGCGGCCGGCGCGGGCGCGTCCCGCCAGGTGAGGATCTGCACCTGGCCGTCCAGGTGGGCGACAGTCGCCGAGTCGAGAATGACTTCGCCGGCCCGGGCGATCCCCTCGCCGACCGCCGTGCGCTCCAGCGTGCGGCCGGCGAGCACCTCCA
>Ga0070730_10004489_pt1 | contig 12228 bp, 12 predicted proteins | sample Coa_R1_3_FD_66447 | JGI IMG/M metagenome (GOLD analysis project Ga0070730, IMG submission 66447) | Surface soil microbial communities from Centralia Pennsylvania, which are recovering from an underground coalmine fire - Coalmine... | ecosystem: Environmental > Terrestrial > Soil > Unclassified ... | reverse complement strand
CGCAGGATGTCGATTCCGTTCAGGTTCCCGATGCGCATGCGTGTTCCTTTCTTGCTGCTTCACTGCACGGACGCGGCCAGGTTGGCCGGGACTTCGCCACCCAGGAAGATGCTGGGCAGGTCCTCCTTGCCGACCACCGCGGCCGGACCGTCCATTCGGTTTCGACCGGCTACCAGCACGTAGACCCAGTCGGCGTTGTTGACTGCGAGATCCACGTTCTGTTCCACCACGACGACCGCGGTGCCCAGTCCGGCCACGCGCCGGATCTGGTCCCAGACCACGCGCGTGTACGCCGGCGACAGACCCGCCGTGGGTTCGTCGAGCAGGACTACCTTGGGCTCGAGCATCAGCGCGCGAGCCATGCCGAGCATATTGCGCTGGCCGCCACTGAGGTTGCCCGCCTTCTTGGACCGGGCGGTCTTCAGATCGGGAAAGATCTCCAGCACCGCTTCGACCCGCTTCTGGACCCCCGATTGGAGCGTGTAGCCGCCCATTTCCAGGTTCTCGTGGACGCTGAGATTGGTGAACACATTGATCACCTGGGGGACGTACGCCATACCACCACGGGCAATCCGGAAGGCCGCCCAGCCGCCGATATCCTGACCACCCAACTTGACGCTGCCGGAGGTATTGCGGAGGAGGCCGAATACCGCCTTCAACATCGTCGACTTGCCGGCTCCGTTCGGGCCGACAATGGCCACCACTTTGCCCGGCTCCGCCTGGAAGTCGACCTCCTGGACCACCGGCACCCGGCCGTAGCCAGCGGTGAGACCGGTCACCGCCAGGATCGGCTCGAGCCGCGGCGCATCCTTGACCGCCACCTCAACGCCGACCGCGGTCGCCGCATGGGGATGCTGGGTGAGGGCGCCACCCAGATAGGCGGTGATGACCTCCTGGTTCGTACGCAGTTCGGAGAGTCGTCCGGTTGCCAGCGTGCGGCCCTCGGCCATGACGACGACGTGATCGCAGATGCGCTCGACGACGTTGAGATTGTGCTCCACCATGATGAAGGTGATGCCCGTGTCGCGCAGCTTCTGGATGTGGCCTTCAAGGAGCTCGACCAGGGCCGGATTGACCCCCGCGAACGGCTCATCCAGGACCATCAGCCGGGGGTCCGCCATGACACCGCGAGCCAGCTCCAGGAGCCGCTTTTGCCCGCCGCTCAGGTTGCGGGCGTATTGATCGCGCGAGTCGTACAGCCCGAATTCGTCGAGCCGCGCGAGCGCTTTCTCGACCAGCAGCCGGTCCTGGTCGTGCCCGACCGCGGGCCGGAACATGGCATTGAAGAGCCGCTCCCCGGCCTGGTGCGGTGGGGGCACGAGCATGTTCTCCAGGACGGTCATGCCGCCTAACTCGCGCGAAATCTGGAAGGTGCGAATCAAGCCGCGCCCCGCGACCCGGTGGCTGGGCCAGCCGGTGATGTCGGTGCCCTCGAAATGGACCTTCCCACCTTCAGCGCGCAGCGCTCCGGAGATGACGTTGATGAGCGTGGTCTTGCCGGCTCCGTTGGGCCCGATCAACGCGTTGATCCAGCCACGCTCGATGCTGAAGCTGCTGCCGTTGACCGCCTTCAAGCCCCCGAACGAGAAGTGGAGGTCCTCGATGCCAAGGATCGCACCCTGCGCGCTGGCGCTATTCAACGCCGGCGACTTTCCGACGGGGAACGTACTTGAGGTCCTTGAAGGCAGCCTTGCGCTCCGGGAGCACGCCCTGGGGCCGGAACCACAGGATGCCGATGAGCAACGCACCGACGATCATGTTGCGGACCGCCGGGATCAACTCCGGACGATTGGGAATCGGGGGCAGATAGCGCGTAGCCTCCTGGAACAGGACCGGCACCAGGAACGCGCCGAGTAGCGCGCCCCAGTTGTTGCCGCGACCGCCCAGCAGGAGCGCGGCGTACAGCAAGAACGTCTCGCCGGCCGCCCAGCCGCCCGGATTGAGGGCGCTGATAAAGCCGACCAGCAGACTCCCGGCGATGCCCGCGTACACGCAGCCGACCACCATCGCGATCATCCTGAAACGGTATGTGTCTTTGCCGAACGCGGCGGCCACGTCGCTGTCCTCACGAATCGCGCGCAGCGTCCGACCGAGCGGTGAATCGTAGATGCGAAACGCGATCAGCCCGAGCACCAGCGTAAAGACCCCGGTCAGACCGACATAGAAGAACGTGTAGGTGTTCGGATCGAGGCCCAGCAGGTCATTGAACGGGTAGGGGATGCCCGCGATCCCGTCCGCACCGTTGAAGACCGCCGTGTTGATGTTGACAAAGTCGTACACGATGGCGCCGACCGAGACCGTGACGATCGCCAGGTAGTCACTCCGCAATCGGCGCAGGGCCACCAGTCCGACGAGCAGGCCGAGCACCCCGGCCGCGCCCGCGCCGACGAGCAGGGCGATTGGAAACGGCAGGTCCAGGCCCAGGATGTAGCGCATGTTGGAAAGAGCGTCCGGCCGGCCCAGCATGACGACGCCGGTGAAGTAGCCGCCGATTGCGAAGAAGGTGATGTAGGTGAAATTCAGGATCCCGGCGGTGCCGAACTGCAGATTCAGGCCCCAGGTCGAGATCGCAAAAACAAAGAAAAACACGATCAGCGTCGTGAGGTAGTAGACAACCGGAGGCATGCGCTAAGCGGCCTTGCCGGCCATCCGGATGATCCCCTGCGGACGCAGCAGGAGGGTGAGAATCAGCAGCGCGAAGGCCACATCGTTCTTGTACGCCGAGTTGATCAAGATCGCCGACATCTCGGTGGCCAGGCCAATGACCAGCGCACCCAACATCGCCCCGTACGGCGAACCCACGCCGCCGAGGATGACGGCCGCGAAAATGACGAACAGGAACTCACCTCCGAAGGACGGTTGGAAGCTGGTGATATTGATGACCAGCACGATCCCGGCGAGGCCGGCCAGGCAGCCGCTGACCAGCCACGTGAAGCTCGTGATGCGGTCGGTGTCGATGCCGCTCACCTGCGCCAGATCGACACTGTCGGACATCGCGCGCATCGCCTTGCCGATTTCGGTACGGGTGAGCAGCACATGTACGGCGCCCATGGCCAGCAAGGCGATGCCGATGATCGTCAACTGGCTGGGCGTGAACAGGAATGGGCCGAGTGCGTACGGCGACTCGCGGGCCAGGTCCAGGCTCTTGAAGTTGGGGCCCCAGATGGCCAGGATCAGGTTGCTCAAAAAAAGCGACAGGCCGAAAGTGACCACCAGCAAGAACAGCAGCGGCACACCCTTCTTGGTAAACGGCTTCAGCAAGAACTGGTTCAGCAGGACGGCGAATACCCCCATCAGCAGCGTCGCCAGGACCACCGACACCCAGATGTTCAGACCCAGGCCGTGGCTGAGGGTCCACGCGAAGTAGGCGCCGAGCGTCAGGAATTCACCGTACGCGAAGTTAATGTGGTTGGTTACCCCGAACTGAAGCGACAGACCCACCGCGGCGAGCGCCAGCACCGAGGCGGTGATCAACCCGAACCCAAACGACAACGCCAGAACACTCATGCAGTTGCTCCCTCGGGCTCAAGCACGCCGACGGAAACTCGCGAATTACGAATAAAAGCTAACTTTTGGCTTTCGGAGCTGTCAAGGCGAGGCGGTAGTGACTCAAATAAGCCGCGGCAGCTGGCCGAACCGGCGCCGCGCAGCGTGGGTGAGGGCCAACGCCGCGAAGGCTGGCAGGGCCAGTTGGCGGCGCCAGCGCCACGGCTGAGCGATCAGGCGGTAGCACCACTCGAAGTGCAGTTGCCGCACCCAGCGCGGGGCGCGCGGGACGTCGCCGGAGAGGTAGTCGAACACGCCACCGACGCCGATACCGACCGGGATGTCGAGCGCGACCAGGTTGCGGTCGAGCCAGTACTCCTGTTTCGGCGCGCCGTAGGCGACCAGCAGCACGTCGACTCGCCCTGCGGCCAGGATCGCCGAGCGCACTGCATCGTCATCCGAGAACAACGGCGACCCTGACATCGCGCCAGCGATCTGCAGGCCTGGATACTGGCGCTGGAGCACGCGGCCCGTGCGTTGGGCCACGTCACCCCGGGCACCGAGCAAGAACCACCGCTCGCCCCGCCTGGCCGACGCCGCCGCCAGCTTGAGCACCAGGTCCGTGCCCTGCACGTGCTCGCGCAGTCGATCGCCCGCCAGGCGCGCGGCCAGCACCAGGCCGATGCCGTCGGGAATATTGAGCGCCGCGCGCTGCATCACGGTCCGAAAGTCCGGCTCGCGCCGTGCCAGCATGACGAACTCGGGGTTGGGCGTCGTCACCAGATGCGGCACCCGGTCATCGATGGCCCGCGCCAGGATAGCCAGGGCTTCGGCGTACGTGACGTCGTCGACGCGCAGGCCGAGGACGTCTACAGCGCGCGGGCGTTGGCGCAATTCGGCGCTGATCGTTCGCTCGATCTAGGCGTGTACCGCGGCGCCCGGGCGAGCGGCCAGGCCGGCCTGGGCACACAGCAGGTCTACGTCCGCCGTCGGCGCGCCCGCGACGCCAATGGCGGCGAGGATGTCGCGGTGCTCGACCAGGGGCAGACCACCCGCGGCCATGAGCACGCGCGCCGGGTCGACCACGGTCTCGCGCGCCCAGGGCGGCGTGCGGCCCGGACGCAACTCGTGCGTCGCGAGCTGATACGTCAACGCGGTGTACGCCTTCTTCGACGCCAGTTCGAGCGCCCCAGCTGGGCTGCCTGGCATCGCGTGTGACGCGAGCGCGGCGCCAGCCGCGTCGACGACCACGACGGCGACCGCTGCCCCGGCGCGGCCAGCGTACGCGACGGCCAGCTGGACCATGTGATCGGCAACCTCAGGCGTGACGCGGACCTGAACCTTGTTGGCCCGAAAGAAGCTCGCGTTGATCTCGATATAGTCCTGCCACTCCGTTGGGACGTCGGTGTCAAGGAAGATCGCGTTTACCGGACACACCAGCAGACACTGCTCGCACTCGATGCACACATCCGGATCGATGAAGTTCTGGGGTGCGTCCGGGGTGGTGTGGATGCAGCCTGCCGGGCACACCTCGACGCAGGAGCCCTCCTTGGTCCCGATACACGGCTCGGTGATGACATAGGTCACGAACCGCGGCCTCGGTTCCCCTCGGCCGGCTCACCAGACCGGTGCTGAAGTTCCGAGGCGATCGCGCCGCCGCCGTCGCGAAGGTTCGCCGTCAACGGCAGATCGGTGCAGACGATTTCGGCAATGTGGCAGTCAGGGCCTTGCCGGCCAACGCCAGCCAGCGCGGCGAATCGGTCCCGATCGGCCGACGACGACGTCGCGCGGTAGCCCATCTCTTTGATGACCGCGCACAGGTTGAACGTGACGAAGAGCGCCTTCAGCGCTGGCGCCTGACCGCCAATTCCGAGTGCATGGCGCGTGTCGTACTCGCTTCGCAGCGCGCAAACGACGGCAAACGCAGGCTCAGCGTTGCCGAACGGGTTGGCGGCCAACTCGACAATGCCGACCCGATCGGCGCCGAAGAAGCGGCCCAGCTCCTTGATGTGGTTGGCCATGACATTTGGCGAGTGGACCTCGCCGCGCACGGGGTGCACATCCCCTCGCGGCATGCTGTCGAAGGCGTGGGTGATCAGGTTATTCAGATCGGCGGGCGGTCGATTGATGAACGCGTCCCAGTAGGGGTCGGCGGGCTCATGCAAGCGCACGTCAGCTTCTCTTCGTGAAGCGATTGACGTTTTCCTTCAGCGGCGCGTAGTAGCCAATGTTCGTCGACTCGAGCTGGATCAGTTGACGCGTATCGCCCGCGCTCCGCTGCGCTCCGCGGGGGTCACCGTGTTGGGCGGTGCAGCCCGCCACCGTGCAGGCTTTGACGCCGGGTTTGATGCCGCTGTCGTAGCCCAGCCAGCGGACGCGTTTGGTGGCGAACTTGCCCCAGAAGCGATCGTCGATCCATTTGAGCGCTCGAACGACGCCCGGGCGCGCCGCTGTCGGCGTCGCCGTCAGCGTGCGCACCGCGAGCGTGCGCCACCACACATTCGGCTTCGTGTACGGGCAGACGGTCGCGCACGTCAGGCAGACGTTCCAGTGGTCAGCGACGAGCGGTCGTAGTTTGTAGCACGTTTCCCACTTGATCTTGTATTTCTCGACCCCATTGAAGACCTGCTTGTCCTCAAAAGTAATACTGTTCGTGGGGCACGTCTCGGCGCACTTCCGACAGATTTTGCAGAAATCCTCAACGCCCAGGTCGATCGGTTTGTCCGGTGCCAGCGGCAGGTCGGTCAGAATCGCGTCGTTGAGGTGAATGCGGGCGCCGAACTTCTCGGAGATGATCAGGCCGTTGCGTCCGAGCTCGCCCACGCCGCCGGCGAGCGCGGCGGCCTGCGGGTTCACCTTGCCCCGAATAGCGGTGTAGCCCAGCTCTTTGATGTAGCGCTCCATGGCGGTCAGCACGAGGACCGTCTGCATCAACGTCGTGTCGTAGGCGGCGTCGCCAATGTGGTGTCGATGCGCCTGGGCCATGCCGTAGTCCCACGCCACCGGGGTCACGATCACGTACGGGTATCTGCGGCACAGCTCGTCCGGGCTGCCGGTCGCGGCGTCGCCGCCGCCCGTATCGCCATGGTCGTTCATGGCGCCGCCGCCGTACAGCAGGGCGGGGTGCGCCCGGCCGATCCCGACGCTGTCAGCCCCGAAGTAGCGTCCGGCCCGCTTGATGTGCCGACTCATCGCGGCCGGGTCGTCGATCCGCGTCCGGGTCGGATTGATGGCCCCTGTGGCCGTCTGGCGCAGCACGGCGGTGAAGTAATTGCGGTTGTCGCGGGCGCGGGTCGAGTTCGTGCGCCCGAGCGGATCGACGGCGACGGTATTGCGCAAGTAGTTGAACAGCGCCTTGCCCACCTCGCCGCGTCGCACCTTCGGGTGCGGCGTGTCCTCCGGGTCGACATTCACGACCGTACCGACGACGTGCACGGTGCGCCCGAGGTCGGGCGGCGGGAACTCGGTGTCGGCCGCCGGGTCGTAGGCAGCGCGGGTTGGGGTGACGGGCTCGATGGCCATCAGCAATGCTCCCGTATCCCGGGAAGTCTACGTGCCCAGGGATACCGCTTCTAGTCCGCGAAGCGGGCCGCGAACGTTAGAATGGCCGCCGGTGGCGACCTTGCTGACCGGCTCGGGCTATATCGGCGCCGCCTTGCTTCGTCGACTGGCCGCACGCGGCGAGCCAGTCGTCGTGCTCGAGAATTTCTTCTGTACGCCTCGATCGGATGTCGCGGCCGCGCTCCCTTCGGGAACCTGTCTGATCGAAGGCGACGTGGCCGAGGCACGCGATGTGGCCCGCGCGTTCGACGCCCTCGGCCCGCACGGCGAACAGCCGCACGTCGTTTTTCACCTGGCCGCGCAACCGAGCGCATCCGTGGCCGCAAAAGACCCCGAGCTGACCGAGCGCAGCAATCTGGTCGGCGCGCGGCGAGTGCTCGAGGCGGCCCATGCCCGGGGCGCGCGGGTCGTCTTCGGCGGCTCGTTTCGGGTCTATGGCGACGAGCTGGTGGGACAGACCATCGACGAGCACACGCCGTATGGCCGCGTTGGCGATCTGTCACACCTGAGCAAGGTGTACACCGAACAGCTCGCGCGCATGCTCGAGGTGGCGTTCGTGTCGGTGCGACTGGGGGTGACGTACGGGCGGTCGCCGATCATGAAGACGTCACCGCCGTTCATGACCGTGCCGAATCTGTTCTGCCAGCGGGCCGCGCGCGGCGAAGTGCTCGAGGTGCGCGTGGATCGACCCATGGGGTTCATCCACGTCCAGGACGCCGCGGACGCGCTGTTGCGCGCCGCCGAGACGCGATCGCCGAGCGTCTGGACTGTGGTCAACGCCGCCCCCGAGGTCGCCACGATCGGCCAGGTCGCGCGCACGGTGCAACAGTTGATTCAGCGGCGGGGTGGCGCTGTACAGATCCAGGGCGCGGCGTCTTCCGAGGCCGGTTTCGCCGTACATTCGGCCCTTGCAGACGACGGCTTCACGCCCCAGCGCACGCTGGCCAGTGGCCTCGGCGAGGTGCTCGACCTGTTCCTGGCCAACCCCCACCAATGACCGTCCTGATCACCGGCGCCTCCGGCCTGATCGGCCGGCACACCGTCGCGCTGTTGCAACAGCGTGGCGAAGGCGTGCGGACCTTCCAGCGGGGTCTCGTCACAACCCCGGGCGCCGTGCACATCCAGGGCGACGTGCGCACCGACCTCGAAGGCTTGTGCGCCGCGACGCGCGGCTGTCGCGCGGTCGTGCACCTGGCGGGGCGGGGCGACGTCGGCGAATCGCGGCGCGACCCACTCGGCTACGCCGAGCTGAACGCGACTGGGGCCCTGAACGCTCTTGAGGCGGCGCGTGCCGCGGGGGCGACCTTTATCCTGGCCTCGAGCCAGCGCGTCTACCCGTTGCGACCGGTGGCGTGCCGCGAGGACGCGGTCCTCGCGCCTGACAGCCCGTACGGCTATGCAAAATGGGTCGCCGAGCTGTGGTGCCGCATGGCCAGCGAGCAGTGGCGCCTCACCACCCGCTGCTTGCGCTTCTTCTCGGTCTATGGGCCTGGTCAGCAGCCCAACGGCGGCAGCGGCGTCGTGCCGATTTTTGCCCACGCGGCGCTGGGCGGACAGCCGCTGCGCGTGCAGTCGGCCGGCCGACGCGATTTTTCGAGCGTGCACGACGTCGCCCGCGGCATCGCGCTGTGCCTCGACTTGCCGGCCGACGGAACGCACCGCGTCTACAACGTCGCCACCGGTGTCGGCACGACCTTCCGCAAGCTGGCCGAGCTGCTGACCGAGCTCACGGGCTCGCGCTCACCCATCGACGAACAGATCGGCGAGCCGCATGGTAGCGACCTGGTCGCCGACATCAGTCGTGCCGAAGCCGAGCTCGGCTACAGCCCGTGCATCCCTCTCCGTGAGGGCCTGGAAACCTACGTCCAATGGCTGCAAAACTCTGTTTGAAGGCCCGGCCCACGCCGGCGCAGCTCGCCGATCGACTGCGTCCGATCGACGGCGTCTGGCCGGACGGTCTGGAGCTGTATCTGGCCGCGGCCGACCTGGCGACAGCAGCGGACGTCGATGCCGTCGCCGATCGCGTGCAGGCCATCGCGGTGCCCAACGACTTTGCGCTGCTGATCGAGGGGCCGGTCGACTCGCTCGACGGGGACGACTTCGACGTGACGCGCGAGAGCGATGCCGACCGGCGGGTGGTCGAACGACTCGCCCACCTGGCCCACCGCATTGGCGCCCGCGCGGTCAACATCCATGTCATCTCGCCCAGCCCGGATCTCAGCCGTCTGACGCTCGAGTGTCGTGCCGCCCTGCTCGAGCGCGCGGTGCCATTCCTCACGCGTTTTGTCGACCTGATGCAGGGTGCGGGCGCGGTGCCGACGGTCGAAAACATGCCGCCGGTGTTGCGCATGCGACGCAGTGACTTCGCGTTCACGCCGATCGGCATGGCTTCGGCCGACCTGCGCTGGCTCGTGGCGCGCGTGCCCGGGCTGCGGCTGCTGCCCGACACCTCGCACACCGGGCTCTACCTCAACGCCCGACGCCTGCCGCCCGATCCCGCCGATGCCTGGAGCGCCGACCTCAGGACCTACCTCGACCAGTTGCCCGCCGAAGGGCCGGATCTGGTCGGCTACATGCAGTCGCTCGAGCCGCACGTCGAAAATGCGCAGATCTCCAATGCGTCCGGCGTGCTCGGCGAGGGGTTAGCGTATGACGAGGGTGACTTCGACCTGGATCCCGCCATCCGCTGGCTCGACGAGCACGCACGCCACATCGTGACCGAGACCATCGAAACCAACAACGACGATGCGGTGTTCATGCGCGATGCGCTGCGGCGCATGCGATCGGCGCTGGCTTGACCTCTGACCAGGTTCGGCCGGTGCCGCCGGCCGAGGTGCTGCTCGGACGACTCGAGTTCAGTGGTGACCTGGCACACGCGGCCGAATACGTGCGCGACCGGCGCGTCCTGGTCACCGGCGCGGCCGGGAGCGTGGGTACGTCGCTGGCGCGCGTCCTGCTGGCCGCCCGTCCGGCGAGCCTGGTCTTGCTCGATCACCACGAGCACTCGCTGTTCAGCCTGGAACGCGCGCTCGGTTTTGGCCACGCGGGAATGAGTTGTGAGCTTGCCGACATTCGTGACCCGGGCCGCGTGCAGCGGCTCTTCGCGCAGCACGCGCCGGAGATCGTGTTTCACCTGGCGGCCGCCAAGCACGTGCCCTACGGCGAACGTTTTCCAGAAGGTGCCGTCGCCGCCAACGTGCTGGCGACCCTGACGCTGCTCGAGCTGTCCCGAGACACCGGCGTCGAGGCGTTCGTCTACCCGTCCAGCGACAAGAGTGTCCAGCCGCCGAGCGTCTACGGCGCCACCAAGCGCATCGCCGAAGCGTTGCTCCAGGTGCAGGTCCAAAGCGACCGGGATCGGCGCTGGGCGGTGGTGCGCTACGTGAACATCGTCGGCACCCGCGGCAGCGTCATCGAGACGTTCACCCAGCAGGTGCTCGCGGACCAGCCGCTGAGCGTCACCGACGAGCGCATGACGCGCTACTGGATCAGCATGGACGAAGCCGTCTGGTGCGCCTTGCTCGCGGGCCAGCACGCCGCGCCTGGAGACGTGGTCATGCCTGCCTGTGGCGAGCCCGTGCCGCTGCTCGAGACTGCGCGGCGACTGGCCGGCTGGTATCGTCCGGAGCGGGTGCCCTATCCAATCATCTGCACCGGCATTCGGCCGGGCGAACGGCTGCATGAGGTGTTGCTGTCGGCCAACGAATCCTTCGGCGACGCGGTTTGCCCGGGTCCGAATCCGGGTCAGCCGCCCGGACTGCGTTCGGTCCGGACGATGCGCGCCGCTGCCCAGCTGGCCGAGTTACCGCGGGTCGTCGACGAACTCCGGCAGTATGTCGCAGCGGGCGACCGCGACCGTCTGGCAGCGGCCTGCCTGGCGGCCGCCGAAGCGCTGCAGTGACGGCCGCTCACGCCAGGCCTCAGGCTCAGTTGGCGACCTCACTCATGCCGCTACGCCGAACACACGCCCGCAGCACATGAATCCGCTGCCCTGGCTCGGGCTGGCCTTTCTCCTCGCCGCGAGCTCCACGTACGGGCTCGCCCGCGTCGCCGAGCGCCTCGGGCGACGCCTGGGGGTGCTCGACGAGCCGCGGCCTGGCGAAGTCCAGCGCTGGAGCGTGCCGCGAACTGGCGGCTACGCGATGCTCGTTGGCCTCTGGCTGGCCCTGCTGGTCGCGTACCTGCTGCGCGACCGCTTCCTGATCGATCCTGAGCTCGGGCCGGAGTGGAACCCGTCGGACGATCTGCGGATGCTCGGCCTGGTGCTCGGCTCGCTCTGCATCGTGCCGCTGGCGCTGCTCGACGACCGTCGGCGCCTCGGGCCCTTGCCACAGCTCGCCGGCCAACTGGTCATCGCCGCGGTGCCCGTGGCATTCGGCTTGCGGGTCAGCAGCATTGCCCAGCCGTTTGGCGACCCGATCGAGCTGCCGGTCTGGCTCGACATCCCGGTCAGCATCGTGTGGTTCGTCGGCATGATGAACGCCATCAACTGGGTCGACGTCATGGACGGTCTGGCGGGCGGCGTGGCGCTCGGCGGCGCCCTGGTGCTGTTTGCGCGGGCGTTCCTGTTCACGCAGTTTTCCATCGCGCTGTTCCCGTTGGCCCTGGCGGGCGTGTGCCTCGGCTTTCTCGGTCGCAACCGACCGCCGGCCCGGATCTTCATGGGCAGCTCGGGGTCGCTGCTGCTCGGCTTTGGCCTGGCGGGCAGCGGCATTCTGGGCGGTGCAAAAGTCGGCACCGCGATCCTGGTGCTGGGCGTCCCGATCCTCGACGCCGCCTGGGTCATCTTCCGGCGCGTGACGCGCGGCGCCCGGCCGACCATTGGCGGCGACAGCGAGCACCTGCCGATGAAGCTCCACGAGCTCGGCCTGAGCACCGGTCAGACCGTGCTCGCGCTGTATGTCGTCTCAGCTATCCTCGGCGTCATCGGGCTGAGCCTGCACACCCCGCCCGAAGCGCCGAGCATCGACAAGCTCTACGCCCTGCTCGGCATGGCGTTCGTCGTCCTACTCGTCCTCGCCGGCGTCACCGTCGCTGTCACCCGCCGCCGCCGCGCGGCCCGCTAGCTAGTTTTCACTGCGAAACTCGGGCGGCTGGCGCTCGAATTGGGGACTACCGGAGCAAAAGGCCTTCCGGGTAAGGTGGCGTTGCTACACACCCATCTTCCCGAGAAGGCCTTTG
>Ga0070730_10004487_pt1 | contig 12230 bp, 3 predicted proteins | sample Coa_R1_3_FD_66447 | JGI IMG/M metagenome (GOLD analysis project Ga0070730, IMG submission 66447) | Surface soil microbial communities from Centralia Pennsylvania, which are recovering from an underground coalmine fire - Coalmine... | ecosystem: Environmental > Terrestrial > Soil > Unclassified ... | reverse complement strand
GCCGGATTCGGCCACTGTACCCAGCGAACTGGCCGCGCTACACCGCGCGCATCGCGCATTCCCTCGACCACCCGGCCGACCGCCAGCTCGGGTTCGCGCCCGCGCCTGGCGCCGACCCCGCACGGCTGCTTCCCGTTACGGCTGTCACCGTGGCACGGCGCGACGGCAGGCTGTTCGCCACCGCGCCCGGCGGCGGTAGCTGGCCGCTGATCGAGGTGTTCGCGGCGCTGGTGTCCATGCACGCGGTGGACGGGTTCAAGCTGGTCGCGGGGCCGCCGCACAGCCCGAGGATCACGGTGGACCGGCTGGTGGTGACGCGGGAAACCTGGCGCACCACGGTGGCGCGCACCGGCCTGGCCCAGTCCGGCGGCGAGCAGGCCAGATACCTGGCGGCCCGCAGGCTGCGCCGCGACCTGGGACTGCCGGACCGGGTGTTCGTGAAGTTCGGCACCGAAACCAAGCCGGTGTTCGCGGACCTGACCAGCCCGCTGCTCATCAGCGCGCTGTGCACGATGGCGCTGCGGGCGCTGGAGCACGGCGGCGGCGAGACATCCGTCGTGTTCACCGAGATGCTGCCCGGGCCCGAGCACGCCTGGCTCACCGACGCCGCTGGCCGGCGTTATTTCAGCGAGCTCAGGTTCCAGATCCGGGATCCCGTGCCGGGAGGAGCCGCATGATTCGCGGGCCGTCATATCCGATTCCTGAGGCCACACTGACAGATCTGGTCGGCGAGCAGGCGCGCAGCAGGCCGGACGCCATCGCGGTGCGCCAGTGGGACAGCCGGCTCAGCTACCGGGAGCTGTGGTCCGCCGCCGGGCGCCTCGCCGCGGCACTGCACACCGCCGGCGTGCTGCCTGAGGCGCCGGTGTGCGTGTGCCTGCGACGGCGGCCGATCGCGGTGGCCGCGCTGCTCGGGGTGCAGCTGGCGGGCGCCGCGTACCTGCCGCTCGACCCGGATGACCCGCCGGCCCGGCACATCGCCGTCGCCGGTGACGCCGGGGCGCGGTTCGCCGTGGCGGATGAGCAGACGGCGGCAGCGGTGCAGGCGGCGGGGCTGACGGTCGTGCCCGTACCCGGGCCGGGCGGCACACAAGGACCAGTCCCCCGGCCGGCCGGCCGGCGCGGCCGGCCGGACAACGCCGCCTACGTCCTTTACACCTCCGGCTCCACCGGCCAGCCGAAGGGCGTGGTGATCAGTCACCGCAGCGCGGTCTCGTTCGTCCGGGCGTTCGGCGCTTTTACCGGCGCGGGGCCGGCCACCCGGTCGTTCGGGTTCGCGTCGTTCGGGTTCGACGTGTCGGTCCTTGACCTGTTCGTGCCGCTGGCAGCGGGCGGAGAGGTGGAGCTGCTGGGAGAGGCCGACCGGGCCGACCCGGAACGGCTGCAGCGGTTTTGCGAGCTGCACGCGATCACCTGGGGGTGCGTCCCGGTGTCGCTGCTGCCGATCCTCGACCCGGCCCGGCTGCCCGCCTGGGTCACGCTGATAACCGGCGCGGAGGCCCCAGGCCCGGAACAGGTGGAGCGGTGGTCCGGCGCCGGCGACCCGCCCGCGCGCCGCTTCCTCAACTGCTACGGCCCGACCGAGGCGACCGTGTGCGTGACCTCGTTCGAGGCGAGCGGCCGCTGGACCCAGCCGCTGCCGATCGGGACGCCGCTGGCCAACCACCGGATCTGCCTGGTCGGTGAAGATCTGCGCCCGGTGCCGGACGGCACGCCGGGCGAGCTGCTCATCGGCGGCGCCGGGCTGGCCCGCGGGTACCTGGGCCAGCCCGGTCTCACCGCGGCCCGGTTCATCCCCGACCCGTTCGGCGGGAAGCCCGCGGCGAGGCTGTACCGGACCGGCGACATCGCGGTCTGCCGGGATGGCATCCTGCACTTCCTGGGACGCCGGGACAGCCAGGTGAAGATCCGTGGCCGCCGGGTGGAGCTCGCCGAGGTGGAGGCGGTGCTGCGCGGGCTGCCCGCGGTGCTCCACGCGGTGGTGGACGCGCCGCCGGACTCCGGCGGCCGCCGCCTCGTCGCGTTCTGCACCCTCGCCGGCGGCGCGGACGAGGATACGGTGCGGCAGGCGTGCGCGCGGCTGCTCCCGTCCGCGCTGGTGCCCTCGGCGGTCATCCGGCTGGAACGGTTCCCGCTCAACACCGCCGGCAAGGTCGACATGGACGCGCTGCGCGGCTATGCGGCCCGGGTGGCCGCCGCCCAGGCGGAAACCGGCGATGGCCGCTGCCCGGCCGGCCCGGCCGAGGAGGCGGTCGCGGCCGCCTGGCGCCGGGTGCTCGACCGCCGCACGGTGGCCGCGGACGACGACTTCTTCGCCTCCGGCGGTCACTCGGTCGCGGCCATGCGGCTGGTCGCAGACCTGCGGTCGGCGCTGCACCGCGCCGTGTCAGTTGAGGACGTCTTCACCGGGCGGACCCTCGCCGGGGTCGCCGAGCGCGCCGCCGCCGCGCCGCCACTCGACGGCGCGGACCTCACCACGGGCAACCCGCCCGCGCTGTCGCCGGCCCAGCGCCGGCTGTGGTTCCTGGACAAGCTCGCCCCCGGCTCGGCCGCGTACAACATCGCGCTCGCCGAGCGGATCACCGGGCCCTTGGACATCACGGCGCTGCGGGCGGCGCTGACGGCGGTCGCCCGGCGGCACGATGTGCTGCGGTTGCGCATCAGGGACGGCATCTGCGGGCCGGTGGCCGAGGTGGCACCACCGGAGCCGGCCCCGCTGGCCGTCATCGACGCGGCGGCGGACGCGGTGCCCGCGCTGCTGGCCGCGCAGGCCGGTGCCGGGTTCGATCTCGGCCGGGGCCCGCTGTGGCGGGCCGCGTTGCTGCGGCTGGGCCCCGCCGACCACGTACTCGCGCTCTGCTTCCATCACGCGGTGTTCGACGGCTGGTCGCAGCGCCCGTTCTACACCGATCTCGCGGCCGCCTACCGCACCGCCCGCGGCGGCGCGGGGGACGGTGGGCTCGGCCCCCTGACCGCCCGGTTCAGCGACTACGTCGCCTGGCGGGCGGAGCGGGACAGCCAGCGCGGCGCCGCCGACCTGGCCTGGTGGGTGCGGCACCTGGCCGGGGTTCCGCCCGTGATCGACCTGCCGCGCGATGCCGCCCGGCCGCCGGTGCAGACCTATCGTGGCGCGCTCACCGCCGCCGGCCTTCCCCCGGCCACCTCGGCCGCGGCCGGGAAACTGTCGGAGCAGCTGGGAGTCACGGTCCCGGCGGTTCTGCTGGCCGGCTTCGGGGTGCTGCTGCACCGGCTCACCGGCCGCCGTGACCTGGTGATCGGAACCCCGGCCGCGGACCGCAGGCACCCGGCGTTCAGCGATCTCGTCGGGTTCTTCATCGAGGTGATGCCGCTGCGGATCCGGATCGATCCGGCCGGCAGCTTCGCTGACCTGGCCCGGGCCTGTTCCGACGAGCTGCTCGCCGCGCTTGCCCACCCGGCGGCACCGCTGGACCGGATCGTGGAGGCGCTCGCCGTGCCCCGTGACCCCACCCGGCCGCCGCTCGTCCAGGTGCTGTTCAACGTCTACAACTTCCCCGAGCCCCGGCTGTCGCTGGACGGGCTGCACACGCGGCGGCTGGCGGCACCGCTGCCGGGATCCCCGTTCGACCTCACGGTCTACATAGCCAGGCAGGACCAGGGTTACGCGGCAGAGCTGGCGTACAACCCGGACCTGTTCAGCGCCGAGCGCGGGCGCGCGTTCCTGGCTGGTTTTCTCGCGCTGCTCGGCGCGCTCGCCGGCGCGCCGTCCCGCCCGGTCGGCGAGGCGCCGCTGCCACCGGAGGCCGCCGCCTGGGCCGGGCCGCCGCCCGCGCCCGGGGCCGGAGAGCCGCGGCCACACCCGCCTGCCGTCGCGGCACCGGCTGGCGCGGCACCGGCCGTCGCGGCCCCGGCTGGCGCGGCCCCGGCTGGCGCCGAACCGGCTGGCGCGGCACCGGCCGGCCCGTCGGAACTGGCCATCGCGGCGATCTGGCGGGACGTGCTCGGGCGCCCGGAGGTCGGCGCGACCGTGAACTTCTTCGACGCGGGCGGCTCCTCGCTGGCCCTCGTCACCGTGCGGGAGCGGATCGCCGATCAGTTCGGGCGCGAGCTTCCGGTCGCCGAGCTCTTCCAGTTCCCATCCATACGCGCACTGGCCAGGCACCTCGACGGTGTGCATGCCGCACCCGAACTCGCGCGGGCGCAGGCCCGCGCGGCGGCGCGCCGCGGGCGGTCCAGGCGGTCCGAGACAGTGCCAGGCCGTGAGCGCGGCCTGGGCGATGCCGATTGAGGAGGCCGACGTTGACCCATTCCCAGCCCACCGGAGTCGAGCCGATCGCGATCGTCGGGATGGCGGCGCGGGTCCCCGGCGCCGGCGACCTCAGCCAGTTCTGGAACAACCTGCTCGACGGCGTGGAGTCGGTGACCTTCTTCGACGACGGCGAACAGCGGGCCCGCGGCGCGAGCGAGGCCGAGCTGGCCGACCCGGAATTCGTCCGCGCCGCGCCGGTACTCGCCCAGATGGAGTACTTCGACGCGGGGCTGTTCGGGATGACCGCACGGGAGGCGGAGCTGGCCGACCCGCAGCTCCGGATCTTCCTGGAGCTGGCGCACACCGTGCTCGGCGACGCGGCGTGCGACCCCGCCCGGTACCCCGGCGAGATCGCGGTGTACGCGGGCTCCGGCGCCGACGAGTACAAGTGGCTGAACCTGCGGCGCAACAGCAGGATCGCACCCGCCGCGGGCACCCTGAGCGTCTCGGTCGGCAACCATCCCGACTACATCGCGACGACCGTGTCGTACCGGCTGAACCTGCGCGGGCCGAGCATGACGCTGCATACCGCCTGCTCCACCTCGCTGGTGGCGGTGCACGTGGCGTGCGAGGCACTGCGGGCCGGCGAGTGTGACATGGCGCTCGCGGGCGGGGTGTGCGTGGAACTTCCGCACGGCAAGGGGTACTTCTCCGCCGATGGGTTCACCTCATCGGACGGTCATTGCCGGCCATTCGACGCCAAGGCGGACGGCACGATCTGGGGCAGCGGGGCAGGGGTGGTCGCGCTCAAGCGCCTGGACGGCGCCCGGGCGGACGGCGACCACATCCGTGCCGTGATCTTGGGCAACGCCGTCAACAACGACGGCGCGGCCAAGGTCGGCTTCTCCGCCCCCAGCGTAGAGGGGCAGGCGGAGGTGATCGCCCAGGCGCTTGGCGTGGCCGGGATCGAGCCCCGCTCGATCGGTTACGTCGAGGCGCATGGCACCGGCACCGCGCTCGGTGACCCGATCGAGGTCGCGGCCCTGACCCGGGTGTACGCCGCGGGCACGGCGGACCGGCACTGGTGCGGGATCGGCTCGGTCAAGTCCAACTTCGGGCATCTCAGCCAGGCCGCCGGGGTGGTGAGCCTGATCAAGGCGGCGCTCGCCGTCGAGCACGGTCTCATCCCGCCCACCATCAACTTCACGCAGCTCAATCCGGCGATCGAGTTCGACTCGGGCCCGTTCTACGTGGTCACCTCCTTGTCCGGCTGGGATGCCGCCCAGGAGCCGCGCCGGGCCGCGGTGAGCTCGTTCGGTATCGGCGGGACCAACGCCCACGTGATCCTCGAGCAGGCGCCCGGCGGGCAGCGGAACGGCGAACGGCCGCGCCGGGCCGAGGTGCTGCGGGTGTCAGCCAACACCGGCGAGGCGCTCGCGGCGTCGGTGGCCCGGCTGGCCGGCCACCTGACCGCTCAGCCGGGGCTGGAGCTTGGACCGGTGGCCCACACTCTGCGGGTGGGCCGCCCGCAGTACCCCTGCCGCGCCTTCGTGGTAGCGGACAGCATCCCGGATGCGGCCAGCGCGCTGCGGGACGCCAAACGGCTGGCGACCGCCCGGGTGGCCGACCCCGCGCCGGGCTTCGGCCTGCTGTTCTCCGGGCAAGGCTCGCAATACCCGGGGATGGGGGCGGAACTTTACCGGGAGGAACCGGTGTTCGCCGCCGCCGTTGACGAGTGCTGCGAACTCCTTCGCGGCGACGGGGTGGACATCCGGGCGGTGATGTGGCCGCCAGCGGCCACGGAGGCAGGCGGCGGGGAAACGGCGGGAACCGCGGCGGATGCGGCTGCCCGGCTTGACGACACCCGGCTCGCCCAGCCCGCGCTGTTCGTGATCGAACATGCCCTGGCCACGCTGTGGCAGTCGTGGGAAGCCCGCCCGGCCGCGATGATCGGCCACTCGATCGGCGAGTACGTGGCCGCCACCGTCGCGGGAGTGTTCACGCTGCCTGACGCGCTGCGCCTGGTGACGCTGCGGGGCCGGCTGATGTCGTCCATGCCCGCCGGCTCCATGCTCGCGGTCCAGTTGGACGAGGACGACCTCACCCCCCGGCTGGCCGGCGGCGTCTGTCTGGCCGCGGTCAACGCGCCGGGGATGTGTGTGGTCGCGGGGCCGACGGCGGAGGTCACCTCCCTCGCGGAGGCGCTCAGGGCGGACGGCATCAAGGCAAAGATGCTGCGCACCTCGCACGCCTTCCATTCTCCGATGATGGAGCCGATCGTGGCCGAGTTCACCGCCGCGGTCGCCGCGACGCCGCGCGCCGCACCACAGATCCCGTTCGTCTCCAACCTGACCGGCGACTGGATCACCGGCGAGCAGGCGACCGACCCCCGGTACTGGGCCGCGCAACTGCGCCAGCCGGTACGGTTCGGCCGCTGCGTCGCCACGCTGGCAGCGTCCGGGAGCTGGGTGCTGGTGGAGTGCGGGCCGGGCCGCCAGCTCGCTGGCCTGGCCGGGATGCAGTTGCCGGGCGGCGGGCTGCGGCCACTCCCGAGCCTGCCTGGCCCGGGTGAGAAGCTTGGTGACGCGCAGGTCCTGTGCCGGACGGTGGGCCGGCTGTGGCTGGCCGGGGTGCCGGTGAACGAAGGCACGCGAGCTGCCGGCCGCCGCGTCCCGCTGCCGGGCTACCCGTACGAGCGGACGCGGTACTGGATCGAACCCGACCTGACGGCTGAGGTGGACGCCGGGGATGGGGATGACCGGGCCGCCGGGCCCGCCACGGCCCGGCCGGTCGGGGAATGGTTCGCGGTGCCTGCGTGGCGGCAGGAGCCGCCGCTCCCCGTCGCCACACCAGCCGGCAGGTTCGCGGTATTCGCCGCCGGCCCCTCCGGCGAGCAGATCGCTTCAGCGCTGCGGGACGCGGGCGCAAGCGTGGTCACGATCCGGCCGGGCAGCCACTTCACCGAGGACGCGGACGGCTGGCGGATCAGGGCCTCGCAACGGGAGGACTACGACGCGCTGCTGGCTGCCTTGGCGTCTGCCGGCGGCCTCCCCGGCCGGTTCGTGCACGCCTGGGCGCTGGCCGGCGACCCGGCCGGCCTTGACGTGTCCGCCGCGTGGGAGGCGCAGGAGCACGGGTTCCTCAGCCTGTTGCGGCTTGCCCAGGCCATCGCCGCGGCCCGGTCCACAACACCCTGGGCGCCATCGCTGGATGTGCTCGTCACCGGGACCGAGGACGTCCGCGGCGATGATCTGACCCGCCCGGAGCACGCCACCACCGCCGGGATCACCCGGGTGGTGCCGTTGGAGCTGCGCGAGCTCACCGCGCGCCGCATCGACCTCGACCCCAGCGGTACCCCGATGCCGGATCTGCTCAGTGAGCTGGCCGCCCCGGCGGAGCACGAGACGACGGCGCTGCGCGGCGGCCGCAGGTGGGTGCGCGAGTTCTCCCCCATGCCGCTCCCGGCCGCTGAAGACGCCGTTGGCCTGCGGCACCGCGGCCGGTACCTGATCACCGGCGGTCTCGGCGGCATCGGCCTTACCCTGGCCGCCGAGTTCGCGCGGCGGGTCCAGCCGCGGCTGGTGCTGCTGTCCCGGACCTTGCTTCCGCCACGCGAAGAGTGGGACTCGGCCGTCGCGGCGGAGGCGGGCGGCCGGGCCGCCCGGGTGATCAACGCCATCAGGCAGATGGAACGCGACGGTGCCGAGGTGACGGTCATCGCCGCCGACGTCGCCGACCCCGAGGCCATGCACCGCGCCGCGGGCCTGGTGGCGGCGCGGCTGGGTGGGCTGGATGGGCTGATCCACGCCGCAGGCGTGCCCGGCGCCGGCCTGGCCGAGGTCAAACAGGAGCAGGCGGCCAGGTCGGTGCTCGCGCCCAAGCTCACCGGGACGCTGACGGTGCTGGCGGAGTTCGGCGGCATGACCGAGGACTTCGTCGCACTGTGCTCGTCGGTGACCGCCCTGGCGGGCGGAGTGGGGCAGGCGGATTACTGCGCCGCGAACGCGTTTCTCGATGCCTGTGCCCGCTCTGCTTCCGTTGCCGGAACCGGCAGTGGGCTGCGGGCCCGGGTCGTGTCGCTCAACTGGGGCGGCTGGGACGAGGTCGGCATGCTGGCGGAGGCGGTCGCGTGGCCGGCGTCACAGCCGGAACGGCGGTCGCGACTGGACCACCCACTGCTCACGGCCTGCGTCAGTAGCGGCGGCTCGCACCGCTGCTACGGCAAGGTCTCGGCGAGCAGCCACTGGGTGCTCGACGAGCACCGGATCGGCGGCGTGCCCGTGCTGCCGGGAACGGCGCACCTGGAGGCGGTCCGGGCGGCGGTCAGCCACGCAGACCAGGCGGCCTCCGCGGGCAGCGGGGTGGTGCTGCGGGACGTGGTCTTCCTCGAACCGCTGAGGGTGCCGGATGCCGCTGAACTGTCGGTGCAGTTCGACGGCGAGGACTTCCGGCTGACCAGCGGCGGGCGGACCTTCTCTGTGGGCAGCGCGTCCACCGGCGAGCCAGGGCCAGGGCAGACCGTGGACCTTGCCGCCATCCGCGCCCGCTGCCGGCCGGCCGCCGCGGCCTGGCGGACCGGCCGCACCAGCGTGGTCACGTTCGGCGGGCGATGGGACTGCCTGCGGCAGGTGTGGGTGGGCGACGGCGAGGAACTTGCGCTGATCGAGGCGCCCACGCAGGTGGCGGCCGAGCTGGGCCGCTGGGGGCTGCACCCGGCGCTGCTCGACGTCGCGACCGCGTTCGGCATGAACAACCGGGAAGGCGCGTACCTGCCGTTGAGCTACGGCCGGGTGGTGGTGCGCGCGCCGCTGCCCGCTCGCTGCTACAGCTACCTGCGCCAGGAGGCGTCCGGCGGCGGAGTGCTGTCGGCCAGCATCACGATCTGCGACGAGGACGGCCGCGAGATCGTGGGCATCTCCGACTTCACCATGCGCTTGGTGGACCCGGCTGCGGCCGGGGAACCGGCGGATGCCAGCGCCGTGCCCGCCTCCCGGCCCGGCCGGCCCGCGCCTGAGCCGGGTCAGTCAACCACTGCGCCCGGGCAGCCGATACCAGGGCTGGCCCGGCCGTCCCGCGGGCTGATCCGGCCCAGCGACGGTGCCGATGCGTTCCGCCGGGTGATAGCGGCACACCTGGGCCCGCAGGTTGCGATCACGACCGTCCCGGTACCACAGATGGCCGCCAGGATCCGGCGGGATGCGGCCGCCGGACCGGACCCGGCCACCGCCGCCGGGACCTCGTCAACTCCGGCGCGGACCGTCCCGCCGGACGCCAGCCTGGAAGACGTGCTGGCCGGCGTGTGGGCCGATGTGCTCGGGACCGGGCCGGTCGGCCCGGACGACGACTTCTTCGACCTCGGCGGCAACTCACTGGTCGCCGTCTCGCTGATCGAGAAGGTGCGGAAGGCGATCGGTGTCCGGCTGCCAATGCGGATCCTGTTCCAGGAGCCGACGGTGGCCGGCATGGCCTCGCACGCCCGGGGCCTGCTCGGCGACACGGCGCAGTCGCGGCAGGAAACCGGCGCAGCGTCCGAGGGCACGATCCCGGTGATCCCGCGGGTCACCCGTTGACCGCCGCTCACCCGGTCGTGGCCGGGGCGCCGGCTCCGGGAGCCCGGCCGGCCAGCACGGGCCCGCCCGCCGAGTCACACCTCGTCCCGGTGGCCGGGACGGGCTGGCACGCCTGGCGCTGGGCACTGCTCCGGTCGGCCGGCTTCCCCGCCGACGGGGTTGGCCGCCTCGGGGCGCCCGGGTGCGCCCAGGCGGCCGACGGCTTCCTGGCCGGTGCGGCGGATGAGGCGGTGTTCGGCGAACAGTTCGCCGGTGCGACCGCCGCGATCGCCCAAGCGGTACACGACATCGCCTGCGACCCCTCCTTCCGTACCGCGGTGACCTGGCAGAACCCAGGTGCCGCCGCGGCCGTGGCGGCCACCGCGGCAACCGGCCCAGGGCCGCGGCGCACGGCCGGGGTCCGGCGCCGCGAGGAACTCATCGGGAAGTACTGGCAGCGTTACTGCGCCAAGAACGACACGATTGGGTTCTTCGGCCCGGTCTGCTGGGTCAGTCTCGACCCGGCCGGCCCGCCCGTGCGCGGCCACCATGGTCCATCCCTGGTGCGCCAGGCGCACGTGTTCTTTGAGCGCTGGGCGCTGGCCGCCTTCGCCGAGCAGATCGCCGCCGACCCGGCCGCCAGGCCGTCGCTCCCGCTGTCGCTTTACCCCGGCGACAGCCTGGCCGGCGGCCGGCTGATGCGACCGTCCGGGCCACCGGAAACGCTCTCCGGCGCCGAGCGCGAACTGCTCGCCCACGCCGACGGGAGGCGTCCCGCATGGGAGGTGGCGCGCCAGCTCACCGGCGCGCAGCCCGGCTGGTTCCGGCGCGAAGCCGACGTCTACGCGCTGGCCGGGCGCGCCGCCGAACGGGGCATGCTGCGCTGGGGCATCGATCTCCCGATGAACCTGACCGCCGAGGCGGCGCTGCGCGAGCATATCGAGCGCATCACCGACCCGGCGGCCAGGGCCCGCTTCGGTGCCGCGTTCGGGCGGCTGCAAGCGGCGCGGGACGCGGTGGCCGCGGCCACGGCACCGGAGGAACTCGGCACCGCCCTGGCCCGCCTGGACGAAGAGTTCAGCAGCATTGCCGCCCACTCGCCGCGACGGAATCCAGGTGCCGCCTTCGGCGGGCGCACACCGTGCTACCTGGACACCACCCGGGATCTCGACTTGACGTTGGGCGGGGCGGTCCTCGCCAAGCTGGCACCGCTCGAGCCGCTGCTGTTGTCCGCGCGCTGGCTCACAGCCGAGGTCGCATCGGCCGCGCAGGAGGTGATCGCGGAGATCTACCGCGACCTGGCGGCCGGTGCGGGCACCGCCGAAGTCCCGTTCTCGCAACTGTGGTTCCTCGCGCTGGGCCCCCTGCTGGGCGAGGACGCGGTGCCGGAAAGAGTGATATCGGAGTTCACCAGCCGCTGGTCCGCCGTGCTCGGCCTGGCCGAGGTCCCCGCCGCGACCAGCAAGCTCAGCTTCAGCGCGGCCGAACTCCTTGCCGTGGTGCGGCAGACGTTCCCGGCCACCGGCCCCGGCTGGGCGGCGGCCCGCATCCACAGCCCCGACCTGCATATCTGCGCGCCGTCGTGGGACGCGGTGCAGCGGGGCGAGTTCACGGTCGTGCTCGGTGAGCTGCACATCGGCCTCGCCGCGTTCGACACTCATTTCTTCACGCTCGGCCACCCGTCGCCCGGCGAGCTCACGGCCGCGATGCTGGCCGACGTTCCTGGCAGCCGGGTGCGGTTGCTCACCCCCGACGACTGGCCGCGATTGAGCGCACGTTACGCCGAGTGGATGATCGGCGCCGGCGACATCCAGCTCGGCTTCGCCGGCGGCCCTGGCGCAGAGCCCGCCCGGCTCGTTCCGGTGACCGCGCTCACGGCCGTCCCCGGCGACGGCGGGCTGGAGGTGCGGGCCGGCGACGGTCGCCGGTGGCCGGTCATCGACCTGTTCGCCGGCCTGCTGAGCATGCGTGTGTTCGACGCGTGGAAGCTCGCCGGGAGCCGGCCGCACACTCCCCGCGTCGACATCGACGGCCTGGTGGTCATCCGGGAAACCTGGCGGACCACCGTGGCCGGGACCGGGCTCGCCGCCGTCAGCGGCGAGCGGGAACGCTACCTGGCGGTGCGCGAATGGCGGCAACGCCTCGGGCTCGGCGACCGGGTCTTCGTCCTCATCGGCACCGAGTCCAAGCCCTGCTACTTCGACCTGACAAGCCCGCTGTATGCCCGGATCCTGTGCGGGATGATCCGCTCCGCTCACCACCGTGGCGGGCCGGCGACTCCGGTGACCATTACCGAGGTGCTGCCCGGCCCCGAGCACGCCTGGCTCACCGACGGTAACGGCACCCGTTACAGTTCCGAGCTCCGGCTGCACCTTCGTGATCCGCGGCGCGCCGGTTCCGGGTGAGCTCCGGCTGCACCTTCGTGATCCGCGGCGCGCCGGTTCCGGGTGAGC
>Ga0070730_10004486_pt1 | contig 12230 bp, 12 predicted proteins | sample Coa_R1_3_FD_66447 | JGI IMG/M metagenome (GOLD analysis project Ga0070730, IMG submission 66447) | Surface soil microbial communities from Centralia Pennsylvania, which are recovering from an underground coalmine fire - Coalmine... | ecosystem: Environmental > Terrestrial > Soil > Unclassified ... | reverse complement strand
TTCCACCTCACGAGCAAGGCGCTGAAATTTCTCTGGCTCCAGGTAACTAAAAGCCAGATCCTCCAGCTCGGCCTGCACCAGAGCCATACCCAGGCGCCTGGCCAGAGGTGCGTAGATCTCGCTCGTCTCGCGCGCGGTATTCTGCTGTTGCGTAGGAGACATAGCACCCAACGTACGCATATTATGTAAACGATCCGCCAGCTTCAGCACAACCACCCGTGGGTCTTCCGCCATCGCCAGCAACATCTTACGCACCGTCTCAGTACGTAGTCGCCGTTTATCCGCAGCGGAGAGGGGGACAGTTGTAGGGACCGATTTATCGTGTCCGTTGTCAGTGGGGGAGGCCATTTCTGGCAGACCTTCCAGGGACCGTGGATGCACAGGTTCTCCCGCCAGCGCGTCAAACTTTGTCACCCCATCTACAATGGTGGCAACCGCGTTTCCAAATTGCCCACGCAAATCGTCGAGCGAATAATCGGTATCCTCCACCACATCATGTAACAACGCTGACACGATCCCGTCGGCGTCAATACGCATCCCCGCTAAGAGCAGGGCCACCTCTAATGGATGTTGAATATAGGGCTCCCCTGAGCGCCTGACCGCACCCTTGTGTGCCTGATTCGCTAAATCATAGGCACGTTGAATTTTCTCCAGATCCTGGGGAGCCAGATAGCGCCGGGTCTCTGTCAGTAAATCTTCAAGGGTTAATCGCGAAGGAATCAAGCTCTTCCCCACAGTTGTCGTCGCTGTAGACGCGCGAGTTGTATTGTCATTGTAATCAGTTGCCATATGAGTAATGGATACCAGGCCCACTTCCTGTAACATTTATTTTAGCAAAACAAACATTGCTTCATACACAGCAATAACATAAGGAAAACAAATGTTACCTTTCTATTATAAAGAGCAATACCCCACTGTCAAGCAGGTACGATGCTTTTTCGTCAGGACAATAGGCAGGTTGGACAGAATTCAGGGAATATAGTGGAGATAAACTCTACTTCTATTATCCCAATAATAACACCCCACTCCTTCTCTTTATTCCAGATGAGGACGATCGGTACAATAATATCCTCAGGTGGGCAGCCTGGACACGATCCCCGCACGGGCATGAGAGCAATCCGCACGGGCATGAGCCTCTCGCCCTCGGGGGAACCTTGAGGACGGCCCGCGGTTCCTACGAATAAAACGAGGCAAAGCCAAACCTCGGCTTTGCCTCTGCATTCTGATGAAGCGTGGATCTGTGGATTGACGCAAGCGGTGAATTATAACAGGTGCTCACCATTGAGCACGAGATGCTATAAAATCTGCCATCAATCCATGGACATGTCGCACTGCATAAGCGTATTAATTACGCGCGACACGAACCCTATCATAGCATGGGCTACAATAGACGGGGCGATCATTCTTTGGCAAGAATGGCACCTGCGTCTCAGAGCCACACTCAGCACAAATAACAGTGTGCATTTCTCGCGGGGCGCGCTCAGAGCGGTTTCCTGCTCCGCCAGCCGCATTACGGCGTGCTGCGCGGCAGGATGGACAGCGACTGGGCTGATTCATCAGCCCTTTTTGCTGGTAGAACTCTTGTTCTCCTGCGGTGAATACAAAATCTTGTGAGCATTCACGGCATCTCAGGGTTTTGTCATCGAAACTCAACTAGGGACCTCCTTGTGATATGTTGGTAATCCTCCGGGTCCATATCCGGGTAGATGTCACCAGTTGTCCTTTCCCCCTACCAGCGTGGGAATATAAACTCTGGGCGAGCACCATAAGCGAGACCGAGATTGGATACCGGAGGAAAGCATACACTATCTTTTGGGTATTTGCAAGGATTTCTACGGCTATTTGTCACTATTATCCTTATTTTTATGTATTTTTTATAACGACTGGCTCAACACGTATTTGCCAGCCCAGGATACAGGCTACAAAAAGGGCATTTAGCGGGGCTATTGACAGTCGCTCAGGAGGTGGCTTGACGGCTTGTGCGACAATAGAAAAAGGAAAATGGGCGCGCTGGCCGTGACCATTGGATGTTTCAAAGTTGAGAAGTTCATGCCACCATTTGTCTTTACAATCGATGCCGAATGCCCGCAGACATGGGCCCGCAGTGGGACCATTCAGACGCCCCATGGCATCATTCACACCCCTATCTTCATGCCAGTAGGGACGCAGGCCACTGTAAAGAGTGTTGCGCCAGAGGAATTGCGTGAGGCTGGTGCCAGCATTATTCTTGGCAATACCTACCACTTGATGCTACGGCCTGGTTCCCCACTGATCGCTGATTTTGGCGGGCTACACTCTTTTATGCACTGGGATGGCGCTATTTTAACGGATAGCGGCGGCTTTCAGGTATGGAGCCTGGGACACCTGCGCAAACTGAGCGAAGAAGGGGTCATTTTTAAATCGCACCTCGATGGCTCACAGCATATGTTGACGCCGGAGCGCGTCATGCAGATCGAAGCCGAGTTAGGCGCTGACATTATCCTGCCTCTGGATATCTGCTCTCCCTATCCCTGCACCCCACAGGAGGCGCGCAAGGCTATGGAGTGGACGCATCGCTGGGAGGAGCGTGCACTGATCGCGAAAGAGCACTTTCGTCCCGAGCAGGCACTCTTCGGCATTGTGCAGGGCGCCTTCGAGCCAGAGCTGCGCCAGCAAAGCGCGCGTACGATTGGCAATATGCCATTTCCAGGCCTCTCGATTGGCGGGCTCTCCGTCGGGGAACCGAAGGAGAAGATGTGGGAGATCTTACGCCATGTCACACCTGAATTGCCACGCGATAAGCCACGTCACCTGCTGGGCGTCGGCTCGCCCGAGGACCTGGTCATGGGCGTCGGGCTCGGCATGGATATGTTTGATTGCGTTCTACCAACACGTGTGGCACGCCATGGCGGGCTCTTCACCAGCAATGGACGTGTGAATATCAAATCTTCGCGCTTCCGCGCCGTCCATGGGCCCATCGAAGAGGGCTGCGACTGCTATACCTGCCGCAATTATAGCGCGGCCTATGTGCATCATCTTATACGCGCGGAGGAGCAACTTTACTATCGCCTGGGTAGCATTCACAATATTCGCTTTATGCTGCGACTGGCTGGCCAATTGCGGGAGGCCATCCGCGAGGGCAGCTATGTGGCTTTCCGCGACGAATTTTTAGCGCGCTACGTGCCAGCCTCGGAAAAGGTGCGGGAGGAGCAGCGCGAGAAGTGGAAGGCCGCCAACGTTTCGCGATCATGAGCCTGGCTTTACGATAACCCATTTCGCGAAACATGCTACGTCGCTTTAGAGAGCAGAGGGACAGGTACTATTCGCTATGCAGACCACAGCTTATCGTTTTCTCAATACAGGTATACAGGATGCAGCCTTGAATATGGCGATTGATGAGGCTATCCTGACCCATCATCTGCAAGGTCAGGTTCCTCCCACCTTGCGAGTATTTCGCTGGACGCAGCCCGCGATTTCACTTGGCCGTTTTCAAAGCATTGAGAGAGAGATCGAAGAGGACCTCTGCTCACAACGAGGAGTCGCACTGGTACGACGACCAACCGGTGGGCGAGCAGTCTATCATCGCGACGAGTTCACCTATAGCATTGTGATTGGGAAACGCCATGGCGTCCCTGCAGGCGTCGTCGCTGCCTACGCCTATCTGGCTCAGGGGTTACTCTCCGCACTGCAAGCGCTGGGTATACGCGCAGAGATCAGCGATGAGCGGGTGAACAAACATCCTTCCGCAGCCTGTTTCGCCTCCTCAACGCAGGCCGACCTGACCAGCGGAGGCTTCAAGCTGGTGGGGAGCGCCCAGGTCTGGAAGGACGATGCCCTGCTGCAACAAGGATCACTACCACTCGATGATCGGGCCGCCGAATTTTTCGCCCTGCTGCGCTTCCCCAGCGAGTCCGCGCGTGCTGAGGCCCTGGCGCTCTACCAGGAGAAGACCACGCCCCTGCACACTTTCGCGCCCCAGGCCACATGGGAAGAGGTGGCACAGGCATTTCGCGGCGGTTTTGGCGTGGCCCTGCATAGAGAATTTATGCCAGGGGAACTGACTCCATCAGAGTGGGAAATGGCCCATCAGTTGGTCGATGAGAAATATAGCAAACTTCTATGGCGCAAAGAACGTATAACTTTAGTATAGCCTGACTATTCGTTGTAGGATGTGTAAGTACTTACACATTGCATGGATGTATTTGATACTGTACAATGGATCGCAATCTAGTAGGGACCGATGTGGAATCGTGTCTGTATAACCGATGCATCGTATCCATGCTATTGGAATTATCGTGTTTTTATAGGTTTTGAAAGGCAGAATCTGGGTGAGCATATCGATTGATATAGCGCGAAGAATACTGGAGGCAAGTAAACAGCGCGCCAGAGAGTTACGGAGCCCGGTCAGCATCGCCATTGTCGATGCGGGAGGACACCTCGTTCTTTTTGAGCGCATGATGTCTCCTTATGGCTGGGCCACAGGCAATATCAGTATTGCTAAAGCCAGCACCGCAGTCATGTTTAACCAATCCACGGACGCGGTCGCGCAATGGGGGGGCGCTATCCCAGGCTTTGCCTCCAGCCTGGCAACGATGACAGCTGGCAAATTTATCATGGCCGCAGGCGGCTGGCCAATCCGGCTGGGAGGCGCCACCATTGGAGGTATTGGTGTCAGCGGCGGCAATGCCCCCGGGCGCGATGATGATATTGCACGCGCCGGGCTGGCTGCAGTTGAGGCGTACGCCCCAGCAATACCCATGCAACCTGCGCCCACCCCAGCGATACCGGCGCAACCTGTACAGCCCGTGCCAGCACCGGCAGTCGAGGTCGTTCCCCAGTCACAGGCAACCGCATCATTCCAGGCCTTTACACCACCTGAGCGACAGGCACAGCAGACTATCCAGTTCCAACGTAGTGAACCGGCGCCGTCGCAGTATCTTGCTCCCGATCAGGAGAATCCTTATGGTAGCGAAGAATTTAATCAATCCGATGCAGATCGTCCGGGAGAGCACTCATGAGCCAGGAATACCAGGAAAATAATCGCAGATCCAAACGAGCGGCGCGCGCACAGCGCACTCGCCCCGTACTGGTCACCGCTAAAGAGGATGAGCAGACCACACAGGTTGCTCCCACCACTGAAGCACTGGCCGTAAAAACCGGGCCATTGGAAAGCGAGCCAGAGACCCCACAACCACGACGACGCCTGCCAAATTTCTTCTCTTCTGTAGGGAAAAAAGAGACGCAGGCAGATGTAGATGTTGCCCAGGCCCGTCTGGCCCGCGCCACCCGCGCGAAAGCGACCACCACGAAAACAGCAACCGTCAACGAAAGCGTTCAGGCAGAGAAAAAGAGCGAAGTGCGTGCGACTCCGGCCAAAACCAGTCAAGCTTCGGCGCGTCCTGCCAGCCCATTCAAGACGCGCTATATTCTTGGCATGGGGATCTACCTCATCTGCGCACAGTTTATTGGTATTCTGGAGAAGACATACCTCATGCCCTTACTGTGGGGAAAGACAGATCCAGCCCTCTTCACAATTTTTGGCTTCCAGGTTACGATATCGACAGTCCTCTTCCTGGCGACCCTGGTTATCATTCTGGTCGTACTGGCGCGGCTGGATCTTATCCCACGTAATCTGTCCTCTCTGGGCGGCAGACCCCAGCCAGGGTCAACACAGCCACAAAGGAAGAGCAGCCAGGAAGGTGCGGGCGTCAAAGCGACACCGGCTCCCATCAAACAGGGCGTTAAGGGCTCGGATGATCAGCTCTACCAGGCGTATCGCGCCAACCAGCGCCGCGAGAAGAAACGCTAAAAAACCTGGGGAGGGTTACAAGTCATCGCCCTCCCCAACATAGGAGGGCGATGACTTTCGAAAAACTCCGGCAAAAGGCACGTTGCTCTTGACAGTGTTTGATGGCCTGCTCTATAATCAATGTAGATGAAGTCATCCATAGTGGCTTCACAGCAAAAACAATCGATACCCTTTCAGTTAGCAGATGTGTGACTGGTGTCGCGCTCTCAAACGACTGAATGTTGAAGGTACATATGATGCTCAGCAAACAAAGTAACCGACAATTTAGCTTTTATTATTGGTTTAGCCCTCCAGCATGATGGTGGGCCCTTTGGGCTGAGCGAGAAAAACCACCAGCGTGCTGGAGAAGCAGAGGAAACAACCTCTGCTTTTTTGTTTTCTAAAATTTATCGTATCCCGACGGGCCTCCTCTCTGGAGTGACCCTATAGGGGACGCACCAGAGAGGAATTACGTCCATGATTATCACTATTCATAGCCAGGCCACAAGTGAAGAACGCGCGCAACTGATGGCGCATTTATGCCGCATCAGTGGGAGTCAACGACCCATCACTACCACCCGGGTAGGTGAACGTGAGGTCATCGCACTAGAAGCCAGCCAGATCGACTCCCAGACCCAGAGCATCCTCAGTCAGCAACCAGCAGTTGAACGTCTTATCCCCATCAAAACCCCCTACCAGTTAGTCAGTAGAGCCTTCCAATCCGAAAACACCAGCATTGTCGTAGGCGAAGCGCACGATTGTGAGCCAGTGACAATAGGAGGGACGACCGCATCTCCTGTCATCATAGCAGGGCCGTGTGCCGTCGAAAATCGCGAGCAGCTGCTCACCACGGCCCGCGAGGTGCAGGAGGCGGGTGGACAGATCTTGCGTGGCGGCGCCTTCAAACCGCGCACCTCTCCTTACCAGTTCCAGGGGCTGGGCATGGAGGGGCTCAACTTATTGGCACAGGCACGCGAACTCACTGGCCTGCCCATCATCACCGAAGTGATGGAGCCGGATCTGGTTGAGACCGTGGCACAACATGTTGATATCTTACAAGTCGGCAGCCGCAATATGCAGAATTTCGCTCTACTGCTTGCCGTTGGACGGAATAGCCATAAGCGGCCTGTGCTGCTCAAACGTGGGCTCTCCTCTACCATTGATGAGTGGCTGTTGGCGGCTGAGTACATTATGGCGGCAGGCAACCCCAATGTCATCCTATGCGAGCGTGGCATCCGTAGCTATGACCCTCAGACGCGCAATGTGCTAGACCTGACCTGTGTTCCTCTACTGCACGAACTCACCCACCTGCCAGTGATTGTTGACCCCAGCCACGCCACAGGCAAGCGCGAACTGGTCCCCACGATGTCACGAGCCAGCATCGCTGCGGGCGCCGAAGGACTGATTATCGAGACGCACTGCGATCCCAGCACCGCTCTTTGTGATGGACGGCAGTCCATTACCCCCAAACAATTGCAGAAGATCGTCCAGGAAACTCGTATTTTAGCGCATATGATGAGAGCAGAGGCTGATCTATCGCAGGTGGCATAACCACAAAAAAGGGGCAACGTTACCTCAGCTATCGACTCACTGCACATACTATGATATACTCTTTGTACGTGGAGAGAGACTTTAGTACTAGGGATAGATAGAGATCAAAGGTTTTGAGGTGACACTATGCCAACACGTATTATTATTGCAGACGATGAAGCTATTCAGCGCATGGATCTGAAAGATGTGCTGATCAAACAAGGCTATCTCGTCGTAGGGGAGGCAGGGGATGGGGTGAGCGCAGTCAACCTGGCCCGTGAAATTCGACCGGACCTGGTGATCATGGACATTCGTATGCCTGACATGGATGGCATTGCCGCCGCCGAAACGCTAACGCAGGAAAAAATTGCACCAGTGTTGCTGCTTACTGCCTTTGGGGACCACCAGCTGGTCGAACGAGCTAAAGATGCAGGAGTAGTTAATTATATTGTCAAACCGCTGCGCGAGAGCGAGGTTGCTTCCGCCATTGAAGTAGCATTAGCACGCTACAACGAGTTTCGTGCGATGGAGGAAAAAGCACGCACGCTGGGCGAACAGTTAGAGACCCGCAAAATTGTCGAACGGGCCAAAGGGATTTTGATGGAAAAAGGACTTTCTGAGCAGGAAGCCTTCCGCAAGATCCAGAAGGCCAGCATGAACAATCGCAAGTCCATGCGCGAAGTTGCGGAGGCCATCCTACTCACCAACGAAATGTGATCAAAGACAGGAAGGATGTAGGGACACGGCCAATCTGCAAGGGATGACCTGCGGCCCCTACATCCTTCTCCTATTTAGATAGAGAAGCCGATGTCACTGACGTTAAGTACCGAAAAGACCGTTCTCATCGTCGGCATTCGCTTTCGTCCAGCTGGACGCATCTACTATTTTGACCCACAGGGACAAACATTTAGCACGGGTCAATATGTGATTGTAGAAACGGTACGCGGTGTAGAGGCAGGTCGTGTGGTCATCGCCTCCAAGAAGGTAGCGGAGAGCGACTTGAGCGATCCCCTCAAACCCGTCTTGCGCCTGGCCACGGAAGACGAATTACGCATGATGCTCTCGTTTAAAAATAAAGAGAAAGAGGCGTTAGTGCGTTGCCACGAGCGCATCGTCCAGCATAATCTTCCGATGAAACTGGTCGAATCCGAATATACCTTTGATGGTAGCCGCTTAACGTTCTTTTTCACTGCCGATGAGCGTGTGGACTTCCGTGCGCTTGTGCGCGACCTGGCCGCAACCTTCCGCACACGTATTGAACTGCGTCAGATTGGAGCACGAGACCAGGCGAAGTTACAGGGAGGGATCGGGCCATGCGGCAAAACACTCTGCTGCTCGTCCTGGATTACCGACTTCGGCATTGTTTCTATCAAGATGGCAAAGGAGCAGGGACTCCCTCTCAATCCCGCGAAAATTTCAGGTGTCTGCGGTCGCCTGATGTGCTGTCTCTCGTATGAAAACGACAACTATATCCAGGCCAAGCAGCAGATGCCACAGATCGGGACTATGCTCACAACGCCCAGCGGCCCGGGGAAGGTTGTTTCAATCAACGTACCACAGAACTCCGTCGAGGTGATGCTGGAGAGCGGGGTCACGATCCAGATCCCGGTCAACACATCAGAGGAGCGCGCAGGGGCATGTAGCAAATGTGGCAGCACAGGTGGTTGCAGCGGAGCCTGTAGTACCCAGGGTGGCGGCTGTGGCAATTGTGGCAGTGGCGGCGGCTGTAGCACGAAAGGTGGCGGCTGTGGTAGTTGTAGTATCAAGAAGAAGCTCTAATTTGGATAAAGCTAGCAGCTGGTTTGGTTAAGAGACGAGAGGAAGGGGTGTCATCTATGTCATCGGACGGGAAGGAACCGGGACCCATACGGAAGGGCCCTCCTAAAGCTGGTTGGGACGACCCTGCTATACATCCTGAAGAGGACGATCCTGCGCAGCCAGTAAGCCAGGATGCTCTTCTTCTCTACGAACAAGAAGAAGATCCTCATTTCCATACGCCTTCTCCAATAGAGGAGGACGATCAGGCAGCGGATCCTGCTTCTACACCCTTTGAAATATTCAAACGTATCGCTCAATATGCAGTACTCATACTGGCGCCACTCCTCTTCGCCGGACTTACTAGCCTGTTCGTTCTCCCGCTGGTCGCAAATCATCAGGCGAGCATCAGCCCAGAAGGGTTCTGGCTGGTGGCGATCAGTATTATGGTCATTGCTATCGGTCAGATCGCTGCCGTCTATTTTGCCGGGGCCAATAATGGATTGTGGGCTCTGGCAACCATAGGCGGTTTTTGCCTCTTCCTGGTGGTGGGCTGCTTCACCATTTTCGGGCCCCTCTGGGGCATTCTGCTATTGATCCTGCTAACGTCCGCGATGGTATGGCTGACGCGTTCCTACTTCCATCCAGTACCCGAAGGCTATGTCGATGTCGTGTATGCTTTCAGCAAGTATAGTCGCACTCTCTATCCCGGCTTCAACATGCTCTTACCCTGGGAAAAAGTCAACCAGCAATTGAATGTGACCGAAACCCAATGGACAACCCCTTTACAGCAGGTGCAGTTGTCACCCTCCCAGGATGTGCTCTTGCGAGGCTCCATCTCCTACCAGCTCTTGCCTGAAGATGCTCACCTGGCAGTCACGCAAGTCAAACAATGGGAAGAGAGCTTACAAGAATGCTTTATTCAGTGTATCCAGAGTATTGCTACCACTTTCGTTCCCGACGACTTCATTCCCTGGCAGGACAGCCTGCATCCCACGCCGGCACGCAAAGAGAGCCAGAACACCAATAGTAGTGTACGCTGGGAGCATATCAACCACTACCTGCTGCAGGAGATGAGCGATAAGGTCGCGCTCTGGGGCGTCCAGATCCATTGGGTACGCATTCGCGATGTGATGCTCGCACCACATGGGGCCAGATTCGTAGATACTGGTGAACACGCGACATCCTTTGATCCGAATCAGACCACTGCCGTTTCTCCCATCAACCAGTCAGCCAAAGGTGAAAATTCTGGAGGACAGAACGCTGTAAAGCCACTGCTTGTGCAGACACCAGCGCAGGCCCCGAAGATATTCAGCGAAGATGTGCTGAAGAAAGCCTATAAGGAGGTTCAGCAGGGCAATGTTACCGATCCTGACACGATCCGCGACCTGGCTGCCCAGTTCGAGGCCATCTCCAGAGATCCCAAAGCCAACCAGATGGTGACCTTTGATGCCGCTCGCGCCGCGCTCAATCTCTACGAGCAGGCCCAACGCAATGAGGAGGAACAGGCCCCTTCTAAAATAAAACAGGAGCAGCGCGTGCGCCGCAGCAACGATGATAATCGCATGGGCGGCGGATAAGCCTGTGGCGCAAGCTTCATGCTCCTCGACAAGAAGAATAGATAGGTAATGGCCTCGTGGGCCATTACCTATCTATTCTTCTTATTTAGCGGACCGTTGTGCCAGCGAACTCGCGCAGCAGATTGTTAAAGGCTGGCGCTTGCTCATACTGCAACTGATCGCTGCACCTGTCCAGAACACGCACATCCAGACGCGAGTTGGCTCGCTTGAAGCTTTCGCTCACCCCCGCACGCGTGAGTTCACTTTCACGGCCCCAGGCAGCGACAACCGGCATCTGCAAGCGCGCCACCGGCTCAGAGACATCAAGCATAAGGTGATGGCTCAGGAGCGCGGCCACCGGATAGCGGCTATTGGGCTGGTGCGCGCTGGTATAGAGATACTCCACCAGATCATCGGTGATCAGGCCAGGGTTATGATAGCCCTGCCGATCATAGTAATCGTACAAAGCCTGGCGCGACGTCAACAGATTGTAGAGAAATTCGCCTACAATTGGACTACACAGCACCGCCTGCAAAGCATCGAACAGGGTACCTGGAGCCGTCTCTTGTAAGATCGACGCGGGCGGAGAGACCAGCACCAGACGATCAAACAACTGTGGGCGGCGGAAGGCACACGCAATTACATAGGCGCAGGAGAGGCCATGAGCCACCACAATCGCGGGCTTGCCAATCACCTCGCTGATAAAATCATGGATCAGGTCGGTAAACGTCTCGGCGCTATAGTCAATGGCTGGATGATCGGAAAGGCCAAAGCCCAGCAGATCCAGGGCATAGACACGAAACTGTTCGGCCAGCGCATCCAGATTTTTGCGCCACTCATACGATGAGGCACCTGGCACGAGTCCATGCACGAGCAGAAGAGGCTGCGCATCAGGCTGGCCCTTCACCGCGTAAAACATGTCGCCGTATTTCCAGGGATAGCGACGCTCCTCACCTGTGAGCACCGTATCGACCTCGCCGGCCATCATCTCGGTCACATTATTGTAAATCGCCAGCGCAGCCAGCGTCCCACCAACTGCCAGGCCCGTATTCAGCACTTTTTTTGCAAATGGCATGGAGTTTCCCTTTCCCTTCAAAAAACTGGTTTCGCGAAACCAGCTTCTCCATGTTCGGTCTATCAGCCCTTAACAACGCTTCAAAGCATGCAATCTTGAGCATAGTGAGAACAGGCTCGTTCCCGCCAGCACCCCTTCATCTCGCACCTCAATTACAGTGTACATCACTCATCTGAGATACTATAGCATGTGCTCATGGTGAGGGGCAAACGGTCCTACAATAAGAAGTAGAAACACCCTCACCCAGGGGTCTCCAATTGCATCGGGTCCCCAGCCACTCTCTCCGACCCTTTTTGAGAAGGGAAGGGAAACCAAAGGGGCAGGTTACACTCAGGTTACAGTGTAACCTGAGTGTAACCTGCCTTTGAGCGGCCTCTGGAGGGACTTGAGCGGCCTCCAGGTTACAGGTTGCTCTGACTCAGTGGGTGACAATAGAGCACAGCCTGGTAGCTGCTCTGACGAGCTCAATGGGTGACAGGCCGCTGCAAGCCCGGTTACATCCCGGTTACATGTAACCGGGATGTAACCGGGCTTGCAGCGGCCT
>Ga0070730_10004485_pt1 | contig 12230 bp, 11 predicted proteins | sample Coa_R1_3_FD_66447 | JGI IMG/M metagenome (GOLD analysis project Ga0070730, IMG submission 66447) | Surface soil microbial communities from Centralia Pennsylvania, which are recovering from an underground coalmine fire - Coalmine... | ecosystem: Environmental > Terrestrial > Soil > Unclassified ... | reverse complement strand
AAGGCGATGCTGCGCCCGTCCGGCGACCAGCAAGCGTCGCGATTGCGGTCGCCGGCCCAGGTCAGGCGGCGTGGGTCCGAGCCGTCGACGTCGGACAACCAGATCTGGCTGAGCCCGCGATCGAGGTCTTTGCTGGCCTGCGAGAGGGCGTACACCACGCGTTTGCCATCTGGCGAGATCTGCGGGTCGCCAGCAGAGACTGTTTCATAGACCAACGCATCGGGCGACAAGGGTGACATCGGTGGGTGATGTTAGCCCCTCTCCTGGTCCTCGCTCGCCCCTAGAGTTGGCACCTTCAGCGAAGGGCAGACAGAAAAATCGGCATCAACATGAGCCAGCGTTGGCGCGGCCAGGGCAACCAGCACCCCGATAACCGCGCGCGCGTTGGAATATCGGAGCCACTCGGCTTCGGCGAACCCGCGCGGCGCCGTTGGGAATCATTCGGCTTCCGCGAAACGGCAACAGCGCGAGCGAAGCGCAGCGGGCAGCCGACCGCTGGATGCCATCAGGCGACGTGCGATGCGGGGAGCTGGCTACGACTCCGTGGGGAGGCCCGCCTGGCACCAGGCGGAGGTGCCGCCGGCCAGGTTCGTGACTTTCGAAAAGCCGGTTTGCTTGAGGAAACGGGCGGCGCGGGCGGAACGGGTGCCGCCCTGGCACACGACGAGCAGGTCGCGCTCGCGCGGGAGCTCGTCGAGGTGCATGGCGAGCTCGGCCTGGGGAATCGAGACCGCGCCCGGGACGTGGCCGGCGGCATACTCGGCTGGCTCGCGGACGTCGATCACCAGCCCGCCAGTCTGTCGCAACCAGACGTCGGCCTCGTCCGGGGTGATGTCGGGCGCGGCGTGCGCGCCCGCGGCATCGTGCGGCATGGCCCAGGCGAGGTCAGCCTCGCCGCGGTTGGTGGCCATGATGGCGGTCATGTTCAGCGGCCGCGCGGGGACTTCCGAGGTCGACCGCAGGAAGTCGGCGGCCGACAGCTGGAGGATCGGATTGAAGCGCCGTTCGAAGCCGATGGTCGTGCTGGGTCGCCCGCACATGCCCTTGCCGCACGAGCCCTCAAAATGCGCAGGAAACACCTCCAGGTAGTCCTCGAGCCGCAGCAAGCGGTTGATGCTGTCGTACTGCGCCAGCGCCCCGTCGGGGCCACCGAAATCAGGCCGACCAACGTCGCCGACGAACAGCGTGTCGCCGCTCAGGATGATGGATGGCATCGGGCTGCGCGGCGGGTTGGTCACCAACAAACAGATCGACTCCGGGCGATGGCCGGGCGTGTGGACCACCTGGATGATCAACTGGCCCAGGTGCAACTCCTGGCCATCGACGAGCGGGCTGAAGGCGAACCGCACGTCGGCCGAGGCGTGCAGCCAGACGCGGGCGCCCGCGGCCTGAGCGAGGGCGCGGTTCCCGGACACGTGGTCGGCGTGCAGGTGGGTATCGATCACGTCGGTAATGCGGTACTCACGTTCGACCGCGAGATCCAGGTATGGCTGAATGTCCAGTTGCGGGTCAACCACGGCCGCTTCGCGGCTCTGGCGCGACGCCAGGAAATAAGAAGCGCAACCGGTTTCGTCGTGCAGGAACTGCTTGAAGTACATAAAACAGCGACCCGCCCTTCAATAGGCTACCCTCCAAAAATGGTACGCGGGGTTGCATTGCTGGTTGTCCTGGTGGTGCTGATTCCGTTGCCGTTCGTGGCCGTCGCGCAGGTGGATCCCACGCCGCCAGCCGGCTATCCCGGCCAATCCAACCTCGTGCCGGTTGGGATGCCCACACCGACAACGGCGTTCGAACGGCTTTCGCCCGGGGGCCCGGCCCGTGATCCTGGCCCGCTGGGGTGGGCGGTGCCGGGGCCGTATATGCAGCCCAACTGGACCGATTTCGGGCTGCGCAGTTTTTCATCCGGGGCCAACGTCGCCACGACGTACTACTTCTACTGGCACGACCTGACCAATGCCGACCGGCGGGCGCGGTTCCAGGGCCGGTTCCACGTCCCGCCGGACCCGGACCACTATAGCTTCCGGTTGCCGGCCACCCATCAGCGTGAGTTCAACGACATGCTCGCGGCCGGTCTCGACTTTGTCCTGCCCGTCTACTGGGGTGAGCCAGGCCACCCTGGCCGCACCACGGGGCCGACCTCGCCGAACTACTGGAGCACCGAAGGCATCCCGGCGATGGTCGAGGCGCTGGATCGCAATCGCGACCTGGGGCTCCCGCCACTGCAGATCGGGATGTTCTACGACACGACCATCCTGGCCAACGCTGACCTGACCACGGCGGCTGGCAAAGAGTATTTTTATGTCAACGTGCGCGACTTTTACTCACGCATCCCGCCCCGGTACTGGGCGGCGATCGACAACAAGCCAATCGTCTGGCTGTACGACACGATCTGGATCAGCAGATTCGATCAATCCAGTCTCGACTACCTGTCCGAGCGGTTCGCGCAGGACTTCGGCGGCTTGCGGCTGTTCGTGGTGCGCGAGTCACAGTGGCAGGCGAGCAAAGGTTTCGAGCCGCCGACGCCAGTCACGAGCGACGGGTTGTACGCGTGGGGAGCGGCCCCGTTTGGCTTCAACACGTCGCCGGAGCTGACGGTTGCCGAGGTCGGGCCGGGGTTCAAGAATACCCAGTACTGCACAGGTGGACCGGCGCAGAATTGCTTCGACACCGATCGACAGGGCGGCGCCGTCTACGAGGGTGAACTTCGGCAGGCGGTGAGCAGTGGGCGTCACATCCTGGCGGCGGAGACGTGGAACGAGTTCAGCGAAGGGACGGATATTCAGGAGACGGTCGAGACGGGGCGACAGTACATCGATCTCACCCGTCGCTACGTCGACCAGTTCAAAGCCCTGGTCGGCGGCAGTGCGCCGTGAAGGAGATACCTCTCGGAGAGGGCACACGGCGCGCGGGTGACGGCGGTGCGCTTCGGCGGCAGGCGGCCCGCCCCGCCAGGGAGACCAAGCGAAAGTTAGCTCGGCGGAAGCGAGTGCTCCTGGTAATGCGGACACGCACGTACCGCGCCAAAGCGTTTCTACAGGCGGCGGAGCGCGTCGGCGTGGATGTCACCGTTGCGACGGAGCGCGAGCAGCCGCTGGCGTCGCTGGCGCCGGGAACGACGCTGGCGCTCGACTTTCGCTCTGAAAAACGGGCCTGCGCGACGCTGCGCGAGTTCGTGGAGCGCTATCCCGTCGATACCGTCGTCGGCGTTGACGACGACACGACCGTGCTCGCGGCGCAGCTTTCAGCGGCCCTCGGCCTGCCCCACAATCCAGTCGAAGCGGTCAAGGCGGCGCGCTACAAGGACGTCATGCGGCTGGCGCTGGGCGAGGCGCCGGGCCTCCTCTCGCCGGCATTCTGGATTCTCGGAACCGACGCGGACCCGCGGCGGTTCGCCGCAAGCGTGCCGTACCCGTGCGTGCTCAAGCCGCTGTCGCTGGCAGCTAGCCGGGGCGTCATCCGAGCCGACAACGCGAGGCAATTCGTCGACGCGTTCGACGAGATCGTGGCCATCCTGGCCGAGACGGATCTCGATCCAGCCGATCCGGGCGCCAGTCAACTGCTGGTCGAGGAGTTCATCCCCGGGCGCGAAGTCGCCCTCGAGGGACTCCTGATCGATGGGGTGCTCACGACGCTGGCGCTCTTCGACAAGCCCGACCCACTCGACGGGCCGTACTTCGAGGAGACGATCTACGTGACACCGTCGCGCCTGCCGCGGGCGACCCAGGCGCTGATTTCGGCGACCGCGCAGCGAGCAGCGGCAGCGCTTGGGCTCTGCAGTGGGCCCGTCCACGCCGAGCTGCGGCTGAACGAGCGGGGCGCGTGGATCGTCGAGGTCGCCGCGCGATCGATCGGCGGGCTGTGCTCGAGTATGCTGCGCTTCGGCGAGGAGCACACAACGTCCCTGGAAGAGATCATCCTGCGCCAGGCGGCGCAGTTGGATCTGGCGTCGCTCGCACGCGAGCAGCGACCGGCTGGGACGATGATGATCCCGATTCCCGCCACCGGCCGGCTGATTGAGGTGCGCGGGCTGGCCGAAGCCAAAGCCGTCGCGGGCATCGACGAGATCACCATCAGCATCCCGTGCGGCGAGCAAGTCGTGCCGCTCCCGCGCGCCACCCGCTATCTGGGCTTCATCTTCGCTCATGGCGATGCCCCTGGGGCTGTCGAGCGCTCGCTTCGGCAAGCCCACAGTCTGCTCACGTTCGATATCCAGTAAGACGGCAAAGTAACGGTTCGCTGAAGCCCTGCGGGCGTTCGCTGCGCCGCGAAGCGCCCTTCGCGGGGGGTCGCCGCGGGATGGAGCGCGCAGCGAGCGTGCGAGCGGAGCAGCGACTGGCGGCGGGGGGGCCCGCAGGGTGTACCCCGCGGAGCGAAGCGGAGCGGAGCGTGGGCTGCCCCGACCCGTACCTCGTCGTCGTCCTTATGCTTTTGCGGCCTGGTGGAAGGGACTCTCGCCGGCTTTGTCGGCGGTGTAGAAGGGGTTGTTGCCGTGGGCATGATCGGTGGCGTCGACCACGGCTTTGATGCGCGGGATGGCTTGCTTCAGGATTTGCTCGATGCCCTGTTTGAGGGTGACCGAGGCCATGCTGCACCCCTGACAGCCGCCGCCGAGGGCGACGTAGACGACGTCGTCCTTGACGCCGACGAGGTCGGCGTGTCCGCCGTGCGAGGCGATGCCCGGGTTGACATGATGCTCAAGCACGGCTTGCACCTGCGCCGCCAGCGGATCGGCCGCGTCGAAGGCGTCCGGCACACCAATGCGCGGCGGCTCGACCAGGAACCCGGGTTGCAGCGGGTCGTCTCGAAAGTCGACGGTGGCCCCCTCAACGGCGCTCAGGCTCGCGGCATCGACCACGACTCGCAGCCCGCCCGCGTCGACCAGCGTGTCCCCGGGCCCCTGCGCGTCGGCCGACTCCAGTGCCATGTCGTACTGGGGCGCGCCGGCGCCCGGATTCTTGACCAGAATGCGCAGCGCCGCGGGCGACGCCTGCCGAGCCAGCACCATCTCGAGCTGCTGACGGGCCGGCGGCGTGAAGTTCACTCGCGGCAGCGGAACCTGCCGGGACTGCGCTTTGGGCTTCCGTCCGAACCAGCCGACCATGCGTGACCTACTCTAACAGGGCGTGGCAATCGTCGAAGTGGACAAGCTCGTCAAGCGCTACACGGGCGCGCAAACGAACGCGGTCGACGGCGTGTCGTTTTCGATCGAGCCGGGCGAGTTCTTTGCCATGCTCGGCCCGAATGGCGCCGGCAAGACGACGACCATCTCGATCTTGACCACGACCCTGGCCCCAACCGCCGGCAGCGTCCACGTCGGCGGCCACGACGTGTCGACCCATGCCAGCCTGGTCCGGCGCGACGTCGGCATCATTTTTCAACGCCCGAGCCTGGATTTGAACCTGACCGCCGAGGAGAATGTCCGCCTCCACACGTTTCTGTACGGGCTGCACGCCTTCCGCCCGACCTTCGGGCTGATGCCAAGCGCCTATCGGCATCAGGTGCGCGAGCTAGCGAACATTCTGGACATCGGCAACGACCTCTTCAAGCCAATCAAGACGTTTTCCGGCGGCATGCGCCGCAAGCTCGAGATCATTCGCAGCCTGATGCACCATCCGCGGCTGCTCTTCCTGGACGAGCCGACCCTCGGGCTCGATCCGATCAGCCGCCGCAACCTGTGGGAGTACCTCGTCGGGGTGCGGGCGCAGAGCGGCACGACCGTGTTTCTGACGACGCACTACCTGGAAGAAGCCGAGCAGGCGGATCGCGTGTGCGTGATCGACCACGGCCGGGTCGTGGCGCAGGGGACGCCGCAGGAGCTCAAGGCGCAAATGACCGAGGATTACGTGCTGGTCGACGCGGGCGACCGTCCGGCGCTCCGCGCCGAGCTGTTCCAGCGCGGCATCCCGTTCAGCGAGGTGCAACAGCTGGTCCGCATCGATGCGGCGGGGCCGCGCATTCATGCGGTGCTCAAAGCGATCGACACGCCGTTGACCGTCGTGAAAACGCACACGCCGACGCTCGAGGACGCGTACCTGCAGATCATTCGAGAGACAGAAGAGTAATGTGCGGAACTCGCCCGAGGCGGGATGGGGTCGCTGAGGCAGCTCGCGCGGGGCGGTGGCGAGCGATGAGGGAGCTCGCGGCCGTGCTGGCCATCGCCCACCGCGACTTGCTCAAGTTCTTGCGCGATCGGGTGCGCATGCTGTCGACGTTTGTGTTCCCGGTCATCTTTATCGGCGCCCTCGGCGGGAGCCTCCAGGCCGCTTTTGGCAAGTCGGCCGATTTCAATCTGCTCGTGTTCATCTTCACCGGCGTGTATGCCCAGACGCTGTTTCAGACGACCGCCTTCGGATTGATCTCGTTGATCGAGGACCGCGAGAACGATTTCACGCAGGAAGTGTTCGTGAGTCCCATCTCGCGCTACTCGATCGTGATCGGCAAGATCGTGGGTGAGACGCTGGTCGCGCTGCCACAGGCCCTGGTGGTCATCGCGTTCGCGGTGATCGTCCGGATCGAGCTCACGCCCGAGCAAGTGCTCGGTCTGTTGCCGACGGGCATCGCCGCCTGTTTGTTAGGAGGCAGCTTTGGGCTGGTGGCGCTGGCCAACCTGGGCAGCGCGCGTGGCGCAAATCAAATCTTCACTTTCGTCATGCTGCCCCAGTACTTCCTCGCGGGCGTCTTCAACCCGATCATGAATCTGCCCTGGTACCTCGACCTGCTGTCGCGGCTTTCACCGCTGCGTTACTCGGTCGATCTGGTTCGGGGCGTCTTCTACACGGGCCAGCCCGACTACGCCAGAACGGTGCTCGACCCGCCCCTGGTCAACCTGGCTGCGACCTCCGCGCTCTTTGGCGTGTTTCTGATCCTGGGCACGGTGCTGTTCGTCCGACACGAGCGCAACCGCTAGGGAGTGACGGCGAGGGAGTAGTTGCCCTGCAGCAGGGTTTGCGGTGCCGTGGGGGCGATGACCAGCGTGCTGCGGGCCGCGGTCGGGTCCAGCACAAAGGTAGCGGTTCCGTCGGGGTCGACGGGCACCGGGTCGACCATGACACCGTGGGGCGTCCAGCGCACGAGCCGCAGGTTCCAGTGCTCGGGGACCGGGGCGTCGACGCGCACCCAACCCTCGGCAACCCAGGACCCGTCGACGGCGCCAGGTTCGTCGAGTCCAATCTGGGGAATGGCGACGTCTTTCAAGGCGAAGCCCTGGCCGTTGAAGCTCTGGTCGGTGACGTACTCGAAGCGCAACAGGATTTCCGAACCGGCGAAGGGGGTCAGGTCCACTTCCTCGTCGGTCCAGGCCGAGTTGTTCGATCCGCTCGCCCCCGTCCAGCCGACACCATAGTTGTTGCCAGTAGCGCGATCGGGCGTGGTCTGCCGCCCGGGCAAGACCTGCCAGGTCGTGCCGCCATCCGACGACGCGCTGAGATACACGTAATCAAACTGGTCCTCGAGGTCGTACCAGGCGCGGAACCGGAGCGTCGCCTCGGTCACCGGGCGCAGGTCGACGCGCCGCGTCAGTCGGCTGTCCATGCTGTCGCCGCGATTGCTCCACCACACGCTGCTGTCGTCGTCCGCGACCGCCGCGACGAGCGGGACCGAGGCGTCGCCCCTGAACGTGGCGGTGCCGGGGCCGGTTGGTAAGTCGACGTAGTTGGCCGCGTACTGCGGCACCGCACCGAGAAATGGCACTTGGGTGTCGGCGTTGCCGGTCACCGCGGCGTGGAAGCCGCCTTTGGCGTAGGCGTAGCGGCCGTCGGCCACGGTGGGATCCTGCACGAGGTTCGCGACGGTCCAGTCGGCAAACAGGCTGTCCAGATTCGGGGCGATCGGTTGCCGCGTGAGAAACGCCGCAAAGAGCCCTTCGCCGCGGGCGCAGGTCTGCAGCAGATTGGGCAGGGCGCTCCAGCCGCCCGCGCGCTCGGCCACGTAGCGCACAAACAGGTAGGCCGCCTGGTAGTGGCGAATGAGTGTCGCCGGGTCGGTGCTCCAGGTGTTGAGCTGCACGTCCGGGTGGGCGGCGAACGCCGTCGGCAGGGGGCCGTCATAGCCGGCGACGCGCATGGCCAACTCGGAGGCGCCCTCGTCCACCCAGCTTTCCTGGCCGGGGCAGCGCGCAAAGTGAACCATGTGCTGGAACTCGTGCGTGATCGTCGAGTCGAAGCCCGCCTGGCCGGGTCGCAGCGAGTTCAGGTTGACGTAGATCATGTCGTGCTCGTTCGAGCTCGGGTAGATCGCTCGCGGGTACGCGTCGGCGTTCGAGAAATACGCGGCGACGCCAGGGACGTTGCCGAGCAGAAACACGATGTGCGGGTCGCCGTCCACCGTCGGCGACGGCTCGGACCCGAAGTACATGTGGATGAGGGGGTAAGTCGTGGTTTCGAAGACCGTGGCGGACTGCTCGAGATCGGCCTGAGGTGCGCGATCGGCCATATCGGTTTCGACAAACCAGTAGGCGTGGTCCGTGATGAGGCGCAGGGACGCCGGCGCCTGGAAGAGTTGTGCCGAGTGCTGGTCGAGGATCCAGAAGTTTTCCTCAAAACCCGCCTTGAGCGGCTTCGGCACGCTGGTCGCGACCAGTGGCGTCGCGGCAGGCACGCCGCGGAAACGGACCGCGAGCGCGAGCGGATCACGGTACGGCAGCTGCGCGCTTTGTAAGCGCTCGGCCATCTGCGCCGGCGCCGAGCGCTCTTCCGCGGCGTCAGTCGAGCTAACGCCGACGGCCAGCAGCACCAGTGCGAGGACTACGCGGACGATCACGCTAAAGACCGTACGGGGCGGGCCTGCCGCATCGCTACGCTCGCTCGTTGCGGCGGAGGTCCGAAGCAGGGATTGAGTGCCACACGGAGCGCGTCAGCGAGCGAGCCATGCCTGGAATAGGGATCGACGGACACGCGTGGGAAGAGCGAGCGAAAGCGGATGCGGCCGCTCAGGTTGCCAGAGCGGCAAGGACGCCTCGGACTACGGCGGCCAGGCTTGGCTTGATGCGCTCGGCGGCGGCCAGGACGTCGGCGTGGGAGATCTCGTGGACGGCTGCCTGGCCCACGGCCATGTCGGTGATGGCCGAGATACCGAGCACACGCATCTTCTCGTGGCGCGCCACGACCACCTCGGGAATCGTGGACATGCCGACCGCGTCGGCGCCGGCGTGCTGCAGGAATCTGATCTCGGCCATGCTCTCGTACGCTGGTCCTCCAACCATCGCATACACGCCCTCGCGCAGCGAGAAACCGTTCTGCTGGGCGGCGCGATGCGCCAGCGCCCGCAACTCGGCATCGTACGCGCCGAGCATGTCCAGGAACCGGACGCCCAGCTCAGGCTCGTCCGGGCCAACCAGCGGACTCTGGCCCGCCATACCCATGATGTTGAGGTGATCGGTCAGGACCATCAGGTCGCCCGTGGAAAAACCCTCGTTCAGGCCGCCCGCGGCGTTGGTGACGATCAGGACATCGGCGCCTAGCCGACGCAGGACGCGCACGGGAAACGTGATGTCCCGCAGGCTATAGCCCTCGTAGAAATGCACTCGGCCCCGCATCGCCGCCACCGGCGTGTTCTGCAGCTCGCCGATGACCAACTGCCCCGCGTGGCCCGGGACCGTCGACACCGGAAAATGCGGGATGTCGGCATAGGGCACGACCACGGGCGACGTGATCTCGTCGGCCAGGTCGCCCAGACCTGAACCGAGAATGAGCGCGACCTGCGGCGCCATCGCCGCGCGGGCGCGCACCGCCTCGACTGCCGCCGACACCCGCGCCGCCGTCGACGCGGCTGACGCGCCGGCGCGAGGCATCACGCCGGCGATGGTACCGCGACGGGCTCGGAGGCTGGCACTGCCAGCTGGGTGTAGATCTGCGTCGTGGCGATGCTGGCGTGGCCAAGGAGCTGGCGCAACTCTTCGAGGCCCGTGCCCTCACCGATCTGGTGGGTGGCGAACGAGTGACGCAGCATGTGCGGGGTCATCACCGCCGGCAAGCCCGCGTCGCGCACCAGGCCTTTCATGATCAGCCAGAACCCCTGGCGCGTGAGACGCTGGCCGCGCTGGTTGACCACCAGCGGGGCTTTGCCCGGCTCAGGATCCTGGGCGTTGCGAGTCAGGAACGGACGCGCGCGGTCGAGGTAGTCCTTGATGCTGGCCAGCGTCGCGGCGTCCAGCGGCAGGCTGCGTTCGCGGTTTCCGCGCCCGACGACGCGCACGCGGCCGCTTTGAAAATCGACGTCGTCGACGTCCACCATGACCAGTTCGCCGACGCGCATGCCAGTGGAGCTCAACAGCCGCAACATGGCGTGGTCGCGCACCCACTCGGGCGCATCGCGGCTCTCGCAAAACGCCAGCAGTGCGCGGACATGGTCGTCCTCGACCGTGCGCGGCAGTGGCTTCTTGAATTCGGGTGAGCCGATGCCCTCGGTCGGATCTCGGGTGACCTCGCCCTTGCGTTGCAGGTACTGGAAGAACGACCGCAACGCGGCCGTCTTGCGGGCGATCGACGCGGACGAGTAGCCACGGTCGCGCAGGTGCAAGAAGTAGCCGGCGATGCGGTCGCGATCGATGGTGGCGAGGGCGAAGCCGGTACCCCCGAGGCGTTCGGCCTCTGTCCGCATGTTGTCGGCGAACTGGAGCAGGTCGTTGCGATAGGCGGACACGGTGTTCGGGGACAGGCTGCGCTCGCCCTGCAGGTAAGCGAGGAACGTCTCGATCCGCTCGTTCATTATTGCGGGCCACCTCGTAGTGTCGAGCGGGGGATGGTCATCCCAGGATGACGCGTGAGCTCAGGGTGAGCGTCTCGCGGGATTGGTGGGGCGCCTGGGTGGGCCACCCGGGCGCGGTGAAGCATTGCGGCCAGGACCGCCGGGACCGGCCGATCGTGGGCCGTCGCGCACCGGGCCACCTGGACCGGTTGGCCGAGGGCCGCGTTGCGGCGGACCCGGTCGGTAAGTCGAGCCGCCGGGCAGCGGGTTGTCGGGACCAGCCCCAGGCGGGGACGGTGGTCTCGGTCGGAGTCGCTGGGGCTGCGGCGTTGTGGGTCGCGGAGCCTGCTTCTCAGCTTCTTTGGCGTGCTGCCGATCCCAGCGCCAGATGGTCCAGTAGTGCGGGCGACGATACTCCTCGCCTTCCAGATAGAAGCCGGGGATCGCTTGAAAGATCTCCAACCAGTCGCTGGCATCCCGACGGATCTTGACCTGGGAGCCCGCGGGCCGAAAGGAGTTGAAGGCCTGGTCGAGCAGGTAGCGCACGACGCCAGTTTGTGGCTCGGTGCCGGTCGTGCCGATATCGCGGATCGAGAGGTTGTCGTCGACCCGCATGTGGCATTCGACGAAGCCAGCCAGTCCCCAGGCCTGGGCCGGCCGGTCGTAGCGTTCCAGGACGAGAATGTCCCCACGCGCCGCGGCGCCCCGATAGCTCTCGCGGCGGCCCTGGTGGTCGGGGTGAGCCAGGGTGCTGCCGATCGCTTCCCGCAACGCCGCGGCGTCGTCGACCTCGGCGGTGCGAACGCGATAAGCCAGACGACCTTCTTCCATGGCGCTTGTTGTCGCACAGCGTAGTGGGCGTTGGGAGGGCAGGACAAGCGCGGCACGGTTGGTTTTGCGGTTGGGCGTGCTCTAAGGCAGCACGTGGCGGCTCGCGTAGAGCCACTTTAAGAACATCAGGTCGCGCACTTCGCCTGTTTCGAAGCCGAACGCCTCGAGCGAATAACGCCACTTATACAGGGTGAGCTGGTACAGCTCGGCAGCCGAGAGGGGGCCTGCTTCTGGCGCGCGCGCCGGTTCAGCCGAAGCGACCGGCGTCGTGGGTGTGCTAGCGGTAGAGTCAGGCTTAGCGATCACGGGGGTACCTCGCCGCGAAAAGGTGTGGGGACAGTAGGCGGCGGTCTCCCTGATCTTCCTTGATCCGGTGTTACGTCCACGTTGCGATCTCGTGATGCCGTGCTACGGCGGCGTCACAACCGGGCAGGCGCAATAACAAGAGACGGTTTTGGGAAAAAGTGTTGTGGGCTGATGAGGTCCTGCCGTTCGGCACCGCGGGCGGGGTCGTCCGTGGGCGGGCCTCGCAATCAAGCCGCTCAACGCGCGGGCATGCTCAACAACAAGCTACGGTTTTGGGAAAAAGTTGTTGTGGGGTCGTACGGGCAGGCCATTCGGCACCGCGGGCGGGGTCGTGCGTGGGGCGGGCCTCGTCATCAAACCACTCAACGCGCGGGCCTTCCGCGCAGCGACCGTCCGTGCGAGGCCCGCTC
>Ga0070730_10004484_pt1 | contig 12231 bp, 11 predicted proteins | sample Coa_R1_3_FD_66447 | JGI IMG/M metagenome (GOLD analysis project Ga0070730, IMG submission 66447) | Surface soil microbial communities from Centralia Pennsylvania, which are recovering from an underground coalmine fire - Coalmine... | ecosystem: Environmental > Terrestrial > Soil > Unclassified ... | reverse complement strand
ACCTGGCTGTGCTCGTAGGTCAGGCCCACCCGCAGAAACTCCGTGATGGTTGGTTCGTCTTCGATGACGAGCACACGCAAGGGCGATGTGGAAGCTTGCCGCGAAGTGGGTTTATCCACCATCACTCACCCCGGCAGGATTCCCAGGTAGCTGTACGCAAAGAACTCGCCACGGTTTGCCAAGCTGTCAAGTTCAGCCTTGGAGACCCACTTGTAGTCGCTGACTTCTGGCCCGATCGTCGGCACACCGACGGCATAGTTCGTGACCTCTGCTAACCAGATATCTTCTACGCGATTGCCCGTCTTGAGCCGCGCAAAGTGCCTCAACTGCGTGGACGACAGAGTAATGCCGAGTTCCTCACCGGCCTCCCGAATAGCGCCGGCGACACTTTCCTCGCCAGCCTGGACATAGCCTGCCGTAGTGGCCCAGATGCCTGGCTCAGATTCGCGATTAGGAGCTCGCTTCTGAACAAGATACCGGCCAGTCTCGTTTTTGATCCAAACGTGCACGACGAGATAATATTCGCCTTGCCGCAGTCTCGTGCCACGAGCGACAATACGACCTGTGGGCGTGCCGGCTTCGGAATACACCGCGCACATCTCCATGTTTGGCAGTGGCCCTCCACACCGCTGGATTCCCGACACATTGCGCGCCAGGCGCCGCACACGCGATCGGTACACCCTTGGCGCAAAGCACTCCAGCTTTCCCAGAACAATTGTACCCAAACTGGATCGTTACCCCACCAGGCTCAACCACAAAATGCCGGCCGCCAGAGTGGCCAGCGTGATAAGTGCACCTGCTTTCAGGTATTCCCGAAAGGATAGCTCGACGCCCTGGGCGCGGGCAATCTCGGCCACGATGAGATTGGCGACCGAGCCCAGCAGCGTCAGGTTCCCGGCCAGGGTCGAGGCCATGGCCAGCGTGAGCCAGGCGCGCCCCGCATCCGGCATCTGCGGCACGGCCGCTCGAAAGAGCAGGACCGCCGGGACGTTTGAAACCAGGTTGCTCAAGACCGCCACCACGATGGCCAGCGGCGCGACCCCAAGCTGGCTCAAAGGCCCCACCCACGCCAACAGGCCATCGGTCAGGTGCGTGATCTGCACGGCGCCGGTGACGACGAACAGGCCCGCAAAGAACACCAGCAGCGGCCAGTCCACGCGGGCGAAAACCGCCTCCGGATCGGTCCGGCGCGAGACTAACAACGCCGCGGCCACGATGATCGCGGCCAGCGCGATGGGGGCGCCAGCCACAAAGGCCACCAGCAGCAGGGCGATCAGCAGCAGGCACTTGCGCAACAGGCCCGCATCCACCATGACGTTAAGCTGAACTGGCTCCGCGGGCCAGGCCTGGGCAAACTCGGACCGATAAAGGCGCACCAGGATCAGCCAGGCCAGGCACAGGCCGATGACGGCGACCGGCGCCAGCGCGTCCAGGAAGGCGACGAACGGGATGTGCGACGACTGGCCGATGAGGATGTTCTGCGGATTGCCCGTCAGCGTGGCCACCGAGCCGATGTTGACCGCTGCCGCCAGCCCGATCAGATAGGGCAGCGGGTTGCGCCCCCGCCCGCGGGTCACCTCGAGCACCAGCGGCGTGAGCGCTAGCGCCACCGTGTCATTCAGAAAGATGGCCGCCAGCACGCCGGAGGCCGCGATGACCGCGGCCAGAAACAGGCGCGGCGAGCGGACATGGACGGCGATGAGTTGCCCAACCCAATTGAAGAAGCCGGCCAGCCGCAAATGGGCGCTGATCACCATCATCGCGAATAGCAATAGCAGGGTGTTGGGGTCAATGGCGCCCAGTGCCGCGGACGGCGTCATCACCCGCAAGGCAACCAGCCCCACCGCCCCAACCAGGGCGATGGACGCGCGGTTCATCTTCAAGCCGGGATAGGCGCCGGCCGCTACGCCGACGCAGGTCAGGGTCACCAGTGGTATTGCCAGATCAGGTCCTAGATTCATCTCGTCTCCACCAATCCGGGGGCAGATCCGTGCCCGCCCACCCGATTTGACTCTAGCTGAGCAGTCTGTGGGACCGGCAAAGAAAAGATAAAGAAATCCTGTCGGCCAATCCTTGGCGGCCTGCAATGAGTTGCGTTCGGTCGCCCACCTGGCGTAGACTATGCGCCAGTCTAACGTCCCAGGCTCTGGCCAGCAGGCGCCCATGACGGTTGCCCACGCCCTCAATGTCCTCGAAACCGGCGGTCTCATCCACCTGGCAGCGGTGCATCCGGAGCTGGAGTATGCCTTTCGGCACGCGCTGGTGCAGGAAGCGGCCTACCTGACCCTGGTCAAAAGCCACCGGCGCGAAGTGCACAAGGCCGTCGGCGAATCGCTGGAACAGCTGTATTCGGCTGAACTGGCTTCGCCCGTGCTGGCGCCAGTGTTGGCCCGCCACTTTGATGAGGGCGGCGACCCCGCGCGCGCCCTGAACTACTACATACTGGCTGGCCGCGCCGCGCAGGATCGGTATGCCATCGGCGAAGCCATCCATCATTTCAGCCGGGCTTTGGTTATTGCCAAGTCGCAGGCTTCGACTGGCGAGGTGGTGGCCGACCTGTTCCTGCGCCGCGGTCGCGCATTGGAACTGAACGCCCAGGACGCCGCAGCGCTGGAGAACTATGAGGAGATGGAGCGTTGGTCGGCCGAGCACGCTGACCGACGGGCGCGGCTGGCGGCCATGACGGCCCGCGCCACCATCTACGTGAGACCGTCGGTCCAGGGGAACCTGGCGCGCGGTTATGAGCTCTCTCAGCAGGCGCTGGCCCTGGCGCGCGAGTTGGGCGACCGGCCAGCGGAAGCCAAGGTCTTGTGGAACCTGCTGCAGCACGAGATCGCAACGGGGAATATTCAAGACGCGCTCGCTTACGGCGAGCAGGCGCTGGAGATCGCGCGAGCAGATGGCTTACGCGAGCAAGTCGCCTACGTGTTGACGGACTTGTGGAAGGTCTACGCGATGAATGGGCAATCTGGGCGGGCGCAGGCTGCCGTGGTCGAAGCCCAGGGGCTCTGGCGGGAGCTGGGCGCGCTCAATATGCTGGCCGATAACCTGGCCTCGACCGCTTTCGTGCAGGCTGTAGCTGGCAACTACCAGCAGGCTGTGGCCCTATCCGAGGAGGCCGAGCAGGTCAGCCGGTCGATCGGGAACGTCTGGAATCAGTCGTATGCCCTGTACATCGTGAATCTGGTCCACTTCGACCGCGGCGATATTGGGCGGGCGATTGCTATCACCGACGAATGTGCCCGCCTGGCTGAGCAAGCCGGCTTCGCCGAGGGTTTGGTGCAGTCGGGCTTTGCCCGGTCGCTGATGTATGCCTACCTGGGAGCGCTGCCGCAGGCCTTCGCCGCGGCCCGCGAGCTCCAGGCCCGCGTTCAGGTCGGCGTGGCCTATGCCGATTCGGCGCGTCTGGCCGAGGCCATGCTGCTGTTGCTGCTGATCCTGGACGGCCGGCAGGCGGAGGCCCAGTCGGCTCTCGACAGCTTTCACTTTGCGCACAAGCAGGAGGCGCTTCAAGAACAATTCATTTTGCTGCACATGGTCGTCAACCGCTGTCTGGTGGAGCTGGCCCTGGTTGACGGCGACGCTGAACAGGCGCTTGAGCTGGCGGAGGGTTTGATCGCTCATTTCCAGCGAGAAGGCACCCGGCTTTTCTTCCCCGATGCGCTGTGGCTGCGGGGCCGAGCACTGGCCGCCGCCGGCCGGCCAGGCGACGCCCAATCCGCCTTCGAAGTGGCCCATGCAGAGGCCGATGCGCTTGGTTCGCGCCGGATGCTCTGGCTGATCCTGGCGGAGCTGGCCGGCCTGGCTGAGATGCGCGGTGAACAACCGGCCGCCCGTGAGCTGCGGCGCCAGGCCGCCGAGCACATCGCGTATATCGCCGACCACGCCGGCGCGGCCGAGCTGCGGGAGTCCTTCCTAAACCGAGCCGACGTCCGGGCGGCGCTGGCCCAGGCCGCCTGACGACCGGTCGCCGGGCCAACCCGCGGCGCTACAGGAGATCAAAAAACATGGCCGAACATTTTGTCTCACGCGGTTTTGTTGGCAAACGCCGTGAAGGCGCCGGTGCGGCGGAGCGGGTCCCGCCGGGCCAGCACGAGGTCAAGGATTTCCCCGTGCTGTCGGCCGGGCCCACGCCCCGGGTGAACCTTGACCACTGGTCCTTCTCGATCGAGGGGCTCGTCCGCAAGCCGGTCAGGTGGAGTTGGGCTGAATTCCTGCGGCTGCCCACCCAGCAATTCGTCGTGGACATTCATTGCGTCACGAAATGGACCAAGCTTGACACACGCTGGATTGGTGTGAGCCTGGACACTTTGTTCGAGCAGGTCGAAATTGACCCCAGAGCCCGCTTCCTGACCGCGTTCAGCGACGGGGGCTACACCACGAATATGCCCTTGCCCGACGTGCTCAACGGCCGCGCCTTTGTGGGATATACCTATGACGGCCAGCCGCTGGCACCCGAGCACGGTGGGCCGGCGCGCCTGGTGGTGCCCAATCTCTACTTGTGGAAGAGTGCCAAGTGGGTCCGCGGCCTGCGGCTGATGGACCGCGACCGCCCGGGCTTTTGGGAGTCACTGGGCTACAACAACCACGGTGATCCCTGGAAAGAAGAACGTTACACCGGGGACTAGGTGAGAGCCGACCGTGCATCCTAGATGTTCGACCGCCAGTGCATCGTTGAGATTAAGACCCCTAACAACCGCCAGTGCATCCTTGACTCTTGTGGCGGTTCTGGATGACTTTCTCGGGACAGGTCTGTCGCCGGTGAATGTAGCCTGGATGCGGACCGACTGAGCATCGTCGACGCTTGGTCGCCAGTGCCTGGCCAACATCGCCATGGCTCATCCCCAGCCGGGCCTCGTTGACATTTGTGTCGGTTGCGAACAACCCCTCAGGCCTGGCCTGCCCGATCAGCTTATAATCAGCCGGTCAAGGCTGGTGAACACCAGGAGAACCCGATGGGTACGCCAATCCACTTCAAGGGCCTTGTCTACGACAGTGTCGAGGCCATGCCGCCGAATATCCGAGCCGCGTACGAACAATCGCAACGCGATAAGGCCCGGAACAAACAGGTCCAGAGTGAAGTTCGGGGCGACGAGGGCCACGAGCAAGTCGAGCCGGCCGCGGAACCCTTCCAGCGGGCCTGGGGTGGGCCACGGCCGAAGGGGCCGATGCCGGTACCGGCAGAATTTGAGGCGGTGACCAGCCTGGGGCCGGCCACCGGCGTTCACCCGGAGGCCCCGGGCATCGGGCTGCCTTTCGATATCGGAACGCCAGTGGCGCGCGTGCTGGTGCGCTATCGCGAAGGCTTCGCCTACCGCGCCGGCGGCAAGGACATCCATACCTGGCGCTGGGAGGAGGTGGCCGGCATCCAGACGAACAATAGCTATCACGGCGGCGTACGATCCCCCTCCTATACGCAACATGAGTACACGCTGACGAAACACAGCGGCGAAAAAGTCATCCTGAACGACACCTTGAAGGGTATCGGCGAGCTCGACCCCATCAAACGGGCGGTGTTCGCGCTGCTCGAGCCAGCGCTGGCCCAGCGCTACCGGGCCGGCGAGGACCTGACCTTTGGTCCGGTGACCATCCACCACCAGAAGGGCCTGCACATGGATGGCAAGCCTTACGCCTGGGACGGCATCCAGAATATGGAGGTAGAGCGGGGCCGGTTCAAGATCACGCTCAAGGACGGCCAGCACCACGAGGTGCGCGTGTCGGCGATCCCGAACATCGAATTGCTCTGCCGGCTGATTGGGCTGAACCTTTTTTCGAGTGAACTGGGCTCCTATGGATAACCGAACCACCACGCCTAGCTTGATGGCCGGCGCCACGCCGCCGACCGCGCAGGGCGCGATTTCGTGCGCTGGCGCTATCCGCTTGTGAAAAGTAACTGCCATTCCTGCGTCCGGGACTGGCGGTTGCCACACGCGCCAATGTCAAGGATGCACTGTCGGCACTTTCAATATTGGCCCGAATCAACGATGCACTGTCGGCTCGCAACTAGGATTGTTCTCTTACAGACAAGGCATCGGCATGAAACGTCCCATTGAGTGGCAAATCGCCACCGTCACGGCCATCAAGCCTGAAACCCCGAAAACCAAATCGTTCACCTTGGCTTTACCGGCCTGGATGCCACACCGGGCGGGCCAACACTATGATATCCGCCTGACGGCGGCGGACGGCTACCAGACCCAGCGCAGCTATTCCATTGCCTCGGCGCCCGAGCAGACCGGCCAGGTCGATCTGACGGTTGAACGCATTGAAGACGGCGAGGTCTCGACTTATCTTCACGATGTGGTCATTCCTGGCGACCAGATCGAAGTCCGTGGGCCCATCGGGGGCTATTTCGTGTGGGAAGCACGCCAGGGTGGGCCGCTGCTCCTGATTGCTGGCGGCTCGGGCGTGGTGCCGCTCATGGCTATGCTGCGGCACCGGGTGGCCTCGGGCGCCAGGGTGCCGGCGCGGCTGCTCTACAGCTCGCGCACACCCGACGACGTGATTTATCGCGCTGAGCTGGACCAGATCAGTCCGGCTGGCTCGGGCCTCGAAGTCTTTCACACCTTCACCCGGACGCAGCCCCCAGGCTGGACGGGCTACGCCCGGCGCATTGATGCGCCCATGCTGCGCGAGGTGGCCGGGCCGCTAGGCAAGGGGGCGCAGGTCTTCATCTGCGGCCCGACGCTCCTCGTCGAGTCGGCGGCCAACGGCCTGGTTCAGACTGGGGTGCCGGCCAGTCAGATCCGCACGGAACGCTTTGGCCCGTCAGGCGTGGCCGCAGGAGGCTAATTCTATGGCAGACCAATCTGACGACATGAACCGCGAGCTGATGGTGGACGGCAACGCGCTGGCCGGCCTGCTGCAGGACGTGTTTGGACTGGAGATGACCGCCAGCCCGGCGCAATGCGCCAATTGCGGCCAGGTGAACGAGCTGGGCGCCCTGCTGGCCTTCACCCAGGCGCCGGGCGCTGTCTTGCGCTGCCCCGCCTGCGAAGAGGTCATATTGCGCATTGTCGAAACGCCGGACGCGATCTACCTCGATGCCCGCGGCGCCGCCCATATCCGCCTGGAGCGCAGACAGATCCGATAGCCGGCGCCTCGCGGGTCATTCGCTTTGAGGCAGTCTGTCCTGGTCAACCACCGTCGCTGGGCTGTTTCTGGGCGACCATGCAAATCGATTCGAGCTGAAGCTTCCGGCCACTCATTTCCATCTCTGGGTCTGCCTGCTTGTCGGTTCTCACAACCTTGAATCCATTCTGCTCAAGCAGCGCTTGCCACTCGTGCGGCTCATATAGCGTAAATCCAAATTTCACGAATGGCATTTGCAGCATGGATGTTGTTGGTCGAAACCCGGTATAGAATTTGCCCCCAGGCTTCAAGACGCGCCGCACTTCGCGCAGGTGCTGCTCGGGGTGGTCCCAGAAGAAAATCACCATGTTGCAATAGACGATGTCGAATGTGTCGTCGGGGAAAGGCAGGTGGTCGCTGGTGCCTTCTCTGAGTGCCAAACTTCCCGACGCGACGAGCTCAGGGTTGAGCGTCCCGGCCAGATTGACCATCTCCGGCGAGTAATCGACACCCGTCACATGGAGATTGTGGTGATTCGAAAACAATCTGGACATGAATCGACCGCTGCCGAAACCAACCTCCAAGAGCTGTTGGCCATCCTGGAGATCCATCGACTGCCGGGTGAGGTCGATCAGCGGCAGATTGGTCTTGTCCATGTTTTGGGCAATGTTATTGGCGAAATCACCAGAGGGCCTGCGCAGCTGGGCGGCGATGAAATCGAGGCTGGGCGGTGCGGCATTCATGTCGGGTTCTCCTGGTTGTCCCCTTGGGCGCGATTTTTCATCCGATGGTTGATGAGCTAACATAGGTGCAATAGCGCGTCGTGTCTCAAGATATGCAATTCTTCTCGGTCCTGCTAGTTCTGAAAAAGAACTGGTGCGCGACCCACGGAGCAACAGTTTATGTCAAAGTATGGCCAGTTCTGCCCGGTAGCTAAGACGCTGGAAGTCGTCGGGGACCGCTGGACGCTGCTGATCATCCGCAACATGCTTTGCGGGATGACCCACTTCAACGATCTGGAGCGCGGCCTGCCCGGCATCTCGCGCCCACTGCTGGCGCGCCGGCTGCGCCAGCTGCAGCGCGCGTGCGTCATCGAGAAGCAGCTCGTGGGCGCTGGCCGCCAAACCACCGAATATCGGCTGACACGCGCCGGGCAGGACCTCAGGCATGTTATCGGCTCGATGATTGTTTGGGGCGAAGCCTGGGCGTGCGGTGAGCCGGCTCCAGATGAGCTCGATGCCGTTTTGCTGATGTGGCTGATGCGCGTGGATGTTCGGACGGACCGCCTGCCCCAGGACCTGCTGGTCGTCCAGTTCAGCTTCCGAGGCAAGCAGAGTGAGTCGTATTGGCTTATTTTGACCCCATCCGACGTCAGTGTGTGTGTGACCGATCCGGGTTATGGCATCGACGTGCTCGTCACGGCCGACCTGGATACCTATCACAAGGTGTGGTACGGGCGCATCCCGCTCGGCCAGGCGGTCCGCGATGGCGGGATCAAGATCGAAGGCACACCACGCCTGGTGCAAGACTTTCCCAACTGGTTTTGGTGGAACACCGCGAATGGGTTGCGCGCCGCCAAAATTGCCGCTGAGATGGAGCCCGCAACGGACTAGAAGGCAGCGCGCAACTGCCCCTTCGATTGCCTTAGCGGGCAAGCTCAAGCTTTTTCACCCACACGTCAACCGGCTCCGTGCGCCCTTTCAGGCTCAAGTGCCGTGTCTCCAGCCCGTCGCCCTTGAGACGCGCCGCCGCGCGAGCGGCGTCGCTGAACAGCAGCTCGCCGGCGCCGGCCTGGCTGGCGATGCGGGCGGCGGTGTTGACCGTATCGCCCAGGACGGAAATATCCGGCGCACTGGCGGTTCCACCGACCGCGCCCACGAAGGCCAGGCCGGTGTGGACTCCCACGCCGATGGGCACCCACGGCCCGCGCTGGTCGCCATGGCCGGTCACTCGCAAGAGCTCTTCTCCGGCCTCAATGGCCAGGCGGGCATGATCCGGCCCGGCGATACCTGGCACGAAGAAGGCGGCCACCTCGTCACCGATCAGCTTTTCCAGCAGCGCGTTCTTCTTGTACAACACCTTCGACGTGGCCTGGTAGAAGCGGTCAATCAGGCGGCTGAACTCAGCCGGGCTTTTGTTTTCGGCAATTGTGGTTGAGCCGCGCACGTCGGCAAAGATCAGCGACATCTCAATCTCGGCGCCGCCGCGGAAGGTGTGAGCTGCCATCTCGCAAATGTTGCATAACTGCGGGTTCATTTTGGAAGGCACCAGGCCGAACAACGTGCGGGCCAGGAGACCACCGACGCCTTCAAACGGATAGTCACAGATTCTGCAGCGCGGTTCGCTTGGCAGCCAGCGGGCTACCGGCCGCATAAAGCGCTTCATAAACCACGGCGTGCCAAGGTAAGCTGGCATCTCGCCAGTCGTCATGTACGACCGCCATATTTCTTCGGCCTGAAGTTGATGCGCGTCGGGTTCGGCGGATGCCATCCTGATCTCCGTGGCTAAGATGGTTTCGCTTGCAGCACGGCTCGCACCGCGGCCTGCCCGAAAAATGAGGCCGATAATTCAGCCGAGCCGGCGTGCTCGGCGATGTACTCGATGTGTTTTGCCGCCTGCCACCACAGCTCGCCAGCACCTGGCTGATCACCCCGCTCCTCGGCCAGGGCGGCCAGCTCAGCCAGGATGGGCCACAAGGTGCGGCGCGACCCCAGGTCTTCGGCCTCCGTGCGGGCTGCCTCCAATGTGGTCTGCGCCTCCGCCACGCGGCCGGCGGCCCGCTGCGCGCGGGCTTTGACGTGCAGGAGATCGGGTAATCCAAGGCGTATGGCGTAACGCCGCAAGAGCGCAATGGCGTCCTCGGCCAAACTCAGCGCCTGCTCGTGGTCGCCGTTGACCAGGGCCAGCTCAGTCAGGGCCAGGGCAACGTACAATTGGGTCACCACAAACTCGTCTTTGAGCGCCGCTGGGTCATGGGCAATCGGCGATTGGTCCAGGACCGCCTGCGCGTCAGCCGGCCGGCCCTCGCGGGCCAGCAGGAACACCCTCATGGCCTCAATCTGCAGCGGCCACATCCGCACGGCGCTGGTCAAATAAGCGCTGTGCGCCTGGACGGCGCGGGCTGCTTCGAAGGCGCGCGCCAGGTCGCCCATATAGCCATAGATGAGGGTGAGATCAAACCCGGTCTGGTTGATGCCCTCGGCAAAGCCGGCCTGTTCGGCCAGACGCTGGCATTCTTCGGCCACTGCAATGGCTCGCCCAATGTCGCCGTGCTCGAAATGGACCAGGTCCACCGTGTACAGGGAATAAGACTGGTTCCAGAGATTGCCGATGGCGCGGCTGACCCGCTGCGCTTCTTCTGATAGAGCGAGCGCCTGCTGATAGCGGCCCAGCATGATCTCACTGAACATGGTCGAGGCCAGGTTGTCCGCCAGCATGTTGAGCACGCCCTGTTCTCGCCAGATGGCCCGCGCTTCTTCCCCGGCGGCTTTGGCCTTCTTGGGCTGCTCGGCCATAAAGTACACTTTGTTCAGGTCCGTCAGAACATAGGCAGTCAGCTCACGCAAGCCCTCCGCTCGCGCGATGTCGAGTGCCAGCTCGCCGTATTCGAGCGCTTTAGCCACTTTGGACTCGGCCACGTAATACTGGAGCAGGTTCCACAGCGCCTTGGCCTCCGCCGGCCGGTCGCCGATCTGGCGGGCCAATGCCAGTGCTTGCTGCGAGAGGTCGTAGCCCCGCGCCAGGTTTTGCACGACCGTCGGTTTCACATAGACCGTTCCGCGCGCGATCATCGCGGCCAGCTGGCCGCGCCGCTCGGCGCGCGACTCCGACCAGGTCTGCATCGCCTCGTAATTGGTAAGCGCCTCAGCATCCTGGGCGTTCAGTTCGAGGGCGTGTCCGCGCCGCAGAAACAGATCAATCACCGCCTGGTGGTCGGTAGTTAGACCCTGCGCTATCTCCAGCGCGCTGCTGTAATTGTGGATGGCTTCCGCGGTGGCATACATCTTGGTCGCGGCCTGGCCGGCCAGCGTGTAATAGCGCACGGCGCGCGCCTGGTCGCCGGCCTCGGCGAAATGCCGCGCCAGCACCGGGGCGAGCTCGGGCGTATCCAGCCGCGTCCGGTTCAGGTTTTCCAACGATTCACCCACCGCCTGGTGCAGCAACCGGCGGTTGCCCTTAACCAACGAGTGATAGGCGGCCTCCTGGATCAGCGTGTGCCGGAAGAGGTATTCGACCTCCGGCTCAAGCTGCGCCAGACGGATGAGGCCCGAAGCCTCGAGAGTGGATAACTGGGCGCTCAGAATCACGTGACGGTTTGGCGGGCGGCCGGCGAAACTTCCCCTCATGACCGTTGGAGCGGCGGCAGCGATGAGCAGGCGGCCAGCTTGGCCGATAGTATAGTCAGATGCCGCGCCCCGGCCAATGTCGGTCGTGCTGGGGCGCGTTCCAAAACAGGGATAGTCTGTCCACCCTCGGAGGTAGTTTGTCACTCTGAGTCTGTCGACCACCTGCACCCATCCGTTTTGGGTGTGAGCGCGAACGCATTGGCTCGATAGAACGTAGCCGGCAGCGCGCGAAGGGCCTCGGCGGTGAATACACCTGGCCGATGCTCTTGACCCCCTGCTGAGCTCTCGACGAGCGTTGACCGGGTGCAGCGCGGCCCAGATCAAGGCGACAGTTAATCCACCCGAGGCGCTTCGGGCGCGACCGCACTTTTACTATAGAGTATGCGCATTCGCCCTCAGCGTGACAACACGCCGAGCTGGAAGAGTCATGCGTTGATGTCACAACATGCTCGGCGTGACATCACGTCTGCATGGCGGCCGCGGCTGACCCGGCTCAATGAGACAAGAATAGGGCAGGGTACTTACGCGGTTGTTGCCCAGGCATTACAGACTCATTACGAACTGCTGTGAGTTCAGCCAGCGCCGGCTGAGCGCACCGCCGTCCACTGCCAGGCCGGTCTGGGCCAACCGTCACTCAATATTGGTGACAAACGGCACCCGGCGCGTGCGCTCGTCCGGCCTACACTGATATTCGACATTCAGGATGTCGAATATGCTGCCCTACGCGCATCAAGCCAGTCTGGTCAAAGCCCTCAGCCATCCTTCTCGCCTGGCCATCCTGGAGCTGTTGCGCCACGACGAAGCCTGCGTCTGTCAC
>Ga0070730_10004483_pt1 | contig 12233 bp, 7 predicted proteins | sample Coa_R1_3_FD_66447 | JGI IMG/M metagenome (GOLD analysis project Ga0070730, IMG submission 66447) | Surface soil microbial communities from Centralia Pennsylvania, which are recovering from an underground coalmine fire - Coalmine... | ecosystem: Environmental > Terrestrial > Soil > Unclassified ... | reverse complement strand
CGGAGGTGGACTTATAGGCGGTCTTGAACGCGTCCAGGGCATCCTCCGCCGCCTTCTCGTCCTGGACCATCGGCCCGGCCGCGAGAACCAGAAGCATCGTCGCTGTCATCATCGCCGCAAACTCCCTTAAGCCTCTACGGACACCCCCCGGGGGTGTGAGGGAGATCTTCCCCTGCAATAATGTACCCGCCAAACGCCTCATTCCCGCGGCCTTTTTTCTTTCCCGAACCCGCCCGGGATCGTATCTTCTGAAGCATGAAGAGAGCGACAGTCGCCGTGCTCCTGGTCCTGGCGTGGGGCTGCGGCGGGGCGGATCCCAGGCCGGATTCAAGAGCGGAGGCAAAGCCCCCCATGACCCCCGAATCTAAGCCCCCGGTCCCCCCCGCGGCCAATCGGCCCGAACCTGAGCACATCACCGTGGCCCACGTCCTGATCTCCTTCGCGGGGACGAGGACCGAGGCCAAACGCTCGAAGGCAGAGGCCGAGAAGCTGGCGGGCGACGTCCTGGCTCGCGCCAAGAAAGGCGAGGACTTCGACAAGCTGATGAAGGACCTTTCCGACGACCCGGGGGGCGGCGTCTATATGATGGCCAACCGCGGCGCCCGGAAAGGGAATCCCGACGAATTCATGCGCGACGAGATGGTTCCGGCCTTCGGCGACGTCGGCTTCAGGCTCGACGTGGGGGCGATTGCGATGTCCGACTACGACGCCAAAAAGAGCCCCTTCGGCTGGCACATCATCAAGCGCCTGAAATAAGAGGATGGAAGGAAGGACTTTATGAACTGCATCCTGGCGGCGGTCGCGGCGGCGGCAGTGGCGGGAATCGCGGGCTTCGCGGCGGCGGCGAGAAGCCGGCCGGTCGTGGATGAGCGCCTTTTTGAGATGCGCACGTATGTCGCCAATCCCGGAAAGATGAAAGACCTGCACGCCCGCTTCCGCGAGCATACCTGCAAGCTCTTCGAGAAGCAGGGCATCGTGAACGTGGGATACTGGTCGCCGACCTCCGGCGAAAACGCCGAGAATACGCTCGTCTACATCATCAGCTATCCGAACAAGGATGCTCAGCAGAAGATGTGGAAGGCATTCCTGGACGATCCGGAGTGGAAGGCGGCCAAGACGGCGAGTGAGAAGGACGGCTCGCTCGTCGCCAGCGTGAAGTCGGTATTCATGACCGCGACGGACTACTCGGCGATCAAGTAGAAGCGCCGTAACCGTCGGCGCTCGGCGGGGCCAGCTCCGGCACCCCCCCCGGTGCGCCTATCCCCCTGCGGGGTCCAGGTCGGGCTCATCCGGGTTCAGGTCCTTTTCGAGCCAGCCCGCCAGCACCTCCGCGGCCTGGGCCGCGTGCCGGTCTTCGACGTAGATGCCGAAGACGACCGCCCCCGTGACCACGCTTCCGCCGGACTTCGTGTCCAGGGAAGAATCGATTCCCGCGGCCTGGAGCAGGGCCTGGATGCGCTCTGCCTCGTCCACGGACTCCGTCGCGTAGAGACGCTTCACGTCTCCATTCTACCCGGCGCAGGCCAGGAGGGGCACCCGGCCGTGGCGACCTACGCGAGGAGTTCCTTGACCACGCGGCCATGGACGTCGGTCAGCCGGAAATCGCGGCCCGCATACCGGTAGGTGAACTTCTCGTGATTGAAGCCCATCAGGTGCAGGATCGTCGCGTGGAGGTCGTGGACGTGGACCTTGTCGTCGCCGATCGCGTGCACTCCGAACTCGTCGGTCGCGCCGTGGACTCGGCCGCCCTTCACACCGCCGCCCGCCATCCACATCGAGAACCCGCTCGACTGATGGTCGCGGCCCGCCACCTTTCCAGGCCTGCCTTCGACCGTCGGGGTTCGTCCAAACTCGCCGCCCCAGATCACCAGGGTGTCGTCGAGCATCCCGCGCTGCTTCAGGTCCCGGATCAGGGCCCCCAGCGCCTGGTCGGAATCCTTCGCCAGCTTCGAGATCGCCTCCTGGATGTTCTGGTGGTTGTCCCAGGGCTGCTCGCGGCCGGTCCAGACCTGGACGAAGCGCACGCCGCGCTCGAGGAGGCGGCGGGCGATCAGGAGCTGCCGGGCCTGCGTCCCCGTCCCGTACTGGTCCCGGATGTACTGGGGCTCGCGCATCACGTCGAACGCGTCGGTCGCCTCCATCTGCATCCGGTAGGCGAGCTCAAACGACTGGATCCGAGCCTCGAGCTGGGGGTCCTCGGACCGCGTCTCGCGGTGGCCCTGATTGAGCTGGCGGAGCAGGTCGAGCTGCTCCTGCTGCTCCCTGTTGCTGATTCGACCGTTTCGCACGTTTTCGACCAGCTTGTCGACTTCGGTGTGCTGCGTGTCGATGTAAGTCCCCTGGAAGATTCCGGGCAGGAATCCCGACTGCCAGTTCTGGGACTGGTAGATCGGATAGCCGCCGGGGCACATGGCGATGAAGCCCGGCAGGTTCTGGTTCTCGGTGCCCAGCCCGTACGTCAGCCACGACCCCATGCTGGGCCGCGACTGCCGCGGCTCACCGCAGTTCATGAGCAGCAGCGACGGCTCGTGATTGGGGTCGTCGGCATACATACCCCGGATCACGCACAGATCATCGGTCGACTGCGCCAGGTTCGGAAACAGCTCGCTGACCTCGATGCCGCTCTGGCCGTACTTCTTGAACTTGAACGTCGAAGGGAAGGCGACGTTCCCCTTGGTATTGCCTCCCTTCTGGAACTCCGCCGGCAGGGCCTTCCCCGACTGCCGGTCCAGCGCGGGCTTGGGATCGAACGTGTCGACATGGGAAGGGCCCCCGTTGGCAAAGATGTGGATCACCCGTTTGGCGCGGCCGGGAAAGTGGCCGGTCCTCGGAGCGAGCGGATTCAAGGCCGGCGCATCGTCGGCGAAGGCCTGGCCCATGAGATCGGCGAGCATCAGCGCGCCCATCCCCATGCCGCCCCGGCACAACAGCTCCCTGCGCGTCATGTTCATCGGATCTTCCTCTGGATCTCTCGGGACCTCGGTCGGCTTCTCTCAGTCGACAAAGACAAATTCGTTGGATTCGAAGAGGACCTGGACGTATTTCTCCCAGGCCGACAGGGCTGGCAGGGCCTTCGGTGCCGGACCGCTGAAGCCGGATTGGGCGTTCCACTCCTCCTCGGCCATTCGGATCGACGGCGCCCAGGTGAAGTCGTCGCTGTTGACATCCCCGCGACAGTCGACGATGAAGTCGATCGTTTCGCCGGCGTCGACCCTGAGGCCGCTGATCTTGGTTTCGGCGTCCAGGCGGACCACCTGCCACGCGGCAAGCTCGCCCTGGCGGCTGGAGACGATGCGGCCGTGGACTCCGTCGCCGCCCGGCGCATGGTGGCCGAGGCTGCCGGAGATCGTGACCGTCCCGGCCTGGGGAGCGGTCCAGCGCCGGATGACGCCGTGGGCGACGTCGTTGCCCGCGTGGCCACCGGTGGCCGTGAGGAGGCACCAGCCGGTGGACGGATCGGGCAGCTGCTTGGCGCTGCCCATCCAGCCCTGCGGCGTGAAATTGGGCAGCGGATGGAAATCCGCGCCGCCGGTTCCATAGCCGTACTGCCAGATCGGCGCGCGGGTGACCGGAGCCGCCGTCGTCGCGCGAGCCACGTACGCGACGCCCAGGGCGAGCTCCCGTCCGGTCGCTTCGCGACCGAAGACGCGGCGGTAGATCGCCTGGACGCGGCGCTCGGGCTTGTCCTCCCGCTGGATCTCCGGGAGCTCGGAGAGCCTGCCCGCCTGCTCCATGATGAAAGGACTGTTCATCATGAACAGGGCCTGCTGGGGGATCGTCGTGACGAAGCGGCCCGGGCTGTGCATGTCCGGGACCGCAAAATCGAAGGTCTTGTAGAGGTTCGCAAGGTTGAGGCGGTCGACGTAGCCGTAAACCGTGCGGCGCGTCGAGTACGGCGCGGTCGTGAGCTCGACCGAACGGCCGCCCATCGCCGGATCCAGCGTGCCCGAAACGGCCAGGAGAGAGTCGCGCATCGACTCGAGATCGAGGCGTCGCCGGTTCTGGCGCCATAGGAGGAGATTGAGCGGGTCCGTCCTGCGGTACTCGGGGTTGTCGAGGCACGACTGCCGGTAGGCGCTGGACAGGAGGATGAGACGGTGGAGCTTCTTCACCGACCATCCATCCGCCACGAAGGCACGGGCCAGCCAGTCGAGCAGCTCCGGGTGCGTGGGAGCGTCGCCGCGGACGCCGAAGTTGCTGGGGGTGCGGACGAGGCCGAAGCCGAAGTGCTGGGCCCAGACGCGGTTGACGAACACCCGAGCGGTGAGCGGGTTCTGGGCGCTCGCGACCGCCTTCGCGAGTTCGAGTCTTCCGCCGTCCTTGTAGGCCTGGCGATCGTCGGGCGAGAGGATGGCCAGGAACTGGCGGGGCACCTCGTCGCCGGGCGTGCCGGGATTCCCGCGGAGGAAGACGCGGGGGTTGTGCGGAGTGGCCGACTCCTCGAGCGTCATCGCCCGAGCGGGCGCACCGGGGTGATGGTGGAGCTCTTCGATCTTGCGTCGAAGCTGCTTGAGCTTGCCGCGGTCATCGCCGGTCAGAAACGAGTCGATGTCGGCGATGGGGATGCTCGACGGGAACTCCGGGGCCGTGATCAGGGATTTGAAGGGTTCTTCCAGGAGCGCCCGACCGTAACGCTCGGCGGCTTCCCGGAGCGAGCCGGGAGCTTCAGCGAACGCCTGCGCGATGGGGGCGGGGGCGCCGATCAGGGCGGTCCAGAGTTCTTCGACCGGCAGGCCGGCCATCGCGCGCCAGGCGGCCAGCTCGGGAGGATTGGTTTTCAGCCACTGGATCCAGCGCCTCAGGATCGCCGCGTTGAGTCCGGCGGCCCTGGCTTCGTCGTCCGGCTTCCCCTTGCTCTCCTGGGCGGCCAGCAGATAGGCGGCCAGCTGGGAGGCCGAGCGGAAGGTTGCGCTGATTTCCACGCGGCGCGTCTCCTTGAATTTGGAGACCTCCGCCTCGCGTGCGCCCAGCTCCTTCAGGTAGGCCGCATAGTCGGGCGACATCCGGGGAGCCGCCAGCAGCGGCATCTCCTTGGGCGCGGCCGAGCTCGCGAAGATGCCGTAGAGCGAATAGTAGTCTTTCGTCGGGATCGGGTCGTACTTGTGATCATGGCATCGGGCGCAGGTCACCGTCAGCCCGAGCAGACCCCGGGAAACCACGTCGATGCGGTCGTCGATGATGTCGGGCTGACGGTTCAGGAAGGACCGGCCCACCGTGAGGAAGCCCAGGGCTGCCAGGTCGCTTCTGTCGTCGCCGGTCTGGAGCCGGTCGGCCGCGATCTGCAGCATCAGGAAGCGGTCGTAGGGCAAATCGTCGTTGAAGGCCTTGATGACCCAGTCGCGGTAGGTGTAGGGATAGGGCAGGCGCCGCTCTTCGTCGACGACCCACTCCTTGGTGTCCGCGTACCGGGCGATGTCGAGCCAGTGCCGCCCCCAGCGCTCTCCATAGCGGGGGGAGGCGAGCAGGCGGTCGACGACCTTCTCATAGGCGTCGGTGGAGGCGTCGGCGACGAAGGCGTTGACGTCCTCGGCTGTGGGGGGGAGGCCTGTGAGGTCGATCGTCACGCGCCGGAGCAGCGTGCGGAGATCCGCCTCGGGCGCGGGCTTCATCTTCCTCTCCTCGAGCTTCGCGAGGATGAAATTGTCGATCGGCGTGCGACACCAGGGGGCTCGGACGGTCGGAGGAAGGGTCTCGCGGGGCGATTGAAAGGACCAGAACTTGCGGGCTTCCGTGAGGCTCGGGGTCGGCCGGGTGGACACCGGTGCGGCCGCGGCCAGGCGTGGGTCGGGGGCGCCCATCTTGACCCAGGCGACGAAGTCGGCGATCTGGTCCTCCGGAAGCTTCTCCTTCACCGGCATGCGGAGCTCCTCGGTCTGGCGCAGCGCCTTGATGAGGATGCTCTTGTCGGGTTCCCCGGGGACGATGGCCGGGCCGGAGTCGCCCCCCTTCAGGAGGCCTTCCCGGGAGTCGAGGAGGAGTCCGCCCTTGACCTTCTCCGCCTGCGCGCTGTGGCATTTGTAGCAGCGCTCGACGAAGATGGGGCGGATCTTCTTTTCGAAGAATTCGACCTGGTCGGAGGAAAGAGGGGGAGCCGCCTGCTGCTGCGCGTGGGACACCGCCCCCAGTAGCAGGACGGCGATGGCGGACAGAGATAAACGCATCAGCCCGGTTTCCGTGGGACCTTTGACCCCGCTCTATTAAGAAATACGCCCCAGGAGGGGGGAGAACTTCAGCAGGCGGATTCTCGGGCCCCGGCTCCGGACGGGGGTCAGCTCAAGGCCGCCGATTAGACCCGCGCGCGGGCCATTCCGGTACCGGGACCGCCCGCCCTTCCGGGCGGAAGACGCCCCGGAATCCTGGGCGGTCCAGGGTCCGGAATCGGTCCGGATCCGGAAGGGAACGATTTCGAAGATGCCGCGCTTCCCGTCGTAAACCAACTGAGGAACATGACGGTCTGGCAGAGCGCGCAGCGGGAGTGCCTGTCGCAGATTTCCGCGGCGCGAGAGCCTGGCGCCGCAGGCGCAGCCGAGGTCCATTTTTCCGGGAGGAGCGGGCTCGACCCGGATAGCCTCGGAGGTATCCTCGACGGAACACGGATCTCTTCCCGGACCGACGTTCCTTCGATGGCGGATTCCTGAGACCGGTGGTCCTGGGCGGAGGGCGGGGAGGAAGTCCCCGAGCAGCGAGGAGACGTCCGGGTCGAGGGGCGAATCCCGTAGGGGAGCGTCCCGGGAGGGAGCCGGCGCTGCGGACAAGTCGACGAGGGAATCGCCTCTTCGCTCCTGCCCTCGGTCACGAGCGACCCGAATTCGGGTCCGCTCATTCCCGCTGGAGTCCATGCTGAGGAAGGGCTGAACCTGTCAGAACATGGACGAAAGCCCGTCCCTGCGGGAATAAGACGGTGAATTACCGGCGGGGAACCCGAACTCCGATGGGCGGCGAGGTGGGATTCGGACCTTCCCGCACCCGCGCGTAGCCGGGGCGCTCCGATTCGGGAGTCCAGGCGGCGCACAGGAGGAAGATCCGCCGCTCGGTGGCGCCTTCAGGGATGAGGATGCCGTTGAGGCCGATGTCGTCCACGATCACTCCGAAGGGAAGGTTCTCCAGGTCGAAGGTCACCCGCTCGTTGTGCCCGACGCGGCGTATCTTCAGCATCGCCGAAACGCGGCCCCCCGGCTTCACCGTGATCGTCCGGTCATTCCCCTTCGCCGAGCCCACCGCTTTCGCCTTCTGCGGATCCGCCGACGCTCCGTCGCCCGCCGTCTCCAGATCGGGTTCCAGCCATACCAGCGTCCTGGGCGGCGGCATCGCCGTGAGCGCGCCGAAGCCCTTCACCTCGCGTTCGACCGTCCGGCCCTGCGGCGCCGCCCGGGCCACGACTCTGACCGCCGCTCTCTGCTCCGGGGTCGGCGTCGTGCAGTCGGCGGCCGCGTACAGGGTCCCCTTGGCCTCCAGGTGCCCTGCTTCGATCACCAGCGGCGTCGACGCCAGGAATCCCTCCGGAAGCCCTCGGATGTCGATCGTCACGGGACCTTCGTATCCGTCGATCCGGTCCACCCGCGCCGTGAAACTCGTCCCGCTGCCAATGGGGACATTCGGATTGACTCCTTCCAGGGTGACCCGGAAATCGGGCATCGCCTCGCGGACCACCAGACGGTAGACGAATCGTTCACCGCCCGCCCCCCGCGTCTCTCGGACACGAACGACATAGTCGCCGTCGGCCGGTGCCGTGAAGAGCAGCTTCGAGTCCGTTCCGAGCTTGCGATCCGCGTCGTCGTCGTTGGCGTAGGCCACCGGAAAGACGGGCAGCCCGTTGGGTGGCAAGGTCGTGCCGGGCGGATGGGGCTCGACGATGTAGGCGGGCGCGTCCAGGGGGTGGGCGGTCGCGCTCGTGTCGAAGTAGCCGCGCCTCTTCCCGCCCTGCGTGAAGAATTTCCATTCGGAGTCCGGGCCCTGCGGGGCCAGGAAGAGCTTCACCACCTCGCCCTGCATGTAGAGGTACTGGCCCAGATCCATTTCCTGCCAGTGCCAGAAGCGGCCGCCCCCCTGATTCGCGTCGATCGGCCGGAACGTGAGGTACGAGTCCCGCACCGCGGCGAGCAGGACCCGCTCCACGGGACGGCCGTCGGGATGCAGCACCGCCAGGTGCGTGTCTGCGGGCGACCCCCGCTGTGCCGCCTGGGTTTCGATCACCCAGACCTTGCCGGCCTTCGACGTGAATCGAAAGTGGTCGACGTCGCCCGGAACGTCGAAGCGGCCGTTCGCACCGCCCGGCGCGGCCATGAGGACGGCCCTGGCGGGAGTGTCATTGTCCTCGGATTCGGTGATCTCCGGCAGGGACGACACCAGCACTTTGATCTCGCGCCGGACCCGGTATTTCGCGGGATCGACCGCGACCAGGGCTTCTCCTTCGGCACCCGCCCTGACGTTCACGGTCGTCCCTGCGGGGAGATTCACCCCGATCAGCCGCACCTGGGATTCGGCGTTGGCCGGGACCGCCAGGGGCCAGGCGCCGGTCACTACCGGCAGATCGCCGACCGACAGGCGGTAGTAGTGCTCGGCCGAGGCGCCGAGCTGGAGATCGGTCACGGTGAGAAGATAGCGTCCGTCGGCCGGCAGCGTGGCGACGATCAGCGGATCGCTTTGCCCTTCGAAGTCGATGTTGCTCGCGACGAGCCGGCCCGTCGCGTCGGTCAGCGTCAGGGTCAGGTCCGCCTTGGATCCGATGCGCTTCGCGGCGGCGTCGACGACGACTTTCTGCCCCTTCGTCCCGTCAAAGGCGAAAATGTCCGTGTCGCCTCGCTTGCTCAGCACGCCCCAGAAACTGACGGGCAGTGCGGCCGTCGTGACCGCCCCCTCCGTTTCCTGGACCTGGGGCAGCGTGTCGACGAGCAGCTTTGCCCGGGCGGAATCGCCGCCGGGGCCGGTCAGCCAGAGTTCGGTCTCGCCCGGCGCTCGGTCCGCGCCGACCGTGATCTCCACCCGGTCGTCCCCCAAGCGGCGGACCTTGACGGCGGGGTCCCCCGACACCGGGTCCCCCACCGTGTTCTTCCCGACCAGTCTGAAGACCCCCGTCGTCCCCCGCTGGATGCCCCGGGGTTCGACCGCCGTAAGCTCGGGCTTCGGGGCGGAGGCGACATGCCCGGTCATCGTGTCGTAGAGCTGGAAACCCCCGTCCAGCCGGCCGACCGCGACGACTTTTCCCTCCAGGGCGAAGGCAAGGGCGGTCGGCCAGTCGGTCTGTGTTTCGAGGACGCTCCGGGGCGTCATCTCGGGCGCGTTCCAGATCTTCACCGTGCGGTCATCGGCCGAGGAGAGAATCGTCCTGCCGTCGCCCGACCAGGCGAGCTTCAGGATCGCGCCCTCGTGGGCGAAGGACGAACTGCGTAGCGGGTTGGTCCCTTCTCTGGCATCGGAGCTGACGGTCCACAGCCGGATGCGGTTGTCGACTCCGCCCGCCGCGACGAGATTCCCGTCCGGGCTGAACATCACCGCATTCAAGGCCTTCGTGGACTCCCCGAGCGTCTCGCGTCGCTCCCCGGTGGCGACGTCCCAAAGTTTCACGGTGCGGTCGGAGCTTGCGCTGGCGAGGATCTTGCCGTCGGGGCGGAACGCCAGGCTCATGACCGCCTCGTTGTGGCCCTTGAACTCGCGTATCGGCCGGTCCTGGGCTTTGTCCCAAAGCAGGATCCCGTGATCGTAGCTGCCGGTCGCGAAGCGGCGGCCGTCGGGCGCGAGGGCGACCGCATAGATCGCATCTTCGTGGCCGCGGTAGGTCCTGAGCAGTTTCCCGTCGCCGGTGCTCCAGAGTCGGATCTCGCCTGCGAGCCCCGGCTCGCCGCCCCCCGCGACCAGGAAGGCTCCATCGGCTGAAAAGGCGACGCAGTTGACCGGGCCCGCGTGCCCGCTCAGGGTGCGGACCACGGCCCGGGTTTCGGCAGATCGGAGTTCAACCTCCCCCAGCCGGGCCAGGGCCAGCAGCTTGGACTTGGGGTCGTAGGCGAGTGACTGGATCGCCTTGCGCGGAGCCACTTTGGGCTCGATCCTTGGAATTGCGGCGAGTTTAGGCGGCACTTCGCCGGGTCGGGGTGCCTTGGCGCCGCCCGCGATCCAGGCGCGGACCAGGTCGATGTCGCCGTCGCTCAGCTTCTTGCCTTTCTTGGGGGGAGGCATGAACGGCTTGGTCTTGTGCTCGATCAGTGCCAGGAGCAGGCTCTCCGCCGGCTTTCCCGGTGCGATGGCCAGGCCCGTCTCGCCGCCCTTCGTCAGCCCTTCATAGGTCTCAAGAGAGAGCTCGCCTTTCAGCTCCTTGGCATTGTGGCAGCCGTTGCAGTTCTTCGCGAAGATCTCGTAGACCTTCGTGTAGGAGGGTGGCTCAGGCTTCTCCTGGGCGAAGGAGGAAGAGCCCAGCGCCAGTCCGGCGCAGAGGAGGAAGGCTGTTCCTCCGATGATTCCCGGGCGCTTCGGTCCGAACCTCATGATTATCGCCTTCGTGCTTGGGGCGTCCCGGCGGCGTTCCTAGTGGTTGAAGAGGAATTCCTTGCTGCTGAGAACCCCCCAGAACAGGTCCTCCACGGCTTCGCGGTGCGCGGCCTCCCCGGCCTCTCCGAGCAGGGAAGTCAGCTTCGTTTTCTCATCCGCGGAGGGCCCTCGCGAGAGCGCCCCCAGGTAGAGCTCCTCGACGATCGTCGCGTCGTCTGTCTTGGCCGCGAGCAACTGCTCGATGCGGTTGTTCTTCGCCTTGAGTTTCTGGTTCAGCGTGTCCCCGTTGGCGATGTGAAGAGCCTGGGACATGCTCGGCGCCGCCGTGCGCTCGCATTCGCAGGTGATGATCCGGTCCGGACGTCCGAAGGACTTCAGGAAGTACGAGTCGATGTTGGTGTCGGGCAGTTGGAGGGCCCGCCAGCCGACTGGGTAGGCGAAGCCGGCAGGGCCGCGCTCCGCGGCCTGCTTGAACTGGGTCGGCGCCGCGGTGACCTGACTCAGCGCGTCGAGGGCCACCTCCGCCATCAGTCGGCGGGGATAGTAGTGCGAATAGAATCGTTTTTCGCCTGCATTGCCGGGAAGGGCCTGGCTGCTTCGCTGGTAGGTCTGCGACTGCAGGATCGTCCGCATGAGCGCCTTCAGATCGAAGCTCTGACGAGCCAGGTGGTCGGCCAGGGCCGTCAGGAGCCGGTCGTTCGAGGCGGGGTTCGTCTTGCGCATGTCGTCGACAGCTTCGACCAAGCCGCGGCCGAGAAAGTTGGCCCAGACCCGGTTGACGATCGCCCGCGAGAAGTACGGGTTCTCCGGGCTCGTGAGCCAATCGGCGAGGGCTTCGCGGCGGTCCCGGGGGTCGTCGAACGAGATCGCCGTGCCGTCGAGCGGCTGGGGCGCCCGCGGCCGGTTGGTGAGCGGCTGGAGGAGTTCGCCGTCGGGCGCGGTGAAGATGATCGTATCGCCCGACCGGCTGCCGCTCTTGGCGCGGACCCGGGAGAAGAGGTTGGCGAACGCGTAATACTGGTCGTTCGTCCATTTCTCCATCGGGTGGTTGTGGCAGCGGGCGCACTGGATCGACATTCCCAGGAAGGCCTGGCTGGCCGTCTCGGCCATCTCCGTCGGATCGTCTTGCAGGATGAAGAAGGTGCCCGCGCCGTTCTCGATCGTTCCGCCGCGGGCGGTGACGACCTGGCGGGCGAACTTGTCCCAGGGCGTGTTGGCGGAGACCTGGTTCCGAATCCACGCGTGATAGGCCCACATCGTCGCCGCGGGAAGCCTCTTGCTCGAAACGAGCAGGAGGTCGCCCCACCGATGGGTCCAGTAGTCGACGAACTCGGTCCTCGCGAGCAGCCCGTCGATCAGTCGATCCCGCTTGTCCGGGGTCACATCGGCAAGGAAAGCTCGCGTTTCGGCGACCGTCGGCAGGACCCCGATCGTGTCCAGAAAGGCGCGTCGCAGGAACTCGGAGTCGCCCGCCGGGGGCGAGGGCGGAAGCCGAAGCTCCTCCAGCTTCGCCAGCGTCAGGTCGTCGATGAAGTTTCGCCGGGGCGCCTTCCGGTACACCTCGGCCGGGATGGGCTCCCCGTAGGGGACGGTGACCGTCGCGACCGCGATCTTACTCAGGAACCATGCGGTGATCGCCCCCTCGCCGCTTCCGGTGACCTTGACCCGGCCTTCGTCGTCCGGCACGGCGACCGAGCTGTCGGAGCCGGTGTACTTTGCCCAGGGGGTCGCATCGCGCACCGTGCCGTCGG
>Ga0070730_10004481_pt1 | contig 12233 bp, 10 predicted proteins | sample Coa_R1_3_FD_66447 | JGI IMG/M metagenome (GOLD analysis project Ga0070730, IMG submission 66447) | Surface soil microbial communities from Centralia Pennsylvania, which are recovering from an underground coalmine fire - Coalmine... | ecosystem: Environmental > Terrestrial > Soil > Unclassified ... | reverse complement strand
GATGGCAGCGACCTGCCTCAGGGATTCAGCGCTTCCGAGCCTTTAAAGCAAGAGGTTTGCTGCGAGTGCAGATGCCAGGTGTGATTAGCGTGTGAATTTTAGCGGTATGTGGGGCCACCTAAGGCTATGTAGGGATGCATCGATGAAAAGATCCCGGGCTCCAACCTTTTCAGTCGTGGGTCTCCGATCGGGTCAAAAGCGGAATTAGGTAGTCGTGGATTACCGCCGCTAAAGCAGGTCATCCATTGTCATCGCGAAGACTCGTGCGTTGCGCCGATTGGAAGCTCACTGAGTTGTCTTCGGACCCCACGACGCCCACTTAACTGCTGCAGCGCCGTAAATCGATTGAAAAAATCTCGCGTTCCTTCCTCCCGAGTCAACTTTTCGACTCCAATCGCCGGGACTTTATTATGAAAGCTCGCGTATGGTAGTTTGCTTAAGATTCAGTGGCGTCTTTAAATGCAAACAAGGATGTTTGAGGCCATGAAACCAAATCGCGGCTTCTTTACCCACCTGACCCAGAACATATGGGCGTTGGGAGCAACACTGGTGTTCTGCGTATCTGGCACGCAGGCCGCGGGCGTCACTCAGTATCCTGGAGCCTCGTGGGTCGTCGCTCCACCGGAGCAGAATCACTGGTCGGTGGCGAAGCTCGATGCCGCACGGGAGTATTCCAAATCAATCAACTCCTCGTCGGTCATGATCATTCAGCACGGGCTGGTGATGGCTCAATGGGGCGAACTCGACAGAAAGATCAGCTCCTACTCGATCCGCAAGAGCCTGCTGAGCGCTCTCTATGGAATCTATTCGAATGAGAAGCGCATCAACATCGATAGCACACTGGCTCAGCTTGGAATCACTGATGCGCCAGACCCATTGACCGATAACGAACGCAAGGCTCGCGTGGTGGACCTTCTGCGTGCCCGGTCAGGGGTCTACCACCCGGTTGATTTCGAAACGAAACTGATGATCGAAACACGCCCCCCTCGAGAAAGCCACGCTCCGGGCACATTCTGGTTCTATAACAATTGGGACTTCAACGCACTCGGCACGATCTTCGAGAAATCGGTCGGCATGTCGATCGGCGAAGCATTTTATCAGCGTATCGCTATTCCGCTTCATATGCAGGACTTCAAGCCCGGCGACGTGTACTACATCGAAGGGCCCGTCTCCGTTCATCGCGCATTTCATTTTAGGATCACGGCACGGGATCTCGCACGATTCGGTCTGCTGTACCTGCGCGACGGCAGGTGGAACGGGCACCAGATCGTCCCTAAGGAATGGGTGGACAAGAGCAGTCACGCAAATGAAATGATCCAGTTCGGGGGCAGCGATGCCGGCGGCTACGAGTACCTGTGGTGGGTCTCCTATCACGGCACGAATTTGCCGGGCGTGAGCGTCCCGGACGGAACCTATTCTGCCCAGGGAGCCGGTGGACACTACCTAGTCATCATTCCCAGTCTGGATCTGATCGTTGTGCATCGCTGGGCGAACGATCCCCCCACCCATGATCCGGCGACGGTGGTCGAGTGGGCCTACAAGGGAATTCCGCGCGCACAATTTGGCCATCTGCTTCAGCTCATTCTGGACGCGGCACCGCCGTAAACCGCCTGCGTCGGGATCCGCAGCCGGCCTCTCCGGGCCGTCAGGGCATGACATCGACTGCCGACCTAACGGCCGGGCGGGCTCAGGCGATCCGCAGTGCGGTAGACCGGGCGCAGAAGCGGGGGCGAGGGTCCGAGCCGCGCCAACACGTCGCGAATTGCCGGAGTCACTACCACATAGTGCTGCAGTAAAGACTTGATCGCAGTCGCGTCGCCCTTTGCCATGAGTGTGATGAATTCCTTTGCTGCCCGCGCAATATCGGCGTCGGCGGCGGCTCGGTTGATCTTGAAACGCCTGTCAGCATTCACTGAAATTGCACCGGCATCGAGAAGGTGATTGAGCACGTAAGTCGAACCCTGGCTGGGAGTGCTGTCCAGGCCGCCGCGGACGCGCGCCAGTGCCGGAATCAGAAACGCGCTATAGAGCGATGCGGATTCGCGCCGATCGAGATAACCGTGCTCGATGAGATAGCGATGACCCCACAGCGCCAGGAGCATCGAGCGGATCTGGGCCGCAACGGCACCGTTTTCTCCCAAAGCCTCCGCGATCGGCCGTTTCGTTCCCGTCACGAACTGGGGACCGAGCGAGTCAAAGATCCGTACGGACATGACCTCGTCGCGGATGTCCTCAAAACGCAAGACCGATCGATCAGCGTCCGTGAGCGCTGCGTAGGCTACGGGCCGGAACGTGCTGTCATACCGCAGCTTTAGAATGTTGCTGTATGTACCAGTGCGCCCCCCAACAGCATCCAGAACACGCAAATCGTTAGGGAGCCCGTAACCTGCCGCGGCGCCACCGGCCCCGGCAAAGCCCCCGTGATAGATCACGTCGAGTACTACGATCGGCGCGGCAGCGGCCAGTTTCCGCCCGCGCAGGTTGGGGGTCAGGGGCAGATGGTCCTCGAGCTCCTGCAAGTGAGTGGCGATACTGACAACGCGCTGCGTGGCGGGCTCATTCACCAGCGCAATCGAAGCCTCGTAAGCCGTCTTGGCGCCGAACCACGCGTCATCATCGACCTCATAGGGTCCAAGCACTACGTCAATCGGTCCCTTGAGGCCGACAAAGGCGACATCGCTGGCATAGTAGTTGTCATCCAACAGCGCCTGAGCGCGCAAGGTCAGAAAGTTTTTGAGTGTCGGCTCATGCGTGAGCGTCGCCGCTTCGCGAAGTGCGCCAGACGCCTCCGTCAGAGCGTCCTTGTAACGGCGGCCATACGAGACCACTTCAAACAGCCCGTTCTGTCCGCGTTCGATGGCCGTGAAGTAGTCTAGAGCCCGCTTGCGGTCGGGCTCAGACATTGTCCCAAGCCAGATATCGATGTCATGCTTGGTTGTGCCTGAGGGGTAAAAGTCGCCCACCGGCCGCTCGGCCGGAACCCCGCCGATGACTGCGGTCCCGGTCTGGCCCCATGGGCCCTTGAAGAAATTCAGCGCATCGAGCTCCGCCTGCGCGGCAGATGTCCGAGCGGACAATCGCTCTCTGATCAGCGCGCGGGTGCCGGGCCACACTTGCGTCATATATATCGCGTCCATTTCGCGCGCAGCCCGCAGGATCGGGACGAGCGCGGCCTGTTCGCTGGCGGGAAGCGCGGTAATGTTCACTTCGATCGTCGTTGGTTCAAGCGCCGGCAGTCGCGCAGGCTCCGCACCGACGTTGCCGATCGCAAGACACGCAACAGTGACGCCCGGGATTCCGAGTAAAAGAGTTCTACTATTTCTATTTGCGGCTGACATTGGGGATGCTTGCTCTTCCGCCGACACGCGTCTCGTACATTCTCTCGCGCTACTCGGATATGACCCTGTCGGGCCATTCAACCAATGACACGGAAATAGCTGGATTGTCAAATTTCGCGCTCCAAGGCGCCAAGTCGCTTTCGGTCACGCTGCGCGCGCGACTGCACGCTCCGCAGGCATAGATCTGAACCTTTTTTGATACCACCTTGTCGAGTACTTCCGCAAGCGGTGGCCAACCGACCGGCACAACGGCTTTGGCCACAGAGGCCCGCAACAAAGTCTTTCCATAAGTCTCTCCCCAAAACGTGCATAAATTTTGACGCGATTGTCCGGCTTTCGCGCCCGTGATCCCGCGAATTCCCTGGATACGGCCAGGATATCTGGGCTCCGCGCTGGGAGTCCTCTGAAGAAGCTGCTATTTTTCTGATGAATTCCTCAAAGAAGTCCGCTCGATAGCGACCCGCGGTCAGTACGAATTTGGCCCGTACCATTTGGACGCCGATGGGCATGCGCTGTTTCGAAACGGCGATCGTGTCGCGCTGACTCCGAAAGCCCTTGACGTCTTCATCGCACTTGCCACGCCGCAGGGCAACGCGGTCGCAAAGGATGATCTCTTGCGCGCGGTGTGGCCCGCCACGACGCGTGGAGATACATCGGTGCGCGAGACCCTGGCCTGTGCCATCAATAACAAGTCTCTGACCGGCCAGGTGTGGTCAGTGGAAAGGGATGATCGCCTTCCGGAGATGCGACTTTCCACATAACGGCCGATGCAATCGCGGTGACACCGAATGAGTGGCATGATAGTCTATAGAGGTCGTCTTACGTATTCTAGATCGATCGGAGATTTGTATGAGTACCATAACCGTGTCATCAAAGTACCAGATCGTCATTCCCTCGAAGATTCGTGAGGCGCTCGGGATCAGGCCGGGCGAGAAGCTGCACGCCATTGAGTATCGGGGGCGGATCGAATTGGTACCGGTGCGACCGACTAAATCTGCGCGCGGATCACTCAAGGGAATTGACACCGACGTCCCGAGGGAATCCGATCGGGTATGAACGTCGTCGATTCCTCGGCTTGGCTCGAGTACTTCTCCGACGGGCCTAATGCTTCAGTATTCGCAAAGCCAATCGAATCTACTCGGTCACTTCTCGTGCCGACCTTGTCATTGTTTGAAGTGTTCAAGCGGGTTAGCCAGCAACGCAGTGAGGACGACGCGTTGAGAGCCGTCGCTGTTATGGAACAAGGCAGCGTCGTAGACCTCGACCGTGCGACCGCCATCGAAGCCGCGCGGCTTTCGATCCTGCACCGGATGGCGATGGCGGACAGCGTAATGATTGCAACCGCGCAGCGGCAGCGCGCGACGCTTTGGACGCAGGATTCGGACTTCGACGGTTTGCCGGGAGTGAAATACTACGCTAAACGATAGGGCTTCTGCGGCTGCGTGCTATCGGCCACTGGCCTACGAGGCGCATACTAGCTGTTCCGAAAGCCGCCAGTCACTGCCTGCCGTAAGCGATTTGCGCCGCGTCGATGCGGTTATCCGATTGGGTCAGCCGTTTCTGGACATCCACCTCGGCTTTTTGCGCTGGCGTCGCGTGTATTCCGCTTACACAATCCAAGACGTCATCAGCACCAAGCTTGGCCTGCAACTGGCGCCGATCCAGGGTGAGCTTGGCGGGCCTGCACCATCGCGACGTGTCCAGGCGGGCGTCGCACCAGCCGCGGTGCCAGCCCGTCGCGACGTCCTGATCGGGCATCAGCGGCGCCCGGAGAGCGGGCGCCGCTTCTTGAGACGACGGGATAAGTACCAACTCCGTTCATTTCAGGCGAGGATATCGCTCGAAAGGAACGAGAGCCATGACGAGTAGATCCCGCCGCAATCATTCGCGGCATTTAAAGCCAAAGTGGCACAGGACCACCGGTCATAATAATTTTGCAACGAAGCGCCGGTAGCGTGAATCACGACAAGCTGTGAGGAGTTATCTTCCGGAGGCATTCCGTCGTGGCACTTGATCGTCGCTCTTTCCTGCAGCTACTGGGCACAGGCGCTCTCGGCGTCGCGCTCCACGAAAGCATCGCCAAAGCACTCGCGATCCCTGCGAACAACCAAACCGGAACCATCGCGGATGTCGGACACATCGTGTTCATGATGCAGGAGAACCGATCCTTCGATCACTACTTCGGGACCTTGAGCGGTGTGCGGGGCTTTGGAGATCCACGCGCCGTGAAGTTGACCACCGGCAATTCCGTCTTTTACCAGCCCGATGATGCCGGGGGCTATGTGCTGCCGTTTCATCCGAGCGCTCCCGACTTAGGGATGCAGTTCCTCGAAGACCTCGAGCATGATTGGACCACCACCCACCTGGCCTGGAATCAAGGCAACTACGACCAATGGGTGCCGGCAAAAACGTATCTCACGATGGCGCACCTGCAACGGGACGACATCCCCTACCAATACGCCTTGGCGGATGCCTTCACCATCTGCGATGCCTACCACTGCTCCCTGCTGGGACCGACCGACCCCAATCGCTACCATATGTTTACCGGTTGGGTGGGGAACGACGGCAAGGGCGGCGGCCCGGTCATTGACAACAGCGAGGCGGGCTACTCCTGGTCCACCTTTCCCGAAGCACTCGAATCCGCGGGCATTTCCTGGAAGATCTACCAAGACATGGGCACCGGCTTGGACGCCGCCGGAAGCTGGGGCAATACCAGCGATGCCTACATCGGCAACTATGGCGATAATTCTCTGCTTTACTTCGACCAGTATCGCAATGCGCCGCCCGGGAGTGCGCTGTACGAAAAGGCCAGGACCGGTACCAACTCTGCCGTCGGCGGCACCCTCTTCGACAATTTTCGCAAGGATGTGCTCGATAACACCTTGCCCCAGGTTTCCTGGGTGGTGGCTCCCGAGGCGTACTCGGAACACCCCAATTGGCCGGCCAATTACGGGGCTTACTATGTCTCCGAAATTCTGAATGCACTCACCGCCAATCCCGCGGTCTGGAGCAAGACAGTGTTTCTCCTCATGTACGACGAAAACGACGGCTTCTTCGATCACGTTGTACCGCCGACGCCGCCGCAGACCAGCGCTCAAGGGCTTTCAAACGTCTCCATCGTCAATGAGATCTATCCCGGCAACGCCGGCAATCCCAGCGGCCCCTATGGTCTCGGCGCACGCGTACCGATGCTGGTCGTCTCGCCTTGGAGCAAGGGCGGTTGGGTCAACTCGGAAGTCTTCGACCACACGTCGCTCATCCGCTTCGTCGAAAAGCGCTTCGGCACCGCAAAATCGCCCCTGAGCGAACCCAACATTACCGCGTGGCGCGGTGCCGTCTGCGGCGATCTCACGTCGGCCTTCAATTTCGCTACTCCCAACAGCGCCACGGTCGCCCTGCCGAGTACCGCGGCCTACGTTCCCCCCGATGACCAGCGGCACCAGAGCTACATACCGCTGCCACCGGTCGTACAGGCATTGCCGGTCCAGGAGCCGGGAACCCGGCCCGCTCGCGCCGTCCCTTACATCCTGAGCGTGAATGCCGCGATCAGTCTCGCGGGCGGCGAAATTACCCTAGAATTCCTCAACACGGGCAAGAAAACTGCGGTCTTCCAGGTCCGTTCCGGCATCGCACTGCAGCCGCCGCGAAGCTATACGGTCAGCCCGAACTCGCAACTCAGCGATGTTTGGGATGCAGGACTCGGCTTGGGGGGGTATGACCTGTCGGTCTACGGACCGAATGGCTTTTTCCGTGCCTACAGGGGTAGCGTTATCGGAGCCACTACCGCGAACATCCAGACCACGATTGCCTACGACGTTGCCCACGGCGGCGTTACGCTGACCGCGCTCAATGGCGGAACGGCGGCCTGCCAGCTGCAGGTACTGAACGTCTACACATCCGAAACCGTGGTCAAGGAATTGAATGCCGGGGCCAAGTTCGAACAGTTCTTCTCACTCCAGAACTACTACGGTTGGTACGACTTGGTAATAACGGTCGGGGGAGACCCCGTCTTCCGGCAGCAGTTCGCCGGCCATCTTGAAACCGGAAAGGACAGCACCACCGATCCGGCCATTCCGGCGAAATGAAGCAGCGAGTGCGCACGGCAATCAATCAATGGCGGGACTGAGTCAACCGCTAACAGGACAACGCAGGGCAACGCCAGACAACTATAGATGGAGCGGGCGATGGGAATCGAACCCACAGGGAAGGCGCTTCAAAGCCTTTAAAATAAGCGGCTTTATGCGATGGCTGATGCCAAGTGTGATTAGCGTGTGAATTTGCGCGGTATGTGGGGCAACGTGAGGCTACATAGGGATAGATCGATGTGCGAAGTCTCGGCCTCGGGCCTTTCAGTCGTAGGAGGATAATTTACTTATGAAAATGCAAAGCAATGCGCTGCCGCACGACTTTTCGCATAACATCAGGAAGAGCGGTGTTCTTGAGGCGCTCAAGCAGCACGCTCCTGCGTGTTATGCCGTGCCGAGCCAGATCGAAGGTAAAACTCAAGTCCTTTTCCCGGCCCGCAACGTACTTGGAGATAGCTAGATCGTGCGCCTCCAAGCACAGGCCCACGGCCTGCCCCGTGGCCTCGCTCTGCACCGGGATTACCCGATCAATCCACTTGGCCGGTAGCGTTGCTGTTTCAGGACCTACACCCTGGGCGTAGTAACCGTAGGTGTCATGAAATGCGGAGAGTTCGCCGATCGCACCGTCAATCGCATCGGCAAGCTCTGGCTCTCGCAGCGGGTAGAGATCTGCCTCCATTGAGCGAAGCAGTTCCCCTGGAGCGTGCGGATATTGGCCCAGGATAGCCTGGCTGCCAATCACCACCAATTCTTGCGTGGATGAACGACTGCCGCTATCGATCAATACGGAGGCGCTTGCGCGCAGCAGATGTTCCAGCTGTTCGCGCGTCACCGGAAGGCCTCGAAGATCCTAGCGCGCTCTTCGGGCGACAGGAGATTCGTAAAAGGAGAGGATTGCCGAAGCCTCGTAGCGTCTTCGCGCATGCTTGCCAGAAAGGCGGCGATTTCCCCCGGGCTTCCCCTGAGGATGCGCCCCCACTCGGGAAAGTATGATGGCACGGGTTCTGCCGCTTGCGCTCTCCAGCGAGCAAGGGTATTGCGTGCTTGGGTGATGAGTGCCGGATTCGCCAAAAGTTTTCTGGCGACGAGGCAATGCATCGCGAGGCTCCTGGCATCTAGGCGCTGGTGATCGGAGTACCCCTGGGGGGCGCCATTGACCCAGCCCTGACGCAAGCGAAAGCCCGCGCGCCGCTTGCGCTCTCGCGCCGCGCGCATCCGCTCCGCCGCACCGGGAGCGCCGGGTTTGCGGGGCCGACCGGGGCCCCTTTTGGGTGTCTCCATAATAATAAGTGTAACATGTTACGTTTATTATCACCACTTCCGGTCGACGACCGTCGCAGATCGGCCAAATCCGGTCACCCAGCCGGCGAAGATGACTGCGGGACAGCGGACGTTCGCGCGGCGAGTGGGACGTTGAATGCGGCGCCGGTGTGACATAACGCAGCCGCTTGATGTGATATTTCCGCGCGGCGACGCGCGGCGTATAGTCGGGCCTTCAATAGAAACGACTCCCGGCATCCGCGACGATCCACGGGCGCATCCGCGCTTCCGTCAAAAGCTCCGCCCGGCGAGCTTGCGGAGTTCGCGGACGCTGGGAAGCAGCATCACAACTAGAGGGGATTATTCAATGGACGCATTCCGATTCAAGCGGTACTGGATGCCGATCGTGACGGTTGTCGCCGTCGCGTTCGTCCTTGCGGCGGTGGTCGTGCGCGGCGGAGCGGTACAGTCGCTGCCGTTGCCGCAGCCGATGTTCAGCGATGCACAATTGATCTCGACCGGTACGACACCGCCGACCGAGGCCCAGTGCGAGTCGGTCGGTCGGCGCTGCTTCACGCCGCAGACGGTGCAGGCGGCCTATAACATCGAATCCCTGTACGCCGCCGGACTCAACGGTGCCGGTCAGACGATCGCGATCGTTGATTCGTACGGGAGCGACACGATTGCGCACGATCTGCATGTCTACAACCAAGCGTTCGGGCTTCAGGCGATGTGCGGTGAGGAGGGCGTGACGTGTGCTGCTGGGATGCCGACTTTCAGCCGCCTTGCGTTGCAGGGATCGCCGGCGACAATCGCGCCGCCATCCACGAGTCATGGCACCGGGCAAGAGAACAAGTCAGCTTGGGCGCTTGAAGTGTCGCTGGATGTCGAGACGGCGCACGCGATTGCGCCGATGGCGAACATCTTGCTCGTGACGACACCAACCGCGGAGACGCTCGGTGTGCAAGGCTTCCCGCAGATGATGGCGGCGGAGGACTACGTCGTCCAGCATCATTTGGCGACCGTGATCTCGCAGAGCTTCGGCTCGGCCGAGGAGGCGTTTGGCAGCGCGCAATCGCTGCTCAACTTGCGCTATGCATTCGTGCACGCCGCGCAGAACGGCGTCACGGTGCTCGCCTCCTCCGGTGACAACGGCACCGCCAACGTCACAAAAACCCCGGTTGGCCAGGGCGGCTCCCTGATCCCCTATCCGACGGTCGGGTGGCCGGCCTCCGACCCGCTCGTCACCGGCATCGGCGGCACCTACCTGTGCACCGACCCTAATAATACTGTGGCTCGCGTGGCTGACAGCAGTGTCGCGCCGGCCAAGTGCATTGCCAATCCGGGCGCGGCGGAAGTCGGCTGGACCTTCTCGGGCGGTGGCTTTAGCCACGTCTTTACGACACCGGCCTATCAGGCCACGCTCCCGGCCGGCTCGACTGCGATCGGCACGATGCGTGGCGTACCTGATGTCGCATTTCAGGCAAGTGCAGGCACCGGCGCGCTCATCTACATTTCGCTGCCGCCTGATGGCAATAGCGGCCTCTTGTGCGGCGGTGCCACGTGCAGCACGGGTTGGTACGACATCGGAGGCACGTCGCTCTCGGCTCCGCAGTGGGCGGGGCTCGTTGCGATCGCCGGCCAGTTGAACGGCGGCGGACTCGGCCCGATCAACACGGCCTTGTATAAGATTGGCGCCGATCCCACCCGATACGCGAACGATTTCTTCGACATCACGCTCGGCAATAACACAGCCGACCCGACTGTTGCGGGCTATCCGGCGACGACCGGGTGGGACCCGATCACCGGTCTCGGAACACCGAACGCGGCGAATTTGATCCCCGACCTGGTAACCGCGGTGCATGGACACTAGAGGAAGCACGAAAATCGCTCTGCTGCTGACCTAGCGACAGAACGAGATTCAGGGTACGCAGGGAGGCCCGCTACGGTGGGCCTCCTACTTCGCGGCCACGCCGTGAGACTTGGGATGGATGTCGGTTACCTCCAAGCCCGCGGCTACCATGTAGTTTCCCCCGTCGAGGGCTAGCAGCGGCGGATTTCCGTACGGGCAATGGTCCGGCGGTCTCGACATTTGTTTCCGATGCCGCGCGGTGCCCCGCCTTACTGATCGCGTTCCGTGTTTCTGATTACCCGCATAATTGCTTCGCGCAAAGCCGCGTGACAGCCTCAAAGGGGTCGAGATGACCCGTTCACGGACGCCTGCTAAGCCGCTGCTAAACCGGCACTGTCAAATCGCAACATCGAAATCTGCCAACGGGTAATGCCGGGAAATGATGTTCTGATCTCGTCCGTTGAGTCGGGGCTGGCAGAGGCATCGCGGCCGCGGTAGGCTCTCTCATGGTCATCCGCGGAGAGGCGCAAATGGCGATCAAACGTCCAACAAAAAGCCGGGGTACGCCATCACACAAACCGGTCGCGTCAGCGCCGTTGCGCCACGTCGATGTCATGGCGCCGCAGCAGATGGTGCCGGGCGACGTCTACGAAGGATGGCAGTGTAAGAACCGATCGTGCGGGCGAGTCATCGCGATTGCGGCTACCGCACCTGGCGGCAAAGCGTTGACGGATTTCGATGATCAATTGACTGCGATCAAATGCCCTCATTGTGGGGACGAAAACCTGTACCGCTGGAGCGCTCGGAGCGAACAGAAATACACATCGAAAAGTGTGGAAACCTGATCTTAGGACGCGCCACGGGCGGACGCGGGCCGGTTCACAGTGCGGGAGGCTGTTGGCGGACATTTCCAGGGTTTACCGGGTAACGTGAAGATCGATGGCGGCCGACGCCGGGCGACGGTCTCTGGCCGGCCAATAGCAGACGACTACGGTTCTCAAATCATTGGCGAAAAGCGGCCGTTCAACGTATGGGATACTCTTGACCTAGATTAACGAGCGGATTCACATGGAATTGTGGCGGCGAAGTTTGCCCGGCGGCGCCGGTTGATCTCTTGTCTAGGAGAAACGGCATACAACGCACCAGTATCGACATACCAGAAAGGACAACGATGCGTAGACTTCCGTTTCGTGTCAGGAGTGTCGGTTGACCGGCGGGGCGGAATTCATCGCTGTCAAATTCGACGGAACGGCAGCTCGCCGCAGCACAATGGCTCGACAGGTCGGTTCGCGAATCCGCAGTCGGCGAATTAGTGCAGGGACTTCGAGTCAGTGAGGGTGGCCCAAAATCTCTCGCCGCTCGCCTTCTTGATCCAGTACTGCGTGAATTGATTGGCCGGCGAACATAGCCCGCCGACAACAATGCCTTCGCCCCGCTCGCCCTGCGTGCGCGCGCCAATCGCCAACTTAAAGCAGTCCGGCGGGCTGGATAGTGGGGACAGCCTACAGATATGGTTATACCAAATTTGCGGAGTTGGGATAACCGGGTTATACTAATTCTGCGGAATTGGTATAACTTCGCATAGCTTCTGTGTACACCAACGACTTGCCTTTGATCGCGCAAACCACGTACGCGGAACTGCTCGACTTGAGCAGTGTGCTCGCATTCGAGACCGCATTCGAGGAAGCCGGTACGTTT
>Ga0070730_10004480_pt1 | contig 12234 bp, 17 predicted proteins | sample Coa_R1_3_FD_66447 | JGI IMG/M metagenome (GOLD analysis project Ga0070730, IMG submission 66447) | Surface soil microbial communities from Centralia Pennsylvania, which are recovering from an underground coalmine fire - Coalmine... | ecosystem: Environmental > Terrestrial > Soil > Unclassified ... | reverse complement strand
CGATGTCGACTCGCCAGGTGGCTCGGTCGATGGCGTGCCTGAGCTCGCAGAGGAGATTTTTCAGGCGCGAAAAGCCAAGCGCATTATAGCCGTGGTGAACACAATGTGCGCCTCGGCGGCCTACTGGCTGGCCAGCGCCGCTGGCGAAATTGTTTGCATGCCATCCGGTCAGAGTGGCTCAATCGGAGTTTTCCTGATCCACGAAAATTTGTCGCGCGCTCTCGATGCTGCCGGGGTCGATATCAGCATAATCAAGGCTGGGAAGTACAAGATCGAGGGCAATTCCATCGAACCGCTTTCCAAAGAGGCGCGTGACCATTTTCAGGAAACGGTCGACGAAATGTATTCTCTGTTCGTTAATGCTGTTGCGAAAAACAGAGGCACCACCAGCTCAAAGGTTCGCGGCGGCTACGGCCAGGGCCGCACGCTGCTCGCCCCTGATGCGCTACAGGAGAACCTCATCGATCGCATTGCGACTTTTTCCAGCGTCTTGCAAGGCCTGGGCGTGGGCTCGATGCGACCGGATCGAAACTCTCAAGCATCCCGCCGGCAACACGAACTCGATCTGTTGGGCAATGGGCTCAAACCCGAAAAACTGCCGACAGGAGAGGACGTGCAGAGTTTGGAGCGGCGCCGGCGCCAGCTCGAAATGCTCGGCGGCAGAAAGTACGTCGCACAGCCGGAGGATTACGCGCGGCCCCTGGAAGAGCGTCGACGGCGCCTGACGCTCTTAAACTGAAAGCGTCATAAAATCGGAGGATCTCAAAAAATGAAAGATTCGAAAAACCAGGCGCCGACCATGAATGATGTGCGTCGAGCCCAGCTCGAGACTGAGCGCGCGCGATTGACTCTATCGAGCTTGGAATCTCTTTTTCAAGAGCATTCGCAATCTCTCCAGAACATGAAGATGCGGTGCGGACGATTGCAGGAAGAGGCCCGCGTTTTTATCCAGCGGGAATTCAGCTCTTTGACTGGTAATGTGGCGAAGCTGGCGGAAACTCTGATTGCCGGCGGCGTCACGGCCGAACATCTCAAAAGACTGATCTCGACCGACCGACTACCTCTGGATGGGTTCTACTCCAAATTGAATTTGAAGGAGGCCGACGAACTTGTTTTGGTGAAGGAGTTGGATTTCGAACGGGCCGCTATCGAGGTCCTTCAAAAAGCAATCCGTCTCCAGAAAAGTACGATCGACAGCCTGCGAAGGGAAGAGATCGCGAGCCTGAACCGTTCTCGCGCGGATGAGCACACAAAACTCGCACGTGCAGTCCTCGCGGCCGTCGATTCCCTAAATTCGAATCCCCTGGTGGAGCAGAACCGACGCCTTGCTGAGGATCTACAGGAGGATGAAATAGAATTGCTCAAGCCGGGCCGGTTTCCAAGGCGCATCCTCAGCACCGAGCTTAGAAATTGGCTCAGCGAATGCGTCGCCGCGAGACTTATCGACGCGGGTGAAATCCGCAAAGCATAGATTCGTTGGTGAAAAGGAGCTGCGCATGTCGGGGGTTACTCCAATCGGAACACTTCCTCTTGCTGAAAGTTTCCGTACGGCACAAAATGGCCGGCCGAGCAGCGTAAGCTTATGGGCTGCTCGAAGATTTTGGCGACTAGCTTCTCTTCTGCGATGGCTGAAGTTAGGCACAAAAATATTGTGCTTTGAGCTGCGCAGCTCGGTTCCACGCATGAAAATCGCATGCGACGCCATTGATGCGGGTGCTGATCTTGGACCATTATTCGAGGAATCGACTGCACACGCAGGTCTCGTGCACTGTAGTAGGACAGAGACGCGCAGCCGAGATGCAGAATTTTTGCTCCTGACCAAGTTTCCGTGGGCCACAGATGCTGACTTGGCGATATTTTTTCTGGGATGGGAGCGCGGAGAAGCATTCGCTTCTTGCAGCTGTGACAAAACAAAAACGGCTGCCGCACCCGCATATTCCATGGAGGAGTGCTAGCTTTCTCTTGTGTGCGAAGTTCCTTGGCTCGGCGAATCGCGTCGGCCGCGTTCCCGCGAGTCATTTTGATCCACCGCCGCCGTTCATTGATCCACTCCGCGTCGTGTTCACGGACCAGGATCTCGGCGATCGAGCGGCTGCAAAGAGTCCGCGGCCGCGGTTGCGGAAGCTCGTGAACGTCGAGCACCCCTACGCGCCATGGCAGCCATTTCAAAATGGTGCACCTAGCGCATCGCGAGAGCGCGGGAAGACCCCGCGCCCCACGATGCGAGCCGGAAAAACTGTTGAGGCAACTCTCCCGGCAAGCCTGAAAACTTGGCACCATGTTGGCACCAAAACTCGGGGTTCGAAGGCCGTTTTTGAAGCTCGGAGGCGGGCAAGCCCAACGGAATCGCAACGGGTTAGCGTTGTCCTGTTGTGCTCATAACCCAAAGGTCGGTGGTTCAAATCCACCCCCCGCAACCAATCTTTCAGTAACTTAGCGGCCATTCCAGCCTCAAATCTGGCACCAATTGACACCAAAATTCATGCGTTTCCCGCTGGCATGATCGCCGCGGTGGGCGATGCTGTCAGTAGTTCTCCGAAGCGAGCAGCGATCTTGCGTCCGTCTTCGGTAGCTACGTGCGTGTACAACATGGTTGTGCGTGCGTCAGAATGCCCCAGGCGCGACTGTCGGATGGCCAGTGGCACACTTTCTTGATCCATGATTGTTTCGTTTCCATGCCGGAAGGCATGGAACCCGCAGCGCTCGATCCCCAATTTTTCGAGCAGAGGATAGAGCTTGCGCTTCCGTACGACGTCCGTGTCCCACGGTGTTCCGTTGGAGGTTGCGAAGAGCAGCCCAAGATTGTTCGGGCGCCACTGGCGGAGATACTCGCGAAGCTGCTCGACCAATTGCGGGGAAATTTCGCACAGTCGATTTCCCTTCAGCGATTTGACCGTCTGGATCTTCCCGTGCCAAACGCTCTGCGCGATCTTAATGGCGCCTCGATCGAGCAAGAGATTTCGAACAGGAAGAGCCCCGATCTCGCCGGCGCGAACGCCGGTCTCGACGAGAATCCAGTAGTAGGTTTTGTACGGCTCAGGCGCTGCTTCAATGACGCGCTTCATTTCGTTCAGCGTCAGAAACCGTTCATTGAGTAAGCCACGGTCGGGAAGCACCAGGCCGAAAAACGGGTCATGCTGCGTATAGCCCCATGCCCGTGCCTGCATCCACATCATCCGGAGCGTAGCCACAAGGTTGCGAGTTGACTTGGCCGACAGTTTTTTCTGCTTCTTCGCGATCATGCTTTGAATGTGCTGCGCGCTAATATCTTTCATGCACATCTCGCCGAACTCCGGAAGCAGATGCTGCTTGATCCTCGACCGGTCTGCAGAGCCAGTCGAGAGCTTAAACTGCGTTAGTACGTCTTTCTGCCACTTCGTCGCAAACTCGCGAAACGTGGCTGTGGGACGTGGTTTATAGGTGAGCGAGTTCACTTCCGAGAGCCGCTGCTCGAGCGCGCGTTCAGCGAGACGCCTGGTTTTATATTCCTTTACCGTGCCAAGCACTTCCGCCTTGCGAACTCGACGCGTCGAACCGTCGGTGAGAAGGACGTCTTCTCGCCACATCGCGACCCATTTCCTTTCCCGCTTTCCGCGAAGCCGCAAACAGCCCCGCTGGTATCTCTTTCGAGCCATCGAATCTCCCTGATGGCTGCTTGAGAGAGTTGCCTCGCATGAAAGCATACTCCCAGTGCCGAGAATTCCTGCTTTCGAGTTTTGAGAGCGAAGCTTCGGCATTTCTTGCCCTACAGATATCGGTGCTCGAGCAGCTCGCCGGCGCGCGAGGCCTCGGCCGAGATCCAGGCCTCCGCGTAGGCTAAGAATTTCGTTTGGTCCCGAGATAGAAGTTGCGAATTCGCCCGCCATCCCGCCACACCAAGTAAAGATATTTCCCAGATTTCACGCGGATGCTGGCATGCGCATAACGAATCGAGCATTCGAGCCGTGTGCGCACGAATATTTCCGGTTTGTCCGGCTTTGCCCTACGGGCTTTCACGATCGCTGATTTCGTTTTTCGCATTCTTTTTACGGCCGATCGCAGAATGTAGGGTAAAAGTCCAAAGCTCAGGCTGCCCTTCTTGACTGGCAGAAACCGACGTTTACAGAGCCAGCGGGCCGGCGTGGCTCTGCAGCTGGTACGCCGCCATTTGGTCCGCCGCCGGACGGGTGGCACGGTTCCGCCAAGGCCTCGCCTTGGCGCAAAACTGCATCGTCGGCTTCGCCGTATCTCACAACTGTGCATGACCGCCCACAAAAGTCGCATACGGCGGTCCACTCCCACGCGGCACCTGGAACGGTCTGGCTAGGATCGAAAACCTGGAGTTTGTGGCCCAACCGCTCAGCTTCCTCTTTCGCGTTTAAGAGATCACTTTTCGGATTCCACATGCGACTATTCCCCTCTCGGAACCAAGATGCTCAACCAAGGTGCTCAAGGTGTTCAATCTCTCTACACGTGAGCATCATGAGCACCTTGAGCACCTTGATCTATAAACAATCTCTACGAAAGGCACGGGTTCCCTCCGCCTCCGCGCGCTGAAAGCCGTGGCCGAAAATTACTTCAGCGAGTTTTTTATGCACTCAACTGGGGGTGATCTCCCCATCTTCATGGCCCTCCAAAAACCATTCAAATTTTCCGTACCGTTGTCCCGGTCTCTTCCGGGACCCGACGCGGAGCTTTGTCTTGGCTCTTCGCATGGTCGGCACCGAATATCCTTCATCCCGCATTTCGGAGTAGATCTCGCTTTGCAGCTTTGGGCCGCCGCGCAGCATGTCCGAGAGCCATTCTGCCGCGTCGCTCACTGCAGTGCGTTCTTCCTCGGCCATTCCGCTTGCACCGAGTTCGTTGGCTGTGATCGAACTCTCGCCGGTCCAGCGAAAGCCTCCCGCGTTGGTTTCATAGCCGATAGACCTACCCAGTTCGCCAATGTTCGTTTTGGCGAGCACCATCACGCTCTGGTCGTCATATTTGCCCGCATGTAACTCGGTCCGGGCGGCTGCCGTAACATCGATCGAGCCAAGTCCGCGATTGATCGGGCTCCCAGCAGCAGATTTTGCGAAGTGACGGAGAATAAGAAAGCAGGCGCTGTACTTTTCTGCAAGCTTCGTCAAGCTATCGAGGATTGGGCGCGTCTCATTCGAGCGGTGCATGTCAACGTCGCCACCCAGGTAGGACTGGATCGGATCCACCACTAAGAACCGAGCACCGGTTTGCTTGAGCGCTGATTCCAGCAACGGAATGTCGCTCAGCCGGACACCCTCACGCCTTGCCTTTGGACCTTCTCCCGTTACCGCGCCTTGGAGTACGTGAAGCCGGTTCGCATCCCCCTCCAAAATGTCGAACCGCGGGCGCACAACATACTGAGGCGAATTTTCTACCGAGAGATAAACCACGTCGTGTGGACGGCACGACTCGCCCACGAAAGGCACTTTGCCAACGGTAAGAGCTGCCGCGAAGGCGAGAGCAAGCCAGGTCTTCCCGCAGCCGGGTTCGCCCGAGAGGAGATGGATCATTCCATAAGCGAGGTACGGGCGCCAGAGCCAGGGAATCGGCTGGGACTCAACCGATGAAAGAGTGATCAGGTCCGGCCGCCTGTCGAGATTTCGCTTGCGGTAGGGGAGCATCTCACCGTTCAGATCGTTGCCGGCACGCAGATCCTCGATGGCCTTTTCAACTCTTAGCATCAATGCGTAGGGATCGGTTTGCGGGTTCTCCGCCAGACGCTGCAGATTTTCACCCAGACTGCGCACTCGACGGCTTGCGGCGCGATCGTGCAGCTTATCGACTCGCAGCCGCAGATTGCTCCCAGGGAAATAGGACCCACTGAAAAAGTCGGCGAGATATGCCACCGGATCGCCTATCTGTTTATCCGCCCGCCACTCCTCCGCGACGGTCATGACGTCGAAGTCTTTCCCTTCGCCCGCCAACTTCAACATCGTGCGAAAAAGAGATTGGTGTAAACTTCCCCCAAAATCGGAGATCCCCAGATCTCCGTATTCCTCCATCAGGCTGGGTTGGAGCAGCAGCGCGCCCAACACTTCCTTTTCTGTTCTCACGTCGGTGAGAGAGGGCGGCGATGAGGATGCATCGTAAAGACCAATCCCCCGCCATGATGGCGAGCCAGTCGATGTTGCCCCGGGCTGCTCTGAGTTGCTCATGATGATGCTTTCCCTTTCCCTTTTAACTCCGCTTCTGTGTACATGCGGAGACGGCGGAACAATTCAGATCTGTCCATCCGGGAGGCGTGGAAAAGTGCAAGCTCGTTGGAAATTCCGTGAGCCGCGACCATGAGTTTGCTGATTTTCTGCTGAAAAGAAACGAGATCGGCCTGGCCAGTTTTTGGTCTAGCCGAATCGCCGAAATTGCGGTATTGTGCAGCTGTAGTTGGGATCATGGCGGTCTCAACAAAATGCTTTACGGCGGCGCGGCCTCAATCCCGCGCCGTTCGCTTTTTCCCTAATTTCCCTTCCGGACCGGGATCTGTCACCAGTCTCCTTTGCGATTTAAACGGAACCACACAAGAGACTGGCCGCGGTGATATTCACGCCGCTCAGAAACGTCGTAGCCCTGCATTTTCATTTCGACTATCGCTTGCGAGTACTCCGGACCGCCAGCAGCAGTCGCGAGCTCATGCGCCGGGATCCATTCCCCGACCCGCTCGCCAAGTAATTTGACGATCAGTCGGACGCGTGAAGCCGAGGTGGCCATGGACACACTCATGCAACCCTTCTCAGCGGGCGTTCTTCCGGCAGGTTCGCCGGCTCCGGTTTTTTCCTTGGCGGAAGGGGAGGCCGCGGCTCGTCTGGGCGCTGTTCCGGCGCCGGCCGGTCGCCAGCCCAGAGGGATTTTGGATCGTTAACCATGCAACGAGTTGTTACATGGGAAAGGTGAAATCAGTACTAGGCAATAATTTGGAGGAATTTTCACCCAGGGTGGACTGGGCAGAAATTAGGCGATTTTATACCCAGGGTTATTGGTTCGAAACTCCCTGTGGTACTCGGCGACGGTATCATAGGAAAGGCTGGTCTCCCGCGCCACTAGCCAGCGTGCATCGCTTATCGCAGTCTTGTTCAGCTTCCGGTCTGTAGCGATTTTCTTCTCGACTCGCAGGCCGATTTTCAAAGAATTACGCTGTTCTTTCTTCTCAGGCCTTCCCCGTCCCCTCTTCGGTTGCTGGTGCGCCGCCTCGGCCAGGGCTAGCCTCGCTCTTACGTCTTTTACGTTTTCCCATCGCTTCCGATCGCGCGCTCTGACCTTTTCCCGATTCTCATCACGGTAGGCCTGCGCGCGGTCCGCGTCCGCATGCTTTTGGCAAGGATCACAATATTTCTGAGCCGAGGACCTCCGTTTGAACTTGATCTCGCATCCGTCGCCGCGCTTTCCGCGTTTGTCGCGATATTCGCATCGTCCCATGCTTCCGATGGGACGGCATGGCTGGCCGGCGGCTTTTCTGCGCTTCCAGCGATTTTGTTTCGCCTTTTCGGCGGCCGCTTTTGGATCGGCCGCATATTTCGCAAGTTGATGGGCGAGCTGGCGAGCACGCCTCGCGGCGAGTTGGCACGCTCCGCAATATTTCTGCTTCGGCGAAGTCGACTTGAACTCCCCGAGGCAGCCCTCTCCCTTAAACTCACACTCACGTGAAATCCCTGGCTGGCCGAACGGGCTCCACATTGTTCTCACGCAACCTGCTTCTCGGATTGTCTTCCAGACCTCGTATCTGCCGATTCCAAACCGTCGGCTTATCGCCCTTTCGGAGAACCCTTTATCCCGGTAGAGGCGGATGATTTCTTGCTCTGTGGAACGCATGCTAGGATGACTCAACAATCTGCATCTCCTTCACGCAGGGGCCCCTTTGCTTCCCAGAGGAAAAGGGGCTTTTTATGTTTTCTGCGCTTTGCGCCGGCCAGCGCGGATTTGTTTCGCTTCTTTTTTTGCATTGCGAATGCGAGCTGCAGCCGATGCGAGTCCCGCCCTCCGCGCGCTTGCTTTGCGTTCTGAAGCCGTCATTGTCTTGAGACGCGCTTTCCCACCCTTTTTTCCGAGTTCGGCGAGATGCTTCGCGAGAATTGGGTCGATCATGATTTTTGCATCCTAGCACGAAACGGCTCCGTCGTTGAACTTGAAACATTATACTTGACAACGAAGCGGCTTCGTTGAAAGGATGGGAGCGAAATAAAACGGGCCGATCGGGTGTTGGAGCACCCGATCAGCCCTAACCAGATGAACCTGACTAGGAGGCTCACATGGCTCACATCACCATAGCACCGCTCATCTCAGAACTTTCCAACCTGTTGCTGTTCTTTCTCTGTCTGATCAAGGTCGGTTTGATGACGGGCCTGATCGCCATCCCATTGGTCGCTGCCGGCAACGCGTTCCTGGCTCGAAAGCGGGTGTCCCGTGGCTAGCGAGTATCAACAACTCCGCATCGCTCGCGACTTGGCCGCCTATCGCGCTCTCGGGCACATCGACGCCGCCATCTGCTATTGCCGCCAAGGAAACACCGAGATGGCACTCTCGATCTTGCTGAATGCGCGCGCGACTTATGAGGCCACCGCCAGGGCGCTCGAGAACTACACGATCTCGAATTCCAGAAAACAGCGCTCGGTCCGTCCAGAGGAGGCCAAGAGATGAGCTATACCAAGGATTCTCTCGCGCGGGAATTTTTCGAGCGCGGCTATGCGGCGCTCATACCCGAACACAAGGTTTTCATTGACAGCCGCTTCGCCGAGTTGATGATAGCCGTCGCCGAGATGTTCCAGGACGCCGCGGAACAGGCTCTGAAGGATCTAGGAGGAAATTGACGATGCTGAATGAATTTGTAGACTATCTGCGCCTTGAACGCTGCGCAGCGGAGAGCACTGTTCTCAGCTATTCGAGTGATCTCCGGCGCCTGTTTGCCTTCCTCAAAGAACGCGATCGAACTCCCCTCTGTGCCAGCCGGGATGATCTTCGGGCCTTTCTTTCTTCCCTGCACGATGCAGGGCTGAGCGGCAGTGGCGTAGCCCGCCGATTCGCGACTGTCCGCAGCTTCTACCGGTTCTTGCGATATGCAGGAACAATTGCTGCGAATCCGACAAACGGCATTCGCGTGCCGAAGTTCAAGAAACGCCTGATCGAGAACATTCCCGACCTCGAGGTCTCGAAACTCATCGACCATCTGGAAGCGCAATGCGAGTCGCCGATCGTGCTCAGGGATCGTGCCATGATCTATACCCTGTACGGATCCGGATTGCGCGTGAGCGAGTTGATCTCGCTGCGATCGGCTGACCTCGATTTCAGCCGGCGAGCTCTGACCGTAATCGGAAAGGGAGACAAACAAAGGCTGGTACCGATGAGCCCTCCGCAGGCAGTCGCGCTGAAGGCCTACCTGGAACGAGGCCGGCCGGCTCTGATGGCCGATCGCCCGGAGCACGGTATTTTATTCGTAAACGCGCCGGCCAGGCCCTGGTCATATGGCGGCGGCGGTTTCCCACTCACGAGGCAGACGCCTTTCGATATTGTCCAAAGGTTGGGTCTCGAGCTTCTAGGCCGCAAAATCCATCCTCACCAGCTCCGCCATTCTTTTGGCTCAACTCTAATCGAGCATGGAGCGGATCCTCGCCACGTGCAGGCCTTGATGGGGCATGCCGATATCGAGACGACCATGCGCTACGTGCACGTCGATTTGCGCACCGTTAAACAAATTCATTCCCACACTCACCCGAGAGGATAAAAACCTATGCTAAGAAATCATGTGACGCTCTACCTGGAATCTCTGCGCGCAGCCAACGCGAGTCCGCTAACGATCAAGACCTACAGGCACGCCTTAGAAGAGCTGGTACAGTTTGTCGGCCAGGAAACCGATGCGCACGACGTCGACGTGGAAGTCATTCGGGCCCATATCCATCGTCTCGCGGCAAAAGGTTTGTCACCGGTGAGCCGCAATCACGCGATGCGGGTGCTCAAAGCTTTCGGCAAGTTTTTACTCGAGGAGCGGATCGTAGAGGAGAACATATTCGCGCTCGCATCGCCCGCGAAATGCCCTTCACGGCTCATCAGCCCACCCACTGTGGAAACCGTCGCCGCGCTGCTCGATGGCAAGATGCCCGTGCGATCATGGGATTACAGCTGTTATAAGAGTCCAGAGCTGCTAATTGAATTCTCGAAGGCGCGAGACCGCGCCCTCCTCGAGCTCCTCTATGGCACCGGTGTCAGAGTGCACGAGGCGGCCGGTGTAATGACGGAAGATCTCCGCGGCGATGGAACTATCCTGATTCACGGGAAAGGAGAAAGAGACCGCCTGGTTCCCGTGGGAAGGCCTCTGAGGAAGGCGCTCGACAGTTACATCCGTACCCGCAAGCGTATGCTTCGAACACTTGGGCAGAAATCCACGGTGTTGTTTTTTAGCGCCGCCAATCGTATGAAAAATCGGCCGCCGATACCTCTCGACGTCCGCAGCGTCCGCCGCATCCTGGCGGCGGCATGCAAGGCCAACGGTCTAGAGCCACTCCATCCGCATGTACTGCGGCACGCCTGCGCAACCCACATGCTCGACAACGGTGCGCCCTTGACAGTGATCCGAGAACTGCTAGGCCACCAGAAGCTGTCCACCACAGCTCGATACGCCTTCGTCTCGACTGCACTGATGCATAAGGCGTACAGCACAGCTCACCCGCACGCAGGCCCGGTTCCCAAGAACGAAAGCGGTGGGATTTTGGTCCCACCGCGGGCCTTGTAGTGGGACTTTTTTCCCACCGCAAATTTGTTTCAATTCAGGTGATTTGAAACATCAACGACTTACAGCGATCTCTTCCGCGCGGCGTCCCGTTTTTGCATTTAAATGCGATTTGCGGGGCTTTATGCAAAAGTGAAGGGCTTCGGACCGTCCCTCAGCCCGCGATCGGCCGTGCCCGGCCTTGGCGGAGGCCTGCGGCCCCGTTCCGATGGGCATAGAAGCGTCAGAGGCTTGGACAAAAAAGTGCGGTTTCCCTGGGGATAGAGGAGCGTGACCTCTGATTATTAATCAGAGGCCGGGGTTGGGGCTCTTTAGACCGCTGCCTCGAGCTGGGGAATATCGGGCTTCGATCCAGGCATGCGGCGCAACTTGGCGCTGGGGTTTCGGAGCTGGAACATCGTCGCCAGGGCAATAGAATTCGATTCGTCATCGAGGAGCAGCTCGCGGAAGAGTTCCCACGCTGCCACGTATAGATGGCCCTTTTCCACCGGCGGCATGCCCGTGGCTAGCGAATTCATGCAGGGAATACAAAACGGGAATCGTTTTGCGCGACTCTTCAGGCGCGGACGCATTCCGACGCTGGACGCGAACAGGAACAGCGCGATCGCCGGATCCCCGGTCACATTGATTCCTCCGGGAGCTTTGAGGGGCGTGCGACACATCAGGCAAGGCTGTGTTTCCATCACTCCGAAATTTTAGCCAGCCGCTAGCGGCTGGCACCAGGATAGCGGCTGCAGCGGGAACCTCCGAAGTAAACATCATTCGGCTCAGGCCCACTTTGCCCGCAGACGTTTACGCGCGCGGGAGCACAGAGTGCGGCGCTGCAGCGGCGGACGCCCCATTGAGTGCCGAAGCTTCCGTTCCAATTTCTTTTGCTGCGTTTTGGCTCTGCAGAATTTCAATTCGTCGCGAGATTTCGATTAGCAGCGATAGGCCGCCGGCGACCATGAAAATAGAAACCGCTGCAGCGGCGATTTCTACATTGGTTCCCCTGTTCGACGGTGTGTCCAAAAAGAACAAGACGACTCCGAAGACAACGAACAATCCGCTGATCGCCATGGTTACGATGGCCACGAAGTAAAGAATCTTTTTCATCGGCTTCTCCGTTGATGCGGGGCATGATTTCACAGCGCGCCAACCTCAGTAAACGGCCCATTCGGGCCGTGGACTAAAGACCCAATCGCCTCGTTCCCGCCGGTAAAGCCTTGGAGAACCAAGGCCTTTTGGCAGTTCTGATCCACGAGGAGCGGGCCGAAGGGGTAGGGGGTCGAATCCCTCAGATCGGTGGCCGGCGACCGGTTCCCACCGACACGCACACAATCGCAGCAAAAGTTTTTTTTCCGGCGGGTTGCCTTTTTGCGGTTTTTTCGGGTTCTTAAGGCAAACGAACGTAACGTCGCGCCTGGTCTCCTGCAGTAATAAGCTAGCTAAAGGTTCAAACTTCCCCATGTCCACCAACCTAGCCACAATTCTCGTCGGCCTCGGCTACGATCTCTCTGCGCTCGAAAAGGGCGCGCCTGAGG
>Ga0070730_10004479_pt1 | contig 12237 bp, 14 predicted proteins | sample Coa_R1_3_FD_66447 | JGI IMG/M metagenome (GOLD analysis project Ga0070730, IMG submission 66447) | Surface soil microbial communities from Centralia Pennsylvania, which are recovering from an underground coalmine fire - Coalmine... | ecosystem: Environmental > Terrestrial > Soil > Unclassified ... | reverse complement strand
GGACGGCGACCGAGGCTTCGCGCTTCCGAAGGTCCACCGTCCTTATCCTGCTATCGTCGGACGGCAAGGCTCATCGGGATAGGAGCTGTGTGCCCCGGTTTGCAGCGCTTTGCGACGATACCGGCCTTCCGAGACAAAATCGCCTCACAACTTCTCGCAACGCCTCACATGCCGGGGCCGACGGAATCGATCAGGGTCACCCACCAAGGGGCTGGTAGAAGGCAAGAGGAGGAGGCGATGGTCTTCAGCGCGGGCGAGGCGGGGAAGGTGACGGACCCCTTTTCGGCCGTCGAGAGCGTGGCCACGAGCTTGCTCGACCTGTTGGATCTCGCAGGTTTGGAGATTGAGCATGACGCCGAAAAGGCCAAACTCACGATCCGCCGCTCCAGTTCGATCCTGCGCATCGAACTGGAGCGCCGTACCGGCGACCTAGACCAAGATGCCAGCATGGGAGGACTGGCGGCGTGGCAAGTGGGCCGCGTCCGTGCCTATATCGACGAGCATCTGTCCGGGCGCATCCACGTCAAGGATCTGGGTGCTGTCGCACGCCGCAGCACGGCTCATTTCTGTCGCGCATTCAAACAGACAACAGGCGAAACACCCCATAGCTATATCACACGCCGGCGCGTTGCTCGAGCAGAGCATCTGATGTTGGCGAGCGACGCTTCGCTCAGTGATATCGCGGTGCAATGCGGTTTTTCGGACCAGGCCCATTTTTGCAACCGTTTCCGCGATGCCACCGGGCAGAGTCCGGCGTTGTGGAGAAGAGAGCGCGCAACGAATTGGCGTGCACAATGCTCCTCACCGCTCCCTGAACATTGCGGGCAACTCCCCCATGTAGCTGCATTTTGACCCACTCAAGTTGCGGGTCAAGAGGAGGCTCGCGATGCCGCTCTACTGCGATATCAACGAAAGACGACGCAATCGACAATAACAGGAAAAGTCTTTCGAGCGTTATTGCGGATCTGAACATGGATATTTCCGCGGTCAAATTAGACCCGCCTTATCTTTCGTGATTTCGCCTCAGGGAGAGGTTTTTCCGCCAGTAAGGTTGCGCATGCGGTCGGGTTAATATGTATAATCCGGGCAGGCCGATCGGCCGACTATAAGCGCAATCTCTTTCAACCCGTCTGGGACCTCGTCTGGATGCGATGCGCGTGCCGACGACCCACACAGGCGTTCACGAAGGCCCTGCCATCCAGGCATCGAGATCGGACAGATCATGCCTGACAGGCAGTAGGCGCCGCGCACGCTTTACGCTTGAGCTGAACGAGCGGCGGCACATCGGCCAGGCTTTCCGGCGATCAGACTGTTCGCAGGCTGGCGTGGGCGTCGCGCCCACCAGACGCGAGAGTTGCGAGGTCGGGCTGAGATGTCCGCGCGGCCGCTGGAGCGATGACAGCCTTGGGGACGCGACGGCGCTCGAGCGACTGGGTTCTCGCTCGTTCCGATGCCTTCGATCTTGCAGCGCACAGTGTCGCCCGACGCCGGGAAGCGGGGTGACGGCATCCCCATTCCGATGCCTTCTGGGGTCCGGTCGTGATGAGATCACCCGGCTGGGGCATGACAGCAACGGTCAGATAAGCTGGTTTTTCGGCGATAGGGGGGGATCATGTGGCGGGTGTTCGCGCGCTGGCGCGTCTTGCCCTTCACGATGCGCCTCAAATGGAATTCCCGGGGTCGGGGATTTCGTCGGCGGTCACCACCCATGGTCCGATCGGGCCGCGCGGATCGAAGGATTGTCCCATCGTGGTGCTCGGTGAAGGGAACTGTCAGGCGCGTGGACGTGGGGCCACCCCGCCAGGGTGATCGCGCCGGCGGCCTGAAAGACCACCGCATTGTTCCGGCCATCGGGTCAACGGACGCGACGAACCAGTATGTCGTTCGTATAGCGGGTGCTATCTGAATTGCGATTGCTATGCAGGATGCTATTGGTCCGCTCGACCAATGGGCGAGGGTTAACGTGGAAAAGCTCCTCGAGGACATGATCAGATTCGGACCGTTCCGATTGGCCCGGAGCGACTGCATTCTCTCGCGCCAGACGGCGGACGGACATTGGGTCGATGTTCCGCTGCGGCCTAGGGCTTTTGACCTACTGCGCTACATGGCGGAGAATCCAGGGCGCCTGATTCTTGCAGAGGAGTTCTTCGATCGCCTCTGGCCCAATATTCATGTCCAGGCGAACGGGCTCAAGGGCCATGTGCTTCGCGTCAGAACCGCGCTCGGAGACGATCCCAATCAGCCAAGCTTCATCGAGACCGTGCGCGGGCGTGGCTACCGATTCATCGCGCCTGTGACGGTACCGGGCAGGGTGCCCCGCTTCGAGAGGGGGACCTGGCGTGACGGGATGCCGCTGCTGGTTGGACGGTCGCTACCACGACGCGAACTCGAGACGTTGCTTCGACGGGCGTCGGACGGCGAGGCGGCCGTCGGATTCCTGACCGGTGAACCCGGTATCGGAAAAACCGTGCTCGTCGGCGATTTCGTGCGGATCGCGGCCGCGGGCGGGGCGATGGTCGCGATCGGTCGCTGCCTTCCGGGTGGTGCCGATAGTGATGCCTATTATCCCGTGCTCGAGGTTCTGACTCAGCTTGCGCGCAGCGGTCCCGACATGGATTTCGTCAATCTTCTCTCGAGTGTGGCGCCGGCATGGCTGATCCAGCTTCCCTCGCTCATGCCCGCCACCATGGCGGGCGGAACGCGTCAGGACGTGTTCGGCACCACCGCGCACCGCATGATCCGGGAACTCTGTGATTTCCTGGACAGGCTGTCGCGCGACAGGCTTGTCGTCCTCGTTTTCGAAGACATCCACTGGGCCGACCAGGCGACGCTCGATCTCGTCAACGCCATCGCGGCGCGGCGCCTTCAATCGCGTCTTCTGGTCCTTTCGACCATGCGGGTGTCGGGCGATCATGCGTCTGGTCGTGCCTCGCGGACCCTTTGCCAGACGCTTTCCCTCTATCGTCTGGCAAAGGAGATGGCGCTTCAACCGCTAAGCCAAGACCATGTTGGGGAATATCTGGGCACCATCTCCGGTTTCTCGCCACCCCCTTCGCTGACGGCTCTCCTCCATCAGCGAAGCGAGGGGAACCCTCTCTTCATGACAGCGATGCTCGACTATTTTGTCCAGGAGGGGCTGGTTGAGATTGGCGTCGATGGCTGGGTATCGGCCGATGCCATCCAAGAGGCGGGATCGATGACACCGCCGAGCCTCGCGCGGATCATCGAGAGCGAGGTGGAGAAGCTCGACGAAGAGGCTCAGCACGTTCTGGCCGCCGCCAGCATATCCGAAGGTGAATTTTCTGCGGCGGAAAACCATATGGCGACCGCTCTTGACGAAGAGCAGTTTGAACTGATCTGCGAGCGGCTTGCCCGGAGCAGCGCGCTCATTCGTCGGAGCGATCTGGTTTTGCTGCCAACGGGCCGCAGGGTTCAGCGCTATGCGTTCCGGCACATGATTTTGCGGGAGGTCGTCTACGATCGGCAGAGCGCGACCCGACGCGCAGCGGCACATCTGGCGATCACCAGGGGGCTCGAAAAGATCTTCGAGCATGACCTGCGCGCCGCAGCCTCATCGCTCGCCCGAAACTTTCCGGCGGCCGAGCAATATCGAACCGCGATCCGCTATCTGTAATTGGTCGCTCGAGTCGCGATGGCGCGCTTTTCCGGGCGGCAGGCTGCAGCGACGCTCGAGCGGGCGTTCGCGCTCACCGCGCGCCATCCGCCGGACAAGCGGGTTGAGGTGGAAGTGGAACTGCTCGAGGATCTGGCTCGCGTCTATGCAGGCTCACTCGATGCGCGCGCCGCAGATACCTATGCGCGTCTTGCCGAAACAGCTTCCCGCGCTGGGCGACTGGATGTGGAATGTCGAGCCCTGCTGGGACTGGGCTTCACATTGGCCCGGACCGAATTCGATCGCTCGATGGCACTGCTCAGTGTGGCGGTGACCAAGAGCGCCGCACTCGAGGACCCGATCGCGCGGGCCAGAATTCGAACCTTTGGTCATGGCTGGCGTAGCTGGGCGGCGGGCTGGAGCGAGGAGGATGCACAAGCCTGTAAAACTGCCCTGGAGGAGATCAGGAGCAGCGGCGATATCGTTGCGCTGAATGCCAGCTATGTCGACTATTCCCTGCTGGTCTTCACATCGTCGCGATATCAGGAGGCACGTGATCTGATCGGTACCTGCTTTGACGTGCTGGTCGCCAAAGGCCTTGATCAGCGCGCCGATATAAGCCTGCCACTTTGGATCCTGCGGCTCGGGCGGCCTGGACCCTTCTTTATGCCGGCGTGTTCGGTCAAGCGCTCTCGCTGTTTCATTCGGGCATCGCGCATTTCCTCGGCAATGGCGATGTTGGTCGGGCGGCAACACTCCAGTTCTACAACGCTTTCTGTCATCTCCATCTCCACGACCATGTCGGGGCGGTCGAGCTCTGCGACCGCGCACTGGAGTTCGCCCTCGGTGAAGCCGCCGCTGTTGTTCGCGGTTGACAGGCCGACGCCGACGATGTCGCCGCTCAGGATCTTGCGATCCTGCTGCTCTTCGCCGGCAAAGGCACGGATATCCAGCATTTTGGTGGCGTGGAGCGTTGCACCGCAAAGCGGCATGAACGCGTTCAGCCGAAGGGATCTGGCCGTCGGCCGAGAAGGTCATGTCGGGCAGGCCTGCTGAGCCATAGTGCCCGATGCCGGTACCGCCGATCCCAAAAGAATGCGGCGTCGCGCGGGCGCAGCCGACGCGTCCAGGCTAAGCCCCGCGATATACCGCGCGTCGATGTGTGACGGGGTGGGTTCGGTGCGCGGTGCCATCCCCTTGGCCTTGATCGTCAGGAGCGGCCAGTTCTGACCGGCAAGCAGGTGCCGGCCATGATGCTCCCGATTCCAGTCGATCGTGCCGGACAGGTGGCGGATGCGCGGGTTATAGCGGTTTGACGGATGGGAATTCGCTGTCTGGGCGCCGCCTTCCCGTCAGCACGAGCCCCGGATAATTTTCCGATTTTGGTTGACGGAAATTCCGATCCAGATTTGTCGCGCAGCAGCGGATCGCGTTTTGTCCGCCATAATCTGTCGATCCGGATCCAGGACCTGGGTCCGCTCCTGGGCGACGCATTCGCCCGGTCAGCTTTGCGCCCGCTTCCCCGCGCATCCGGCAAAGTGCCGGCAAACCAGACGACGAGAAGGGCGCCCGCTCGGTCACACGAAGGTTTAATCATACCTTGGTTTGAATAGAATCGGATGACATGGTCAGTATTATTGCGCCATCGGGTGACACTCGCCGCCTGATCAAAAAGTGCGAACGAAGACGACGCCTAGAACGAAAGTGACCGTGGCGGTGTGCTTGCTTGGCACGCGGACGGACCTGGAGGTGTCTGCGAGGCGTGACATCGTCTTCGGTCGAATTGCGTGACGCAGGAGATGGCAATGTTTCTCGAACCAGTGCTTGCAGCAGCGTCGGGCGACCGTGTCGCGCCGGACATGACGGCGAACTGTATTGTCGCCAGCCTTCTGAGCCTGCTGGACCTCGCAGGGACTGAGATGGATAGAAACGTGGAGCAAGCGAAACGCACGATCCATCGCGCCTCATCGATGCTGCGTGTCGAGCTGGAGCGACGCATCGGCTCCGAAGCGCGCGACACACAGCGCGGCGAACTCGCAGCCTGGCAGCTGAATCGGGTCCGCGGCTATATCGACAAGCATCTTACCGAACGCATCTACGTCAAGGATTTGAGTGCTTTGGTCCGCCGCAGCACCTCCCATTTCTGCCGTGCGTTCAAGTCCACCATGGGCGAGACGCCCCGCAGCTACATCACCCGACGGCGCCTCGATCGGGCTCAATCGATGATGCTCACGAGCAACGCCCCGCTGTGCGAGATCGCCCTGCGGTGCGGTTTCTCAGACCAAGCCCATTTCAGCCATCGATTCCGGTACGTGACCGGCCAGAGCCCTGCCGCCTGGCGCCGAGAGCGCGTTGAAGTGAGCGGGGTCGACCATGGCGGAAGTGGCTCGCCGGCGACAAGCTAGATGTAGCTATCGGCGCCATGGGAGATCGTCGAGTGGATCAGCCGGTCGAGCGCACAAGATGGCGTGCCAGGAAGCCGGGTCGGCGTGGGAAGAGTGCTCGGCACCGGCGATTCCTAGCCAAAGACGAACCTGCGATACGCAGGCCGATCATCAAGCCCAGCTCGAATATTACGAGCGACACATGACCCAATTTTATCCTACAAGACCATATGAGACTGCGACAACACGCCTGTGCCGACTGAGCGCCTTGTGGTCACGCCAGGTGGTGAGCCCATGTCTGTGACGCCCAGGCCAATATTGGTGGCGTTGGCGGCAGCAGTGGCGTTGGGCGTTTTCGCCATAGACTATTTTAGTTCGCTCGATGGAGCGATTGCTGTCCTGCATGTGGCGGCGATCCTCCTCGTTGCGCCTCTCGGCCGCCGCTCCGTTATCGTCGCCGGTTTGGGGACGGCGTTCCTGACGGCCGCAGCGTTCATCGGCGATCATCTCGACCACCCGACGGAGGGCGCCCTGTCGCGTCTCGTGGTGAGCCTCGTCGCGATAACGATCACAACGCTGCTGTCGCTGCGCGACCGCTCGACACGCACCACGCTTGGCGAACAGGCGCGCATCCTCGAACTGTCGCATGACACGGTGATCATCCGCGATCGCGACGAGGTCATCCTCCACTGGAATGATGGAGCCGAGCGGTTGTACGGCTGGTCGCGCGAGGAGGCATTGGGCGAACCGTGTAACACGCTCCTTCAATCCAGCTTTCTGTCGGCGGAGGTAGCGACCGCCCTCGAGACGGTCGGGCAATGGTCGGGCGAGGTGATCCGCACCCGCCGCGATGGCACGCGATTGGTCCTCACAAGCCGATGGCTTCTCCGGCGCGATCCCGAAGGGCGCCCGATCGGGGTCATCGAGTCGAGCACCGACGTCACCGAACAGAGGCGGGCGGATGCCGAACGTCACGCTTCTGAGGAGCGATACCGCACGATCTTCGAGGCTGCGGGTTTCGCAACCTGGGAGTCGGATTGGTCGCAAGCGTTGGACCTCGCTGCCGAAGGGGCACCGTCCGATGAGTCGCTGGAGGCGTGGCTCGCGGCTCGGCCAGAGCAGGTCCAGACTGCGATCGGCAGTGCGGTGATCCGCAACGTCAATCGGGCGACCATCGAGCTTTTCGGGGCCGCTTCGAAAGAGGATCTGATCGGCAAAGATCTGTGCGGTTGCTATCTGCCCGAGTGCACGCCCGAATTTGCGCACATCATTGCCGTGCTCGCCGGCGGCACCGACACGGCTGAGATCGAGACGCGGCTGCGGACATTGGACGGACGCATTGCCGATATTGTGCTGCGTGTCACGGTTCTGCCAGGCTGCGAGGGCTGGTCGCACATGCTCGTCATGGCCTTCGACGTCACGGAGCGCAACGAAGCCCGCGCCCGCCTCGAACAAACATCGGCCGAACTTGCGCACGCCGCGCGCATCTCGATGCTGGGCGAGCTGGCCGCGTCGATCGCGCACGAGGTGAACCAGCCGCTGACCGCGATCATCAATTACGGCAAGTCGGCCCGGCGCTGGTTGGCGCGGCCCGAGCCGGATCTGGCCGAACTGAGCGAATGCCTCGAGAAGATCATTTCAAACGGCACGCGCGCAGGCGATGTGGTCGGACGGGTTCGCTCGCTTGCGCGCAAGGCCACGCCACAAACAGAACCGCTCGATTTCGACGATCTCATCAATGACGCCATCGCGCTCATTCAGCACGAAGCGCGCGCCCTGGATGTCGTGATCCGTCGTTCCGGCAAGGCCTATTCCACCATTGTCGGCGATCGCATCCAGATACAACAGGTGTTGGTGAACCTTCTGATGAACGGCATTCAGGCGATGCGGGACATCGGTGCGCACCGGCGCGAGCTGTGCGTGTCGATCGATGCCTCCCGGTCCGATCATGTCCGCGTCGAGGTGCGGGATTGCGGCACGGGCTTTCCTGATGGTGGCGCCATGCGCATTTTCGAGCCCTTCTTCACCACGAAGCAGGAAGGCATGGGCATGGGGCTGTCGATCTGCCGCTCGATCATCGAAGCGCAGGGCGGTCGTATTGAAGCATCGAATAATGTCGGTGCCGGCGCTACCGTCGCGTTCACGCTGCCGGCGGTGAAGGCCGAATGGGCCGCCGAACGCGAACCCATATCTTGATATGATTGCCCCAATGCCCAGCTGTGTGGTGCATGGAATATTATGCAACGGTCGGTGACGGGAGTGAGTTGAGTGCGCACGGGTTCACTGATCTGCGTCGTGGATGATGACGAAGAGGTGCGCGACAGCGTCGGCACGTTTTTCCGATCGGCCGGCATCAAGGTCGTCAAATTCGCCGCGGCAGAAGAACTGCTGGCCTTTCCCGATCTCGCGACCATGGATTTTCTTATCACCGACTTGCACATGCCCGGCATGAATGGCCTGGAGCTTCAGCGCGAGCTGCGGCGACAAGGAAATCATGCTCCCGTCATTCTGATGACGGCGTTCCCAACGGCGGAAGCGAGAGAGGAGGCGAAGCGGGTTGGAATCGCCGCCTTCGTCGCCAAGCCGACAGACCCCGAAATGTTGCTTGAGCAGGTGAATGCCCTGCTCGCCGCCTAGGTCCGCAGCAGATGCTTGGAGCTGAATATGGATAGCGCGCGGGAGAGTCTCATCTGCATTGTTGACGACGATGAAGATGTGCGGGATTCGCTTGGCAATCTGCTCCGAGCGACCGGCCATGCCGTGCTAAGCTTTGCCGGTCCGGACGAGTTCCTGGGATGTGAGGCGGCACGTTCCGCCTCTTGCCTCGTGCTGGACGTGCAGCTTCAAAGCGCCAATGGCCTCGACCTCCAGCAGGCTCTGATCGACAGCGAGATGCCTATCCCGGTCATCCTGATGAGCGGCTATGGCGATATTCCCATGACCGTCCGCGCTATGCGGGCGGGCGCCGTGACCTTCCTGGCCAAGCCTTTCGGCGAGGAGGAGATGCTCTTCGCGATCGATGAGGCGGTCGCCCGAGATCGGGATCGGCGCTCGTTGGTGCAGGCCGAGCAGGGCCTGCGAGACAGCTTCGACAGTCTCACGCCGCGCGAACGGGATGTGTTCGGCCTCGTCACCGCCGGCCTGATGAACAAGCAGATCGCCGGGCGCCTGGAACTCAGCGAGATCACGGTCAAGATCCACCGCGGCAATCTGATGCGCAAGATGCAGGCGGAATCGCTGGCGGACCTGGTGCGCATGGCCGAGAGCCTGGGCGCGCGCCAACCCATTTCTCGCTATCATCACGCCTGAGACGAGCCGGCCGGCTGGCGCCCTGCCGATAATCCTGCCCTCCATAGTGTGTGGTGGCGAGACCTGAGGGAAGGGCGCGGTTGGCGCGCCGCTGCGGCCGATCCTCACCGTCGGGCGGAATAACCGATACGGTGAGTTGAGTGCGAATTCCGACGGAAGCGGGCCGGGTATTCCGACGCGAAGCGGGCCACCTATTCCGACGGTGAAGCGGGCCACCGCACCGACGTGAAGCGAGCCGCCGTACCGACGCGAAGTGGGCCACCATTCCAGTGGCAAGCGGGCCGGGTTGGCGGCGATATTTGGGACCCCTGTCTGGGTCAGCAACTGCGGCAGAAGCCTCGTCCTTTGCATACGGACGGAGGGGCGGATGCCTGCCAGGAGAGCGCTGACCATGAGACAGTTACGGCGCATTTTGCGCCTTCAGCACGAAGGCAATTCGACGCGCGACATCGTGCGCGTCACGGGCATCGACCGCACGACGGTTCAACGCGCACTTGAGCGCTCGAAAGCGGCAGAGCTGGTCTGGCCGCTTGCGGCCAGAGTGGGTCATCAGATATCGATCACGGGTGAAGTGTGACACCGTCCGGTGCGGGTCCCCGCAACCAACGAAACCGACACTCCCGAGGCGAAAGCTCCGGGAGTGTTGTTGTTTTCGGCGCGCTCGCGTCGCCCAACCCACTCGAGGATTGCGCCGAATTCGCCGTGCAGCGTTGCGTCGCCCTGCCCGCGCCGAGCGGCCGGGGTCAGCGTCACCCGCTCGATAAGCGCACGGATCGCGTCCGCCGCTTCGTCCCGTTCCTCCGGCTGATGGAGTGCCTCTGCGAGACGCTCGACCCTGCGGCGGTAGATCTCGGAAATGTTGGGGTGGATGTCCGGCATGTCGATAGGGCCCGCAGCCAGGCGAACGCGGAGGACGTCTTCCTGCGCCTCCAGTGCGAGCAGCTTGTCGGCCACTGCGCGTGTCGCGAGGCCTTGCTCCGCCATCGCCACCAAGCCGCTGATGGCCTTCAGCACCTTCTCCAGTCCCGCCCCGTCGGACGCGCTGGGCGCAGCTGCCATTGTCGATATGCGCCGAGCAGGCGAAGCGACCCTGGCCGCGCAGTGAATAGGGGCCACCACAGACGCCGCAGAAAACGAGCCCGGAGGGCAGCGACCTGGGGCGATGCGTCGCATTGAGCTGGTTGCGAGCGGCGCGCGTCGCTTTGATAGCGGTTGCGTAGCGCAGAGAGATGCTCTCCTGGCGCGCCTTGGCGGCTTGCCAGAGCTGATCGTCGACGATGCGCAGCTCGGGCACCTCGGTGATGATCCACTCGGACTCGGGCTTGAGGCGTGACACCCGCTTTCCGGTGCTGGGATCCTTCACATAGCGCTGCCGGTTCCAGACCAGGCGCCCCACATAGAGCTCGTTGTTGATGAAGCCGGTGCCACGCCTGGCGTGACCGCGCAGCGTCGTTCCGTTCCAGAGCTGGCCGCCGGGGCCGGGGATGCCATCCGCATTGAGGCGCTGGGCGATGGTGCGGGGCTGACGCCGTTGGCGAAGTCATGGAACACGCGGCGCACCACCTCGGCCTCGGTCTCGTTGATGGTCCGCTCGCCGCGGACGGGCTCGCCTGCGCTATCGAGGCGTTTGACGACGTCATAGCCGTAGCAGAGGCCGCCGCCGGCCTTACCCTTCTCGACGCGTCCCCGCAGGCCGCGATGGGTCTTCCTCGCCAGGTCCTTCAGGAATAGCGCATTCATCGTTCCCTTGAGATCGACATGGAGTTCCGAGATTTCGCCTTCGGCGAGGGTGACGATCTGGACCCCGGCGAATTGCAGATGCTTGTAGAGCGTCGCGACGTCAGCCTGATCGCGCGACACGCGGTCGAACGCCTCCGCCAGCACCGCGTTCGAATTTGCGCGCCTGTGCGTCCTGGAGCAGCGCCTGGATGCCGGGGCGGAGCGTCACGCTTGAACCCGAGATGGCGGCGTCCTTGTAGACGGCCACCACCTGCCAGCCGTCTCGTGTCGCCTGCTCCCGGCAAATCCGCAACTGATCTCGATCGACGACGCGCTCTGCTGGTCCGAGGAGTAACGGGCATACAAGGCTACGCGGGTCATCGAACGGCTCCGTCAGATCATACCTTGCGAATAGGGCCGGGATAATCGCCAACATGTTCGTCGGCGGTCAGCAGGATAATACCCTCGACCGTGGCCTGGGCAATGAGCAGACGGTCGAAGGGATCGCGATGGATAGGGGGCAGGCTGTCGACCGACACCGCATGTTCGCTGGTGATCGCCAACTCCTCATAGCCATTGTCGAGCAGGCCCCGCCGCAACAGCCGTGGGTCGACCTTGAAACCATCGCGGCCGAGGCCGCGCTTGATGGCGACCTCCCAGATGCTCGCGACGCTGAACAGCAGGCTGTTCTCGCTGTCGTCGATCAGGTCGCGCGCCGCTGCCGGGAGCTTGTCAGGTGCGGATGCCGCCCAGAGCAGAAGGTGCGTATCGATCAGCAGCTTCACGCGTCGCCGCCGAACAGTGCGTCAATCTCGCCCTCGCCCATGCGATCGAAGTCGTCGGGCACCTCGATCTGTCCGGCCATGAAGCCGAGGCGACGGACCTGGCTACCGGTTGGTGCGCCGATCGGGGTGACCTTCACCATCGGCTTGCCGGCCTTGGCGATGATGAAGGATTCACCCCGCGAGGCGCGCTCGATGAGCCGCGAGAGATGCGTCTTGGCTTCGTGGATGTTGACCGTCTCCATCACGCCTCCAATGGACTAAGCGTCGTTAGTCTATCACCATTCGCTCCGCTTCTCAATTCGGATCAGGTTGGATCGCCGAAGGGGTGTTGCCATTGGCAGCGCGCCGGGACTGTCAGAATTTCCGTGTGCGGGCGGGCGGTTGAATATTACGCCGCCATGGCCCTGATGAAGCGCTCGCCGAAGAT
>Ga0070730_10004478_pt1 | contig 12239 bp, 10 predicted proteins | sample Coa_R1_3_FD_66447 | JGI IMG/M metagenome (GOLD analysis project Ga0070730, IMG submission 66447) | Surface soil microbial communities from Centralia Pennsylvania, which are recovering from an underground coalmine fire - Coalmine... | ecosystem: Environmental > Terrestrial > Soil > Unclassified ... | reverse complement strand
CCGCGCCCAACGAGCATGCCGTCCGGCTGGCGGCACTCATCTGCGAGCGGGTGCCTTCGGTGGCGCGGCTGCGCTTTACCAACTCCGGCACCGAAGCCACGCTGCTGGCCATCCGCGCCGCGCGAGCCTTCACCGGCCGCGACGGCCTGGTCAAGATCGAGGGCGGCTATCACGGCAGCCACGAGGCGGTTGCCGTCAGCATCACGCCCGACCTTTCGGCCGCGGGCCCAGCCACGGCGCCGATCGGCCTGCCCGACGGTCCTGGCGTGACGCGCGGGACCCTGGCGGCCACGCGCATCGTACCGTTCAACGACGCCGCGGCGCTGGAGCGGACGCTGGCCGCAGGGCGGGGCCAGATCGCCGCAGTCATCCTGGAACCAATCATGGGTTCACGCGGCATGATCCCGGCGGAGCCAGATTACCTGCGCACGGTGCGTGAGCTGACGCGCGCCTATGACGTCCTGCTGATCTTGGACGAGGTCATGACTTTCCGCATTGACATGGGCGGCGCGCAGGCGGTCTACGGGGTGGAGCCGGACCTAAGCACCTTTGCCAAGATTATCGGCGGCGGACTGCCGGTGGGCGCGTTCGGCGGGCGCGAGGATGTCATGCGGGTCTTCGATCCGGCCGTGGGCGCCATCCATCATGGCGGCACCTTCAACGCCAACCCCATCACGATGGCCGCCGGCCTGGCGGCCATGCAGCATCTCACGCCCGAGCGCATCGCCTATGCCAATCGCCTGGGCGACAACCTGCGCGAGGGCTTGAAGGACGTGCTTGACGAGCAAGGCCTACACGGGCAGGTAAGCGGTTTTGGCTCGCTGGTTGGACTGCACCTGACCCCGCAGCCCGTGCGCGACTATCGCAGCGCTGCCAGCGCGCCGCGTGCCTTGCGTGAATTGCTGCATCTGGCCTGTCTTAACCAGGGCCTCTTTGTCTCGCCGGAGGGGATGCTAAACACTTCGACCGCCATGAGCGAGGCGGATGTGAACAAGGCCGTGCGGTCCGTCCAGGAGGCGCTCGTGGCGCTGCGACCAGCCATCCAGGCCGAGTGCCCCCAGCTCGCGGGTTGATCGCGTCGCAGCCAGGTCGGATCAGTGCGTTACGAACCCCACGGCTGCTCGACCAATCGGTCGCGGCTTTCGAACAGCCGGCCAGCAATCATGCCGAACAGGAACCCGCCCACGTGCGCCATATAGGCTACGCCGTCGCTCTGCACGCTGGCCAGCGCGCCCACCTCGCTGAACACTTGAGTGAGAAACCAGAGCCCGACCAGCAGGATGGCTGGGATGAGCCGCACCCCGAAGAACCAGCCCACGAAGAGCACGGTCTTGATCTGGTCCCTGGGATAGGTGATCAGGAAAACGCCCATGACAGAGGCGATGGCCCCGCTGGCGCCCAGGTTCGGAATGGTAGAGGTCGGGTCCACGATGACTTGCGCGAATGTGGCCGCCAGGCCCCCCAGCAGATAGAACGTGGTGAAACGCAGCGAGCCCATCACGTCCTCGATGGCGGGCGCGAACACCCAGAAAAACAGCATGTTACCGAGGATGTGCTCCCAGCCGGCGTGCATAAACATCGAGGTCAAAATGGTGATCAGGTTGTGGCCGGCCACGATGTCGGCTGGCACCAGCGACCACCGGTTGATGAAATCGTCGCCGCCGGCCAGCTCCACGAAGAACACCAGGAAATTGAGGACGATGATGGTGACCGTGGCGATGGGGAAGCGCACCGGCCGGCGAGAGGCATCGGTTAATGGGATCATGTTGGTTTCCTGTTGATCGGCTACTCGATGATCACGAGCATAAAGATCATGCCAGGCGTTGTCAATACGCACCGCTTGGCAAGTTACTCCCCATTGCCTGCTATTTTCTAATCAGCTCCTCTCGATCGCGCCAAGCGCGAGCATCGTGGCCTTTTGCGCCTCGGTTAATCCCTGCACCCCGCTGATATCCAACCGCTCGTAGGGCCGGTCATGGCGCAGCGTTTGCACTTTCTCGCCACTTTCGAACCCCCACAGGTCAATTGACCCATCATCGCCGCAACTGGCCAGTGTCCGTCCGTCTGGGCTGAGCTTCATGAGCCGTACCGGCCCCGGATACCCTTGCTGAACACGGAGTTCCTCTCCGCTTTCGGCGCTTCTCCAGTGCAGTTGGCCATCATGGCTGCCGCAGACCAGGATCGTTCCGAAGGGATGCCACTCGACCGCATTAATAGCCGCGCCAGTCTCGCTCCAATTAGACAGGCAGTCTCCATTATTCGCATCCCAGACTAATAGCTCTCCGCTCCCGGCGCCACCGCTGGGGCGGCGGCTGGCGGCGCTGGTTTGTTGGTGGGCTTGCTGGTGACCGGCCAATTGGGGGCCTAGGACGACCATGAGCGCGAGTGACGCTGCTACCGAGTCACAAGATTCAGCCGAATATCAGCCGCAGTGGAGCACCTGGGCGCGGCAGGTCGTCATTATCAGCTTGCTGATTGCGGGGGGGTATGGGCTGGTGCTGGTGGCGCCTGTGATGAAGTTGTTGGCAATGACGATCCTGCTATCTTTGCTGATGTTCGCGCCCAGCCGATTGTTGGCGCGATACTGGCCCGTTTCATATGGCATGGCTGTAACGCTGTGGTATGGGCTGGTCATCCTGCTCTTGGCTGGTGTGCTGCTGACTTTCGTCCCGTCCGCGGTCGAGGCGGGCAACAATCTAGGCCGCGCGGCGGAGCAATATAGCACTCAACTGCAACACAATCTGGATAATTACACAACCGCAGAAGGCTTCGTCACGCTGGCGGGCCTGCGGATTGATCTGAATCCTTTCATCGAACCACTGCGAAAACTGGCTTTGGGCGCCAGCGAGAACACCGGGCCAGATACAACGCTGGTCGGCTCAAGTGACTTACAACAGGCCGTCGCGAATGCGACCGCGGTCCTGACGCTGGTTATTTCCGGAATTACGCTCTCGGTTTCCACCAGCCTGATGGCTATTTTCATCTCATTTCTGGTTCTGCTCGACCTGCCGCAACTCGAACGGGCTGTGCTCGCGGCGATTGCGCCCGCCTATCGGCGCGAGTTTGCGTTGTTGGCGCGCGACGTTGGCCGTGACTGGAAAGGATTTTTCAGGGGACAGGCGCTGGTTTCGCTCATTGTGGCTTGCCTGACCTGGCTGCAATTGACTCTGATGGGGGCGCACAATGCCGTCGTCGTGGTCGTGGTCAGCGGCGTCATTTCACTGTTACCCAATATCGGCGGTGTACTTGCCCTGTTGCCCATCGCGGCCACGTCACTCCTGTAAGGTTCGAGCATCTTTACCGGTTTGTCCAACGGAGCATTTGCCGCCCTGGTCGTCGTGGTCAATCTCATTATTACGCAGGTCATCTATACGTCGCGGCGCCCAAGATCATCGGAGATGCGGTCCATCTGCCAATCTCCGTCATCATCGCGTACCTGCTCAAGAAGATCGGACGGCAAGATCCCTTTCCGGGTCAGCAACTCACGACCGAGATTCACAAGATCTCGAAATCCATAACATAGAATGGCGGATTTCCGGGTTAACGGAGTGGAATTGCCGTGAAATAGACAGCGTGGACTTAAAATCCCACCTAAGCGAGCTCGGCCCACAGTCTGGTGACCGGCGCCCGTTTATTCCGGGATGTCATCCTATCTCGCCCATGTCGGTGCAACCGTCTCAGGGCTGCCCGGTATAATGCCGCCAATGACCTCTGACATGAAACACAACTCGTCGATCAAGTTGTACTTGCTGCTGCTGGCCTACATCGCCTTTGCCGCGCTCGGTTTGCCCGACGGCATGCTGGGGGTGGCCTGGCCTTCCATGCGCGCTGGCTTTGCGCTGCCGCTCGACGCGCTCGGCTTCTTGCTGGTGGCCACCACGGTCGGCTATCTCGCCTCGAGCTTCTTTATTGGACGGCTGATCAAGCAATTCGGGATCGGCCCCTTGATGGTTTTTTCCCGCCTGGCGTCGGCGGCCGCCTTGTTCGGCTACACCGTGGCCCCAGCCTGGGCCGTGCTGGTGGCGCTGGGCGCGCTGGCCGGCTTTGGCGCCGGCGTGCTCGACGCGGGGCTGAATACCTACCTGGCCGCCGAGCATAACGAAAGCCAGATGCAATGGCTGCATGCCAGCTTTGGCATCGGCGCCACGCTGGGTCCCATCCTCATCACCGCCAGCCTGGCCCAGTTCGCCTCCTGGCGTCCGGGCTACTTGCTGGCGGCGGCCATCAACCTCATCCTGGCGGCAGCCTTTTTTCTCACGCGCTCTTTTTGGCGGCAGCCCCCATCCGCCGCCACCCCCGCCAGCGCCGAGCGGGGCCTGATGGACTACCACACCTCGCTTAGAGCGACCTTGCGCCAGCCGCTGACGTGGGCCAGTATCGCCATGTTTCTGCTGTACACTGGCGCCGAGCTCACCCTGGGCAACTGGACTTACACCGTGCTCACCGAAGGCCGCGGGATCAGCCCACAGTTGGCCGGCCTGTGGGCGGGCGGCTTCTGGGCCACCTTCACCGTGGGGCGGGTGATGGCTGGCATGTATGCTCATCGCGTGCGACTCAACGGGCTGTTGGGCGGCGCGATGAGCCTGGCCCTGGCGGGGGCGCTCTTGTTTTGGTGGAACCCGCTGCCGGTGGTCAGCGTGGTCGGGGTCTTCATCACCGGATTCGCCATGGCGCCGATATTTCCCGGCCTGGTGTCCAGCACCAGCCGGCGGGTCGGCCCAGCGCACGCCGCCAACACCATCGGCATTCAGCTCAGCGCCGCCGCGCTGGGTGGGGCACTGCTGCCTTCGCTGGCCGGCGCCGTGGCCCAGCGCGTGTCGCTGGAGACCATCCCCGTCCTGCTGGCTGTGTCGCTGCTGGGTCTGCTCGCGCTCTTTGGGCTGACAGTGCGCACGACGCGCTGAGATGCCCACGCCCTGGTGAGCTGCCGTGCTGCAGTCGGCATTGTCTCAACCCCATCGCCGCGGCAATTGTCACCGGCCCCCTGTTCTGGCTACTTCCCCGTCTGTGCCAAAATCTCCGCTAATATCCGTTGGGCCGCAGCGCCTGATCAATAAGAAATCAAGCAGCCAAGCGCTGGTATCGGCGGACAAACGATGTAGCCATGACGGGGACAGAAAGTCAGCACAGAAGGCCGTGCACACACCGGATTGAGAATCCGCCGCGTGAGTTGACGATGCTCAAGAAGCCGGATTGCGGCGCGATGACGTCATGCAAACTGGGGACCTAGAATCCGCTGTGCGCAAGGCCGATGGGATGGATGGCCGAGCTGCCAACAACCCACGATCGTTGCGGATTGAGCACCTTTGGACCGTCGATCATCGAACGACGCGAGGCCGATTTTGCCTGAAAAATCCGGGGGAAAGTGTATAGGACAAAGATTTGCTATGCTCCCGCTTTGGTTCAAGGAGCGGGAGCTGTGCCGAAACAGTTATCCTTGCGCCGCTTTCATCGCGGCGAAAAACGAAAGCTGACCATCAAAGTGCATGACCGCAAGTTGCCCCGCTGGGTGGCGCAGCGTTATCAACTGATCCGGTTGATTCGCAACGGGCTGAGCGTCCTGGCCGCCGCCCGTCAGGTGGGCTGCGCCAAGGACACGGCTTATCGTTGCGTAGCGGAATTCAACGCTTCCGGTTTCCGTTATTTCGAGCGCTCGTCCAACCCAACGGGCCGGCCCTCGCAGATCAGCACTTAAGAATTCCGATGACCCTGACCATCTCACCCGTCGCCGGCGCATTTACCGCTACCTGCGCTGGCGCAACCGAGCCCACGGCGCCAGCCGCTCCCGCCTGGCTCGATTTATGAGTTGGATACTTGGAGCGGCACTAGTCGCTCGTCATCAGGCCATCGCGCCTTACTGCACCACGAGCGGCAGGTTGAGGGTGCAGTCCTGCTTGAGGGTGAACACGTCGGTGATGCCGTCGCCGTCGAAGTTCCCGAAGCGCAGTTGGTCGGGCGGGGTGGGATCGTAGGCCAGCTTCGTGCTGCCGACCGCGGACGGGTTAGTACGGTAATAGAAATACCACCACTGGTTGTTGCCGTCGCCCAATGGCGTCGTAAAGAAAAAGTCGGTGCGGTGGTCGCCATCGAAGTCTCCGGCCAGCAACGGGTTCTGCAAATCCGTGGTCACGATCGTCTGATACGCTGCAGAACCCGCTGACGAGTAGCGCCATTCCCACTGGTTGCCGTTTGGCATGGTGGTGAACACGTCGGTGATGCCGTCGCCGTCGATGTCGCCAAATTGCATGTCGGCCAGGAGTGTGGTGGCGCTGTTGATCTGTTGAAAGCTGGTCGTGCCGCTGTATGAGACGTTCCAGCCTAAGTAGGCGTTACCAAGGTCGTTCAGAGCGAAGACATCCGTTCTGCCGTCGCCGTTGAAGTCGCCGAAACGCAGTTGGTCGGGCGGCGTGGGGTCGTAGGCCAGATTGATCCAGCTACTGGTGCCGGCGGACGAGTAGCGCCATTGGTAGTTGCTGCCATCGCCAAGGGGCACCGCGTTGAACACGTCAGTGTAGCCGTCGCCGTTGAAGTCGCCGAATTGCAGTTGGTCGGGTGGGCTGGGATCGTAGGCCAAATTGATCCAGTCGGTGGCAGCGCCGTCTGAGTAGCGCCATTGGTAGTTGCCGTCGCCGATGGGCACCGCGCTGAAGACATCCGAATTTCCGTCGCGGTTGAAGTCCAGGTAGCCGTGCGATAGATCGGTGGGGTCGTTGTAACTGCGACTGAACCGCAGGTCGCTCAAGGGCAGGTCGTCGGGGTCTTTGTGTACCAGGGTGAAACTGCTGGTGCCGCCGTCGGAGACGTACCAGTCGGAAACGCAGCCGACCAGGCCGGCGGGCGCCGCCTGGGCCAGCCCAACGGCGGACATAGCGGTCAACGAAACAACCAGCAGCGTGAACATGGCGGGGTATAGCCGAGGATGGATCATAACTGCCTCTGGTTGTAGGCTGAGCGGGCATTATAGACCTTAGAGCGGATTCCATGATTTGTTACGGCAGGTCATAGCCACAATGAGCGATCCAAGCCTGGACATCCTGGGGCGTGACGGCCCGCAAGGCGTCCGCCAGCGCCTCGATCAAGGCGTCCAGTGTGCGCGCCTTGGCCGCCCGCAAAGCGGCTTTGACTTTGGCCCAGCACAGCTCGATCTGATTGAAGTCCGCCGAATAGGGCGGCAAGTATTCCAGCCGCGCGCCTCGCGCGGAGATCAACTGGCTAATGCGGGCCGACTTGTGGGCCGACAAGTTGTCCAGCACCACAATGTCCTCCGGGTCCAGCGTCGGACACAACTGCGACTTCACATAGGTCTCAAAGGTCAGGGTGTTCATCGCCCCTTCAAAAACCCAGGGGGCGCTGATCCCCTGCTGTCCCAGCGCCGCCACGGGGGTGTAATGCGGACCCGAATAGTCAGCGGTGGCTTCGACCACCCGCTGGCCGGGCGCCGCCCGACCGAACAGCCGCGTCAACCCCAGATGCGCCCCAGTTTCATCGAGGAATTTCAGCTTGGGCAGGGCCGCGGCCAAGGTCGGCACAATCTGCTGGGTGAAGGTCTGGCGCAAAGCGCTCACCCGTGGCGTATCCTCCCGTTCGCTATCGTGGAGCGACTTTTTTTCAACGGCAAGTTGAGCCGTTGCACGGTGCGGCACATCATGCTGCGGCTGGCGACGACCCCGCGCTGCTCGGCCACGCGGGTGCACAACTCGTCCAAGGTCAGGTCCGGCTGCGCGGCGAGCATCTCCCGGATCAGATCGTCGCATTCCGCCAGCGTCCGCGGCGGACCCGCCTGGTACGGCTGCGGAGTGCTCTGGCCCGTAGTGCGCCAGCGGTGCCACCATTTCTCGACAGTGGACAAGCTGACCCCAAACGTTTCGGCCAGCTCTGCCTGGCTTTTCTTGTCCGTCTTCACAGCGGCCAACACACGGTCACATAAGTCTTGAGAGTAGGGTGCCATGCCCATGAGTCTACCTGATCGCCGCCGTAACTCAATATGGAACTCGCTCTAGACCGGGTCGCGGCCGCGGCCTGGAAGGGCAGGGTCTCTCGTCGCCGCTGGTGGGGCGTGCGCCCGAGCTGCAAACCATCGAAGCCTGTGCCTGGCGCCTTGTCGAACAGGGCGAGGGCGGCATCGTCGTCATCCTGGGCGAAGCGGGCCTGGGCCAGTCGCGCCTGGTCGCGGAAGCCAAATCTTTCGCCGTCGGCAGCCTTTCCAACGTCTTGTGGCTGGAAGGGCAAACGCTGTCGTTGGGACAGACCATCAGTTATTGGCCTTTTCAACAGATCTTGCGCGGCTGGGCTGGCATTTCCGAGGAGGACGACGCCGAGGCGACCTGGACGAAGCTGGAGACGCACGTCCGCGCGGTTTTCGCCGACGAAACGATTGATTACCTGCCCTATCTGGCGAGTCTGTTGGCGCTGGATGTGCGGGAGCCGTATGCCGAGCGCGTGAAGTATCTCGACGGCGACGCCATGGGCAAGCAGATCTTTCTGTCCACGCGCCGGTTCATCGAGCGCCTGGCGCGTGCGCAGCCCACGCTGCTGGTCTTTGAAGACCTGCACTGGATGGACGAGTCATCGACGCTGCTATTGGAGCATTTACTTCCCCTGGTCGAAACCGTTCCACTGGTCATTTTCGGTCTCAGCCGGCCCGAGCGCGATACGCCCGCGGCCAAACTGCGCGAACTGTGCGCGCGCGATTTCGCCAACTATTACACCGAAATTCGTCTGGCGCCCCTGTCGGAAACGGACAGCGCGCAACTGATTGACAATCTGCTGGACGTCGAAAACCTGCCGCCGCGCCTGCGGGACCTGATGGTGGGCAAGGCCGAAGGCAATCCGTTCTTTCTGGAAGAAATAATTCGCACGCTGATGGAGGCGGGCGCGCTCGTCCGGCACCGCCAAAAGCGCCAAAAAACCTGTTTTCCCGAAATCTCGGAGTAATGGACCCAAGTCTCGGAGTCGCTTAAAGTCTCGGAGTGTATTAGGTGATACACTGTAATTAGGGGTACGGTCGCTGTTGACCCCGCACCTCCCGCCGGACCTGAATATGGTTGCCTCCTACGATTATGGTGAGGTAGCGCTGTCCGCCCTGGTGTCGATCGTGGCCGCCTACGCCGCGCGCAACCTCCTCGAACGAGTCCGTGGCGCTCACGGAGGCGCCTGGCTCATCTGGCTGGTCGTCGGCGCCGCGGTCGACGACGTCGGCACCTGGTCTATGCACTACACCGGAATGCTGTCGCTGCGCTTGCCGGTCCCGGTACTCTACGATTGGCCGACGGTGGCGGTGTCTTTCCTGGTGGGCTTCGTTGGATCGGTCGCAGCGCTGCTGATCGTGAGTTTCAGCAAAATAGGATCGCCGCGGGCCGTGACGGCCTCCATCCTTTGGGGCGGCGTGGGAATCTCCGGCCTGCATTACACCGCCATGACCGCGCTGCGTTTTCAAGGCATGCACCACCATGCCCCGGCGGCCGTCTTCCTTTCGGTCGCACTGGCGATTGGGCTGACCTTGATGTCCCTCTTGGTAATGTATCCGTTTCGCGGCACTGTCCCCCGGTCCCCGTGGCGCGAGCACAGCAGCACGCTCCTGCGCGGGGCGGCTAACCCTGTCATGCACTACACCGCCATGGCCGGCGTCACGTTTATGCGTTCCAACCAGGCCCCGGACTTGTCGCACGTCGTGAGCATCGCCTCCCTCGGTATTCTCGGCATCAGCGTCGTCCCGGCCATGGGCTTGGTGGTCGCGCTGTTAACCGCTCTGGTCGATCGGCTACAGCGGCAGCGCGCTCTGCTACAGGTCCTGTCGCAGCGGTTGCTGCAGGCCCAGGAGGCCGAACGCCGTCTCATCGCCCGCGAGCTGCACGACGAGATCGGCCAGGCCTTCACGGCCGTCAAGCTAAATCTGCAAGCCCTGCAGCACTCTGTGGCCGCGCCGCAGAAAGCCCAGTTGGACGAGAGTATCAGCGTTGTGGAAGCTGCGCTGCAGCAGGTGCGCGGCCTGTCGATGGAGCTGCGGCCCTCAGTGCTCGACGACCTCGGCCTGGCAGCTGCACTCCGCTGGTTGGCGGACCGCCAGGCGGAGCGCGCTGGCTTCAAGGTCCAGGTGATCGCCGACCTGCAGGAAGAACGCTTGCCCGCCGAGGTGGAGACGGCCTCCTTTCGCGTGGCGCAAGAGGCCCTCACGAATATTGTCCGGCACGCGGGCGCCGACGATGTGCAGGTTGAGGTCCGGCTGCGGGGGACTGAGCTCGAGCTCGTGATCCACGACGACGGGGTTGGCTTCGACGTGCCCGCCGCTCAGGCCCGGGCCACGCGCGGCGAGAGCCTGGGGCTGCTGGGAATGCAAGAGCGTGTGGCGTTGGTGGGCGGCGATTTGAAGGTCGTATCGGCTCCAGGCCAGGGCAGTGAAGTTCGCGCTCACTTCACTGTCACGGTCCATTCGAAGGATGCCGCGTCCAAGTCGGAAGGCACTACGTCATGATTGCTGTTCGAGCCCTCGAGCCGCACATTTTGGCTCATCACCATCTGTGGCTGGGCCCTAAGTCTAAGCCAGTTCGCCGAAAGCCTCGCTAGAGATCGTGTAGATGGACACCGCCCCCGGGAACACCGGCATAGACATCATCGGCCCTATGACCTGGGGCATGCACGGTTGCCTGTTCTACGAAACTCAACAAGATTTGCTCGACATCCTGATCCCGTATTTTCAGGCAGGGTTGCAAAATCACGAATTTTGCCTGTATGTGGCGGCCAAACCCGTGAATGCGGAGGAAGCGGGGCGCTCCCTACATGCGGCGATGCCAGATTTTGACCAATATCTGGCCGAGGGGCAAATGGAGATCATTCATTTTTCGGAATGGCTCTTCACCGCCGGCCATTTCGATTTCCCGAAAGCGCTGAAGGGATTTCGAGATAAACGCGACCAGGCCCTGGCGAAAGGCTACGCGGGTTTGCGGTTCGTGGGCAACCCTTACCCTGTGCCTCGCGAGCACTGGGACAGTTTCATGGAGTTCGAGCGCGCGGTCGACGGGTTGATTCACGACTCTCAGATCGTGGGTATGTGCACATATGCCTTGCACCGATCGTCGGCTGATGACGTGCTCGACATCGTCCAACAGCATCAAATAGCGCTCGCCCGGCGCAACGGTATTTGGGAGGAGCTGGCCGGCGCGGCGCTCAGACGCGCGCACGAACGTATCCGCAAATTGAATGCTGGCCTGGAGCGGCGCGTCGTGGAGCGCACCGCCCTGCTGGCCACGACAAATGAGCAGTTGAGCCGGGAGGTCGCCGAACGTACAGAGGCCGAGGAACAGATCGGGCGTGAGGCGGCGCGCACCGATGCCTTGCTGCGCGTGGCGCGGGCTGTGAATGCCGAGCTCGATCTGGATCAGGTCATTCAAACGGTGTGTGACGAAACGCGCCGCGTGCTGAATGTCCCGATTTCCGTTTTGACGCTGTTTGATGATCAGCAACAGACATTTCGATTCGCAGGCGGGTCCGGTTTCCCCCTGGAGCTAGTCGCCGAATTGCGCCCGTTCCGGCGCGCCGACTATGACAAGCTCAGGCCAAACGGCGAGGTGATCGTTGTTGTTCCTGATGTCCAGGTCGAGTCCGCCCTGCCGAACCCCGAAACCTATCGCACGCTGAATATTCGGACGTGGGCCTGTGTGACGCTGTTTTTGGAACGCGGTCCCATTGGAACACTGTCAGCGGAGACAGTTGGCCAGATTCGCACATTTGACGAGGACGAGCTGAAGCTGCTGCAAGGCCTGGCCGACGAGTCGGCGCTGGCCATTCAGAATGCCCGGCTGTTTCAATCCGTCAGCGAGCAGCGCGAGCGGCTGCGCGTGCTCAGCGCCCGGCTGGTGCAGGCGCAGGAGGTCGAGCGCCGGCTCATCGCCCGCCAGTTGCACGATGAGATTGGCCAGGCGCTGACGGCCGTCAAGCTTAACCTCCAGACCCTGCAGCGCGCCGCCGGCGAGCCCGCCAGCAGCCGCTTGGGCGACAGCATCGCCATCGTGGAGGAGACCCTCGAGCGCGCGCGCGGCCTTTCTTTGGAATTGCGGCCATCGATGCTGGATGACCTGGGTTTGGCTGCCGCCCTGCGCTGGTATGTGGATCGCCAGGCGCAGCGCGCCGGGCTCCAGGCGCGCATCAGCGCCCACCTGCCCGACGGGCGCCTGCCGCCCGAGGTGGAAACAGCCTGTTTTCGAGTGGCGCAGGAAGCCTTAACCAACGTATTGCGCCATGCC